>Ga0182027_10000810_pt1 | contig 52874 bp, 36 predicted proteins | sample 712E1DmetaG_FD_121300 | JGI IMG/M metagenome (GOLD analysis project Ga0182027, IMG submission 121300) | Permafrost microbial communities from Stordalen Mire, Sweden - 712E1D metaG (Illumina Assembly) | ecosystem: Environmental > Terrestrial > Soil > Wetlands > Permafrost | place: Sweden...
CACCGATAGATAACATGACTTATTCTTTTATACTCGCTCATGCCACGAAATTAATAATTTTCAGGCACAGCCGTTTAGACATAACCACCGCCTTAGGCGGTGGATTTAAAGTTTATATTAAAAAGAACTCACCACTTCACTATTCCCCGTCACGCGTCACGATTCATCAAACGGATGCCTACTTTCAAAATCCGGCCGGTAATGTGATGAACTGCTCAGCTCCTGGATCCAACCGTGGTTCATTCCCAACCGGTCCATTTCAGCCACAATAATGGAATATTCTTCAACGGAAACAGTAGTATTTAACCTGGGATGGCAACTCACACGCGGCGTCGGGTAGTATTGCGACATCAGGGAAATGTGTAGTTTCGGGGAAAGTTCTTCTGCAATAAAATTCAGCACTTTCAGACTATTCTGAATTTGCCCGGGAAAAACAAGATTGCGGATGATCATCCCGGACTCTGCTGTACCGTCTTTTCCGGAATGAAGGATAGCGCCTTTCTGGCGAAACATTTCTTTCAATGCACTGGCAGCCACTTCCGGGTAGTCCGGTGCATCGGAATATTCGCCAGCCAGCGCAGATTCCATGTATTTAAGATCAGGAAGATACACATCGATCATTCCTTCCAGCGACCGGAGTGTCTCAGGTTTATCATATCCATTGGAATTGTAAACCCACACCGGATCGTATCCCAACGACTCAATGCATTGAATAATAATTTTTACCTGGGGAATAAAATGGGAAGGCGATACAAATCCCACCCTGTTAATGCCTGAATCAAGGATGGTAGTCACCTGCCGGATCACTTCATCCAATTCCATCTCCGTTGACTTTGTGGAAATATGGTTGTCACTGATCTGGTAATTCTGGCAATAGGTACATTGCAGGTTACAATGGGTAAAGAAGATGTTGCAGATACCCTTTTCGCCGCTGATGGCAGGTTCTTCACCCTTGTGGACAAAAATGGAAGAGATATTGAACGACGCATCGCTTTTGCAGTAACCCAGGTTTTCAGAGAACCGGTCTGCATGACATTTCCGGGGACAAAGGTCACAGTCATGTAATTTCTCTAATGGTGCAAGAAAGGCTGTAAAATCCATGAATGAATGCAGTTTTTGATTACTTTTGAAAATCAATAATCCCGCAACAAAAGTACTGAATTCATGAAGATGGAATCCTCAAAATACACGCATATTATCTGGGACTGGAACGGAACCCTGCTTAATGACAACTGGCTCTGTGTGGAAGTGATGAATACATTGCTTTCCTCGAGAAATCTGCCAATCCTGACCCTTGACCGCTACCGGAATATCTTCGATTTTCCTGTGAAGGATTATTATGAAAAGCTGGGATTTGATTTCACTAAAGAATCTTTCGAAGTCGTAGGCATGGATTTCATGGTCAGATACAACCAGCGGCAAAAGGAATGCAGGTTGCATGACGATGCGGTGATCAGCCTGAAACGCATTGCAGCAAGTGGCTACCGGCAGGCTATCCTCTCGGCCCGGGAGGAGAATGAGCTGCGACAGGAGACCATCGATCTTGGAGTTGCAGGTTATTTTGATAAAGTTGACGGTCTTGATGATCATTATGCGCATGGAAAGACCGATGTGGGAATCCGTCTCCTTAATGAACTCAATGTGGAAAAGCGGAAGATACTGTTCATCGGCGACACATGTCACGATTCCGATGTGGCAAAAGATCTGGAAATAGACTGCATCCTGATCCCTAACGGGCACCATTCAAAAGAAAGACTACGAAAAACCGGCACTCCCATCGTAAAATCATTGGATAAATTATGTGGTTACTTATGCGATACGGTCCGGTAAGGATATTGATTTTTTCATTGCTGTTGCTTCTGCAGAATAATGAAACAACTGCACAGGCAACGAAAGGGCAAACTTTCCGAACCCATACCTTAACGATAACACCCGGAAAAAACAAAGAGTTCTTAACGGATTCAGTTATCAGGATAGCATTCCTGGGAAAGGAGCCTTTCATCAATATCAATAAAGAATCGCGTTCAGCTTTTGATTTTCTGAAGACGATGAAGGGCTTTTCTCCGGTCTATGTGACCTTCGACGAGATGCGGAAGAACCCGAAGCTTCTTGATTCATACAAGGTAGCCTGGTTCCACAGGCAGGATACTTCCCGCTTTTCTTCCTCCGAGACCGACCCGAAAGTAATCAGGGAAATCCAGGGTTTTCTTAATAAAGGAGGAAATCTCCTGCTTACGCTGAATGCTCTTCACTATATAAATGATCTGGGAATTGAACAAGTTGCTCCTACGGATAGCATCAAATCCTCAACGGATGAAGGTAATGGCCGGAAGCTGGGTTTTCATGCGTTCCTCAACCACCCGGTGTTTGATGGAATGTTTGGTGGCGCCTATATCATGAGTCCGGTAAAAGATACTTCCTTCAGGGTAGCCGGCTATTTTGGCAGTTCCCTTCCGAAAAACGGGAAAGTGATCGGTGTGGATTGGGACTACATTTTTCTCAGGGAAGATTCAAAACTTATGCTGGAATACAATGTCGGCAAAGGGAAAGTCATTGCGGTGGGAGGATATGCATGTTACTCGGTTCCAAATATGAACCGCAATCACCTGGAACGTTTTACAGCCAATATATTCAGATACTTTATAGCCGTTGACAACTCTTCAGATTTACATTATTGGAATTATCTTCCTGCCACTGTTTACCAGTTACCTCAAGAGGCGCAGGTTATGAACCCATTCTTTTCTGCCATCCCGAACAGTGAAAAGTGGGAAATCCTGACTGATCCATTGGCAATTCAGAACCGTTATGCATCAGAAAATTTCTGGGATGTCGCCGGCGAGCGAATGCTGACGATGGGCAATGAAAACGGGGGAATTGAAGAGATCTGGGCACATCCTTTCATGGCTTTTCGGGATTATGAAGTGGGTTTACAGTTTGAATACCGGGATACTATCTATTGGCTGAATGATGAACGGCCGGAAGTTGAAGTCCTCCCCTGGTGTTTCATCCGTAACTATAAATTTCCACGCGCCTACCTCAAGGAAATTGTGGCAAACGACCCGGAGCATCCCTGTGGTGTCATCCATTATGAATATCATGGAGTCTATCCTGCAGAACTCGTTATGAAAGTCAGGAGCAACCTGAGACTGATGTGGCCTTATTCCGATAAGGTTTTGGGTTCACTGGGCTATTCGTATGATGCCAATTATAATGCATTTTTTATCCAGGATTCATCAGGAATTTTTTCGGCCATGATCGGGGCGAACCGGAAGCCGGACACCGCTGTCATGGGTCAGTATTCTGATATTTTCTATGATTATAAAAACAAGATCGCTAAAGGAATTCCCTGCACAGATACCAGGGTTTACGGTATGCTTAGCTACCCTCTCAAGATGAACGATCGCCTTGACATAGTCTATGCCGCAACCAGCGAAGGAAGAAAAACAACAGAACAGTACTTTGATACTGCGATCCAGAAACCCAGGCTAATTGCCGATCGTGCAAGAAATCATACCGACAACCTGCTTGCAAATAGCCTTCTTATAACCAGTCCGGATTTGAATTTTAACCAGGGTTATCGTTGGGCATTGATTGCCACCGATCGTTTCTTTGTGAATACTCCCGGAATGGGAAAATCGATGGTAGCCGGTTATTCCACCACGCGCAAAGGCTGGGATGGCGGGCATAAGATTAATGGAAGACCAGGTTATGGATGGTATTTTGGCCGGGATGGGGAATGGAGTGGTTTTGCCTTGCTGGATTACGGGGATTTCCGAAAGGTCAGGTCGGAACTTGAATTCTATCGTAAATATCAGGATCTTTCCGGAAAGATCTTCCACGAAGCCACAACTTCGGGTGTGGTCCATTATGATGCGGCGGATGCAACCCCGCTTTATATAGTTCTTGCAGGTAAATATTTCCGTCATTCACAGGATACGGCCTTCCTGCGCACAAACTGGCCAGCCATAAAAAAAGCTGTTGATTTCTGCTTTTCAACGGATACAGATCATGATCACCTGATCGAAAACACCAATGTGGGGCATGGATGGGTGGAAGGAGGTGAACTCTATGGTTCTCATGCAACAATCTATATGCAGGGATGCTGGGCAGCCGCCTTGGAAGAAACCGCCAATATGGCATCTGCATTAAAAATTCCCGAAGCCGAAAGTTATTCCCTGGAATCCGGTATTGTTAAGAAACTGATCAATACCATTTTCTGGAATCCTCAGAAAAAATACTATTCCTATGGAATGAATAAAGACCGGACCTTTCGTTCTGAACCAACGGTTCTCCCGGCAGTTCCTCTCTACTTTAAATTAGGGGATAAGGAAAAGGCCAGGCCTGTTCTTGAACAACTGGCTTCCAATGAATTCTCGACCAACTGGGGCACACGGATCATCCGCGAAGACAGTCCATCCTTCAAACCCACAGGATATCATACTGGCAGCGTTTGGCCTTTGTTCACCGGCTGGACTGCTTTAGCCGAATATGCTTACGGATATTATCCGGAGGGATTTTCTCATATTATGAATAACCTGGACATTTATAAAAACTGGGGAAAGGGATTTGTCGAAGAAGTTATGAATGGAGCTACCTGTGAACCTTCGGGCGTTTGTCCGCACCAATGCTGGTCGGAGACCATGGTTCTGCAGCCCGCCATTGAAGGTATGCTTGGGATCAAAATCGAAGCTCAGGAAAATAAGATCGTGATGTCACCACATTTTCCTGCCGGATGGGATTCGGCATCGGTTAAGAATATCCGGATAGGAAATGCCATCTTCGATCTGTGCATGAAACGGACTGAAGAAAGCTATTTTTACACATTTACTCCGCATGGATCTCAACCGGTTAACATAGAGTTCTCCCCGACCTTCCCGGCAGGAACACAATTCACCCGGATCCTCAAAGATGGAAATGAAACACCATTTGCATCTTTCAATGACCAGAAAGGCGTTTCTTTGCTTACGAACCTTAAACTGACGGAAACCTGTTTGCTGCAGATGGATTTTAATAATGGGATTGAGGTGTTACCTGCCCTCAATGACCCACGCCCGGGATCCAAGCCGGAAGGGTTCAGGATCATCTCATACCGGTTATCCGGAACCAAATATTTTGTAGAGGTTGAAGATGAAAGTAAAACTTCATGTAACATCGATGTTTATATTCATAATCAGAATATTGAAAAAATTGAAAACGGTATTCTGCAAGGATCAGATGGTAATATTTTTCATATCACTACTACGTTTGATCAGGGCAGTTCAAAGTACCGAAATAAAACAATTATTATCTATCTTAAACAGGAACCGGCGACAGGTAAAATCATTCCTGAGCAGAAAAAAGAGAAGAAAGAAAATTCCTCAAAGTGTTCCCGTTGGGATTAAAACAGAAATTAGCCCAATCACCTCTTCCCCTTCACCCCCTCTCCTGAAGGAGAGGGGGACAGGGGGTGAGGTCAATTAATACCGTATCAATGGGAACTATTAAATACATTCTGTTTAAGCCGTTCGTTGCGGCGATCCTGCTTATTTCCAACACTTTGTCCGGACAGTTTCTCTCAAACCTGGATGCAACAAAAGCCGATGCATTGTTCACCACCTATGCTGCCCCTCAGGGCCGTTCCTCCTATACGATCGACCAGGGTTACCAGTTTTCATGGAATGACGGGGAGAATGGAGCAGAATTCATTTCAAAAGATGGGTTAAACTTCGGGTTAGCATTTTTCGATGGGAAGGAACTCCGGTACTGTTTAAAAGAACTGTACAATGAACCTGTCATAACCATCTCTTACAGCGACCTGGTTGAATATTATTATTATCCTTTCAGGGATATCCGTGTTGAGATTTTGTTCGATGTTTATTCTTCACAGGAAGCGATCGCAGATGTACAGATAAGGAACGAAGGGGTATTTCCTGCAGAAGTAAACGCAGCTCCTTATTTGTATTATCCTTCAGGGGATACTCTCAATGATTTCGCTCATCAAAGCCCATTTGATTTTTATTCATTTCCGGCGAAGAAAAACCGGGATAGCTGGATGAAAGAACATTCCATACCCATGGTAGAAGATCTGAAGGGCTTCGTTGCTTGTGATACCCGTTTCGACAGTACATTATCTTTTGTAATAGTTAAAAGCAGTCTTTCTCAACAAAACAGCTATGACCCATTCCAAAAATTAAAAGATCGTCTGCATCAAAATACTAGGACTGCAAAAGCAGTAAAAGGATTGATCTTTTCCAGGGGATTCAGGATATATCCCGGCGAACAGGTTCATTTCAGGATGGTTTTTGGCCTGGACGATAGAAAAATCAGGATTCCTGATTTATCCCGGAAGATCCAGCCTTTGTTCAAGACTGATCTCAGGGAACAAGTCAAAGAAGATGAAAAGGCATATGATAAGATACCACTATCTCCCCCTCTCTTTCAGGAGAGGGCGACGGGGGGTGAGGTCCATAAATCCATACCTTCCGCAAGAGACTTCACTTACTTTTACTGGAGTTGCTTTTCATTATTACGGCAATGCATGATGCCGCCGGAAGGGAAATGCGGGCATAATTATTATATCTTTTCGCGTGAACCGAAATGGGGCTGGGGATATGGCGGACAGGTATTCCACGAAAGCCTCTCCATGCTTGCCTATGCTTATATGGATCCGGCAGGAGCCATGAATTCCCAGCGGGTTTATTTTGAACGCCAGCATCCAAACGGATATATCAATTACCGGACGGGTCCTTACCTGGATGAGACCATTGAATTCAAGGGGAAACTCACTATCTCTGCTCCATTATTCAATTATGAGAATCTTGAAATTTTCAAGGTAACTCGGGACAAGCATTTTCTCGAAGAAGCTTACCGGTCGGGCATCAAGTTTTATCATTTCTTTGTCGCAAACAGGGATTCAAATAACAACGGGCTTTGCGAATGGGGCGGTGAAGCTTCCCTTGAATCATTGAGGGATGCACGGGTCGCCGTGTGGGATAATGTGGGCTGGCCTTCAAACTTTGAAGGTCCCGATCTCAATTCCATGCTGGTCATGGAGGCAAGATCGCTGGCGGAAATGGCAACTTTGCTCGGATACAAGGAAGAATCAGGAAAATGGTCAGAAGATGCAGAAGATCGATCGAAGCTGATCAATAAAACTATGTGGGATCAGGTAGATGGATTTTATTACAATGTTAACAGGAATGATCAATCCTTCAGTTTTCGGCATCCGGATGATCTGAAAATTAAAGAGATCATAGGATTTTTACCTTTGTGGGCAGGTGTGAGTGATCATGAAAAGACAGGCAGGCTGGTTTCCTCCATGACCAATCCTGATGAGTTCTGGAGACCTTATGGAGTCCCGGCGCTATCTGCGAAAGACGGCTATTATAATCCCATAGGTTACTGGAACGGGCCGGTTTGGGTTCAATGGGATTATCTTCTTTTCCGTGGTTTGCTGGATTCCGGTTATAAAAAAGAGGCAGAAGAACTTGCGCTGAAAGTATTGGATAATATGATTTGGCACTTAAAGCAGGATCATGTTTTCTGGGAGTTTTACAACCCTGATGACCATGAAGCCGGCTGGAACAAGACTTACCTATGGGCAGGGCTGGCAGCGAGGTTCCTGATCGACCTTCAAAAATGAGTTTATCAAGTTATAAAGTTCATAAAGTTTTTAAAGTTTAAAGTTGAATATTTTTGATGAAAAGACTTTATTTTTTTATTCAGATTGTGATGTTGCCGGTTTTTCTTTCCGGCCAGACACTTGCCACCATGGCAGATTATCTGAGGATCCATGCAACAGCAAACGATCCGCTTTATACAACATATGCTGCCGCCATGGCACGTTCGCGCCTTTATGGGGATAAGGCCTATAAGATGGATTATTATTCCGGTTGCAGGCCGGTCACCTATTCGAGCGATCATGCCGGGAGTATGTTTGCCATCTGGAAAGTGGATGGGGTAGTGATTATGAATACCGGTGAATTCATAAAAAAACCCGTCGTCGAATTTTCTTTTCCCGATATAATGATCATGGAATATGAGCCTTTTCATGGCATTCATGTTAAAGAAACATTCCTGGTTTACAGTTCCACACTGGCAGTTGTGGATATGGAGGTAAAGAATACCGATAATATCCCTCATGAAATAACGGTATACCCGGTGCTGGAATTAGGAAATGATTCCCTTGAGATCATGAACTACAACGAAAAAGCTGACGGATATGTCACACACCGATACGAAACTCCATACCGTTTGATCAGCAGCTTGAAAACAGAGTATCCTTATCCAACGCATACGCGTGACTTTTTCACGGCGAATCAAAAAGTTTGTTCTTTTGGGGGATATTCGGGAGATATGTCTGATTTCTATAACCAGATCAAAACCGATTACTATTCGGATAAGCGTATTGATTCTTTGAATCTGAGGAAAGAGGGATTTGTTGACTTTATTGCCCTGCAGCTAAAGCAACGTTTGCGTCCAGGGGAGATTACCGATTTCCGCTACCTGCGCGGTGTTCAGTCACAGTCTGAAATCCCCGATTCACTTTTTGCCGAGTCAACACGGTTGAAGACTTTGTTCCTGAGTACCTTTTTTGAAGATAACCTGATGTTGTTCGGGAGGATCCCGCGGATTTCCTTTACAAAAGAGGCAGAAAAGCTTGTTTACATCGGTGCTTTCAATCTTGCCCGCGGATCCATGTACCCGGCTTCCGGAAAGACGAAATACAATTTTTATGCTTTTTCCAGGAATCCATTGTGGGGATGGGGACACGGTCACCAGGTGCTGCACGAATCCCTGAGCATGCTGTCGTATACTTATCTTGATCCTTTGTCTGCTGAAGGATCACAGCGGGTATATATGGAGCAGCAGGACAGCAGCGGACTGATTGCTTACCGGCATGGTCCGCGGGGAAAACAGGATTACCCTCATAAAAACATGTCTACAACCTCGGCACCGTTTTTCAGCTGGATCAACTGGGAAGTGTATAAGGTTTCAAAAGACAAGCAATTCCTCGAGGAATCGTATGTTGCAGGTTCAAAATATGTGCATTGGCTCATCCGGAACAGGGACACCAACCATGACGGAACATTTGAATGGGGGCCTTACGGTATCATTGAAAATGTACGTGACTGGTACAATGCAGTTTTCCAGGTCTCGGCCGAACGCTACCTGGATGTGGACAAAGAGGATATCTCCGATGAGCTGGAATGTCTCGATCTTACCCTGATGGTCATCAAGGAAGAAAGAACCCTTGCACAAATGGCTTCCACACTGGGTAATGCAAAAGAAGCCGGTGAATGGCAGAAAAAGGCTGAAAATACGGCAAACCTTGTCAATGAAAGAATGTGGGATGATTCAACGGGTTTTTATTATTCAGTCAACAAAAAAGATTACTCCTTTAAATTTATGACACGCGACCTCAGGAGGCAGGAGATCATAGGGTTCCTGGCTTTATGGGCGGAAGTTGCCACGAAAGAACGGGCCCAAAAGCTGGTAAAGACCTTGACCGATACTACCCGGTTCTGGAGAAAATATGGTATCCCTACCCTTTCTGCACTGGATCCCTGGTATAGTCCCTATGTGGATTATTGCTGCAAATGGAACGGGCCGGTATGGCTTCTGTGGGATTATATGGTTTATGACGGATTAAAAAAATACGGTTACAATGAGGTTGCAACACAGCTTGCAGCCAAGATGATGTTGTGCGTAACCACGCAATTATCGAAGAACCATAACTTCTGGGAATCATTCAGTCCCGACAATGAAGTGTTGAATTGCCCTTCCAATTATATCTGGGATTCGATCATGGCGAAACTGATCATTGAAGAAAATAACGGAAAAACGTTGAAATGATCTAATTTTGCACACTGATTTTACGAAAGCACAGAATTCTCTTTTATACTTAAGGAAATGAAATACCGTTTAGGACTTTTAATTGCAGGTTGCGGGCTCATCACGACAATTTTGTCATCCTGCATAAATTCCTATAAAGCCGACATCGAAAAAATCCTGAACCCCGGCGCATTGCCATACCTCAAAGACAGTAAGCTGATCCAGGTTTCAAGCCATGATACTTCCGGCGGAAATAATGACATGATTATGATTCCTGCCGGGAAGGAGGCGACGATTTTACAGGTACAGGGACCGGGAATCATAACCCGTATCTGGTTCAGGATCGATTCGGACGATCCTTATTTTCTAAGAAGAATTTTACTGAAGATGTATTGGGATAACGAGGATGATCCTTCGGTGGAAGTTCCACTGGGTGACTTTTTCGGCAGTGGATTTGCTTACAAACAATATGTTACTCCTTACCTTGGGATGTCTTCGGGCGGATATACCTGTTTTTTCCCTATGCCTTTTGAAGACGAGGCCAGAATCGTCATTGTTAACGAATCAGGGCAGGAACTGAAAGGGTTTTATTACCAGATCAATTATCAGAAGCTTGAAGATCCGATCAGTACGGATGTCGGGTACTTTCATGCATACTGGCACCGGGATGTTTGTACTGATTACGATTCAAACTATACCATTCTTAACACAAAAGGTCATGGTCACATTGTTGGTGTTAATATGAGTATACAGTCGTATGACCATAAATTCAGTTTTCTTGAAGGAGATGAAAAGATATTTGTGGATGGAGAGAAAAAGCCATCCATTCATGGTACGGGTACCGAAGATTATTTCTCAAGCGGTTGGTATTTCAACAAGGGGGAATATGCAGGTCCATACAACGGGTTGATTTTGAAAGATGATTCGCTTGGACGGATCTCAGCATACCGTTTTCATATCATGGATCCTATTCCCTTCAAGAAAGCTATCAACTTCACGATTGAACATGGTGACAAAAATAAGGATGTTGCAGATTACAGTAGCACTGTTTACTGGTACCAGTTAGAACCGCATGTAAAATTTCCTCCCATACTCAAATCGGGATTGAGGATTCCACTTCGTATCATTCCGCCTACCAATATGATTGAAGCAGAGAAACTATCATTCAACCTTGATAAAATCCGGTCGAAAGTCATGGATATGAATGATTATGGTGCAGAATGGGGTGGGTCGAAACAACTCCTCGTTGAATCCGGACCTAAAGATCAGTTTTCACTCAGACTTAACCATCTTGAAGAAGCCAGTTACAACATCCGGCTTTATTATACGATCGGTCCGGAATATGGAAATGTTGATGTTTTTCTTGGCGCGGAAAAAGTCGGTCAGATAAAAGGTTATGCTCCCTTCATTCAACCCGGAGGATACTTATCAATCCCTGATTTCAGGAATCTCTACAGTGGCCTTACCCTGCAGTTTGCAATTACAGGCAAAGACAGCTTATCGGGCGGATATTTTGTCGGAATTGACGGGATCAACCTGGAACCGAAGCGGACTTTCATTCAAGAGTGGAATGTGATCGGGCCTTTTCCGAACAAGTTAAAGGCAGATGGATCGCGGGCCGGTATGGATTCGATCTATCCTCCTGAAGTTGCGATCAACAAAAACCAGGTTTATCCGGGATTAAATGGCAAACTTTTACGCTGGCAGGTTCTCAAAACACCTGACGACGGATTTGTGTCTTTCGACAAAATGATCAATCTCAACCAGCCTGCAGTTTATTTTGCTCTTGTCTATATTTATTCAACACAATCACGAACAGCTACTTTACTGATCGGATCCGATGATGCCATTAAGGTCTATTACAATTATACTATATATACACAACGGGGCGGGCGAACTCTTAATCCGGACCAGGGAAGGAGTTTTATTAAGATCAACAAAGGTTGGAACAGCCTGTTATTGAAAATCGAAAACAGGACGGGCCCGTTCGGTTTTTATGCCCGTATTCTCGACCGTGAAAACCTGTTCCAGTATTACCTGAATGATGAAATCCCGTCGAAAACCCATATTACACCCTTAGACTACAAATACGTTAAGAAAAAATGGCGTTACAAAGGATTATAGGTATTCTTGTTTTTTGTAGTTTCCGGATGTTCTCCAGTGCCCAGATGCCGGAAAATTCTCCTAAACCGGTTCCGGATTCATTCTGCATCTCATCCATGGAATACAAACTATACAATATGGTCAATGCCTACCGGCAACGGTACGACCTCCCTCCGATCCCGTTATCAAAATCCTTGTGTTTTGTGGCTTCTACGCATGTCAGGGATCTCTTCTATCATCATCCCGACCAGGGATCATGCAATGCACATTCGTGGTCGGACCAGGGCAGTTGGAAGCCATTTTGCTATCCCCGCGATGAGAACAAAAAGAGCAGTGTCTGGGATAAACCAAAGGAATTGACACCCTACAGAGCCAAAGGCTATGAAATCGTTTACTGGGAAAACGACGCTGCGGTCATCGACAGCATCATTGCCTTCTGGAAATCAATGGATTATTTCAACAGTTTCCTGATGAGTACAGGTAAGTGGCAGGGGAAGCAATGGAATGCGATCGGTATCGGCATTCAGGAGAATTATGCCTGTGCCTGGTTTGGCGAATTACCCGATCCTGAAGGAGAACCTTTCATCTGTGGACAGGAACCACCAAAAACCGTTTTACCACCCAGAGAAAAACCGGTTCAGACAGAGAAAAATAAACCTGAAAAAAATGAAGCTGAAAAAAAAGTTCCTTCTGAACTGAAAAAGAAAGAAAAACCCGCTGAACTTAAAGTCAGCAATGAAAATCCTGTTCCCGGGAAGGAATATTACTACATCATCGTCAAAGGGGTTGCCCCTGCAAAGGAATTACAGCAGTGTTTAATGGATCTCCGGTCAAAAGGATATTCCACTGCTCGTTTGCTTGAACAAAATGGCAAACAAAGGGTTTCCATCATGGAATTTCCGGATAAATCAAAGGCCGACAGTGCCCTGAGACAGGTAAAAAAGACCTGGGCAGATGCGTGGCTCCTGAAACAGTAACCTGCTATTTCACATCCATAACACACCTGAACCCAACTGTTCCATTCCTGTCAAGGCCGGGTGTCATCAATAATAACATTTCAGGATGATCAACCGATAGCGATACATGACCGGGTGGATCACACAAACCGGTCCGTAATCAGGGCGGAACAATAACGAACGGCAGAGATAATGTGGCCAATCCTTTGTACCACCGGCAGTGACATATACTTTATCGCTTCCTTCACCGAGCGGAACCAGGTTTTCGATCTTGTGATTCCCTTTTCCCATATTGGTTAACCGCAGGATGTACCTGAGCCCCGGCTGAAACTTTTTATCTGCTTTCAGATATCCCTGGATACTGTCGGCCAGCATAAAGGAGATTCCATTCTTCCCGAAAGCTGCCTTCCCGCAATACGAATTGCAGAAGTTGCTGTCGATGAGAATTGAAAACACAGGAATTCCGTTAGAGAAGGTAATCACCTGTCTATTCTAAAGAACCAGTCCATTTATCGTGAAGGAATTGGGTTCATCAAAGCGCAATGACTGGATCTGAGGACGGGCCGGGATTAATGTCGAAAGAAAGAAAAACAGGGATAGAAACGAAAAAACGTTTTTCATTTTCCGTGAATATTTTCCAGGTTATACCAGTGTTTGATGATGGGTTATTCCATATCGGGTAGTGAATCATTTATGACATCCCGGGAAATCTATTATTTGACTATTAAGTCTGCCAGGGTTCCAACTGTTTTCCAGTTTCTTGTAGTAGCTTTTTGATGCAGTTTCTTCTCAAAAAAATTATTCGATAATTTGGTATTTCCATAGCCTCCCGGGCAGTATAGATAGACTTCTTTGCCTATGATCCTGAACCTGTCAGGAGAAAAGTCAGCCTCTTTGAGCGTGATTGCTTTCGTGGATTGCGGTATTTCGTTGAGGAAGGTAACATGCAATTTTTCCCAATTTATTCCTTCTTCATTTAAAAATGGATTTGATGAAAGGATTTGATGCATTTCATCAGCAGTCCGCATAATTACTGGAACATGGAAATGATATTCTTCTTCGATGGCCTTTTCGATTTTTTCAGATAAGGAGAGTATTTTAATATTGAGGCTTGTATTAAAGATAACATTTCCGCTCTGAATGTAAGTTCTAACCTCTCGGAAACCAAGCCTTTCATATAGCGCTTTCAGATCCTCCATCCGGATCTTCTTCTGCCCGCCTACATTGATGCCTCTTAAGATCGAAATGTAGATTGTCATAGATTATCCCAATCAAACATAAAACAGGTCCCGCTGGGCGAAGGCATACTCATGTTCAAGCAACCATTTTTTCCGCCAGAGACCTCCGCCATAGCCTACGAGTTTTCCGTCCATCCCGATCACACGGTGACAGGGAACAAGGATGGATACAGGGTTATTTGCATTGGCTCCTCCCACCGCACGCATGGCCTTAACATCGCCTATCCTTTTTGCGAGTTCAAGATATGTTATCGTAGTGCCATAAGGAACCTTGAGAAGTTCATTCCATACCTTTAACTGGAAAGGCGAGCCTTCAAGGTCGAGCGGGACATGGAAGTGATTTCGTTTGCCATTGAAATATTCGCGGAGCTGATCTTTGCAATCTTTGAGGCATGCGGGAGTCCGTTTGACCTTTACCTTGAAATTAATAAAATCAAGACTCCGGATCCCTTTCCCGGTGCATGTAATCTCCACGAAACCGATAGGGGTTTCGAGGAAGGCTCTTTGAATGGGGTTCATATCATTTGGATTTTGTTTTCCTGCTCCTCCATGCTAACCAAAGCATCAGTGAACCAAATACGAGCATCCCTGTTCCTGACCAGAGGTTGATGTTGATCCCCAGAGAACGATGATAAAGACCGGCATCGGAATTTGTGAACAAGCCAAAAATCGTCAGGATCAGTCCCAGGATAAAAAACATCAAACCAATCGGAAATTTTATATCTATGCCCATAAAATTAATTTTTACCAGAATAATACTGTTAATATAACACCAATTGTTAATACGACGATAGCCAGGGTAGACGATCTTTGATACCATGCCACTTCTTTATCTTTGACTTTCGGAGTAAGAGAATACACCAAACCTTTAAGATCACCATCACTCTTTTTTTGCCGGGTAACCAGCGACAATCCAACAGTTAAAAGGGCGCTCGTTGAAAATGCGAAAATGGCGGTCCAGAAGTTCTGGGCCATCTCTACAGGATATGAGTGCAGGTGATAGATCCAACCACCTTTGACCAGGGTATCGGCGCCTTCAGGGAATGTAAGTCCGTGATGCAGCAGGGCTACCAGGAAACCAGCCAGCAAGCCGGTAAAGGCAGCATGGCCGGTAGTTCGTTTCCAGAACATCCCCAGGAAAATCACAGCAAACAAGGGCGCGTTGATCATCGAAAAGATGGTCTGCAGGAAATCCATGATATTTCCAAAAAGACTGGCTAAATAAGCTGCTGCAATGCTGACTATTACTCCGAAAATCGTGGCCATACGTCCGACAAACAGATAATGCTTCTCATCAGCTTCTTTATTACCAGTAACCGGGCGAATATAACTCTGATAGATATCGTAGGTCCATACCGTGTTAAATGCCGATACATTTCCGGCCATTCCCGACATGAAGGAAGCCAGAAGCGCGGTAATTCCCAATCCAAGTACGCCAGCCGGCAGGTATTGTTTCAACAAGGCGATGATCGTGTAATCATAATTGTAATGACCTGGTGAAATTTCTGGTAATGAAAATCCCGATCCTTGTTTATTCAGGAGGACCAGAGCGGCAATTCCCGGGACGATTATGAGAAATGGAATGAACATCTTTGGGATCGCACCAATAAGCGGAGTATTCCTGGCTGCTGTGGACGATTTAGCCGACATGGCCCGCTGAACGATCAGGAAGTTAGTGCACCAGTAACCAAAGGAAAGAACAAAACCCAAACCGGCAAAGATCCCATACCATGCAACTCCCAAAGGATTTGCTGTTGCTGTTCCTGTATGCTTCCAGGTAGTCGTCCAGGTATCTGGAGCATAATGATGTCCCGGGATATTACTTACGATCGGTGCAAGCTGGTGCTGTAACCCTGACCAGCCCCCAAGATCCTTCAGACTTAAAATCACGATTGGCAATAACCCTATCACAATGATGAAAAACTGCAGTACTTCGTTATAAATCGCTGAAGATAAACCGCCAAGGTAGGTATAAGCAAGTACAATAGCAGCTGATAAAATAAGACTAATGTGGAAGTTCCAGCCCAGTACTTTTTCCATCAGGATTGCAAGAGCATACATTGAGATTCCCGATGCCAGGATGGTCATTATTGCAAACAAAATGGCATTCAGTCCACGGGTTTTTTCGTCATACCTTAATTTCAGGTATTCAGGAACAGATCTCGCTTTCGAGCCATAATAGAATGGCATCATAAACATTGCGAGAAATACCATGGCAGGAATGGCGCCTATCCAGTAAAAATGGGTTGTGAGCATGCCGTACTTAGCACCGGAGCCTGTCATGCCCATAACTTCGAGAGCGCCCAGGTTGGTTGAAATAAATGCAAGACCTGCCACCCATGCTGGCATTGACCGACCTGCTTCCAGAAAGGCATTGGCATCTTTCATATAACGCTTCAGTGCCCAGCCAATGCCAAGAACAAATAAAAAATAAATCACCATCACCAGGTAATCTATCCAGTCAAGTGAAAAGTTTGTACCCATGCCTGCTATGATTTAACACCTACAATATAGAATTATGATCTGATCATCAAGATCATCTACAAATTTAAGGATGTTTTCATGCAAATTCCAAAACCTGAAATTTATTCCTTAAGAAAAAAAAGTGTCAGGTATTGGGCATTAAGCAATGGGGATGGAAAAATGAAGAATTAAAGTGATGTCAGTCGGTTTTAATAAACTTCCCTGTCATAACCTCGCTCCCTGCACGTAAAGTATACATGTAAACCCCGGATGGAAGCGCCCATACATACACACTGACGGTATGACTGCCCGCCAGCATGCCCGATTGAAGATCAGAGTAAATCTTTACACCCTGCAGGTTATAAATATCCAGCTGCACATCAGAATTTCTCGAAATTTCATAGGCAATTGTCATATGAACCTTGGCAGGATTGGGATATGAACGAGAAACAACTTTTCCGGATACCATATTCTGAATTCCCAAAGCACCCGTCATGTATTCATAGGCCCCGATGTCGAACCCGGCACCTGATGGTCTTGGATTATTCAGGAAGTCAAAAGTAACTCCTTCACCCTTATAATATCCGGCATCGATAAGGGGTGAGCCGGCTTTTAAATCATAACTCCCGTTGACGAAACCTGCATTAAGTGTATCAAGAGCGTCATAATTGTTGCTGATCGTGATATCAGAAGAAGGATCCTCAACCTCTATATAGGCAGCATTTCCTTCAATTACATAATCCCCGGGGTTGATAATGGCATTGGACACTACCAGGTTATTCCTGCTGTTGACGCTCTGGAAACGAACGCCATCGCATTTCGGGTTTATAATATCATTAAAAAGGATTCGAAAGGATGAATCAGGTTGAACTGAAACATCATCCACATAGATCCCGTGTTTCTTTTTTGTCCGGTCACCAGGGAAATAAGTTTGTCCCGCATCTATTATAATGTTGTTAAATATCCTGTTGCCGCCCAATCCATGTTCTTCGATACCATCTCCTTTCCCTTCGCTGATATTATTATTATAGCAATCGCATTTCGACCCGCCACCAAGGATAATACCTGTCATCTGTCCGGAAACTCCAGCCTGGCTATCGTACATGATTATATTGTTGTATACCTGGCAATCAGCGGAAGCAGAACTGACCTGGATGCCATCCCATCCTGTTGATTTCACGATGTTGTTATAGACCCTGACACCGGATAAGATGCTTGGAAATAACACGGTATCCTTACCATTACAATGAAAAGTTTCCCCGTTATAGAATGAACTGCCGATATAGAGTCCTTCATTCCCGGTGCTCTCAATATAGTTGTCGTGGATCCGCGTGTTAAATTGTGTGAAATTATTACGGGTGGAAGTAAATGAACAATCAGGATCGGTTTTGGCATAGAGTCCTGCGATTGGGTCATCCGTAATCTTGACATGATCCATTTCGAAATCTGTACTCAGTTCTCCAAAGCTTACCCCAGCTCCATTGCTCACATGCTGGATATAAATACCATAAAAGTTTTCCGGATCACCAGTCCCGGTCAACCTGATAAAGCGGCAATTTGAAATGGCAACACCATAGTTATAAGTAGTATTTACTGTTACGACCCCTCCATAATCCATGAAGATGATCGGATTTTCCGAATTCCCAACGAAATCACGGATGCGAAGATAACCGCGGGTTCCTGATTGGATGAAAACAGTATCACCCGGCTGGACCTGATTGAACGGTGCGTTATCACCTTCTGCAAGATTGGTATTTAGATCAATCAGGAACCTTGGATTCTGCCCCTGAACATTACAGATGTATAAGAAAACTGCCGGAATCAGTATAAAGAAATAAAAAAAATTACGTTTCATAATATAGTATCTCAAGATTCATATGGCAGCAACGCCGGCAGAACAAATTAATTGTTCTACATATATAAATAATTAAAATGCAGAATGCAGGAATGCAGAAATGCAGAAAAAAGTTCGTATTGAAATGAAAAAGCCAACTTTCCAGCTAACTGCCTCCGAAAGGTTTATTTTTTTTAGTAGATTTCGAAAGGGAATAGATGACCCATCCGGAAGCAGTGATTACCAGGCCTGCAAGGGATTCGTGGGGTTTGTATATGAAGCCATACACCAGAATCCAGGTATTTACTATGAGAAAGAATCCGGGCAGGTACGGATATCCGAAAGCCCGGAAGGAAGTTTCGCCTTTCTTTTGCCTGAAACGTGTGATAAAGACACCGAGGACCGACAAGAACGTGAACAGGTTCAAGGTAAACCCGACGAAGATGATCACCTGCTCAAAGGTGGAGGTCAGGATGAAAAAGATTGAAATAATGCTTTGAAAAAAAACCGCGATGTAGGGTACATCATTTCGTTTGCGCGAAAGCCAGCTCAGCAAACGGTAGTCCTCCCCTATTGCATGGTATACCCTCGGGCCAACAATGATCATGGAACTGACAGAAGAGATCAGCAGGAATGAGATGATCAACCCGATGACTGCTCCCGCCTGGTGCCCGAGAATCTTCTGGGTAAACACATACCCTATCTCGATCTTTCCTGCCAGCTCAGGAATGGGAACCGCATAGAGAAAGATAAAATTGATCATCATATATAGAAGAACGACGATTGCGGTACCGGTGATCAGGCTTTTGGGTGTATTCTTAAGAGGATCTCTGATTTCACTAAGGATATAAGCCGCGGCATTCCATCCTGAATAAGAATAGGAAACAAAATACATGGAAATGGCAAAGGCCGGGCTGATGATGTCTTTCAACGCTTTCCTGTCGAGGGTGAACCCAATGTGGGAACTCTTCCCATAGGTTAATCCCAGGATGAACAAGAGGATAATAAAAGAGATCTTGACCACGGTCATGACATTCTGGAAAATAGCGCCGAGATGTTTGTTTGTCCCATGAAGCAGCGTCAGGAAGAGTACCAGCAGGATCGACAGAAACACCGGCAGGTTCATCTGTCCCATGAAACCGGGGAAATAGGGCTTCAGGTCGATGGCGGTGGAGAAATATTTACCAAATGCAATAGCGGCAGCTGCTACCGGCGCTGCAAACCCTACGGTGATGGAAATCCAGCCTGCCAGGAAGCCCAACCCGGGATGATAGATCTTTGAAATAAAATGATATTCACCCCCCGAACGCGGATAGAGGACGCAGAGTTCGGAATAGGCAAATGCACCGCATAAGGCTACAACGCCGCCCAGCAACCAGAGCATCATCAGCGCGAATCCTGAAGAAATACCCATCACCTGGAATCCGAGGCTGGTAAATACACCGGTCCCGATCATGTTGGCGATGACAACCGAAATGGCAGTTACCAGGCTGAACTTATTCTTCGCAGGCACAGTTAGTGTTTCTTCTTGGCAAACAGAAGGTTCGTTTCATTGAATTTTACATTGTATCCGATCCGGAAAGGAACTCCGTGCTTTGTTTCCTGCTTCTCATAGGCGGACTGAAGGTCGGGTTGGAATTTGTATTTGAACAGGTCGATGGTCTGTGTATAGGTTCCAAACAGTTTTACAGTCCATGCTGATGGCTTGAAAAACCGGAAGGGGATCCCCGAATCATCCTGCAAAATAGAGGTTTCCTGATCAAGAAGGTAATTCCGAATCACCCGGAAATCGGCAGTGAACATAAGGTATGATGCTGCTTTCAGGAACCCGGCCTGGCTGCCAAACGATTTTACGAATTGGAGCAATTCCGGATGCTTTTTAAGATTCTTGTCAGAAAGATCATAGGAAAGATAATACAGGAACTGGTGTTTTTTCATGGTTGAATCAGAAAAAGCAACCCTCATACCGACTGTAGTTGCATCCTGCCGTCCGGGAACGATCCTGCCCTGGCTATCCAGTGTGAAATAAGTGATTCCGGTAAGCCGGTGTCCCGTTTTCCGTATAAAGAAAAGAATCAGTGGCAAGGTGCCGTCAAGCGATTGCTGGTTGAGGTCCTTTTCCATGCTTTCAGTCCTGAAGAATCCCAATTGTTCTGAATAATAGAGGGATGCCCGGATCTTCTCAAGGTAAGCAAGGAAATTTTTCTTGGCCATGGTATCGCAACGGTGAAGCTTGCCAATCGGCTCCAGCCCGATCATCACATAATTAGCGGCATCAGGGAAAAAGGCATTTGCATATAGAAAATCCGCTCCTGCAAACGGGTAAAACAAGGTTGAAGTATCGGAGGAAACCGTATCCATGTTTTTCTCCCTCCAGCGTGCAATCGGCCTGATCTTGTTCTTTTCAACCAGCTTCCAGTCATCGTTGATATGTTGCTGGTAGGTTGTCCAGGTTTTTCCTGAAATGAAGTCCCTGCACCCGTTAATAGGCCTGATCCCGGAAAAAACAGCGGCCATGTCGTCGATAATGGTGTCGATGACGGGCCTGGAATTTTTCACATTTACAGATAAAGAATCATGCAGGGCTTTGTTCCCGCCGTTTTGAGAAGCCTGGTTTTGCAAGCAGGAAAGGAGGAGAAATACCAACACAGTACATAAACTGCATGAAAGGAAACCAATTTTAGTATAACGATGAAACATACCGGAGATGTAATGTCCGGTAAAAGTAAAACAATTCCCAGTGACATGGAGACCTGCGTTAAAAATTCTTAAATGTTCAGGAAATATGCAGGAGTTTGGATTAAATTTCTTTTTTTTGCATATTAATAATTCTCTGATGCTTAAAAAAAGAATCCTTATCCTTTTATTTTGTCTTTTAACCTTTGCCTGTTTTTCCCACGGTCATATCAATATTGATTCCATCTTTTTCAATCCTACTTCCTTTCAACTGCGACTCGATTCCTTGTACCTTGGTCAGTTCCGGCAGGCGTTGAAGGGTCATGAACAGGAAAACAACCAGATGCTGGCAACTGCCCTGCCTGGTCTCCGCTTGTTGACGGAATCGGATATCAGTCATCAGGTCAGCGAGATGAATTCTATTATCCATGTGGGATACAATTCGAAGGTAAGGGAGTTCATTGATGTTCTCCTCTTTAAAAAACCCGAAGCATCCTGCCTCTTGCTTACGCTGGCCGATCATTATGTACCTCTTTTTCAATCCATCTTTGATCAATACAATATCCCTCACGAACTTGCCTACCTGCCCTCCGTGATCTCTGCCTTCAACCCAGCAGCCTCTTCGATCTATGGTTCGTCCGGCATCTGGAACATCATGTACATCAGTGGTAAGCTATACAAACTGGAGATCAATTCGATGGTAGATGAGCGCAGGAATTATGAGAAGTCGACCGATGCCGCTGCAAGGCAATTCAAGGATTTCTTTGCCATTTACCAGGATTGGACGCTTGCACTTACAGCTTATATCGTGGGACCGGCTGTTGTTAACAAAGCGATTCGCAGGGCAAATGGAAAAAAAGATTTCTGGAGTCTTTACCCTTATCTGCCTCCGGAAACGCGGGATTACCTGCCTGCCTATGTTGCCGTTACTTATTTCGTCAGCTATCATAATCAATTGAATCTGAAACCTCTCCAGGCAGACCTTCCGTTTTCCACCGATACTGTTTGCATAAGAAAAGAGCTTCACCTGAGGCAGGTTTCAAAGATCCTGGATCTCCCGATCACTATTCTGAGGGAATTGAATCCTCAGTACAAACACGATATCCTGCCTGCCGGCCCTAAGATCTGTATCCTCAAACTACCGGTCAGTTATGGGGATAAATTCCGGCTTCACAAAGATTCCATCTTTCAATACAAAGACTCCATTATCATTGCTTCACAGCAGAGTACGATCACATTTCCGACGGCAACCTATATTCAGTATGAGCCAAGGACGGCTTCGGGGAGAAACCAGGTTTATCATTCGGTCAGGTCAGGTGAAACCCTTGGTGCGATTGCCGCCAGGTATCATGTCACGGTTATAGACATCAAGTCCTGGAACCACCTTAAGTCCAATTCCCTGAAGGTGGGTCAGCAGCTTCTCCTGTTTTCGGCACAAAAAACCGGAGCTCATAATACTCCTCAAAAGAAATAACTAATATTCATCCTGATCAACTGCCAATCCTGCGATCAATATTTGTTCCTGACGCGTAATGAAACCTATCCGAATCTTCTTTCTCCTGCTTATCGTTTTCATCTTTTTCCTGCTGGTTTCCTTTCTCCTGCCCGACCGTGACATGACAATATCAAAAGGCATTTCTATCCGGTTTCCTTCACTGATAAAGATCTTTCAACCCAGAGATATTGAATATGCCGATATTGCCTCGATCCTTCAACAGAAAAGGTCGGATACGGATTCGTTGGTGAGGATCGCAGAGACTGATACCCTGAAGAGACCTGATTCCCTCCTCATAAAATTGGTTTCCCAGCCTCTGGATTATCCCTGTGATGATAAAACTGTTCTTTATCCTTTTTTCCGGAAACTCGAAGAATCACTGATAAACAAACAAGGGATCCATATCCTGCATTATGGTGATTCACAACTGGAAGGCGACCGGATCACAGATTACCTGAGGTCGCGGTTCCAGGCTGAGTTTGGCGGATCCGGGCCGGGAATTCTGCCACTTGGTGAAGAAGATTACCGTCTCGCCCTTTCATCTTCCGTTTCGGGAAACTGGCAGAGGCACAACCTGATGGGGATCAAATATAAAGACCAGGGATCCCATCCTTATGGCCCGCTGGGAAGCTATTTCCGTTTTACCTCCGACCAGCCGGATTCGGCAACCGGTAATGGAAAGACGCAGCAGGCATGGATCACTTTCCGGGGAAAAGGGGTAACAAGTGGAAGAGCCGATCAGTATCAACGATGCAGGATCTTTTATGAGAACTACCAGCAACCGGTGAAGGTGAGTTTCTTCAATGAGGATGTGAAATTAAAATCGGATACCTTGCCCCCAAGCCGGTCGCTGAAAGAATATGACCTGTCCTTTACCGAAACGCCGTCAAGCCTGACGATTCGCTTCACAGGAGCAGGCAGCCCTGATTTTTATGGCATCTGTCTCGATAGCCCTTCGGGGATCTCGGTGGATAACATCCCCATCAGGGGTAGCTCGGGGTTGGAATTTACCCGTATGAATCCTGCCCTAATTACCGAAATGTACCGGATCCTGAATGTTAAGTTGCTGATCCTTCAATTTGGGGTGAATGTCGTTCCCGGCGACCTGGATGATTATACCTATTATGAAAATGGCTTTTATTCTCAGATCTGTCAACTGAAGAAGCTGAATCCCGGCATAAGCATCATAGTGATCGGCGTATCGGATGCTTCCCGGAAAAATGGTGACACTTATGAATCTTATCCCTGTGTGGAAAAGATACTGAATGCCCAGAAGTCGGCTACACTTAAAGCAGGATGCGTATTCTGGAACCTATATGCTGCGATGGGAGGAAAAAATTCCATGCCCAGCTGGGTATTTGCGAAAGAGCCCCTGGCCACTACCGATTTTCTTCATTTTAATTATGCCGGCGCAAGGATCGTTGGAAAGATGTTCTATTCAGCACTGATCAATGATTACAATGAATTTATCAGGAAAAACCCGCAATGAAAATACACATCCACTGGATTCCTTTAACCCTTAATTTAATGCTTGCCATGGTTTCTGCGCAGGCCCAGTGGACAAACACATTGTCTTCAGGTATCCATGTAAAGGAGAACATGAATAACCATTTTCTTTTCTACGGAAATGCAGAAAAAAACTATAAAACTCTTTTCCGTTCGATAAACGGGCTGATCCTGAAAGGAGAAGGAACTATTAACATCGTTCAGATAGGCGATTCACATATCCAGGCAGGATTTATCCCTGAACAGATGCGTAAAGACTTCGCTTCGTTCATCGCTTCCGGATGTGGCGCCAGGGGACTTGTCTTTCCATACCGGATCGCCAAGACCAATAACCCTTCAGATTACTTTGTGAAATTTACCGGGAAATGGAAAAACTGCCGGAATGTTGAGGTCAACAAAAACTGCAGCCTGGGCCTTATGGGAATTATGGTCCAAACCCGCGACACACTTGCAGGGATGACGTTCCATCTCAGGGAAAACGCTACCTTCCGGGAATTTAATTTTATCCGGATCTTCCATGAGCCCCTTGACACAAGTTTCCGTGTGGATTTTCCCGGGCTGGAAGGCATGTATCATGTGGTATTCCCTATTCAAACAGGATGCACGGATATCAGATTTGATACCATCATTACAGATTCCCTGAGAATCAGGATCGTTAAAAAAGATACGATCGGGAGATATTTTACTTTTTATGGGATCGATTTCGAAAATGAAGATCCCGGAATCGTTTATTCTGCTTCCGGTATAAACGGGGCTGAAGTCACCTCGTATCTCCGTTGTGATTTGATGAAAGACCAACTCAGAATCCTGAAACCCGGTTGGGTAATCCTTTCGTTAGGCACCAATGATGCCTATCCTCTTCATTTTATCAGGGAAGAATTCATCGCGAACTACATTTCACTGGTAAATAAGATCAGGGAGGCCAACCCGGGTGTACCTGTTCTGCTGACGGTTCCGGGCGACAGTTACCGCCGGCACCGGTACGACAACCCGAACCTGGTGGAAGCGCGTGAAGCGATCCTTGAGGTTGCAAAGCAAACCGACTGTGCAGTCTGGGATTTTTATTCGCTCATGGGTGGACCAAAGTCAATTCTGCAATGGTACAAGGCAGGCCTTGTTGCAAGAGATAAACTGCATTTCAACAAGCAGGGATACCTTATCCAGGCTGACCTTCTTTTCGAAGCCTTTATGGATGCTTATTCATCATTTATTGACCAGTCGAACTTATCAGAGTAAAGAGGATGGAATTCCTGAAAAATCTCTTTGGTTATGACAGCAATTCGCTCCTGCTTTTCACAGGGATCAATTTCTGGATCTTTTTCGGGATCATCCTGTTCGGTTTCTCCTTTATTCATTCAAAAGTCAGATGGCGCAATGTTTTCCTCTTTCTCATCAGCCTCTTCTTCTATTATAAATGCGGAGGAGAATTCGTCATCCTGCTTTTCCTGGCAGTTGTGGCCAATTTTTACCTGGGGATCCGGATAGGACGGATTCCTGAAAAACGGCAACGGAAAAAAGTTCTCCTGCTGAGCATCTTACTGAACCTTGGAATGCTGGTGTGGTTTAAATACACGGCTTTCTTCATAACGGTATTCAACCAGGTTACGGGAAGTCATTTAAAGGTATTCAACTTTATTACCTGGGGATTTAACCAGCTAAGCGGAGAACATTTAAATATAACAGAGTTTCTTGTTCCGCTCGGGATCTCATTTTTCACCTTCCAGCTGATCAGTTATTCGATTGAACTTTACAGGAAAAGAATAGAACCCATCCGCGATTTCACAGATTTTGGGTTTTATATCACTTTTTTTCCGCAGGTGATCTCGGGACCTATCGTTAAGCCGCAAAATTTCATTCCGCAGATCCGGAAACCTTATGAATTGGGTAAGGATGAATTCGGACTTGCCATATTCCTTATCATTTCCGGGTTGGTGAAGAAGATCGTTTTTGCAGATTATCTCTCGGTGAATTTTGTCGGGCGTGTATTTGACAATCCCAACCTTTTCACTGGATTTGAAAGTCTGCTGGCCGCATACGGGTATACCCTGCAGATCTATTTTGATTTTTCGGGATATACCGATCTTGCCATCGGGATTGCCTTGTTGCTCGGGTTCAGGTTACCTCCCAATTTCGAATCCCCATATAAAGCAAGAAATATCAGTGATTTCTGGAAGCGATGGCACATAAGCCTGACAACCTGGTTCCGCGATTATCTGTTCCTTCCTTTTGCCTATTACCTGTCCGGCAAAATGGTGAAACCCCGTTATTTGAAAATCAGGACAGAACTGTTGATCTATATGGTTGGAATTCTTCTCACCTTCTTCCTATGCGGGTTATGGCATGGCGCAGCTATTAACTTCATCGTCTGGGGAGGGTTACATGGCGTGGCGCTTGCCATTCATAAATTTTTCTATCCCAAGGTCCGGGTAAATAAGAGAGTTCATAGGTTCCGGTTATATTCTTCGCGTTTCTTCACTTTCCATTTCATCGTTTTCACCTGGATCATTTTCAGGATTAAGAGTACAGAGGAATTCATTATCCTGATGAAGAAAATCTTTTTCCATTTCCATTCCGAACTGGCAGGACAGATCATTACTGCCTATTGGAAAGATCTTATCCTTCTTCTTGCCGGTTTCCTGCTGATCTGGGCTCCTTCAAAAATAAAAGAAGAGGTAAGACGTTCCTTTGTAACAATACCTGAATTTGGGAAGGTGATCATCCTGATTTGTGTGATCTTCTTCATTTACCAGTTCAAAGTTTCAGAAATACAACCTTTCATTTATTTCCAGTTCTGATATGAAGATAGCTCCATTTCTTGTTTTTTTCTCGATCGCCCTGGTCATCTATGGACTGATCAATGCCTATATTTTCACCCGGTTCATGCAGTGTATTCCTTCAGGTTCAAATGCACGGATCTGGGCAATCATCATTTTCTGGGTAGTTGCAGGGTCGTTTATTGTCGCACGGTTCATGGAACGGGCCTTTCCATGTGATTTTACGGAAGTGATGACATGGATCGGATCATTCTGGCTGGGTGCGATGGCCTATTTTGTCCTGGCTGTTCTTCTCGTTGATTTTGCACGTTTAATCAATCATTTTATTCCATTCTTTCCAAAGTTTTTTTATGCAGATTATCAGAAGACCAAGCTGATTGCCCTGGGTATCACGTCCGGATTGGTATTTTTAATCGTCATTGCAGGTTTCATCAATGCTCGGAATCCAAAGATTAAAATATTGGATCTCAATATTGCGAAGAAAGTTCAGGGAAGCAAGACTTTAAAGATCGCGATGGCTTCTGATATTCATCTTGGGACGCTTGTTGGAAGAAGAGGCGCTGCACGACTGGTCAGGATGATCAACGGACTGCATCCGGATATCATTCTCCTGGCAGGCGACCTGGTCGATGAAGATCTCAAACCTGTGATCCGGCGAAATTTAGGCGAGACCCTGAAAACGCTACATGCCCCGCTGGGCGTATATGCCATCACCGGCAACCATGAGTATATCGGAGGTGCAGCAGAAGCTGTATCTTACCTTATCGCAAATAAAATCAAATTTCTTTCAGATACTGTTGAACTTATAGATAACCGGTTTTACCTGGCAGGACGAGAGGACCGTGATAAACCGCGTTTTACGGGGAAACAGAGAAAACCATTGGCCGAGATATTAAAAGGTATCGACCATTCTTATCCAATCCTGCTGATGGATCATCAGCCTTTTCAATTGTCAAAGCCGGAAGAACTGGGTGTAGACCTTCAGTTATCAGGTCACACGCATCATGGACAGATCTGGCCTTTTAACTATATCACTAATGCGATCTACGAAGTAAGCTGGGGTTACAAGAAAAAAGGCAATACGAATATTTATGTCTCATGTGGCTATGGCACCTGGGGACCTCCGATCCGTGTCGGTAACCGACCTGAGGTTGTGTCGATCACGTTACATTTTGAATGGGCGAGCCCTATACCTAAACCTCTTCCCTATAATTCACACATCCAGCATCCAGTCTCTTCATTCTTCCTTTGTAAACGGGGTTGGATTCTTCCACATCTTCCACACGAGAAAAACCGGGAAGAGGAACCAGGGTGCATTTGCCAGGAGTACCAATGGTAAATTCAGCGCGCTAACCGGCCCCCAGATCTCTTCACTAAGGATGATAAATACATTGGTAAAAAGGATTGACCCAAATATAAAGGTCGGGATACGGATCCAGTCTTTTCCTTTGATAAAAGCATAAACTGCTGCAAGGTAATAGGGACCGAAGAGAAGAACATCCAGCCAGACCGTAGCCTTCCACCACATCGGGCGTGCATTCTGCAACGGATCAAAATTGTTCCCCCACCAATGAATCATATCCACGAAGAAGGGAAATGGCCAAAGCGGATATTTGAAATTTGCCGGATCTTTGATCACCAGTTGCTCAAGATCGACGATATACGTAATAAACAGCAGGTTTACAAGGAAAAATGCGATGTAGATATAGTCGATACGACGTTCTTTTAAAGGTATGGGAATTCTCATGTTCTTGGTTTCAGGTTCCAGGTTTCAGGTTTCAGGTTTTGGGTTAATTTGCTTAATTTTCTATTGTCAATTATTTTCTCATCTTCTTTCTTGCGTTGTTGGCCATTTGCCGTGCAATGGAAAGCCGGAAGGATGGTATGTTACTGATAAATGTGCCGATCTTTACACCTGCTCCCGAATGCATCAATAGCCTGGGTTTGAGCGCCAGCCTGACAATGTCATTTGCTACACGCTCAGCCGTCCCGGGTTTCACAAACACCCGTGTGAGAAAATTCTGTTTCTCCGACATTAAAAAATCCTGGTCCACTTCTCCTATCCTGGATTCCGGTCTGGAATCCGTTTTAATATAGCCCGGGAAATATTCGCTGATATAGATCCCGGTTCCTGCCCATTCTGCCTGAATGGTCCTTGTCCAGGCCGATAATGCTGCCTTTGAACATACATAGGGTGAATAAAACGGAATCCCCATCATGAAACCGGGAGAACCGATATTTATGATATGGCCTTTGCCTTGTTTACGAAAATATCTCAGGGCACATTGTGCAGCGACTACCGGGGCGACCAGGTTCGTACGGAATGCTTTGAGCAGGTCTTCCGTCTGAACCTCTTTCGAAGAAGCGACGATAATGCAGGCTGCATTATTGATAAGTATATCCAGGCGGCCATATCTTTCCATAGTTTCGTCCATCATTCGGACAACTGCATAAGGATCGCCCAGGTCAGCTTCAATAACAAATGCATCCTCCAACAGGGAAGCTATCTCTTCCAACTTTTCTTTTCTGCGTGAAACAAGGACCACTTTTGCACCTTCACGTCCGAATGCAAAGGCAACAGCTCTACCGATCCCACCTGAAGCGCCTGTAACAATTACAACTTTATCCCTTAGTTTCATCCTTCTTCTATATAAAATTATGATTAGTTGCCTGAATCGGGCATGGGTAAAAAGTTCCCAAAAATAGAAAGTTTCCGTCAGATGATGTAATTTTTCTCCTCATGCTTGGTAAATAATTCAATTTGCTTTACGTTTGCCTTGATAATCAGAATGAACATGAAAAGAATAATTCGATCTTTTTTTTTCCTGGCTATTCCGTTACTGATTTTTCAGGGTTGTGGAAGCAGGGAAATAAAAAAACAAGCCTCAATGAATGATTTATTAAAAATGTCAATCATGAAAGAGAACTGGGGAAAAGTTGACAACAAGGATGTTTTTCTTTATTCCCTGAAAAACAAAAATGGAATTGTTGTGAAGATCACAAATTACGGTGGGATTCTAACTTCCATCCTCGTTCCTGATGCAAAAGGGAAGATGGGTGACATTGTTCTTGGATACGACAGTTTGAAAGGATACCTTACCACTACTCCCTATTTCGGGGCCATGGTCGGAAGATATGCCAACCGTATCGCGAAGGGCACTTTTAAACTTGAGAAGAAAGTTTACAAACTGGCCATAAACAACGGGAACAACAGCCTGCATGGCGGTTTGAAAGGATTCGATAAGGTAGTATGGGATGCACAGGAAATCAACGATTCAGCGGGAGTCGGCCTGGTCATGACCTACCGGAGTCCGGATGGTGAAGAAGGCTATCCCGGTAACCTGGACGTGACCGTTACCTACCTTCTGAATCCTTCGGATGAATTGAAGATTACAATCGAAGCCCATACTGATAAACCCACACCCGTTAATCTTTGCAATCATACCTATTTTAACCTTGACGAAGCAAATTTTAGTGTACTCGGGTGTCGTTTAATGATCAACGCCGACCGTTATACCGTCGTAAACGATGAGCTCATTCCGACCGGAGAGCTCCGGCTGGTAAAAGGAACCCCGATGGATTTCAGGAATCTTTATGATATCGGCGTGAGGATCGACCAGGTTAAAGGTGGTTATGACCATAATTATGTGCTGATCAAGAAAGATAAGGAATTGAGCCTGGCCGCTATTATCGAAGATCCGATATCAGGAAGGGAAGTCAGTATCCTTACAACACAGCCGGGAGTCCAATTCTATTCAGGCAATTTCCTTGATGGAACAATCAAAGGCAAGGGAGGTAAGGTCTACAAACAGCATTACGGGATGTGTCTCGAAACCCAGCATTTCCCCGATTCGCCTAACCAGCCTGCATTTCCGAACACCATCCTGCGACCCGGTGAGAAGTTTCAGGAGGTTACTGTTTATAAGTTTGGGGTGAAGAAACCGTGACGCGTTACAATTAACTAAAACCGCTCCGGAACAAATGTCTGTTCCGACATCGGAGGCCTGACATAGGATTTGTCTCTTTTAACCGGAGGTAGAACGATTTTTTCCCTTGGAACATTTTTATATGCGATCATGCTCAGCAGGTGACTGATGCAATTCAGGCGTGCCCTGCGTTTGTCATCTGCTTCCACTACATACCAGGGAGATTGCTTTGTATCAGTGTATGCAAACATCTCATCTTTTGCTTTAGAATATTCCACCCATTTTGTCCTTGCTGCCATATCCATCTGGCTGATCTTCCAGCGTCGTGTCGGATCTTCAATCCGTTGCTGGAACCTGCGTTCCTGTTCCATATCACTAACCGAAAACCAGTATTTGATCAGGATAATGCCTGACCGGATCAGCATGGTCTCAAAATTCGGGCAAGACCGGAGGAAATCCCAGTATTCATCATCCGTACAAAATTCCATGACACGTTCCACACCAGCACGGTTGTACCAGCTCCGGTCGAAAATCACCATTTCTCCTGCAGCGGGAAGATGGTCGACATAGCGCTGGAAATACCATTGTGTTTTTTCGCGTTCGGTTGGAATCCCGAGTGCAACAACCCTGCAGACCCGCGGATTCAGGCATTCCGTGATCCGTTTGATTGTGCCACCTTTACCTGCAGCATCGCGGCCTTCAAAAAGAACGACTACCCTTAATCCTTTATGTTTGATCCATTCCTGAAGTTTTACCAATTCGATCTGAAGCTTGACAAGCTCACCTTCATAGAAGTCGGAGGGCATCTTTTCCTTCAGTTCCTGTGGAATGTCTTCTTTGATCACTTCCTTTGACTCCTTCTTTTTTTCCTTTTGCTTTTTGTCTTTGTTTGCCATAGTATTTTACTATTTATTATTTTACAATATCGGTAGTATCGTTACACGTAACGCGTCACGATCCTTCAATCATCCTTACTCCATCCCCGATCTCTGCAATATAAAAATCGGCGGTGATCCCGGTTTTTGCCGTGTATTCCCTGCCTACTTCTTCAATGAAACCGGCAATAACATCTTCCCTCACAAGACTTACAGTGCATCCGCCGAATCCGGCGCCGGTCATACGTGAGCCAAGGACTCCGCGTATCTTCCTTGCTTCTTCAACAAGGGTATCCAGTTCAAAACCTGTCACCTCATAATTATCCCGGAGCGAATCATGCGATGCATTCATCAGAACACCGAATTGCGGGAGGTCGTTTTTCAGCAGACTTGAAACAGAAGCAAGAACACGTTGGTTTTCCGAGATCACATGACGTGCCCTTTTCCGGATGACCTCATCGGGAATAACATCCTGTGCCTTGAAGAACTGCGGAAATCCAAGGCCTCCCAATTTAGTGATCGAGAACCGTTCCGCAAGAAAAGCAACGGCCAGCTGGCATTCTGCAACCCGTTCGTTGTATTTGGAATCAGCCAGGCTCCTTGGTTTGTTGGAATTGGTAATGACCAGTTTATACCCGGATAGGGGAACAGGTATAAGTTTGTACTCAAGATTGTTGCAGTTCAGAAAAATCGCAGAATTGGCTTTGCCCATTCCTACCGCAAATTGATCCATGATCCCGCAATTCACTCCGGCAAATTCCTGTTCTGCTTTCTGCGACATCTTTATGAGATCCAGCAAATCCAACCCGCTATTTAACACATGGTTCAGTGCAAATGCAGTGACTACTTCAATGGAAGCTGAGGAAGAGAGCCCGGCGTTGTTAGGAATATCGCCATAGAATAAAAGTTCCATCCCTCCCACAGGGATCCCTTTTTTAATAAATTGCTCAAAAACACCAAGAGGATAATTGAACCAGCGGACCGGTTGCTTCGAAAAATGGTCCGTAACCGGAATGACCGTCTTCTGCGGATCATTCACTGAAGCAAGTTTTATCACCTTTTCATCAGTCATCCGGATCAGCAGGTACGTTCCATATTGCAGAGCGCATGGAAGGACAAACCCGCCGTTGTAGTCGGTATGTTCGCCGATCAGGTTGACACGGCCAGGAGCGAAAAACAGAACCGGTTCATTATCCTTGGTTCCGTATAGATCTGCAAAAGTTTTTCTGAGGTTTTTTTTTCCCGGCATAATCAGGATAAGTTTGGATGAATAATGATCCGAAATTACGACAAAATTTGTTATTTTCTTCCTGTGGATTATTATTTACACAAATGGATACCGGATAAAGTACCGGTAACCCCATAGCAGACCATCTGAAGTAATCTGCTTGATTGAAAAAATGGTATTTTTGCCAGGTAACAAACTGATTTCTTTTATATGAGATATCACCTTATTTCGATTCTCATCCTTTTACTCATCCTGGCTTCCCATGACCTTTTTTCACAAGACATGAAAAAGATCAACCTGGACGGGAAGTGGAAATTTCGCAGGGCCGGAACCGACCAATGGATGGATGCCAAAGTTCCTGGTTGTGTTCATACCGACCTGCTGAGAGACAACTTCATCCCTGATCCATTTCTGCGTGACAATGAGAAAAGCATACAATGGATCAGTGACTACGGTTGGGAGTATGAAAAAACATTCCTGATATCAGATACCATCTTCCGCTCCACTCACATTGAACTTGTATGTAAAGGACTGGATACTTATGCCAATGTATTCCTGAATGATTCACTGATCATCGTTTCTGATAATATGTTCCGTGACTGGTATGCTAATATCCGGCGACTTTTGAAAATCGGGGTCAACCACCTGAGGATCCAGTTTCCTTCCGTTACGGCTGAAAATAAAGCCCGTTACGGCCGCCTGAAACACAAACTCCCGGGCGATGAGAAAGTGGTTTGCAGGAAAGCTGCCTACCAGTTTGGTTGGGATTGGGGTCCAACCCTGATCACAAGCGGTATCTGGCGACCGATCTACATTCGTTGCTGGGACGATATGAATGTGCTGGATGTTCAATATATCCAGAAAGAACTGACTGATTCGATCGCAAACCTTTCTGCAGTTTTCACCTTCCTGTCTTCCGTTTCCGATACAGCTTTCGTACAACTTTCTGTCATGGATAAAATGCTGGCGACAAAAAAGGTACCTCTGAAGAGCGGGGTGAATATCGCACGAATTGCTTTCCCGATCCGTAACCCAAAACGCTGGTGGCCGAATGGCCTGGGGAATCCGTACCTGTATCCCATCTGTCATAAGATTTATTTTAAAGGGAAACTTGCATCTGAAGGAACTCAGAAAGTAGGATTGAGAACCATTGAGCTGGATGAAGATCAGGATTCTGCCGGGAACAATTTTCACTTCGTGGTGAATGGCATTCCGGTATTCATGAAAGGGGCGAATTATATCCCCCAGGACAACTTCCCTTCGAGGGTCACCGATTCCTCTTACAAAGCGTTGATCGCTTCTGTAAAAGCAGCCAACATGAATATGCTCCGTGTCTGGGGCGGCGGCATTTATGAAAATGATATTTTCTATGATCTTTGTGATGAGAATGGGATCCTGGTATGGCAGGATTTTATGTTCGCCTGTGCTCTTTACCCGGATGACAGGGATTTTATAAGGAATGTCCAGGCTGAAGCCATACAAAATGTGGTTCGCCTTAGAAATCATCCCTGCATAGCGCTTTGGTGCGGAAACAATGAGATCGATGAAGGCTGGAAGAACTGGGGATGGCAAAAACAATACGGATACACTCCCCAGGATTCAGCAGAGATCTGGAATAACTACAAAAATATTTTCGGCGATATCCTCCTGAATGTCGTCTCGAAATATGATTCCCTCCGCCCCTATATTCTTTCTTCGCCACGCATCGGATGGGGACGACCGGAAAGTCTAAAACAGGGTGATATGCATTACTGGGGTGTCTGGTGGGGAAGAGAACCTTTTTCGGTCTATAAGGAAAAAACCGGGAGGTTTATGAGTGAGTATGGATTCCAGGGATTTCCCCCGATGGAATCGATCAGGAAATTCACACTTCCGGGTGACCGGCAACTGGGCTCACAGGTGATGAAAGTGCACCAGAAGCATCCGGTAGGATATGAAACTATTAATAAGTACATGCTTAGGGATTACAAACATCCAAAAGATTTTGAATCGTATGTTTATGTGAGTCAGGTGCTCCAGGCAGAAGGGATCAGGACAGCCATCGAGGCACACCGGCGGGCAAAACCGTATTGTATGGGAACCCTCTACTGGCAGCTGAACGATTGCTGGCCCGTGGTTTCCTGGTCTTCCAGGGATTATTACGGCCATAAAAAAGCCCTTGATTATTTTGCGAAAAATGAATATAATACTCTGCTCGTTTCTCCGGTTGTCAAAAACGGGATCCTCCAGGTCTATATCATCTCCGATAGCCTTCAGGGTTGCCTGCTTGACCTTCGCCTTAGTCTGAGGGATTTCGGAGGCCGAACTTACCTTGATACGACCAGAACCATCTATATCCTGAAAAATTCTTCCTCTTCCATTGTTGAGTTTCCGGTAGATAAACTGGTACAGGACAGAGATATAAAACATCTTGTCTTTACAGCACAGTTAATTTCAGGTAAGAAAATCCTTTCACAAAACAACTTCTATTTTGACCCAGTAAAGGATCTCCTCCTTGAGAAACCGCTGATCACCAAATCCGTTAAAAAAACAGCAGAAGGATACCTAATCACACTATTCTCAAACCAATTGGCAAAAAATGTCTGCCTGGCTTCCGGCTGGAAAGGATCCTTTTCAGATAATTTCTTTGATCTCCTGCCGGGTGAAATAAGGACGATTGTATTTACAACCAAAGACAATAACAGCAACGGATTTGAAAAGAATTTAAAGATTTTGACTCTTGCCGACACCTATTGATAAGAAATGAGAAAAATGTCCATCCTTTTGCCCACGCGCCGGTGTGCACAGAAATGGAAATTCCAATTCGCTAACCCAGATATGAAAAAACATAAAATTCTCTTCCTGGTATTACTACTGTTTTTTAGCGGAACCGCTTTCAGCCAGCAAAATAAATTCCTGACAGAATTTGTGAATCCCATGATCGGAACAGGCGGACACGGGCATACATATCCTGGTGCCAGTCTGCCATTCGGGATGGTTCAGCTCAGTCCTGACACCCGGCTCGATGGTTGGGATGGATGCTCTGCCTATTACGGAACCGATACCATTATCTATGGTTTCAGCCATACCCACCTTAGCGGGACCGGGTGTTCGGATTATGGCGATATCCTGGTCATGCCGGTAACAGGGGATGTCAGCCTGGCAAATTATGGTTACCGTTCGGGGTTTCATCCCACATCACAAGGAGAAGAGGCATCGGCAGGCTACTACAAAGTTTATCTGGATAAATACCAGATCAACGCAGAACTTACTGCTACAAAAAGAGCTGGTTTTCACCGGTATACTTTTCCTGCAGCGAAGAATGCAGGGTTGGTCATCGACCTAAAACACCGCGATAAAGTCATAGCATCGTCTCTACGGCTTATCTCCACAACCGAAGTGGAAGGAATGCGGGTTTCCCAGGCATGGGCTCAGCGGCAGATTGTTTATTTTGTTGCCAGGTTTTCAAAACCATTTACCTCCTGCCGGATCAATACTCATGATGGGAACATTCCAGTTGGAAAAGAGATTACCGGCGACAGCATCATCTCCTGTTTTAATTTCTCCACCAGTGAAAATGAGAAGATCCTCGTAAAAGTAGGTCTGTCAGCCGTAAATTGTGAAGGTGCCAGGAAAAACCTGGATGCTGAGATTCCCGGATGGGATTTTGATAAAACAGTGAATGATGCATCCATGGCCTGGAATAATGAACTTGGGAAAATCATCGTAGAGGGTGCACCAGAACAAAAGATCGTCTTTTATACTGCTTTATATCATGCATTTCTTACACCCAACCTTTATATGGATGTAGATGGCAGGTACCGTGGCCGCGACCTGAAAGTACACCAGGCAGACGGATTCGATTATTATACTGTTTTCTCCTTGTGGGATACCTACCGGGCAGCGCATCCTCTCTATACGTTAACCGAGCCAAAACGCGACAATGATTTTATCCTGACCTTCCTCCGTCAATATGAAGAAGGAGGAATGCTGCCTGTATGGGAACTCTCGGGAAATGAAACAGATTGCATGATCGGGTATCACGCAGTTTCGGTAATCGTGGATGCTTATATGAAAGGGATCCGGGACTTTGATGCCGGGAAGGCGCTGGAGGCCATGAAAAACAGTGCGGAACAGGACCGGTTTGGATTGAAATACTACAGATCACAGGGATTCATCCCCGGAGATAAAGAGAGTGAATCAGTTTCGAAGACACTGGAATATTGCTATGATGATTGGTGTATTGCACAGATGGCTAAATCTCTGGGAAAAGCCGGTGATTATAAAACCTATATTCAGCGTGCGCAATATTATAAAAACATCTTTGACCCTTCCACCGGTTTTATGCGTGCCAAAATGAATAATACGTGGTATATCCCTTTCGATCCGGCTGAAGTTAACTTCAATTATACTGAAGCCAATGCCTGGCAATATAGTTTTTATGTTCCCCAGGACCTGGATGGATTGATGGCGCTTCATGGCGGACAGGAAAAATTTGCAGAAAAGCTCGATGCGATGTTCAATGCCGGTTCGGGTACTACCGGCCGCGATCAATCTGATATTTCGGGAATGATCGGTCAATATGCACACGGAAATGAACCCAGCCACCATATGGCTTATCTCTATGATTATGCAGGAAAACCCTGGAAGACGCAGGAATTGGTACATCGGATCTGTAAAGATTTATATACCGATAAACGGGATGGATTATGCGGAAATGAAGATTGCGGACAGATGTCATCCTGGTATGTTTTAAGCGCTATGGGATTTTACCCGGTAACGCCCGGTTCGCCTGTATATGCCATCGGAACACCCTTATTTTCGCAATTATCGATCCATCTTGAAAACGGAAAGACCTTCACTATTAAAGCAGAAGGATTAGACGGGAAGAATTTCTACATCCAGAGTGCAAAATTGAACGGTTCGGCATATCCGAAATGTTATATCACCCATTCAGACATACTCAAAGGTGGCGAACTTACATTTTTCATGGGGCCTGATCCGGATAAAAACTGGGGCAGTCTTCCTGGCGATTTTCCTTCTTCCTCTATCATGGATGACATGATATCCCCGGTTCCTTCCATCCTACAGGGAAAGAAAAATTTTACAGACACCACCATGGTTAGTCTGACAGTTCCGGTTAAGAATGAAAAGATCTATTATACTCTTGACAGTAGTGAGCCAACCAGACTGTCCCCTGTTTTTCAAAAACCTTTGCTGATAGATAAGACGACTACACTCAAAGCATTTGCATGCATGGATAGATCTCCTGAAAGTTTTACCATAACATCTCATTTCCGGAAAATACCGAAGAACCGGAAAATCATATTAAGAACAAAATATTCCCAGCAATACACTGCGGGCGGTGACATGGCGCTTATTGATTTTGAAAGAGGCTCGGATGATTTCCGGACCGGTTCCTGGCAGGGATATGAAGGCGTTGACATTGATGCCCTTATTGACCTTGGGGAAAATCAGCCTATCCATACTCTGACTGCCGGATTCCTCCAGGATGAGGGATCCTGGATATTTTTCCCGGTTGAGGTTTCCTTTTTTCTTTCGGATGACGGAAAAACCTTCCGGAATGCCGGAACCCTGAAAAACGAGGTTCCTGACAATCGTGAAGGATCGATGATAAAAGATTTTACCCTGAAACTTACGGGAACGCATGCCCGCTACATAAAAATGCTTGCCAGGAACCGTGGAATATGTCCACCCTGGCATTCCGGTGCAGGAAGTAAAGCATGGATCTTTGCAGATGAAATTGAAATAGAATAGATGGTAACCAAATTCCGCTCTGACCTCCTTCTTCTCCTTGCCGCCATTATCTGGGGCTTTGCTTTTGTTGCGCAGCGTGTCGGGATGGAGTATGTCGGGCCGTTTACATTCAATGGTGTACGGTTTACGCTGGGAACATTGGTACTGGTTCCATTTCTTCTCTACGGAAAAAAATTCACTCCTAAAGACCCGTCACTGATAATCAGCACGAGAAAGATCATCTGGGGCATTATCGGCACCGGGATTCTTCTGTTTATGGGTGTTTCCCTGCAACAGATCGGATTGAAGACCACGACTGCAGGAAAAGCCGGCTTTATCACAGGACTTTATGTGGTTTTCGTTCCCATCGTCGGAATCTTCCTTGGGCACCGGACGAATCTTTTTACCTGGCTGGGGGTCTTATTTTCTGCAACAGGCCTTTATTTATTAAGCATTTCAAGCGGATTCCGGATTGAACATGGAGACCTCCTGGTATTATGCTGTGCAGTCGTATTCACCTTTCATGTGCTGGTGATCGGTTGGTTATCACCCAGAATGAACTCTTTCCACCTTGCTGCAGGACATTTCGCAATTTGTGCCTTATTGAATCTCATTATCGCATTCTCCATTGAATCTGTTGACTTTGGAAAGATCATGGAAGCAGCTATCCCTATTCTTTACGGAGGAATCATATCAGTAGGAATCGCCTATACGCTCCAGGTCATCGCTCAGAAAGAGGCACATCCTGCCTATGCATCTGTCATCCTGAGCATGGAAGCGGTTTTCGCTGCTATTGGTGGATGGATGATCCTTCATGAATCCCTTTCCGAGCGTTCGTTGGCCGGTTGCGTCCTGATGCTGGCAGGAATGGTGATTGTTCAGGTAAAAAGATTGTAACTTTGCATTTCCTTTCCAATTAAATCACATAGATGAAAAAAAATATTGTACACCGTTTTTTTCTTGTCATAGCAATTTGCTTTGGTGTTTTTCCCATTCAGGCGCAAGTCATTAACGACACGACAGCACCTGCAGTTCAAAAGCGTATTCTCCAGGTTGAATTTGATGATTATTTCTTTCCAAATACGCTCCGGGTGGATTATTATATTGCCGGCGATTACAAAACCGAATCGGTTTATCTGAACCAGGTTAAGCAGGAACCATATTGGAGCGGCCCGCGTAAACACCTGATCGATCCTTATAATTACGGCACCTACCGGATCGCTGTTTTTGATTCTGTTTCGGGAAGATTGCTATTTTCCAAAGGATTCAGTAACCTCTTCCAGGAATGGAAGGGAACTCCCGAAGCCCGGCGGGTCCAGCGTTCTTTTGAACAGACCGCAATTGTACCTTTCCCTCGTCAGACCATACGGTTCCAGGTTGAAAAAAGAAAATATTCCGATGGAAAATTTGAAAAACTGTTCCAGATGTACATCAATCCGAATGATTATTTTATCAGCCGGAAAAAAATCCATGAGATCCCATTTGTGAAATTTCGGAATTCGGGAGAGCCTGAAAACAAAGTGGATATTGCATTTATTGCCGAAGGATATACCAAGGATCAGATGGATAAGTTCCTCAAAGATGCCAACCGGATCGGCGATTATTTCCTGTCCCAGGAACCCTACAGCGAATACAAGGACCGTTTTAACTTTTATGCCATCGAATCCGCATCTGAAGAATCCGGAGTGGACGTTCCGGGACGAAGGATCTATGTGAATACAGACATTGGCAGCAGCTTCTACACCTTTGATATGGACCGTTACCTGACCTCCGCCAATACAAAAGAAGTATATGATATCGCGGCCAATGTTCCTTATGATGTCATCTTTATACTGGTAAACAGCAAGATCTATGGCGGAGGAGGATTTTACAATCATTTTGGAGAGAGTACCGTCGATAATTTTTTCTCGGAAATCGTTTCCATTCATGAGTTTGGACATACATTTGCCGGGCTTGCCGATGAATACTATACTTCCGAAGTTACTTATTCGGATTTTTACAATACCAAAGTTGAACCCTGGGAGCCAAACATAACTACAAATGTTGATTTTGCTTCGAAGTGGAAAGACCTGGTTAAGAAAGGAACTCCTGTTCCAACCTCCAGGGAGGAAAAACACCAGAACGATGTAGGAATGTATGAAGGTGGAGGTTATGTCGCAAAAGGGGTTTACAGTCCCATGATGGATTGCCGCATGAAAAGTAATGAAGCTCCGGGGTTTTGCCCTGTTTGCCAGTCGGCAATCATCCGTATGATCAAGTTTTACAGTGAATAAAGGCCTGATCTTCGATATCAGGCGGTTTACTGTCCACGACGGACCGGGAATCCGTACTACGGTATTTTTCAAAGGTTGCCCGTTGGAATGCTGGTGGTGCCACAACCCGGAAAGCCATAGCTGTTATCCTGAGGAATCCCTGAAAACGCTGAAACTGGATGGAAAGAAGTTCTGCCTGAAGGAAATGATCGGGCAATGGATGAGTGTGGAAGAAGTCATGAGTGAGCTTCGCGCGGACCTGGTATTTTATACAGAGTCCTCCGGCGGAGTTACCTTCTCTGGTGGAGAACCGCTGATGCAGCCTGAATTTCTGCTCGGACTGCTGAAAAAATGTAAAGCCGACAACATCCATACAACTCTGGACACTTCAGGCTATGCAGATCGGGTAATCATTGAAAATATTCAACCTTATACGGATCTTTTCCTCTATGACCTTAAACTAATAAATGATACTGACCATATCAGGTATACCGGCGTTTCAAATAAACTTATCCTGGAAAATCTGACGTACCTGATCTCGGAAGAAAAACAGGTAATTATCCGGATCCCGGTCATCCCTGACATTACCAATACCAAAAAAAATATTCAAGCGTTAAAAAAATTCCTATTCCAATTTGTGAACGAAAGAAATTCAGCTTCATCACTTAAAATCAGCCTCCTCCCCTATCATTCCATCGCTAAAGACAAATATTCCCGGTTTCATATTGAGAATAAAACTATGCATATAAAGGATCTGACGAAGGAATCTTTACTTCCCTTAAAGAATGAATTTGAGGCAGCGGGGTTTGCAGTGAGGATCGGAAGTTAAAAGAATGCAGGAATGCAAAATTCAGAATAAAAATGACTGACCGCATTAAAAAACTCCGGGATCAAAGTCTGAACGCGATCAACCGTCTTGACGCCGAACGTGCATTGCTGGTCACCAATTTTTATAAAAGCGGTATCGACAGTAAAGTTTCAACTCCCGTGATGCGTGCCCTTACCTTGAATCATATTCTTGTCAACAAATTCATTTGCATCAATGAAGATGAACTGATCGTCGGAGAACGCGGACCCTTTCCAAAAGCCACTCCTACATACCCTGAGATAAACCTGCATTCACTGGAAGATCTGGAAATCCTGGACACAAGACCTAAAGTTTCGTTTAAGGTTAATGAAGAGACAAAAAAAATTTACCGTGAGGAGGTCATCCCTTTCTGGAAAGGAAAAAGCAACCGGGATCGGATCATGCGGTCCATGTCACCGGAATGGATCGAAGCATACGCTGCAGGAATATTCACGGAATTCCAGGAACAGCGGGCGCCGGGTCATACGGTTTGCGGAAATAAAATCTATCACAAAGGTATGCTTGATCTGATGCAAGAGTCCCGGGATGCTGTAATGCAAATAGATTGGAAGAATGATCCTCTTGCTTCCATAAAGAATGAAGAGTTGAAAGCGATGGAAATTGCAGCGAATGCCATCATCCTTTTCGCTCATCGTCACGCTGATAAGCTGGAAGAATTGTCGAACGAACCCGGCAACAGCCAAAGGAAATCGGAACTTCTCGAACTGGCAGCCATCTGCAGGCATGTGCCGGCTCACGCGCCCCGGACTTTCCATGAAGCGCTGCAAAATTACTGGTTCATCCACCTTGGTGTGATCATAGAGATGAATCCATGGGACTCATTCAACCCGGGACGCCTGGACCAGCATCTTTATCCCTTTTACAAAAAAGAGCTGGAAGACGGAACTCTGACCAAAGAAAAAGCCACCGAACTTCTCCAGTCATTCTGGATCAAGTTCAACAACCATCCTTCCCCTCCGAAAGTCGGCGTGACAGCAAAGGAAAGCAACACGTATACGGACTTCTGCCTGATCAATCTTGGAGGTTTAACACCCGACGGTTCGGATGCCGTGAACGAACTTACTTTCCTGATCCTTGACGTCATCGAAGAGATGCGCCTGCTTCAGCCAGGTTCAATGGTACAGATCAGCAGATTGAATCCCGACAGCTTTATTCACCGGACATTGAAGATCACAAAAACCGGTTTCGGACAACCTTCCTATTTTAACACGGATGCGATCGTAAAGGAACTCGTTCGCCAGGGAAAGTCCCCGGAGGATGCACGTAACGGAGGAGCAAGCGGATGTGTGGAAGCCGGTGCGTTTGGCACGGAAGCCTATATCCTCACAGGTTATTTCAATCTCCCGAAGGTGCTCGAGATCATGCTGAACAATGGAACCGATCCATTGACAGGAAAGAAGATCGGGCTGGAAACAGGTCCTGCTGAGCTTTTCCGCGACTTTGATGACCTTATGAATGCCTATTCAAAGCAGTTGAAGCATTTCATCGATATCAAGATCAATGGGAATAACCGCATCGAACAGATCTTCATGGAATACATGCCGGTTCCATTTCTCTCCCTGCTGATCGATGATTGTATCGCCAATGGAAAAGATTACAATGCCGGTGGACCACGTTACAACACCAGTTATATACAGGGTGTCGGTCTGGGTAGCATCACCGACAGTCTGACAGCATTGAAATACCATGTATTTGACAAGAAAACGATCAGCATGAATGGCATGCTGAAAGCGCTTTACCAAAACTTTATTGATTTCGAAGAATTACGCTTCGAGCTGGTTTACAACACTCCGAAATACGGAAATGACGATGATAATGCAGATGCACAGGCCCTTTCCGTATTTGAATTATTTTATGATGCAGTGGATGGCCGTCCAACAGCGCGGGGAGGGATTTCCCGTATTAACTTCCTCCCGACCACATCCCATGTCTATTTTGGAAGCATGATCCATGCCATGCCGGATGGAAGGAAAGCAAAAGAACCTCTTTCGGAAGGGATCTCGCCGGTACAGGGCGCCGATAAAAAAGGACCCACTGCGGTATTGAAATCGGCATCAAAACTCGATCATCTCCGGACAGGCGGAACCCTGTTGAACCAGAAATTCACACCTTCATTTTTTGATGATGAAGAGAGCATCGAAAAAATGACTGCACTTATCCGCGGCTATTTCCGGATGAACGGGCATCACATCCAGTTCAACGTTGTTTCTGCAGAAACCTTAAGGGATGCACAGAAACATCCCGAAAAATATCGTGACCTGATCGTCCGGGTTGCGGGGTATAGTGATTACTTCAATGATCTTGGAGAGGATCTTCAGAATGAGATCATCCAAAGGACGGAACAAGGAAGATAAATTACGAATTACGCCTAACAGCCCCAGGCAGGCGTACATCGTAAATTGTTCTTTATCTTTGGCCTTTAAAAGCATGGATTATGAACAGGACCAGGATGATCACCTTAATTTTAACTGTATTAGCGCCTTTTATTGGATTCTGCGACAATGATTTCACTGTCTTCCTGGGATCTTATAAAAGCATGAAACCATTGGATCATGGGATTCTCATCACTGCTGAGAATGCCAAACTCGAGGTACTTCACTTTTCACCCACTGTTATCCGTATCCGTATCAACAAGCCTGAACTGCAAACAGAATTCTCCTATGCTGTTATCCAGCAACCGGTTGGGAACTTTAAAGAAATAAAGGATAAGCAGGATTCGCTGGTATTACTCACGGATTCCCTGCAGGTTGTCATCATTAAAAGCCCGCTCCAGGTAAAATTCTCAACCCCGGCTGGTACTCTTATTTCCCGCGACTACCAGGATTTCAGCATCAGCTGGCAGGGAACCGAAGTGACCTGTTATAAAAAATTGTTCCCAAATGAAAAGTTTATCGGCCTGGGTGAAAAGACCGGCCCGCTGAACCGTCGCGGAAATGCTTATGTCAACTGGAATATGGATATCCCGGCATACTCTTACCGCCAGGATCCGCTGTATGTAACCATCCCCTTTTACATCGGGATCCATGATAATGTTGCATATGGCATCTTTCTCGATAATTCTTTCCGGACAAAGTTCAACTTCGGAGCCTCAACGGATGATGAATTTTCATCTTTCTCCGCTGCCAATGGGGAGATGAACTATTATTTTTTTGGGGCGAAAAATATACCCGGGATCATACGTGATTATACCTGGTTGACGGGCCGGATGAAACTTCCTCCATATTGGAGCCTCGGCTACCAGCAATGCCGGTGGAGTTATTATCCGGAATCGGAGGTACTGAACCTTGCCAATACTTTCAGGGAAAAAAAGATCCCCTGTGATGTGATCTATCTCGATATTCATTATATGGATCATTACAAGATCTTTACCTGGAACAAGGATCGTTTCCCCGATCCGAAATCGATGATCAGTAAAATTAATGCAATGGGATTTCACCTGGTCACCATCATCGACCCGGGAATTAAAATCGAAAAGGGTTACCTGAACTATGATGATGGTATCAGGAACGATTGTTTTGTGAAGTATCCCGGTGGAAAGTTATATACAGGAAGTGTATGGCCTGGAAGGTGCCATTTTCCCGATTTCACCAACCCTAAAGTCCGTGAATGGTGGGGAAAATCATTCACTGCGCTTACCGGGCCCGGCGTGGAAGGGTTCTGGAACGATATGAATGAGCCCAGCGCCTGGGGACAAAGCATCCCGGATATTGTCATATTCGATTTTGACGGCCATCACAGCACTCTTGCCGAAGCACACAATGTTTATGGGCTTAATATGTCGCGCGCAACCTTTGAAGGAACAAAACAACTCCTGAACGGAAAGCGGCCCTTCGTGCTGACACGCGCTGCATATGCAGGCATCCAGCGTTATTCTGCAGTATGGACCGGCGACAACCAGGCCACCGAAGAAGACCTGATGATGGCAGTCAGGCTGGTGAATAGTCTGGGAGTTTCCGGAGTCTCTTTTACCGGTTCCGATATGGGAGGGTTTATCGGAACACCCACGAATGAATTGTTTGCACGGTGGATGTCGGTGGGTGTCTTTACACCATTTTTACGAAATCATGCCGAGATCAACTCAAGAAGGAAAGAGCCCTGGTCATTTGGTGATGATATTGAAGAGATTTCCAGGCAATGGATAAACCAGCGTTATCGCCTTCTTCCTTACCTTTATTCCGCATTTTATGAATCCACTCAAACCGGCATGCCGATAGCAAGAACACTCGCGATCAACTATCCGGAAGATAAAAAAATCTATGAAAATGAATTCCAGAACGAATATCTTTTTGGCGGAGAAATCCTGGTTGCTCCTGCTGCCGGGAATATTTCCAATTGTAACGTCTATTTTCCTGATGGTGAATGGTACAGGATGAGCAATGACCAGCTTTACAAAGGAAAAACAGAAACTGTGGTGGCCTGTCCGCTCGACGACCTGCCTGTATTTGTGAGATCCGGAGGTATTCTTACGTTGCAGTCGGTTATTCAAAACACTTCGGAAAAGCCTTCTCCTACTCTTGAGATTAATGTTTATTATGGGAAGAGCCAGAATTCATTCACTTTTTATGAGGATGATGGTATAACTTACAATTATGAAACCGGGCAGTATTGCCGCCGACTGATTTCATTTGACCCTGAACGGAGGACCATCACGATAGGAAAAGCCGAAGGATCATTTTTATCGAAATTTACAGCCTTCCGCCTTGTATTGCATGACTTTGGTGATATCATGGGACTGAAAGTGAACGGTCAGGATCAGACCCTGAAACTGAAAGCCTCAAAGCAGCGGTTCTTTGAGGCTTCATTGGTGAATGACGCAATTGAAATTAAGTATTAAAAAACTCACTCCCTGGCCCCCTCTCTTGAAAAAAGAGAGGGGGATGTGACGGGAATAAAAGTTTCCAGATAAAAATTTATGAAGATGATGGAAGATCTTCGAAATTGTGGAAAAGAAAAAAAAACCTGGAGGGAAAGAATTAATCAAACTGCCCGGGAATTAAGGAAAAATCAAACAGAATATGAAGGATTATTATGGGAGATCCTTCGTGGGTGCAGATTATCCGGGAAAAAATTTCTGAGACAACATCCGATCATTTATACTGTGTACCAAAGACCATATTACTCTATTGTTGATTTTTATTGCGCCGAAGCAAAGCTTGTCATTGAAGTTGACGGAAACATACACGACACTAGTGTTGAATATGATCAGCAAAGGACAGAGATTCTGAAATCAAAAGGATTACATATTTTGAGGATTTCAAATAATGAATTCCTTGATCTTGAGAAAGTAATTGACAAAATAACTGCTTATTTATAAAAATAAACAGCTAATAACAGGAACAAACACCTCTTCTCCCCCTCTCTTTCCTTCAAAGAGAGGGGGATGGGAGGGTGAGTTCATAAATCCAGATTAAATGAATAAACTCCCGTCACTGCTATGTATTCTATTCCTGGGCTCGCTCATAAGCTGCCAGCATGGTCCACATTTTATTTTAAACAAAGATTATCGCGCAAAGGTTGAGACTGCATTTGAGAAACAAAAAGATCTTGCAAAGAACCGGGATGCCCAGTTATTTAAGGTATTCGACCAGGATCTTTCGATACGGGAAAAAGAAGCGCTGGAGTTTCTTTACGCCTATATGCCGCTGAGCGACCTTGCTGATTATGATGGTGATTTTTATCTGAAGAATGTTCGTACTTCATTTGCAGCACAGGATACATTTACATGGGGAAAGCTTGTTCCCGAAAACCTGTTCCGGCATTTCGTTTTACCCATTCGCGTAAACAATGAAAACCTCGATTCCTCACGCTGGGTCTTCTACATGGAACTTAAGGACCGGATCAAGCATCTTTCCATGAAGGATGCTGCATTGGAGGTGAATCACTGGTGCCATGAAAAAGTGACTTACAAAGGTTCCGATGTAAGAACGTCTTCCCCTTTGGCCACTGTGAAAAATGCTTATGGACGATGCGGTGAAGAATCCACCTTTATGGTTGCGGCATTACGCGCAGCCGGTATCCCTGCCCGCCAATGCTACACGCCCCGCTGGGCGCACAGCGACGATAACCATGCGTGGGTAGAGGTTTGGGTGGACGGGAAATGGCATTACATGGGCGCATGCGAGCCTGAACCGGATCTCGACATGGCCTGGTTTACCGGCCCGGCTAAACGCGCCATGCTTGTCAACACCAATGTATTCGGGGATTATGATGGTCCTGAAGATGTGCTAATCAAGGATACGAGGTACACAAGAATCAACGTACTCTCTAATTATACCGTCACGAAGAAGATCTGGGTTAAAATCACAAATCAGAAAAACAACCCGGTCGACAGCGCTGCAGTTGAATTCCAGCTTTATAACTATGCTGAATTTTATCCCCTGCAGCGGTGTTATACCGGCAAAAACGGACTGTGCTCTTTTACCACGGGCTATGGCGACCTGCTCGTCTGGTCGGCAAAAAGTAAAAAATTCGGCTATCGAAAAATCTCTGTTGCCGTTACGGATACGGTGACCCTAAGGCTTGACCGTGATCCGGGCCAGGTTTATTCCGAAGTTTATGATTTCGTTCCCCCACCTGAAAAAAAGGTTGAATGCGTGATCAGTGACTCCGCCAGAAACCTTAATACAAAACGCTTTACCTTTGAAGACCGGGTGAGGACAAGTTATGAAAACACCTTCATCGACTCTGTTAAAACTGTCCGTTTAGCAGCCACTCTAAAGCTGAATGGAGATTCACTGTGGCAATTCCTCCATAAAAGCCGTGGAAACTGGCGGAATCTTATTGAATTCATTTCATCAGTCCCTTCTGAAAAAAAACAGGGGATCTTTTCTTTGCTGAATGAAATTTCCGAGAAAGACCTGCATGATGTCACACCGGAAGTTTTAGATGATAATATCCTCTGTTCCCGGGTTTATGAGCCAATAACGAAAGATAATGCCACTTTCTGTGATTACATTCTTTCTCCCAGGGTTGACAATGAGTACCTGAGACCATTCAAAGCATTTTTCCAACAGAATTTCAAAAAAGACTTCATCCTTAAAGGACGAAAAGATCCGGAAACGATCGTTAAATGGATAAAAGAAAATATTCGTATTGATGAGAATGCCAATTATGGCAAGGCTCCACTAACCCCCAGGGGTGTTCATGAATTAAAGGTTGCTGATCTGCATTCGAGGGATATCTATTTTGTTGCGGTATGCAGAAGCATTGGGATCCCTTCACGTCTTGAGACGGCAACGCGAATCCCTCAATATCTTATCAATGGAAAGTGGCATGATGTATATTTCACCAATCCTCCCTTAAAAACCGATTCCAGGGGGAAACTGGTTGTGAATATTAATCCGGGCAACGACCGCAAACCGGAATACTATATCCATTTCACCATCGAGAAGTTTGAGAATGGATTCTTCCGCTCGCTGGATTATGAAACAGATCCGGTTTTAAAATCTTTTCCCTGCACGATCACTGTTCCTCCGGCTGCATATCTGCTTGTCACGGGTAACCGGATCAGCGGTGGCACAGTGTTGACAAAGCTATCCTTCTTCAATCTTGAAGAAAATACAACGAAAAACCTGGACCTTGAATTACGAAAAGACTTAGCCCCGGTTCCGGTTTTTGGAAAGGTCAGCGATATGGAAGGGGTGTCAAAAATGATTACAGCAACCGCCGGAAAGATGAATAAGAGAGGGATCATTCTTGCATGGCTTGATCCGGAAAAAGAACCTTCCCGACATTTTATTGCAGATCTCCTTCAGAAAAAAAAGGATCTTGAAAAATGGGATTTAACAATATTGCTATTGTTCAAAACAGGGAGCGATGAAGATCTCTTTATCCGGAAAAATGCAAAGGGTTTACCCTCTAAAACAAAATATACAGTTGCATCAGCAGGATTGCTGGAAGAATTCGTAAAGACCCTCCATTTTAAAGCAGCGACGGACCTCCCGGTCGTGACATTCATCAATCCTGCCGGTGAAATAATCTATTTTTCTGAAGGATATAAGATCGGCCTCGGTGATGAGATCCTCCGGTATTTACATCCTAAAAAACCACATCAATGAATGATGACGATCTTATCCTGATAAAGGATATTGTTGTTTTCTTGGATGATGAGGAAATAGAGACCAGGTGCGAGGGAGTTAGAGATTCTTACCGTCTCACCTCCTCTGAAAACCGTCCGGTAAACTTCCTTACCTGAAAGTGAATTAAACCTCAGCAAATATTCCTCTCCTGTCTTGAAATCCGGGCAATAGATTGAATTCCCCATTACCATCGGATTGGCATAAAAACAAGGTCTCTCTTTCGCAGGATGTTCATCTATTCCAATGAACTCGGAATAAAAATAATCTGATTTTTTTGTATTCTCCCAGGTGGAACTTGCACTGGTCCAGCTTTTCTCCAGTTCCTCGGTCAGCAGGTTGTGCGAATCATAGGTATAAAGAACCTGGGATTGATTTGCCCAACCATTATCGGGAATATTCCACCCCTGGTTTACCCAGGCAAGTGTATCTCCCGTCGGACTGAATGTGTATAAATTCCGGATCCCCCCTGTGATCAGGAAGTTATCCTGGTTTACATATAAGTTGTACTTTTCCGCAATTTTTTGTGATGCACTGTCAAGGATCTGATAAAAAACTGTGATCCATGATAAATTGCTGGTATTCCAAATATCCCCCGTTGTGGACTGCTGAATTCCTGATGTAGTGTAAGTATAGTAAGTAAGAGAATCATCCACCCACATTCCCTGATCTTGATGATAATTTTTCGAGAAGATCGTCATCAGCAAATTAACCTGATTATAGCTATAGGTTTTTTGCTCCAATGAATCCCATTCACTAAGGGAAGAGTTCCAGAATTCCTTCACCGTCAGGTTGGGCATGGAAGCAGGATTATAATAATAGGAAGTCCTTACAGTATTGATCCAGTCGACAGCAGAATCATTCCATTGATATTCGAGATGGCTGACCAGTAAATTATTCACATCATAAACATTCGCATATTTAATAACATTTTCCCATGTTGCCGTGGAACTCTGATATGACAGAAAGATCTGCTCTGAGAGTTTCATGGCTTCCGTATATGAATAAGTAATTCTTGTTTGATTGAGCCAGTCCTGAGTCGTGGTATCCAAGGATTGGGTGATGATCTCGACAGGGAGCAGGCTGTCGTTGTATTGGTAATTATTCTTTAAACCATAGTTGAATCTATGTTGCTGATTGTTCCATCTTTTAAAATAGTTTGTATCTATGATATTCTTTGCAAGGTAATGGGTGAACTGGTATGTATTCCAATTACCGGAATACGAAAGTTGGTCTGTTATGGTCGATGGAGCCGTAGATGCATTTGAATAAGTATAAAGGAACCTCGTGAAATCAAGGAACTGCCCTGTGCCCGAATCATAATCTTTGAAGAGACTCTGAATCGTCTGACCTGACCCATTCTTGGTGAGGTAGTTTTTAATATTCAGAGACCAGCCATTATTGACCCAGTTATAGCTATAAACTGAGTCCAGCAGAAGGACACCCGGATTCATCTGTCCGCTTGCTACCCCCGTGGTGGACAACAAACTTAGGATAATTGATAAACGAAAAATATTTTTCATGGGATCTTTAATGATTTGAAGGCATGAAATTACAAAATTTTACCCGATGATGCTGAAGTAAATAATACAGGAATCGTATATAAAAAAAAACAAAGTCACAAATGATCAGACAGCTCAGCAACTTCTTCAAGCGCATGTAAGCGTTGCAATAAGGTTGGGTGGGAATAGTAGAAGAATACATAAGCTGGATGCGGATGAAGGTTGCTGAGGTTATTCACCGAAAGTTTTTTCAATGCATCCATCAATGCAACCGGATCATACTGAATTCCGGCAAACCGGTCAGCTGCATATTCATGTTTCCTGGAAATCAGATTGAATATCAATCCCAAAATGAAAGATAGCGGGCTGTACAATAGTCCGAAGGCAAGGATTCCAACATGAAAACTCTGTTTGATTTCAAACCCTGAAAAACCGCTTATTGCCTGGCAAAGGGATTGCGCTATTATACTGTCCTTGCGAATAAACAACGACAGGATGAAAAGCATGATCCCGGTTTGCAGCATGGAAAGAACGATCCCCAGGAGGGTATGTTTTTTCTTATAATGACCGATCTCATGGGCCAGCACAGCTACAAGCTCTTCGTTAGTGTGATCCTGGATCAGGGTGTCGTATAGAACAATTCTTTTTTTCATTCCGAGCCCGGTAAAATACGCATTGGCTTTTTTCGACCGTTTCGATCCGTCGATAATGTATATGTTCTTCAGCTTAAAACCAACTTTCACCGCAAAATGCTCAATGGCATCCCTCAGGGGACCTTGGTCTAATGGTTTCTGCCTATTGAAAAGCGGAACAATGAGGTTGGAATAGAACATCGACATAAAGATCATAAAGAAACTGATAACGCCCCAGGCGATCAACCAGAACCAGGTGCCCGTCGATTCATAGATCAGGATGATCAGGGAAAGTAATCCACCACCAATGATAATGCTCAGTAATAAGCCTTTCAACCGGTCAAGAATAAATGTTTTTGCCGTGGTACGGTTGAACCCGAATTTTTCTTCCAATACAAAAACATGATAAACGTCAAAAGGCAACGAAAGCAGGCTGGAAACGAACCCCAGGATTCCGAAGAAAAGGAGTGCCATCGGGATTGGATGATGCGTATACTGCCTGACAAATGCATCCATCCAGGCAAATCCGCCGGCCATGAGCATAAAAAGCATGGCCAGCAAGGTAAGCGTCGATAAGACCAATGCAAATTTTTGTTTGCTCTTCTCATACTGTTGCGACCGCCTGTACTTTTCCTGGTCATAGATTCCTTCAAGTTCTTCCGGGAGCTGATCGCTCCAGTAGGTCGAATTCAGATAGGCCAGCAACCGCTCCAATCCATAATCCAAAATAAGGATCAACAGAATCGTATAAAAAAATATACTCGACATAAATCAATTAATTAGGTTCCAGGTTTTAAATTTCACCATGTCACCACTTCACCATGTCACCACTTCACCATGTCACCACTTCACCATGTCACCACTTCACCATGTCACCACTTCACCATGTCACCACTTCACCATGTCACCACTTCACCATGTC
>Ga0182027_10000811_pt1 | contig 52871 bp, 60 predicted proteins | sample 712E1DmetaG_FD_121300 | JGI IMG/M metagenome (GOLD analysis project Ga0182027, IMG submission 121300) | Permafrost microbial communities from Stordalen Mire, Sweden - 712E1D metaG (Illumina Assembly) | ecosystem: Environmental > Terrestrial > Soil > Wetlands > Permafrost | place: Sweden...
ATGGTCTTCTTGACAAACGTGCCTGCTCCTGAAGCCATGAGCATATCGTTGGCGGCCGTCGCTAGACTGTGCTTGATGTACTGTGTATGGTCGTCGTCTCCTAGACCGGCCAGGCCACCATGATCTATCTGAGTACCGTCTCCGCCATTATGATCGTGGTTGTCCCCGTTTGTAACTCCCTTTGCCGCTATTGCGTAGTCTGTCGAAGCGGTATAAGCGGCACTTCCAAGCCCAAGAGCAGTTTTGACCTCGGTAATGGTCTTCTTGACAAACGTCCCTGCTCCTGAAGCCATGAGCATATCGTTAGCGGCCGTCGCTAGACTGTGCTTGATGTACTGTGTATGATCGTCGTCTCCTAGACCGGCCAGGCCACCATGATCTATCTGAGCACCGTCTCCGCCATTATGGTCGTGACTGTCCCCGTTGGTCACTCCCTTTGCAGTAACCGCGTAATCACCTGATGACGTATAAGCAGCACTGCCCAGCCCGAGAGCAGTTTTGACATCGGCAATGGTCTTCTTAACAAAAGTGCCTGCTCCTGAAGCCATGAGCATATCGTTGACGGCCGTCGCTAGACTGTGCTTGATGTACTGGGTATGATCATCGTCTCCGAGACCAGCCAGGCCACCATGATCTATCTGGGCACCGTCGCCACCAACATGATCGTGACTGTCACCATTGGTGACGTTTCCTGCGGTTGGGGCCGCCCAGGATCCATCTCCTCGAAGGAATTTGGCAGTATTATTTGGCAGCACGGGACAAAATCCGTCGAGGGTTGCGGATGCCCTCAAAAGTGCTGTCGGAAATCCCTGGGGGATGGCAGCAGCCGTAGCATCGTGACTGGTGATTGGGTCGCTCGTGAGGCTGTAGATCCCACCACCATAGAAGGTTATAGTGGTATTTGGGGACGAATAAACCACCGAGACAATAACGAAATATTTTACAGTGCCCTGGGTGAGTCTTACTCTCATCCCTGCAGAATAAATGCCAGTCAAATCACCGGAATAGGTAACTGAGTTAGCCGATGCATAGGTCCATGTTTCAGAAATCATTTTTCACCACTCTGTGCTGGGCCAGCCAGAACTAACTCCGCCACTGCCTCCACCGACCTGGGAGCAACTACAAGCATTATGCGAACATGTGCCAGCTATCTGGTTGTCTCCATCAATCTTGTTATCTCCAGTGACTTCGACATCTCCATTCAAAATGATAGACGGTGCCTCTAGCTTGATCTCGACAGGGCTGTGGATCTTGATCTTGCCATCGGTGTAATGATGGATCCATCCTAGCGTGCCGCCGTTGTTGCCCTCGATGCGCCACTGTGCATCGTTATCAAAATACCAGAAGCTGCCACAGTGATGCAGGAACTTGAAGCGCCAGGGCTTGTCGACCGTTGTCGGGCTAATATCCGAGAAGTGCTTGAAGCAGGTTGAGTTCTGGTGATCGTCCAGGCAATTGCAGGGTGCCGTGGCGTCACAAGAAGCACAGTTATGCCCTTCCAGGCAGTCAAATATCCAGATAGAGTCTCGAGTATATGGCCACCACTTATAACAATCGGGATGCTTGGGCAGCGGGAAGTCCACATAGTTGTGGTCTTCGTTCGTGCTCGGCTCCTCCCAGGGGCAGAGCTTGAAGACATACTCCTGCTGCTGATTGTCTGCCTTTGACCTGCAGACAGGCTCCTGCTCGACTGAGGTGCAAGTGCCAAGCACCAGGGCCTCCCTCTCGTTCAGCCAGTAGACGTAGATCATGTCCCCGATCCGGGCATTCCATGGGTGCCCCTGGAATCGACCATGCTCTCGCTGCAGGCTGTTCAGCTTGACATACCTGATAGTTAGCGCAGCACCTTCAATTCGTGGCCGGTCTATGAGCTGGACGTCGACCGTATTGAAGTCCTTGTCTGCAGGATATGGCGAAACATGCGGCCTGACATTGATTACTTCGCAGCGGTCGACCTGGCCCTTGCGTGAGTCCTCCCTCCGGCTGGAATCGATGTTCCGGTCACGGGTGTTTGAGACCATCAGATTCCCTCTTTCTCATAATCAGGCCAGCCGTATTTCAGCAGGTTGGCGTTATTCTCGGCCAGGGTCTCGGCATAATCGATATGTGGAAATGCTTCATAATAGCCCTCTGCCAAGCCTGCCCGGGCCGCGAGCTTGGTCGAAAACTTGCCGTCTTTGGTGGCAGGGTTGTAGAGCAGGCTTATAGATCGGTCGGTCTTCAGCCTGCGATACCTGATAGATTTGTCTTTGGCCTCGGCCGATCTCATGGCTTCCAGGTACCTCGCTTTATCGAGGAGCACGGCAGTCTTCATACGAACTGTACTCCTGGGTATTGATCGATCTCCAGATCTTTGTCTATATCCGTCCGGTTTTCTGAGTAGAAGTTCATGATATCCTGGTCTGCCTCAGGCTTGTTCACGCCCAGAAAATTGGTAGTCACGTCCAGAGAGGCCACGAACCCTCCCTCGGCCGATACATCAACCACTCTGCGTGTCACCAGGCCGAGAATTGGGGCCATTTCAGCCTCTTCTACGCCATCACACTTGATCGGAGGAATTGAGCCGTTCCAGGGCCTATATGCGACCTTGGAGAGCAGGCCCGGGGCTTTGCCCACTACTGTGACCGTCGGAACGTCTTTGTATTGTCTGTACCACTCCAGGAGCTTATCTGCCACTTCCTTGCATTTGGCGTAGTTAGCATTTGGCAGCACCACCGGCGGGGCCTTCATGAGACCGTAGGACTTGATCTCCCAGTCGTTGTTGGGCTCGGCCGAGGCATGAATCAGGTTGTGAGTCTTGCCTTCCCAGAGGTCCTCCGGGGTGCCCCCGTAGACATCTACGTGGTTGCAGTATCCAACCATGTTGGTGGCATTGCTGCCCCTCAGGACGTTTTTAGTCAGATTGGAGAACCCTCGCCGACTGGTGGCAGGCACGAACCAGAACTCGTTGTTTTCGTCGAAGAAGTAGATGCTTTCAGCCCAGCACGAGACGGTATAAAAGGCCGTGTCGAAGTCTATGGCCTTGTCCAGTGTCGGATTGACATCATCAGTTGAGTTCTTTGCAGGAAAAATATGACGGACGCCTTCATAGTCGAAGTCGTCCAGCAGATCGTTGACTATGGCCTTGATGGGCGTGCCCGTTGGCCAGATCCTCGGGTTGATCCTGGAGGTCATGCCTCCCTCCGTGCATGATCCCTCGATCTTGAGGTACAGCTCGTCTGCCTCTGCCTTCTGGATCTCCCCGGCGTAAATCGTGATAGTTTTTTCGGAGCTGCCCTCGCAGCCCTCTTTGTGGAGTCTGATCTGCAGTTGGATCTTTTTCTTAGGTGCTGTCCTGAAGTTCACCGGGCCTTCGGTATTCAAGAGCTTCATTTCTTCTTCGTTGAGCTGCTGGACGTTTTTGGGTGCAAAAGCGCCCGTCGCCCAGCCTCCCACGTTGGCCAGGGTGACGTCGTATTTTCCGGGATCCTTGGAGCTGTTGCCGGTCTGCTCGCTGTGGGAAGTCAGAAAATAACGAGACACGTTCTGTCCATCCAGGATCATGATCGGAGTGACGTACATCTAATCATCTCCTCCATTGGCCTCGATGAGTGAAAGCTCGACGGAATGATAGTAATCCTTGGCACCCTTCGTCTGGATGATCTCCTTCTTTTTGATGTAGCTGCACAGCCCCTCGGGGAACAGGGCAGTATAGAGCTTCCTGGGCCCGGCTGTAAAGCCCTTGATCTTGGTGAGTGTATCGCTCAGGTCTCCATCGGTGCCCTTCAGCGTGTTGAACTTGATCAGGACCTCCCACAGGCCATCAGGGATCGTGCATTGTGTGAGGGGCTTCTGACCGACCGTCTTGTGGACCACGATCTCCATTTCCTGAGTGTAGCGGATCTCGAGGGGATTTGGTTTGCTGGTGTCCGGATCGCTGATTTCCCGGATTCCCAGCTCGACCTCTCCGATCTTGACATGATAGGCCGAGTCCTGCAGGGAGACCGTGGCTGCAGCGGATGCATTCTGGCCGCTAAGTGAATTGATAATGTCAGATATTGCCATGAAATCGACTCCTAAGAAAAGGTTCCATGAAGGGTGGTTTTAGCCCCTCATGTAAGCGATGGACCTTGTAGAGGTGTTATCCAGCTTGTTCCGTATCCTGAAGAGCAATTTATCGTCAAACTCCTCTCCCAGTTGGGCTACAAGAGCTTTAACGTCCGCTTTGCCGTCCATCTTTGCCACGTTTACGGTTATAGGCGAACTGATGCTGATAGGTTGCCCACCCTGGCCGCTGATGCTCCCTCCGGAGAATATGTCGTTGATCTTTTCAAGGGTGGTCTTGCCTCCGACCGTCACATCTGCCGGCGAGACTTCCTCGCCACCATGGCCGATAAGCGAGCCCGTGGCCTTGATCTGGCCACCCTTGGCCAGCGAGGCCCAGTTCTCTATCTTGGTCTCACCCGTGGCCAGGAATGCTTTAATGTTCTTGCCGTATTCCTGATTGCCGGAAAGCTTGTTCTTATAGAGGTTGTCATCCTGAAGATCGTCAACAGTCAGTGATTTAGGCGCCGTGGCTGCATTTTCGTCAGTGGCGCTTGCCTGGTCGCTCTCGCCGTTTCCTGCGAGCCAGTTAATGAAACCGCCAATAGCGGCTGAATAGACCTCTACCGGGTTATACATCGCATGTACTGCAGCCGTTTGACTGCCCGTTTTAACAAGAGCCTGATTATAGTTGTTTGTTGCTTGCGCTGCGATCTTTGCACCGGTCTCCGTTTTTGTGGAAACGTCAACGGGTTCGGTTGGGAGTATGGGGTACCGTGTGTTCAGTTTGTCCTTGTAGTGCTGCTCATCCTGACCACCCTGAGCGCCGAGATAGTCCATTATATCATTGACTACTCCCTGAAGATCTTCGTCCGAGTAGGCTATTTTGCTCGGATACAATTCTCGCGCCTTTTTCACAGCATAGGCTTTCTTCTCGTCGACGGGAGCATCCTTGCCCGGCGCATTCTTGTCAGAGCCTATCTGATTGCCCAGCTTTTTTTCGTCTTCCTCCTTCTGGGCATTCAGGGCATTTTGGGTATCATGCGCGTGTTTCCCCCATATCAAATCGTATAATTTTCCTGGAAGATCGATGATGGCCTGTAGAATGTCACGGAAGAAGTTACCCAACTTACCCAGATTTTCCCAGAGCGTGAGACCCAGCCCGAAAATTTTGTTCAGACTTATGCCTGCTTGCCATAGCTTCTTAAGATAATCCACTATTATGAGGATCGTCTTCAGGAGTGGCGAGCTGGCGATCAGGGCATCCAGCCCGATCTTGAGCACGCCCTTCATATCAGGTAGCTTGATGTTCCCGAAAAGCTTGCCCACGTCAGGTAATCCACTCGTCAGGTTCCCCCACATTTGCGACAGTGATGGCAACTTGAAGCCTTTTGTGAGATCCTTCCAGGCTTTGCCGAAATCACCTTTGCTTAGATCCCCAAAGATATCTCCTAGTTTAATTGCTGCGAGCCCTTTCAGTATGGCACTTAGAAGGCCCGTCTTATAGGCTACAATGCCAATAAGGCCTGCGATCAGGAGCAGAGGCACAATTATTGGAGAAAAAACGATCCCTTCAATGGCAGCCAATGCACCCATCGCGGCGTTAAGCCCCCAGGTGGCAAGCGTGGAGAGAGTTATGCTCCCTGTCAGTACACCATATATTGCAGAGAGTGCGGCTGTGGCGCCAGTGGCCGCCAACATAGTGCCTTTGCCCGCCGCAGTAGCTGTTGCCAGGGCATATTGGGCAGCAATATTGGCATACCTGGCCACGGTGTCCGCCTTGAGGAGCCCATACATCAACTGCAGGCCCGGGATCATGCTGCCAATCATGGAGACCACGATCAGGCCGGCTGAAGCCGCGCCGGCCAGCACCACGCCCCATCCAATGATAGGACCCAGCCCTGGGATCTTGCCGATAGCATCCGAGATGTCCAGGAATGCCCCGAGCACCTGGTTTAATACTGGCAGGACAGCGTCTCCTATCGATGCGGTTGTGGCCGTCAGCCTTTTGGTCAGGATCTCGTTCGGCCGGGCAGCTTCCGCCTTTTTCAGTTCCTCGTCGTTTGGCGCTGCAGTCGAGATCCTCCCCAGACGTGCCTGGGGAGTTAAGGTCGAAAATCCCAGCCCAAAGATATCCTCGAACTTTGAGGCATCCTCGCTGCTTAGAACAGGAGCAGATACAGCTGAGGCCAGTTGCTCTGTAGACTCGTAGCCCTTCTTCTTCAGCATCTCCTGGTTTGCGAAGAAGAATTTCTCGATATCCTCTGTGGCCTTTTGGGCGGATTTCTGGCCCATGTACTGATTCTTGGAGAGCACCGTCTGGAAGGTGCCCATCCTGGACTCTCTGCCCGCAGACCAGTCGGTCTTCTGTGCAGATTCCACCCATGCTGCGGCCCCTGCCTTGTCAGTGAGCTTCCTCTCCATCAGCCTGGAGTCCAAGGTGGACGTGATGTAGTTCTGGGCATGCTTCGATGATAGACCTGCAGCCGCTGCAAACCCCACCAGCACAGCTGCGGATGTTGCCAGAGCCGTCCGGTACTGGGTGAGGTTGGCGGATGCATCTTTGAGCCAGTTTGTGAACCCGGATCCTGAGCTCGCCAGGAAGCCACCCATGTTGTTCTTGAATGATTGCAGCCCGATAGCGATGTATCCTGATGTGCCCCAGAATAGAGCCAGGGTTCGCTGTCTATCGAATTCGACAGATACGGCTCGAAGTGCCGAGACGGTCCCGGTGCCCATCGCCCTGGATGCCTGCAGGGCAGCTCCCATCAGCTTTTGATACTGGGCCCACGGTGCCACGGCCTTGCTTGTGATTGCATCTCCCAGGGCTCCCAGGTCCTTGATGGCTCCCGCAGACTGGGTCCGGACCTGCTCGGATGCCTTCCGTGCCTGCTCGATGCCATCGGCATTGACCTTGAGATTGATGGTGGATTTCGATTGCAGGGAGTTCCTTTGCTTGATAAGCTTGGCCAGGATAGAAGCGACTGCGTCTCCTCCCTCGGTTCCGATTTTTATAGTGACTGTACGCTCTGTCATTGTGAAACCGCCATCAGTAAAATTTAAGTATCAGTAGCAGCTATATAGTCTATATATGTCAAAAGTGGTGTTCAAAGACTGGAAGGCCTATGAAGGCGGCCGACAGTCTTCTCTGGAGGACTACCTCGATCTCATCGGTACTTCATGTCATCGAGGGCAAGCTGCTTTATTCGCCCCTCTAAGAGAGCTCTCAAGGGCTTCTGCCTCACCTTGATTGCCTTCCGGGTCTCATAGATCTCGCTGCCAGGCTTGTTTGCCTGTCTCATTTTAGCATATTCCGCTACAGACATTCCTTCCATGTTTTCAGCATCCTCAGATTGAGTCCTGTCGACAAGTCCATTGCCAGACTTGACCTGTGCATCTTCCATCCCGGCCAAGCCGGAAAAGATGACCTGGGCCGTCGTCAGCTCATGCACCGGCCCGAGACCTTCTCCTAAGCAGACAATTCGGCTCCAGACTGCCCCTTCCGGGCTGAGAAAAAATCCTCGATTTCCTTCCAGCTCACTGTGGAGGCCCCTATGGCTGCCATGCCTAGCGCCAGGACCGAGAAGCTCCTCAGGTCCTCGACAATCAGGACCGGATCGCACTCATCACAACCCCGGCCCTTGCAGGAGCAGTCTGGATCCGGGACCATTGCAGCCTTGACAATCTCGCCCAGGAAGAGCACGAGCTCTGGACTCAGGGCTTTAGAGGCCTTCATAACCAGCTCGGGCGAGGGCTCCGGCACTTTTTCCTGGTCTTCGCCCTCCGTGGCACTCCCTGGTTCGGCCTGGGCACCCGCTTTAAGCTGCTCAATCTCCTCATCGGTTAGGTTCTGGGATGATAGAGCTGCCAGGGCGTCCTCCAGCTTGTAGCCGGTCCGGGTTTCGATCCTGGCCAGCTCCAGGTCCGGTACGGCATGGATGCGAACTATAGCCCCTCCATATTGCTCGAGGGGGATTTCAACTTCGTAACGCTTGCCCATCAGGGTTTTTTTGCGGGTGAGATATTTGGACATGATAACTCCTATTATTGCTGCTATTATTTTGGAAAAAAAGATGTAGAGGCCGCCTTATTGGGGCAGCCTGCGGGAGAACTTGAGTTCCCTCTGAGATACGACGGAACCCTTGTCCGGTATTTTCCGGCTGGATTTGGCGAGCTTGCCGTCCTATCGGCGGGGCGGACCAGAAATAGTTCTAGGTCACTTTTATTTATCCTGCTAAAATGTCACAGAACTATTTCTGCTTTACTTGCAGGTTGCATGCACCATACGTCTCCTTCTTCCCGGCCTTACTCAAATTGGCCTGAATCCCCACCTGGCAAACTGCTCATTACATACAGTATGGAATTTTGCGCAAATCTGACTTGATCGATCTCCTCATAGCGGTCAATCTTTGCTGCTGATAGCGATCATGATAACCCAAATTTCCGGCACGCATACCTATGGAGTTTGAGCCGGAAAGTATCCTTATAATGTTTTGCGGTTTAATGGGTATCGAAAAAAGAAGGGATGAATTACAGATTACACGTACTATTTGGAGCTGGCATTAGCCTCCATATCCCAGTTCCTTGGCTTTGGCGAAGGCTGCATCAGCCTTCATTCAATAGCAAAAAGGAGTAAGGCGAGCCTCGACCTTATCCCGTTTGCTAATTTGGTATTGCCAGTTCCATCCTCCATTTGAGTTTAGCGCCCCATAACCGACAGCGGGACTGGACTCGCCCGATTAATGTTTCATTTTCGCACTTAAAGTGGTCCAGCACCAGCTGCAACTCCACTAAAGCCTCCATGTGACGCTTCGTATGCTTTAACCGAGTCTCGGTAACTTTGGGAATAACTGATCCCCGTGTTTTCTGAATAATACTCCCCATTCCCCACGTTTATAGTGGGGAGGTCTACCCAATCATATCCTAAGCTGTTTACTGTCCCGTCTTTGAAAAATGGTGGAACGGGCGGTACTCCGGGGTAATCTGGGTTCTGTTGATTTGGAAGGTTGTTCCAATCTCCCTGCGTAAAAACATTCCAATACCATATATTCATATTACCTATCATTCCCGTCTGGGGGTTTCCTGCAGTATTGGCGGGGGCACTGGAAACCATGTTAGATTCAGCAGCTGATGACATATCTGAACTGGGAGGTATTAACCCTGGAGACGCACTCACCATAGATGCACTTCCGAATTTTACCAATTTTTTTAGCGTGGAACCTGCCTTTTGGAAAAAATTAGGCGGACTACTGCCCAGTTCATCTTTAAGGGCTGTGTACCACATTTGCTTATGTGCGTTCATACCTCCGACAATGGGGACATATGCCCCTAACCCCAAAGATGATTTATCAAGTTCTTTTACCTCAAAGTTACCTTTGATTTCAGGATTATTTGGATCATATTTCATTTGGTAAAAATCTCCAAACGGGAGTTTATCGCTACTGGATTGATAAACAATTACTTTTCCCACTTTTCCCGTTTGTAATAGGTACCTGAGTTCGTCATTAAAACTTTCTTTTGATTCTGTTGTGTACGTGACAGGAGATACCAACACAAGGGTATCAGTTTTTACATTTTGCGTTAATAATGCTGTAACTGCCGTTCTCGTTCCACCGCTATGTGCATAAATAGTATTGTAATGTTCGCCATTTAATAGAGGATTATTTAATCCATTGAGGTCTGAAGGTGTAGGAGGGGTCAAAATATCCGGGTCTTCAAGTTCCCCATTAGTTTTTTTATCAAAAACAACTTGAGGAGTAGCCTTGTGTACTTCAAGGATGCCCACATCTATACCAGGCCCGAAGGTTGGAACATAAGAAGCTTCATATTTCGGATCTTGATTGAGTGTATCTACCCATTTTTGAATGTCGTTTTGATCCGTCTTGGATGTATCGATGCCATTAATAAACAAGATCTTTTCGGCACCCGCTGCATTTGGAATTGCTATAGTTAGGGACATTATGAGTACTACATACCACATTTTTGACAACATCACCCTACACCTCCACAGGGAACTGCGCGTTAGCGGGCACTTTGAAACAGGTGCAGTCGAATACTCCTTTAGCACTTGCTCCAAAGCTTTTTTGATCAGGGTAATTCATTGCATCCCAGCCTCCCGAGCAGCACGGCAGCCAATCCTCGTCTGGTCCATATCTAGTCGTTGGTATTGTCAAATTCATCTTGGTTGCTATATCGAAAGTTCCAGTATATGTCTGTTCTACATCAATATTAGGCTTGTACAAAGCACTCTTGCTGAATTCAAAGGCTCTACGACCCTGTAGCATTCCTATACGAGCAGTACCCTGTGTGACACTTTCATTTAGGTTCAATAGGTTTCTGGCCAGACTTACAGAAGGAAGCCAATCTGCATCATAGTGATCATCCTCGACTCCTGCTGCCAAGTCTTCTTTGATTGCTCTTGCATAGGCCGTTTCATGGTACATGGATGTCTCTGAAGCATGATTTTTAATCTGGGTTCTTTCGCCTAGAAGTGAGTTGAAACGCACAGGGTGGTCAGTGTAATAACCAGTGCCAATTATTACATTTTGTGGGGATTGGACTAGATTACTGCTCGCCACAGCGTTTATCAAAGAATAGCCATAATTGTAATCAGGACTATCATTTTTATCAGCTACAGTATTAGAACGCATAATCAACTCTCTTTCAATCGACCCACTACCATGGTCCATTCTCTGGAGAGAGATATCAGCTAACCTGCCCAATAACCTAGCATCTGAGTGGGGTCCATGTTCAAGTATTTTGCTATAGCCTGAAAAATCGCCCACCCCGTTAGTACTATCTTCGTAATTGAACAGCATGCCTTTGGATGTCGACCTTAGTGGGGTATTTGGCGTATCTACCGATACAGCCAGACCAATAAGCAACGAAAATCCAAGCACAGCTAATAGAATCCTCCTCAAGGTCGCTTTTCCCTCCTTACACGGTTTTGTCATTATTATGCAGATATGATAAAGCTTTCGCCGCAATTTTCCGAAAGTTAAAATTCGTGCTAGACCATACAAAGAGATCAAATTAATCAATGCGTATGGGCTTCTGACTGCCAGTTATCGACCATGCGGGAATCTCATCCCCACACACATAATCTCACATCAGAACCCATATCTTTTGGCCATATAGTGCTTCGATGAATGATCAACAGGGATTGAGCAATTTATCGAACCCGGCATTTTCATACGCCTTCCTCCGATGGTTCGGTCTTGCTCTCAGGTAGATCGCCGTGGTGCTTAGACTATGCCCCCGCGGTTGTTGTAGATAGGCAATATCAATTCCAGCATCGAGAGTCCATCTACTGAAGCTGTGTCTCAACAGATGCGGCGTGATTCTCTTTTGCTGCCTCACTTTGCCATCCTCGTCTCCTGGAGCCCCGCTTTCTCAGCAGCTTCATCCAGCAGCCTCTGGCGGCAGGAACCAAGATAGAGGCAAAACCTTGCGCGACCTATCGGGTCTTTCAGCCTCTCGTTGAGTCGGTCTCGTTCAGACATCGGTGAGCAGTTGACCTTCCGCATGAACATAACGCCCAAGAAGATAGGAGCCTGAATCAGGATCTAATGAAATCCCAGCAGGAGACTGGTCAGGTCGCCTTTCCCGGCGAGCCTCGCTTATCTGCTGCCACGAAACAGGGAAATAATAATTAAGGCCGCCTTATCGGGGCAGCCTTCGGGAGAACTTGAACTCCCTCTGAGATACCACTGAGGCCTTTTCCGGTATGTCCCGGCCAGACTTGGTGAGCTTGCAGTCCACCAGCGCCTCGATGTATCCCACTAAGTTCGAATTGGCCAGCACGGAGTCTGCGAGCTCCTGGAAGCTCTGGCCTGAAGAAGGCGTCCTGTTGCCCTGCACCTCGATGATGTAGATATCGAAGTACATTGCCTGGCCTTCATCCTGCTGGTTCTCTAGGGCATGTACTAGCGCCAGATACTCTGCCTTTGTGAGCACGTTAGCTCCATTGATCAGGAAGGATGCATAGGTGAAGGATCCGGCGTACAGGTGCTCCTGGTTCGTCAGAGCATAGGGATCATGGCTGCCTGTGCCATGCTCATCCGAGATGTTCATGGTCTTGGCGTATTGCATGGTCCTTAGAGGGAAGTACATCCCATCTATATCGACGATCAGGTCCATGCCTGAAAGGTTATGGAGGACCTTGCCCTCCGATGTCATATAGTCGGAGTACGGATGCCGACCCTTAGATGCGTATGCTGATTTTGCCATCTCTTTTCACCCCCTAAGCTGCGATTGCCTCTGTGTTGTAGTATCCGACACCCATCCAGGTGTAGACCCGCTCGATATGGCCGACCGGCTGGATCTTGAGTGTGATATCCACTGCATCGTGATCCCCGACGTTCGCTTTGATGCCAAGGTCGAAGGTATCCAGAACTGAAGCCTTCAGGAGCTTGTCCAGCAGAACTCTGATGGATGCGTCCATCCGGGCCAGGTTGGTCTGGGTCCTCTTCTCGCCCAGGAACTTCTTGACGATCTGATCCACATAGATTATGCACTGGCAGATCGTCCGGACGTCCACCGTCCGGCGGAAGTTGTCATCCGTATCGGTTGAGACGCCCACGTAGCAATGGACCCCGGTCTCCTTGATCAGCACCTCGACGCCGGCGTAAGTTAGGACCTCTCTCTCAGGCTCAGTCCACTGAAAGAGCAGACCATTGACGCCCTTGAGTGAGTTGCTGTCAGTAGCCGGGCTGGTGCCAAGTCCGAGGGCTGCTTCCTGGCCGGCTCTGGCCGGTGCCAGGTCCTTCTCGTAGTTGTCATAGCCGTTGGATAGCAGCGTCATGAAGAGGTTCGTGTAACCCTCTTTGTAGTCTGCAATCTCCTGGGCTGTGGCGTCTGCAGGAAGTGTGACGAATCCCTGGCAGGGTGTCTTCTTGTTGCCCATCTGCCAGAGGAAGGCGTCCATTAGTGGCGGAATGTCCCACTCTCCGGGCGTGGCCTCGTAGCTCGTGGCAAATATTGACGAGGGGATGACCTGCTCGGGCATGGTCTCCAGGATGGTGTCGAATGCCAGCTTCCAATCGTCCACGGTGATAGCGGCCCCATCCGTGCCTCCGGCCATATTTGTGGCCACCATGTTCTGAGGCAGGTGCGTGGCTCCGACCTCAATTGTGAAGGTGCAGATACTGTCCTTCTTCATCTTGGCAGCCAGCATGGTCAGGCTGGTGATATTGTTGTAGACGATAGGCAGCCCGATCTCGTCCTGCAGGGTGATCTTGCGGCTCTTGTATTTGTATCGGACCTCGATCTGTTGAGCTGTGGTTGGCCATTCACCGGTCGCAAAAGATAGAGCGCCTGTGGCTTTGTTGAGATAGGCCTCGCCTGGGTCTGGGGTGCCGGTGTAGACGATGGTTTTGGCGGTTCCTGCGACCTTCACGAAGTTAACCGTGCTCTCGACCAGATCGTTGTAGAGCAGGACATAGGGCGTGGTGACTAGGGCGCCGTTGCCGTTAAAAGTCTCCTTCTTGGTGCCTGAGTAGTCCCCTTCCTCGATCTTTATCGTGGGAATATTGCCCCATTGGCCCGGGCCGGTAGCTATGAACTTGCCAGAGGGATCAAGCGCGGCGTCGGTGACCTCCAGCTCTGCGATGGCATAGTTCTCGCCCAGGACCCTCATGCCATAGACGATAGAACAGCCCTGGCCAGCAGCCGTCTCCAGGCCTTCCTTGAGCGGGCCGTTGTAGTACGTCTTCCTGATAAGCGACGGTGAGCTGCCTGCTATGCCGTAGAGTTGCATGGCCGGGCCCCGGGTGGATGTGCCGATGCCTATGACCACGCCCCGGCCTACCAGGACCGGCACAATTCCGATACTCTCCAGCGTTATGACATGCCGAAGGAAGTTATACTGGTTGCCCAGCGTAATTTCAGCCATTTACTTACACTCCGCCTTCGATCTCCATCTCTATTCTCTTGGACCGGGCTGCATCAAGCCCCATCTCTTTGACCAGCTTCTGATACTGCTCTCTGGTCACAGGACAATTAGGCAGGCGCATAGCGTCTGCTAACCTCATGATGACTTTGGTTTTCAAAATCGGACACCTCACAAAAATGATTTTAATTTTAAGGCGCTACGTATGCGATAATTCCTACACTCAGCTCTCGATCATAGACTTCCCAATGCAAGACCAGCGGGTCGGATTCGTACCATTCTCCGTCGAGCTCATACTCGCCCTGGAAGGATGCATTTACTCGTTTGATGCGCCCCTCATCGGGTATGGAGCTCATCTCATACTCGAAACGCAGATCGACCTGGGCCCAGTAGAGGTCCTTGCCTCCCTTGAGCCGCTCCGGGGGCAGCGACTTGGAATCCAGGATCTCCAGGAATCTCACCAGGTCCAGCCAGATCACCATATTCCGGCGTGTGGCCAGGCACTTGTCTATAAAATCCGTCCACATGGCCTCCAGTTCGGCTTTGTCATTGGCCCTCAGGACTACGTTCATGGTGGCATAGTGATACTGCCCCCAGTATTCGTCCAGGTCCAGATTCGGCCGGCGGACGGTCCTCAGAGGTTGATGAGAGAATTGAGAAGGCGTGCCCGCTGACGAAAAATAGAACGTGATAGCGGGCGCCTGCAACTCTGGGACTATGTTGTCGGCCTCGATTACCGGATAGTCGTAGCCGGCCAGGACGTGTGGCAGCCATGCCAGGATCTTTTTCTTTGTGGCGGGAGGTACTGGAATCATGAAAACACTCTTAGAATCTTATCTTTCCACGTATACTTCACGCCTGAGACCTGGGCTCTGCAATTCAGGAGCCTGCTCAGGGCCCGGTCTGCTGCCTCTTTGGCTACAGGATCCGGCCGGCCGGCAAGGACAGACTCCCAGTATTTTGTGCCCGTCTCCACGGCTTCATAATACTCGGGGCCGGTGCGGGTACTGGTTATCTCCAGCTTCGCAATAATAGCGACGGCGATATCATTTGCCAAGCGTGTCCTTTCGCCAGTCCTTGATCTTAGAGGACCAGTTCGGAGTGCTTCTAAGATCGAACTCCTGCGGCACCAGGTTTTCCATTTCAAGATAAATCTGTGGACCACGGCTAACCACAACATAAGCTATTATGCCTGACGATTTTTGGGACTCTCCTCTGACCGCTGCCCGTGTGTGTATATTGATTTGCGGATTTCCGCATACAGCGGCTTGAATATTGATAGGCAAGTCAGAATCCTTGGCTATGGCTGCTTTAATGCCCGGGGTTAGGTCTCTTTGTTGCGCTACAGCCGCATTGATCCACACATCCCGGGTGATATTGCCTTGGACCCCTGCTCTGAGAATTATAGGAGGAGATTGCCTATATCCCTGGACAGCTGCAGTTACGCTATCGACCAAATCGCTTGTCTGGACGACGGATGCCTTGATCCCGACTGAGAGATCTCTGTTACCTTGGACTGCAGCATTCAGTGTAGATGTCTGGCTGCGTGTGATCAACAGAGACACCTCAAAAAAAGATGTCCACCAGTTACCGCAGGGAGGGCTAACCGTTATAGTGCTACTACGTGTTCCCCAGTTTGGTGTATCGCCAGGAGATGCAACTAAATAGTATACGTTCGCTTTTATTAATATATTTTCCCCGGCCTTAACACGGTCTACAGGCGATTTTATGACTAACTGCTCCTTGTGGCCATTCTCTGCCGGGATCTTGTAGAAGGAGTAAATGCATGTATAGGCGAATGGAAAGCCCCCTGGCCAGCCCCATGCCATTTGCGGGATCGGGGCATCAAACCAGGTCCGGAAGGGCTGGCTGGGGAATGCGCCGACCCACCAAATAACCCATATATGATCGGACATCGGATCGTTCCCTCACTCGATTATGCGATATGTATGTGCTAGGTCAGCGGCCTTCTTGCCCAGAACGGCGAATTGGGTAACCACCTCATTGGTTCCGGTAGGTGTTACAGCCTGGACTGAGGCGACCTCTCCGATTCTGTTGCTGTCAGCCACCAACGAATCTCCCAGGTCGTATGATAGATTTACCTGATCATATTCCGCGTTCGGCGACTCGATAGTTATCAGGAAAACCGGGAGGTTAGACTGGTTGGAGACCACGATGCTCTTTATGACGCCCTGGTCCGAGAGGTCCTGGATCTTGCTCCAACTGCCTGCGACCCCGGCAGCGGTCGACCTCAGAAGTATTCCACCCGCCCCGGCCAGAATGCCGGCCGGGCCCCCTGCGATGGCGGGATACCACTTGTCCGACCAGATTGCAGTGGTGTCATAGGCCTCCTCCCATTCTCCGCCGGGGTAATCGCTCTGATAAATCTTATGATCTTCTGCATAGGCCACCAGGGACCAGAGCTGATCCTGCAGGCCCACTACGGCCATGGTCCGGGCTCTGGGTATCAGAGCTCCAAGCGTCAGCTCCGACCAGGTCACGCCCGTGTTGGTCGTGACCCACCAGCCATCTGTGGCGCAAAATATCATGTGGCCGTCGTCTACCCAGAAGAGGTTATAGATCTCTGTGGCGTGGTCGTGAACCAGGGTATAATTATGCAGGTCGATTGATCTGAATATCTGATAATGGCCTGCTTCGTCCTTGACCAGGGCCAGCCAGATCAATTGGTAGACCTGCCAGGTATTGATGATTCGAACGCCTGGGATGGGGCTGGACAGCTCCCAGCTATCCGTCGCAGGTCCCTGTTCTCCCAGGGCCCTGGAGGCCAAATGCTCTCCGGTGGAGATCACTAGCTTGGGAATTTCGTCTGCCATTACTCGATCCTCCTGGCGACTCTTGCCCTGATGCCTACATTCATCTCCCTCTTGCCCCGGACGGCTGCCTTGATGGTGCTTGCCAGCTCACCGACATAGCAGACTCTTGCCAGTATGCTGGCTCTCAGCTCGAAGGTCCTGGCCACTGCAGCCAGGCAGGTGCAGGGTAACTGTGGCTCGCCCTGGATAGCTGCAACGTTGGTACAGGTGAGTTCCCTCTCAACCCGGACCGCTGCAGAGATAATGATAGGCAGCTCTGGATTGCCCAGAATAGTAGCACAATTTTTGCTGGTGAGCTCTCGCTCGACCCGGACGGCTGCCATGATTGCCCCGGCCAGGCCTCTCTCTGTCCTTACAGCCGCAATCAGGGCGGAGTTTATTCTCCTCTCAGTGGCTATGAGTGCGTAGATTGTACTTGATAGCTCGTTTTCAGTCTGGACGGCCGCGCTTATGAAACTCGCCTTTTCTTTATCTCCTTTCACAAATGCCGTGATGTAGCTGTCCAGGTACGGCAGGAGCAGCTCATAGTCCACGCCGGCCGCAAACATCCCCGGCAGCACCGAATTAAGCAATGATATCTGGCTTCGGGCCGCTCTCATGGCATCTACATCGTTAAAATCGATCAGGGCCCGGGCAGGCCAGAGGGATGTTATCCTGGTGGCTCCAGGATAGCCAATGAGGAAGTCCAGGACCTCCTGGCAGGCTGGCACAGTTCCGCAGCCCGTGAGCACCTTCACGTAGGTCTGCAGCCTTATCCTGTAGTTGTCGTCGCTTTCGCCCGTCAGCCTGGGCAGCTCGTAGAGTCTGCCCCAGACATCATCCAGAGATGGCAGGATGCTATTTTGCGATTCGGCCGATCCTTTGGCATATCCGATCTTGTTGAAGAGAGCAAAGGCCTGGATGCCCTGCTGCAGTAAGTCAAACCTCTGAGACAGGCCGGTGTAAAGGGTATCCATGACAGGTGGCACGGCGCCCAGGGGCTTGACGACCCTCGCCCGGATGCCGACCCTCAGCTCGGTGTTGACCACCCAGTTCGAGGCAGGATAGCAGTCCGAACCATAAAACGAATCACCATAACCCGTCATGAAAACACTCTATGGATATGGATTGATTTAATTTACCGCAGCGTTACCAGGCCCTGGCTATTGAATTTGTGGCAATAACGGCCCTTGATGCCTAAAAAGAAGACGACGTCTTCCCATTTGTCCGGGGACCTCTCCAGGGGATCTATGATCCGGCCGGGCACCATGCAGTCTGGACAGGTCTCCTCGTCTGCGAGCTTATCGCATTTCGGGCACCTCCAGGCGGGTTTTGCACCACATATCGGGCACGGATCGCCATGATTCTCAAATGCCCGATAGAGGGATCCGCATGCCTTGCAGTGGACTCTGTAGCCGTCCAGGACCGCGCATTCCTTGAATATCTCCAGCTCGTCCCCGGGCTTTAGCTGGATTATGATAGATGGTGACTGGGTGGGGATACCAAATTCGCCGTAGGCCCTCATCTTCCTGGCCAGGTCCTCCGTGACTGGCACCCATCCGGCCAGCTTCAGGTCTGCAGGCGTCTCTCCCCAGGGCTGGATCTGGCCCGTCTCGAGGTCAAACTCCTGCTCAATCCGGCCGTCCTGATGCTCTCTCCACCAATAATAAGCGAGGGCAGTCTTCCAGAGGTCTGGGCCTATTTGAGGCATGCAGGCACCTCAGGAAATTGCCAGATATTATCCCTTTCGATGAATGATGGCAAGGGCCGGTCCCTCTCAGCATATCGTTCTTTTGAGATCATCACCAGGGCCCTTAGGCCTACTTGCTTCTCGTGCTCGTGTGCGGGCACCTTTAGATCTCCTGCCATCGGACGAAGGTAGCGAGCTCGCCCTTCTCTCCGAATTCGGTGTCGTCTGCCAGCACGAGCTGATGAGTGACCAGCTTGGTGCTCTTGCTGGGTGATGTAGGTGTTATGACTGTGCTGTCAAACAGCAGAGGGTTTGTCGTGCCGTAAAGATCTGCATCAGCGCAGGCTATGACCTCATCCTTGTAGTAGCCATGGCCATGAGTAGCGTCTTTGATATCGTATCCATAGCTTCCTGCCACGCCCGTCGGTGCTACGTAGTTCGCCACCGGACAGCCGGCGTCGATGCCGTTGTCCTTCAGAGCCACCTGGACCCGGCCGCTGTGCAGCTTCCAATCACTCTTGATAGTCTGTGTCGTGCCCCATCTCCAGTTGGAGAGCTGGCTGTATATTCCACTGATTATCTCTGCGCCGGTGTACATCCAGCAGGACCTGTAAGTCTCGCCCGTCGGAGGAACGTTGCAGGGATATGCAAGCCCAGGGTCTCTCTGGCTAGGGATGGCTGTGTTGTACCTCTGGATCGTCAGGGGTGTCTTGGTCCCCGGAGCGATTCCATAGTATCCTACAATCTGAACAGTTGCTGCCATAAATTAATCACCTCAAATGCTAAAAACTTTCAATGATCTTGTCTGCGAGAGCCTCTTCCAGCTCGTCGAGATACTCCTCTCCAGGCCCATCGGCCACCGGCCCAAACACCGGCCGGGGAGGGATCCGCTTGGTGCCATGCTCATTCCAAAAAACGTATTCTCCGATTTTAGGATCGAAAACACCGACCTCTGCTTCGGTCGGTGTGACCCGGACCTCGATGCTTTCCCGGTAGGCCCAGGTGTCCCGGAGGGTCAGGTCGTGCCCCTTTTTCATGATAGTTGCCGGAGCATTGGGTGGCGGCACGCCCGAGTCGATCCTGGCCTCCAGGGCCGCTTTGTACTTCTTTGCCGTGAGCTCCAGCTCAGGCGAGAAATCGGGTTCCAAAAATGATCACCAAGTAAGGCCTATGAGCTGTGCTCGTGCGCTTGCTGCAATAGATACTTTCAGTCCTACCTTCAGTCTCATGGGCACCAGTAAAGTTGATTGAGGAACATGACTGGCGGATTGTAGCGTTGCGGTTATCGCATGATAATGGATTTTGGGTACGTTATTATTATAAGGTGCCCCGTTTCCAGTCCCCGTAGATGAAGTGTACGAACCAGAATTGCCTGATATGGATTGGGTGTGTGTATCTGATCCGCTCAAAGTCGGATCAGAATCTCCTGGCATGAGGTTCGCATCTTTCCAGCCGGTCAGGATCTCCCAGTTGGATCCTGGTGACCCATCACAAAAGACCACAGAGCCCGCCTGGGCGTTGAGAGTCAGAGCCAGTGCCTCGTAAAGTCTGGTCACTAATTGTCTGGGTGGCGTGTATACAGAGTCAGAGATTAAACTTAGTGAATGGGTGTGGCTGGCTTTTATCCCCATAAGGTCGGTGCCGCCGGCCGTCCAGTCATAATCACCACTACCCCAAGAACCAGTAGTGCCTTGGCAAGTATGATTTTTGGTGTTTGTGTTTCCACCAGTTGCTCCCGGGGTTGTGTTCATGATGAATTTGCCATCGGCCGCCGTGAAGCGAGCTAAAGTGGTATCGGTGGTCAGCGCCTGATAGCTCATGATCACGGCCCCATCTGGGAATCGACATTCATTGGCTTCCCAAGCGACTAGATCCATGTAAATGATGTCCAGACCATAAAAAGGGGGATCGTTGTTGTTAGACGAAATTGTCCAGCTAGGTTGAGCATGCGTATGGACCGCAAATCCATTTGAATAGTCCGACCCTTGCACCGGATTATTACCAGTGCCGCATGTAAAGCTAGACATCGACCCATGGTTATGCGTGGCCGCACCGACCTGGGATAGATGATTGCCCGGTGTGTCGGTGAACCTCACGTATCGGCCCTGCCTTGTTAAGCGGGTCCAGGGTGAAGGTGGATCGGAGGTCTCTTTCCAAAAAACGTAGATATTCGTTGTCATTCACGTTGCCTCTAGAGACAGGGAGCAGACAATCAGCCATGCATTGGTAATTCCTGAAGTCTCTATCCTCAGAATATCGCCCGCGCTGACGGCAATGCTCAGGCCCGTCTCTTGATAATAAGTGTTGGAGGCGATGGCGAAAGTATCCACTGCACTACCGTGTGCCGCCCCCAGAGCGTGCTTGTATAGAGTGCAGGTGATGGAACATGAATCAAGCAAAACTTCCCATACTCTAGCAGCCACGATCTTGGAATTGATCGGTATCCGGATTTCACATGCTCCGTCCGTCAGGATCGCGTTGCCATCACCGAACGAGAATTCAACATCGAAGGTGCGTGTCGTCCAGGCCGGATCATTTGCCCCCTGGATGATAGTCTGCCCTGCAGCGCCCTTCGGAAGCCTGGCAGGACCGGTGGCGTCCCGGACCAGGATGTCTCCCCGGGTCGTCAGGACTGTCTGGAGGATGTAATAAGCATCTAAGTAGGTCTTCAGAGCGGCCTTGAGGTTTGACCAGGTCAGCTTCTTCAGGATCCAAGATGCTGCGCTGTCAACCAGAGCCAGCTCATCGGAGTCTGCAGGGGTCGTCTTTGACGTGGCTGCATGAATACTGGCAGTCGTGACATCTGCTCCGACCTGGGCGGCCGTGGTGCCGTGCGGGTTCGCTGTGCTGGCCAGGTGGCTGTCTATGGCTGCATGAGAATTGGTTCCTGCGTTTGATAGGGCCGTATGATCGATCTGTCCCCCATCTCCTCCACTGTGGTCGTGGCCGTCTCCGTTCGTGACGCCCTTGGCCGACGGGGCGAGCGTGCCTGCCATGGTGCGGACTGCTTTTTCTGAGGGGACTTTTTGGTCCGATCCCGGGTTGCCCACCGAGGTCACAATGTCAGAAGTGTTGATCTTGGTGGCGGAAAGTGTCCGGACGGCCTTCTCCGAAGCAGATAACGAATCAGATCCAGGGTCAGCCACGGAGGTCGAGAGATCCCCCACGCCAACCGCAAACATCCAGATATATCCTGTGGATATGCTGGTAGCCGCAGCCGGTACCCAGATAACCCCGAGAATCACGCCAAGAGGAATTCCCTCTGGAGGTGTTGGCGAGGTGTAGCTTTTCCATTCGCCCAGGCTCTTGGGATCCTCGATAGCGTTGGGCGTGCCCGTGGCCACCTGCGGCGTGCCCGAAGTATCTCTATATATGATGTCCATCCTGGGCATGTATCCATTGGCCGTCTGCAGGCTGACGTTCGCCTGGGTCACATCCATCGGGGCTCCATTGACCCGGATTCGGCCGGCCTCGACGGTGACTGCCATGCTGGCTGGATCCGTAGGAATGACACGGTTGCCATTCACGACCCCGGTTCCCCGGGCAGCCCGTGATAGAGCCTCGGTATGGGTTGGAAGGATACATTGATTCTTCTGCGGGGATAAGAACGAGACGTCGGCCATGCTATTTACCCTCAAAAATATTTGCTTTTGTAATTCGAATTAGGCTCTATAATATTGTTAATATATTTACTGGGGCCAGTATTTGAAATACCAGTTAAAAATAAGCTGAAGTAGGCAGAGCATGGCCCACCTCAGCTTGTGGTGTTGAGCACGGATATGATCTTCTTGCCGCGTGCATAGTAGTTGTATTTGCTGTTGTTTCTTGGCATCACGAAGATGGAATCCGGCACGGATTCATCCGAGATTATATCCTTGTTTAGATCTTCACAAGATCCTAACCACGATTCGGGTGTCACTATCGGGGTGGTCACGTTCAAGTGATTCCAGATAGTCCAGTTGCCCGATCTCTGAACAATCACATCGGTTGCAGGCCGTCCCGTCTTTTCATCCATGATAACAGCCTGTGCTATGTAGCTCAGGTTCTTACCATTGAACCGATAGTCAAGATCATAAGACAGAGCTCCATCCGCTCCGACCGTGAGCTTTCCGGCTGTCTCGGCCACGAATTCTCCTACAATTCCGTTAATCATCAATCGTTCGGTAGCGGCTTTGTTCTTCTGCCAGAATTGGAACATGGTCTTGCGAGTTCCACCAGCTTTATCGATTGACATTTCAGCGTCAAGGTTACTTGTCGAGTCCGAGTACGGATCTCCCTTGGTCTGCGTATAACTGTATCTCTCGTCTACACCTTCGCTCTTGTAAGCTCCCATTCTCACACTTTGACTCGTCGAGTGAAGATCAAAGTCAGAGGTTCCAGAACCCAGGCTAGTTCCCTCCATGATGACGTTTGCACCACTAGGGACTGATGTGCAGCAGACCAATATGAGCAGAGCGCAAACACCCGCCAAACCAATAGCAAATGCAATGAAACTGATTTGAAAGGCATCTTTAGGCGAAAGCCTCACGGCCTTACCTCCAGAGATGGAAAGGCGATTTAAGACCTTCAGCTATTCCACATACCTCTTGGCCAGCTCGTATGATGACGCGCCCTTTCTCGCGCTCGGTCTTGTATTCCTCGACACTCATTTTCATGATCCTGGCCCGCTCCTCATCGTCTCCCTCGATGTTGCATTTGACATCCTGCATCATAGTTCCTATTTCTAAGAGCCTGGGGCTGTACTCAGCTTGATGCTTCCAACCGATGATAGAGAAATATGCACCAATGGCACACGCAGCTCCCACTACAAACAATAGGAACGCGTAGATGTAACTAAGATCCTGCATTTGGAAACCTCACTTGCTTTCCGTTGTCACTTCAGCGGTAACATTAGCAACAGGAGAAGTCGGGGCTAGTGGATTGAGTGTTTCAGCTAGACTAGATTTAGTATCCATGATCTCTTCTATATCCGGACCCAAAGTCTTCCATTGATCCCAGATATTGCCTGCTATCACTGCTAATGTCTTGCCTGTCTCCACGTTGCAGAACTGCCCTGAGTTCGCACGATCAAAGATGTAAGCAAGTCCGTCAGATACGTCTTTTGTGACACCTAACAGAGCTTGCCTTCCATCTTCATAAGCGGCAATCTTCTTTTGGTTCTGGGACTCTCTGACAACTAAGCCGATCAGGCTTAGGACCGTGGTCAGAATCGCAAATACAGTCTCGTAATCCATGATCAGTTCACCACCTTTTGAGAAGTCTCAGGTCCGTTCGAGATCTTCCAGGGCATTGGCAACATCTCTGAGGGAGTTAGGAATTCTTGGGCCTCATACTGTGCCGCTGGATCGTACCCGCCATTGCTCCCCAGACGTAGAGTCGACTTGTTTCCATACGGCTTTCCAATTTCTGGATTCGACTCCAGGAAAGCGGTTTGTGATGTGGTCAGGCTATTACTTGCAGTGTCCAGGCCGATATTCCCGGATTTCAGGTCCATCCGCTCGGATTCATTCAGCCCAGACAGGTTCACGACTGCTCCAGCCATGCCGATCATGGCAATGGAGAAAATAACCAAAATTGTAAGTTGTTTCATCATTTCAGGCATCTCCTCTATTATTTGGCTACGTTCCGGCTACCGTCATCAGTTGCCCATTTGCATCGCATTTGACCGGCACGAGCGTGCCCCCTGCAGCCGTGGCGTAAAGCACGATCTTCAACTCCCCGCCGTTGCCGCATTCCAGTGCCTTCTGTTTACCGTTACTTTTCTTTCCAAATATCTCGACCATAAGTTACCTCCAAGAAAAGAAATGAAATAATAGGATTATGCACAGTTGTAGACTCGGAAGGGCTGGGTGTTGCCGTATTCCAGATCTACTGCAGAGGAGACGTTCTTGACGTAGATGTCAATCGTCTTTCCCTGGTGAGGATCAGGATACCGGATCAGGTCTCCGATGGCCGGCACGGCCTCAGTGTAAATGTCGTAGTTGGTCTGCATATAGCCCGAGCCGCTGGGATCCTTCAGAACATGGGTCTTCGGGAAGCAGATTATCTCAATCGCCGTTAGCGTCTCTTTCTCGAGAGGAGCCCCTCCCACGGAGATGCATTCGACCAGGATATTGCAGTCCAGGCCTGTTGCCGTGATCGTGGGCAGGGCCGTGAGCTCCTGGCTGTTTGTCAGCCTGGTGGCCCGGGTGAACACCAGCTCCTCGGAGTTGACAAATACGCTGCCAGTTACGTCTTCATGTGCCGGAGAAGTCCCTGCAGCCGGCACGGCCGATATAGTGATAGCCACCCGGAAAGGTATAGTCGGAACCGGTCCGACCGGGATGACGGGCTGGAGGCCATCGAAGAGCACCCAGTTGCCGAGCCCCACTATCCAGGCATTGCTGACGCCCGTCTTGAACTCTTTGAAGTAAAACGGATCCATCTGTATATCCTAGTCCCCGGCCGGCGGCGAGAACCTCAGCCGGTTAAATTCTATGAGTTGTGACCTGTCAGCCATCATATAGGCAAAGGGCTGGTTTTCGCCAGCTTTTACCAGGCGCTTGAATTCGTTCCTGAATATCCTTGGCAGGCTCGCTTGTTCTAGCGGTGAGAGCCTGCGTGGTTGTGTTTCCATCTAAATTCCTCCAGGATAATATCCGTGATTGTCGTGCTGGCCCATCCAGAAGTTCCGCTTACCTGGCTGGGCAGATGTTGTCCTGGGTGTCAGGCTGGGGCTCAGGGCCAGGGCCCTCAGGGCTGCAGCCTTCTTTCTCCATCCTTCGGCTTTCTGTGATAGCGAGACGGACGAGCCGTCCATTGATTTGTCTGCCAGGCCTGCGTAGGTGCCGGCTATGGTCTCGGCACAGAAGGCTGCAGCCAGAAGGATGTTGTCATTAGCCCGGTCCAGGTTGTACTCGATCTCTGCATCGGTAATCAGATCCAGACTGGCAGCCCGGCCCAACTCCAGCCGCACTGCATCGACCGGGACGTTGGCAGGGTCGCCGGTGTAGGTAGAATCTTCAGCCATAATTCCTCGTTTATTATCATTATCAGAAAAAAAATATCGGCCAGACGAATCTGGCTTAGTTAGGTCCAGGTTCCGGCGGAGGCTACGATAAACCAACCTGTGCCGTTGCAGGTTACCTTCAGCATGCTGTAGATGTCGCTGTTGGTCTTGGTGGCTGCACCGTTGATGGTCTCGGCACCTTCACCGTCAAGGACCACGTTGTATGTTCCCGGGTCTTCGACTATGATCACGGTGATCGTTCTGCCTGCATTATCTGCTGCTGTAGGTAGGACAATCGTTGAATGCGCCAAAATGGCGCCGATGAAGATCAGGTCCGGATCCGTGTCGGTGATCGTATAGCCGGCAGTCTTTGTCAGGCTGCGCTCGATTGTGGCGCCCTTAGTGACCTTCTTGCCTGCTGTAACGGTGACATTGCCATGAAGCGTGTTTGCGCCCGATGGTGAGTCGAACGTGCCAGTGGACAGGGCGTAGTCGAGGTTATCTTCACCCGCATTGGCTATGATGTCGTATCCCGCACCCACATTCAGATCGTGCGAGAGCACGTTCGAGGGAGTGTTAGCATCCGGTGATAGTACAGCGCACTTCAGGGTGCCTGTGACTTCGCCGTCCCCAATCTCGACTTTATCGAACTTTGTCTTTCCGAAGAATCGCTCAAGCGGTATTGCTGCCATCTTTCGCAACCTCCCTCACAAGCTCTTCCGGCATTTCGACCACATTACCTGCATTTAGCAGGACGCCAAGAGACCTGATTTTTAGAGCCTCCCGGGGCTTGAGAATTTCGCCCCGCCGGAATTTGCGCGGTGCTTTTAGGACTTCGTCGTATGTTTCGAAGCCCCGTTCAACACGGTAGACTTTTGTCATCGTTGCCTCATGCTATGGCATTCAAGAGGAATGCGCCTGCGTAGGGCTCCATCACAACAGGAGTGAAGCACTGGAAGCCCTGATAGTACTCTGCATGAGTCAACAGATCCGGGACGGTTACAAGGGCCGTGTCGAATCCTCCTAATGGCTCGTTAAAGCTGACATTCATAGCGGCGAATGTCTTGTACATGCCCGGAGTGTCCACGTAGCCGTACCACATGGACTTCCCAAAAATCCAATCAAGGTCTACGGTAGCACCTGGTTGAGCTTTGTTGTACATCGCCCCGGCTACTATAATCTCATTGACGTCGAGTGCATCGGCAAGCATCTTCTCATTGAGCTTGGTCGGGACTTTTTCTGCGCCCTGTGGATTTCTGTAGAGCGAGATGAGGGTGGGATTGAGACGCAGAGACTCGTAGACCTGCTCACCCATGAGTAGAGTGTTAGGCTTGACACCGATCTTTTGTTTGATTGCCAGGGTCAGGTCCTTGAACAAGTTTAGTGGGTCGCTGTCGGAATCGTTGAATCTGCGGAACGTCTCGGCGGTTGTGACCTCGCCCGGAGACCAGGTTTCGCCACTGTTGACGCCCGTGAGATCGATGCCCCATACCCCCGCCTTGAACAACGCGTCTTTGATGATTAGCTCTTTGTTGAGTTGGAGGACATCGGACACTAACCTCGCGGTGGCCACTTCGATGTTGTAGACTTCATCGGCAACGAACGGTATATCGTCAGTCAGATTTGCTTGGAATCCATATCTCTGGCAGGCAAATGTGATCGGCGTATCAACCTTAATAGATCCAGTGGCTGGTAGTGTTCCGGGTCGCCAGGTGGCCGCACGGGGAGTGAACTTGTTCTCTTTGTTCATCCTCCCGATCAGACCTGCAATCGTCTTCATGGATGCCAGCGGAACCCATCTATCAGCCACGAACGCCGTCTGATCCTGCTGGTAGTCCAGGATCATGTCAGACTGAAGCTCTGCGACCATCAGGCGAGAGTAATCCTCGGACTTCTCCACGCGCTGGACCTGGGAAGCAAGAAGCTCCTTATAAGAATTATTTGTCATTTCTGTATCCTCCTTAGGTTATTGCGTAATAGAATGGTCCAATCAGCCGCACGGTCGCGTTTAGTCCTTCTGCAGCAGCAACTTCGCACTGCCCCACAATCACATCTGCTGCAGTCGGGGTTGCTTTTACCCCCACACCGCCTGATGCGAGTTTTACCCAGTCGCCTACCGCCAGGCCGCCTGATCCGGTCTTGACGAGCGGTTTTCCTCTGGTCTGCACAATTGCAGTCAAAGAAAACTTGGTGGATGTGGCGGTCTCAACAGGGGCGTTGACTAGCACGCCTACCGGGAGACCTGACGACCATGCCTGTACAGTACGAGCGCGAGAAGTGTCAAGCTGTACGAAGGTATATTGCAGAGCCGACATATCGCCGTCTACGTCATACGGGCTCCGGTCGCCTGGTACAAATTCTTCGAACGGTACTGAAACGTCCATATTACTGCCCCCCACCAATGAAAGCGGCATGCACGTTCTGTTTATGCTCATTCATGACGGCTTTAGCCAGCATAGGATTCTCCTCGGCTGCCTTTGTGACGGCCCGCGCCCTGAGTACCTTGGCGCTCTTGTGGCCGGTGTCACTTTTTTGAATTTCATTCAGCTTGTTCTGCACAATAGCCTCGAACTGGGCCGTTGAGCTGCCCGGGGCAGGCCTGGAGGAGCCTATGGACTTGTAGAGTATCAGGCCGGCCTCTTTCTTCATGGCATTGGTCTGCTTGACAGTCTTCAGGATAAAGTTCCTGGGCTCTTCAGGAAGCCCCTCGAGGGACATGAGGAACGCAGCTCCTTCTTCAGGCGTCCCCAGCTCGTCGAGATAGGACTTGGCCAGATCCACGTAATCCTTCTTCCTCAGGACGTCAGTCTGCTTCTGCAGGTCCTTCCTGAGCTTTACATTCGCTTCCTGTAACGGTGCGATGGCCTTCTGGACTATGTCCATGATATCGGCCTTGCTGACCAGTGCCTCGCCGGCCCCAGTCCTGGTAGCCCCTGCGGGCTTGATCTTCATAGTCTTTCCACCTTTAGGCATTGATTTGAAAATCAGAAATCGTTTCCCGTTGGCCGCTTTACCGACCAGCGAGACTTCGTCTAATTCAAGATTTGATAGATCGGTTGGCATAGGATAACCTCATCGAGATGTGATGCAATATACAAAATCGAGTTCAGGTGCGGTGTTAGTTGGTTTGAAACTAAACTTTGCTAGAAATAGCGCCTTCGACCAATCGAAGGGCAGCTTTGTTTTTCTTCTCGTCTTCAGGCCATGCGGGCTTTTGCAGTGCTGTTTGCATACTTCGCAGTTTGCCCAATGGCAGCTCTTTTAGATCCTTGAGCTTCATTGAACGGGCCTGAGCAACTAACGATACTTTCTTTGGTTTGGCGTCTTTGGGCTTCTTCTCCTGTCGGCCCACCGGGCCCGATCCACCTCCGCCCCCGCCTTCGCTCGAGAACTTACCATCAGAGCCGTGATCGTGGCCAGAGTCATCCTTCAGTTTCCGAAAGGGATCCTGTCTCCTTTACCTGCAATTGATAGCCCGGTTATGTCACCTTTCTTCACAGCCTGCCAGATCTCCGGGTCGTGAATTTTTACTGCCATGACCCAGCTCCCTTTCCGGACCTTCTGGCCGCCACATACGAAATCTGTCGGTGCGATATAGGACTCGATGATGTCCGCTTTGGCTTGGCCCTCGTGCTCCTTGCCGATCCTCTGGCTCTCCATCATGAACTTATGGCAGGCCTTGCGGATCTCGGATTCGCTCAGGCGATCTCCTTGCAGGTCGATTGTATCGGGCTCAGAGACCACTCCGTAGACTATCTGCTGATCCCCCTTTATGATCGACACCTTGTAAGACTTAAGGGTACACTTTTCGGTTTCTTCGCCCTCGTCCTCGTCCTCTTCAGATTCGGCTTTTGGCTTGCCCTCGACCTCTTCAGCCTTCTCGGCCTCTTCTTCACCAGGGGACTCGTGCTGCTCTAGGATGGCACGGATTTCGTCTATGAGGTCTTCTTTGGATCCCGGGCTCTCAGGAGACTCGTCTTCTCCCGGCTCATCATCCGGAATTTCGCCTATTTCTGTGGGGCCGTCCGCATCGGCTTCTACTTCCCCTGGCTCGCCTTCGCCTTCGCCTTCATCAGAAGGCTCATCCTGGCCCTCACCGTCCTCTGAGCCGCCGCCGTTCTCCTGTATGTACTGCTCGAAGGCGGCCTGGTGTTTCTGCTCATCCTCCAGGACGGCTTCCAGGATCTCCTTGAGCTTGGGATCCTGTACGGACTCGAGGACCTGGGTCAGAGACTCCACGCCACCCTTTTCGTCCTGGAGCAATGCCAGGATAGCATCGGAGTCGGAGCCTTCCTTTTCCAGCTCCTCGTCCTCTTCTTTCATTTCCTTTTCATCATCTTCCATATCATCACCAACTAATCGAGGAACATGGATATCTCCATAATCCAGAGATTTACGTAAATGCGAAAAATCAGGATAGGGCAATCGATCTAGGACGGAGGGGGCCATGACGGTCTTATCCTCTGTATCCCCCTCATCATCGTCCATGTCCGGGCTATCGCCAGGGATAACGGGATCATACATGATGCCATGGTCCCCCGGGAATGGCTTTGTGTGGATGAATTGGCCCGAGAAGATCTTATGAGGTATTTTGTCGGGAAAAGTTTCACAGGTGGCACTGAATCCATAATGCTTGCACCCGATACACTGGCCAGAGGTACTCATACTTTAATCGACCCCACTGTGTTCTTAAAAGCTTCCATTAGTTTTGGATGGACCTTCATGCCGCAGGTGACGGCGGCGCCAAGCTCGGCGAAAAACTCCCTCTTGTTCTCTGTGGCGTATTCCGTGAGGGGTATGCTCCAGCCGGAGACCTTGTCCATCTCTTCAGTCCACTTTGCACCTATGTTATGGTGGGCGTAGACCGCGTGCCAGCACTCGTGCACCTGAGTCGCATAAAGGGGATCGTCAACCGCGTCGGCCACGATCCAGTGATCCACTGCCTTCAGGTGCTCTAACTTCTTTTCGTTCCGATGGAGCTCCCTCTCCACAGCACCTTCTTGGCCGGGTCGATCCTTAAAGCCCTCGCCGGACTTCAGAGATCCAATATACTTCTCCGTGCGGAGAATTTCGTATGCCTGGTTAGCCCTCATCCGGCCTATATCGCGTTTTTTATAGCTCTCCGGATCCTTGACGTAGGACTTGCGGACCTGAACGTAAAGCACTTTATTGCCAGAATAAGCGCACCGACCATAATTGGCGCCACTCTTAGAGCAGAATCCAAACTGGGCGACCGGGACCCCGTACTTTCCCAGAACGTGGTCCGTGGCCTTGAGCAGCGAGTTCATTCGGTCGACATGTACTCCCCCATAATCGACTTTGCCACCCTCATATAGGTATTGTGATAGCCTGGCGTGGGCCTCAGCATGTGATTTGGCAGGCTTGAACTCAGGCAGTGCGGCCGGGTCCTCTGGCTTGTATGTGGTGAGCTTGGGGGAGACCGATAGCGGCTTAGGTGCGGCAGGTGGCTGCCTTGGCTTGCCATCCGGCCCCAGCTCGTAGATGGTCTTTTCTCGGCTGTTGGAGCCTGGCTCGACTGAGATCCTGCCCAGCGCCTCGAGTGCCTGTATCGATTCCCGGAATAGCTGGTTCGCAAACATTGTGTCCGGGAAGCTAACGGGCCCATCCCGGGCCACCCTGGCCACGGCGACTGCCACATCATCGGTCGTCGTCTCTAGGGTGAAGCGTTGCCCCATCCACATCCTTCCGCCTCCATGGACGTTGGCGACGGAAATCCAGACCTTGTCCGAAATCTTGTATGCAGTATATGCGCCGTTGGTCTCCGCACTGACCTCGCCACCGGCCGGCTTCTTTAGCAAAAAATTTGTTACTTTCTTCGTTTTATTGGCAAAAATATCACGCATGCGATCTCATGGTATCAATGATTCAGGTTTCGGCTCAGGTTTCGGCTCGTGCTCAGGTGCAGGCTTAGGTTCTGGTTTGGGTTCCGGCTTTGGTTCAGGTTTCTTGGGCTCCGGTTTGGGTTCAGGTTTGGGTTCAGGCTTCTTAGGTGCCGGACCCTTTCCGGTCCCTTCCAGCTCTGCATGATACCACTCAGCGGCCGTTTTGGCTGGTAGAATGTCTCCGCGCTCGACATAATACTGCATTTGTTTTGCAGCAACGTACTCAGCCAGCGAGGTTCCTTTTGCGCCCCGTCTAAGGTATTCTTTATAATTTTTTTCGCTGACATCCGTGTCAGCCATTTCAGCGTTTGTAGGGACTCTAGCTTCAGGCTTTGGCTCAGGCTTTGGCTCAGGCTTTAGCTCAGGTTTCGGCCCAGTCCTCTGTATAAGCGCGTGCGGCACCCATCGGATAACCTCTTTTCCCGATTGATCCCGATAGGACACTTTGGCGTTCGCTTGGAATATCGTCTGGATCCGGGCCTTCGTGCCCTTTGGGATATCTCCAGTTGATGTGTGGAATTCAACCTCGTCGCCGATTCTTAGCTCAGGGGTTTTCTCGGGCTTCGCTGGCTGCTTAAACCACGGGTTGTCGTCCAGGGCGCTGCCACCCGTCAAAACGGTCTGTATGGCCCCTGTGGTGCCCCGGGCAACCTCCGCCCGACTCTCAAGCTTCCTCTTGGTCTTGCTCGGCCTCTTTTGCTTCGGTGCTGCAGCGCCACCTGACCCCGACCCGAACTGCCCGTTATCAGCTCTGGGGTGCTTGGACTCCGCCCAGTCGGCGTCCTTCCTGATAGGAGATGTATGAAGCCAGGGCAGCCGGTCCAGGGCGGAAGGGGCCATGACCTTGAGAACAACATTTTTCTGAAATTGCAGAACCTTGGGATTCTTCACTGCAATTTCCCCACCGGTGTGATGGATCACATCGTATCCATTGCGGGTCCCATAGGCATCTACAGCCTGTGCCCATGCAATGGGGCTGTCAGTTATATGCTTGATCTCATCCAGGAACACGTCTTCTTTGCCTCGGCTCCTGGCTCGATCAATAAACCGATCATAATAGTCTCTTTGGACCTCATGGACCAGCTCGGGAGAGTCCTCGGGCTTTAGGGATGATATGAGGACTTTGGCATCAGGAGCTACTTTGTACTCTGAAAGTTTTGCTCCATATGTCCTGGCAGCCGTCGGATGCCTGGTCACATAAAATCCAGTCCCGTAATATCCAGAATCACGGGATTGCAGCTTAGATGGATTGATCTCCCTGATCTTCCTCTTCTTATCGCCGTGATAGACGGCCGGCAGATCAGCTCCTGTGGCGTCGTATGGCCTCTCGGGATCAGGGCCCCGGGGCTCTGGTTCGTCGTATGTGGTGTCTGGCTTCTTCTCTTTGGGCTTCTTTTGTTTGCCCTTCCCGCCTGCACTGCCTGATCCTGATGAGAACAGGCCTTTATCGTTGTGCTCATGGCCGGACGAGTCTTTGACCTTGACAACAGCCGGCTTTTCTCCATCTGCACCATGGAACAGGTCCGCCGGCTCAGAGGGTTTTGGGTCTCGTGTCTCGATCTGATGCAGGATTCTTTTATACGTCCGGTCGTAGTCCAGCCAGTCTAGGCCCTTGGATTCACAGTAATGCCGCTCGAAAGATGTCGCTCTTTCATGTGCTGCCGGGTACTTCATGCCCCGGGCCATGCACTGTTCCTCGGACTCCTCGTGAACCCTGAGAGCACGGTGCATCCACATAGGGACCAAGGGGTCGACGTACATCGTCCGTCCATCCTGGCTCCGGCCGGCTATGCCATCAGCCAGAGGCGCAACCTTGATGGAAAGTTTTGAGGGCAATACAGTCACTCCAAAAAGATGATAGAAATTTCCTCAAAAAAACAAGATTAGCAGTACCTTTCAGCGGCCGACCCGAGCTCCAGGAGCTCCTGCCAGTCATCCTCCAGCTCTTTTCCGCTCTGAAGAGTAGCCAGGCGAGCCAGATAAGCTTCGTATTCTTCGTCAGTCATTAAGTTGAACCTTCGTAGTTAATTGGAACCAAAAAATGAATGCAATGAGGATGCAGGAGCCCCTGTTGTATTGCAGTATCAAGTGCCGGATACTCGTTTGATCTGCCTGATATCGAAACTATCTTCCCGGCCCAGTCCCTGCAGGTCCTGCAACTATTTGTCCGGACCTCTCGGGAGATCATGGCCAGGTCATCCCCTCGGCCGTACATGGCATTCTGGACGCCCTGGTTGAAGACATTCCGGGCGGCCGTCAGAGCCACCATGCTGATGTAATCTGCCAGCCCCAGCTCTTTGCCATCAATCGTCTTGTGGCCCACTACCCGGCCCTTGAGACCTGCATAGTCGACCTTCTTTTTCCGTGATAGAGCTGCCTGGACCCGCCGCTTCTCGGATTCGGCGATCACTTCCTCGACATGCTGGCCGATGGTTTGATCGACTTCCTTGAAGCGGTTATATTCCTGGGCTGCCAGGGCCTGGGCGGCCTTTGCATGTGGCCCCTGCAGCGTACCGACTCTGGAGCCTGCCAAGTACATGCCCGGGATGGCCACTCCGAGCCAGGACGCGGCTTGCATCAGCAGATTGCGCCGGATTCGGTTGGTCTCGGCCCTCATCTTGTCAGGATTGTCCAGGTTATTGTCGATATTCGCCTGGATCTGCTTCTCGCCCTTCTTATAGAGCAGAGCGATGAGCGCAGCCGTCTCCTTGATCCTTTTCCGGGGGTCCTTCTCCTTGTCAGTCCGCTTGACAGCCTTCTGGATCTCTGCTTCAGGCAGGATCCTGATCAGCTCTTCCTCCGGCCGGCCGGCAGCACGCCAGATTTTACTTCGCAAGGATGGCAGATCGTAGCCCAGTGATGCCGCCTTGCGCCAAAATGATGGAGTGAGCAGGTCGTATCGGGCCTGGGCGGTGAAATCGGCATCAGTCAGATAGCCCGTCTCTCGGATGAGCTGGAGGAGTTCATGGTTCATGCTGAGCCCATTATCGCATCCAATGCGCTCTTTCCATCCAGCAGGCTCTCGATGGGGCTGTCGCCGTGCTCCTGCAGGTCGTCGTTGACATCATCCTCGATGTAGTCCGGTAGGCCCAGGTTCTTGATGAGCGCGTCCCGGATGCCTCCCTGCTTTGATAGATCCCAGCCGGCTTTCTCAAATAGGCTTAACAGGGCCACGACGTCCTGGGTGCTCAACGGCACCAGTGGGTCGTAGATGATCTTCGGCTTGGGCTGGCCAGGCTTGAACTCGAATTGTGGATTGAGCCTGAAGAGCTGCTTGACTGCCTGGCTGTTGATCGACTCCATGAAGGATGTGGCTGTAGCGGCCACTGCCAGCGTGAAGTTGTCGGTCTTATCTCGTGATAGAGCCAGGGATCCGGTTCCGCCCATGCCCAGGGCCTGGAATTCGGTCATAGTGGCGATCAGGATGGCCTTTGCTTCAGCTTCTATCGATTCTGTGATGTGGCCTATGATATCAGCATTCTGTGAGGGCTGAAGGAATCCCACTTTGATCAGGGGGTTGCCATTGGCGTCCCACATCTGGGGGGTGATCGCCCATTTCTGCTCCTGCAGGCTGATGTGCGTAAGTGTCTCGACGAGACCATTATATGAGGCCAGAGCCTCCTGGGCGGCCGGATCCGAAGGGTTCGCACCGTAGAGGACGGGTGCGTTTGAGATGTTTGCAGGCACCTCTGCCCAGGGTATGCCTGCGCCGCCCCGCTCGGCGGTGACGTTCCTCAGATCCTCCATTACAGTCTTGGTCCTCCAGGACCTCCAGACCGGCCGGAGGATGGACCTGCCCTCAGGGCTGTCCTTGCCGGGCTCGGATCGGAGGTTCAGGATCTTCTGAATTGGGATAAACGTGGTATGATAGTCAGGCGCGGCGATCTGGGTCAGGCCGATCAGGCGAGTGACGTCTTCCGGGGCATAGTCCCAATGGAAGACGGTATCCGGGCTCCTGAATGAGAAGTTCGACCAGCCCACGTCTCCGTCGTCATATTCGGATGTGTAGCGTTCATCCTCCTGCTCGCCGTTCCGCTGCTTAAAGATCTTCTCGAAGGGCGCAAACCCGTACTGCAGGGTTGGCTTGGCGGCCGTGGCTATGAAGGTCTGCCAGGAGTGCTGCATATCGTTCATGCAGCTCTCCAGGAACTCTGCAGAGCCGTTCTCCTCGTTCTCGTCGACTACCGGGTCGACGTGCCAGGATGTACGGCGGATGAATAGGGAGTAGGCATTCAGAGCTGATCCTACGTAGGCATCGTTAGAGCCCATCTGCTCGTAGACGAGCCACAGCCTGCGACCCTGGAGCTCTGGAAGAAAGTCTCGCCGGATCCAGCCCGGTAGGAAGTAGGTGAGGCCGCTCCGGCCGTATTCCTGCCCCACCAGGGCCCGAGGGTTCTGGTTGAACTTGGGATATTTGCCACCCAAAATCTCGGATCCCTGAGCAGAGCTGGGCATGCGATTCTTTTTAGACATAACTCACTTCCAGAAAACGATAACCTCAGACTATGATAGAAATTGGCAGGACTTACTTCTTAGATGCGCCTTTCTGGCGATTGGTGGCCTGGCTTACGGCCCGGAGGTTCCGGTTGCTGTTGGATCCACCCTGGGATATGGGCGTCTTGTGGTCGACCTCCCGGGGGTCTCCGACTTTCAGGCCCATCTTGTCCCTGGCGGCATTCCGCTGGGCTCGTTCTTTGATCTGTTCAGGCTTACCGTGAAAATCACGATATTCTTGTTTGTAATCTCTTGCTTTTTCAGGCATGATTATGACTCCTGGTGAGGCACTCTCAGCTTGAATTCGCTGTCGAGGTGCATCATTCGCTTGCACAAACCGCACTTGATATCAAAATCTGAGTCGGGTGGTGGGGGGCAGGGAAACGGCGGCAGAAAGCTCACCTGCAGGCAGTATGGACAAAATAGAGCGATTGATCTGGAAAAATCTGGATGCATCTTTCACTTCCATGCAGGCTTTTGGACTCCACCCGAGAAGACCAGCTTGGTCTCCAGGGGAATCATGCCTAAAGCCTGCCAGGCATAAGCCAGGCTGTCTACAAAATCGTCGTGTGCTCCTATCGGGAACGAGAGGAGTTCAGATTCAAACTCTGGAGGCAGCCCTCGGACATGATAGATCTGACCCAGCTCATAGCGTGCCTCCATGGGCGCAAACCGGCTGACCTTATCCTAGATTGGCCTGACACCCCGGACATTCAGAGACGTCTGAGCTGCGAGCTGCTGGATAAGTGCCTTCTGATATTGTACGTCCTCTATGGCCACTATAGCCGGCTTCCACTTAGCAGCAAGTTGCTTGATGAACGTGATCTGCTGTGAGAATGAGCCCCGGATCCGTTGGACATCCAGGACGTGCAGGTTTCCTGCAGGATCCCGGCCCAGGACGGATCCGGCCGTGAAGTCCGCCGTCTCCTTTTCGGATATGGCCAGGTCAACGCCCAGGGCGATCTTCATGCCTGCCGGCGCGTGGTCCTCATACTTCAGCCAGGCCCTTTGAATCCTGGTGGCTCCGGCCGCTATGAACTTGCATTCATACTCCTGGGCGACGTATGCATTGCCGCCTTCCAGACGCTCTTCCTCAATGAAGGCCGGGTCGATCCTGGGACACTTCTGCCAGGGGACCTCGATCTTTTGCCAGTTTTGGCTTTTAGCCCAGGCCTCATAGAAGAAGCCCTGCTCGCCCCGGGGCGTGGACAGAAGGATCAGCCGGCCTTTGGATACGGCCAGCATCGGCCGGACGGCGCTATATAGGACATCAGGGATTTGGGCCGCCTCGTCGAGAATCAGGAGAGTGACGGCGCTTATGCCTCGGATGGTCTTCTCACTGCCAGGCAATGCGACGATTCGAGACCTGTTGGCAAAGCGGACAGAGAGCTTCGTGTCGCTGTCGATCATTGCCTCCGTGTGCAGCAGCCCGAGGAACTCCGAGACCTTCCCCATGGTCTCGGATGACTGCCTGAGGGATGGTGAATCGATGAGTATGACGCTTTTAGGTTTGTAGATAGCCTCCCACAGGGCCAGCACGGCCGTGGTGGTTGACTTGCCTGACTGTCTGGAGCAGTTCAGGATAATCCTTTGAGCCCGGGATCGTAGGAACCTAGCCTGCCAGGCGTCGGGCTTAAAGTGTAGGTAATGAAGAGCGAATAGGACCGGATCATTCTGTGCCCGGAGCTGGATTATCTCCTCTGCTTTCTGGATAGCTTCCAGCCTTGTCAAGTGTAGCGAGGAGCTCTTTGAGTCGGGCATCTAATTCAGCTTCTGATAGAGATTCTATGGCGGTGGCCTTCCGGCTCTCGGGGTCGTCCCCGGACATCTCCAGCTCGAGCTTCATGGCCTTGGTGGCCATCTCGGCTGCAGCGGAATGCCAGACTATGATCTGGCCAGGGGTGACCCGGCGCTCGCCTTCGGAGGTCTTGTATGTGTCGCCTTCCTCTCGATCCAGGTGCTGAGACGCTCGCCACTTGATCTTCTCAATCAGGTCCAGGGACTTGATGATCTCAACTTTGGCGGCTTCCCTGCGCTCGTCGTGGTGCCGTGCACGGTCCTCTTTGGACTCCTTGACCAGATCCTTGAGGTCCCAGACGGCCGTCTTGTAGCGGTTGATGGTTGAGTAGAGCCCGGGCTGGCCGATCTCCTTGGCTATTTCCCGCGCACTTTTCTTGTCTCCGAAGCCCTTTTCGATAATATCGATATACGGGGCCAGTTTTTCAAATGCCATAGATACCTGATGCAAATTGATGCAATGATGCAAATTGATGCAATGATGCAAATTGATGCAATGATGCAAATTGATGCAATGATGCAAATTGATGCAATGAAGTGATGCAATGAAAATGATAGGCCGACCAGGCAGGTATATCAAAGGCAGGAGGGAATGAAGGAAGAAAGACAGATGGCCCGGCCGGCCGTCATGCCACTGTTGGGTGACAATGATGGAGGATGTGGCCCGGCTGCAGAGGGCCGGGCCTGGATTGGTTTGTTTGTTAATTGCTGTTCGAGTTAGAAATTGCCTAAAATATGGAAATATAAGTCATCCCCGTCGTTAATGAAAACTTGAGAGGACGGCCTGTCCAGGGCCGTCCATGGAGTTTTGTCCTTGGTTGATTGACTAGAGCGACTATATTCGATATTAGTCCTCGTCGATTTGTCCCTCCCACATGGGAGTATGACCATGATAGGCCCGGGACGCTCGCTTCTTCGTCCGGGCCATTCATGAAGTTGATATGTCTTATCCTATACTTAATCACGCCTCGGCCGTAGCTTCGTAGGCTGTGACAATAACTTATGCAGGTTCGGCAGTGGCTTGTGATTCATGCCGGTGTCCTTTGGTGGCCTGCAGGGTCCGCAGTCCAGTAGGTCTCGCTTGGATGGCTTCAGCTCTTGTCGGATCTCCTCGCCCTTTGCCATTCTTCAGCTCCCGGTAGCGTGCCACTACGCGATCCCGTGCCATCCGTGCCTGCAGCTCTTCCTGGCGCTGCGTTTCGGCCACCCGGGCCGCATTGCAGCCTTTCGATCCGGCCCAGAAAAGTTTTGTTCGTGAGAAGTTTGACATGTTATTCGTAAATCATGAAGCAGTTATCGCAATACAGTACCCCTCGGTGATCCATCAGCAGCTCGCCGCCACATGGGCAGGCATCGAGCCACAGGACCTCCCCTTTTTGCGTGACTATTGCGATTTCTGGGTGTTCATTTGCTGGAGTGTATTCTTCTTTGGCCAGTCGGCCTTGCTCTCGAATAATCGCTGGTGGTTGCCAACCCCAAGATGAGCGAGTGAACCGACGGCCATTGACCATTAGGCGGCCTTTTTCATCAGACCCGACCATGCTCTTGATATTCAAAGAGGCCTTCAGGACGCCGCCAGTCCATATACGCCAGAAGGCCTTATCTCTCTGTAAGGCCTTTAGCTCGGAATCTGAGAGAATATCTCTTTCCTCATCTAAGATGCGAGGAGAAAAGATAATATTATTAAATTTCAGACAGTTCATATCTTGCAATAAACTTCCTGACACGATCTCCCTCCATTGATCACCAAGCGAGTCTCGACTTTCTTCTCCTTCTTGAGCCTTTCAACTGCTTTCTGGATCTTTCCAATAGTCCAGGGCCACTTGCCCATCTCCAGTCTCGCCTGCTTTTCTAGCTGATAGAGATTCATACCTGGATTGGCTCGGACGAGTGTGAGGACCTGGATGTCGGTGAAATTCATACGATCCTCTTGTTGATCCGGGCCAGGTTGAGCAGTGCCTCTTTCTCGGTTTTGGCCCAGGCGAAGAACTCTTGGAATTCCGGTGTACCTATTTGGAGCCCTTCGGTCTCCATTGGTGGCCATGTAAGCGAGACTGTGGCCGGAAGCTGCAGCTCTCCGTTGATAATATCGATATGGATCTTCCAGGGCTTCAGGCCGGCTATGATCTCCTTGGCCCACTTGTCGGTATCCCGGCTGACTAACTCTGCCCCTGGATCGAAGCTCTGAACGATCTTCAGGATACGTTCTGCCAGGGCCAGGTCAGTATAGGGCCCCCAAAATTCTTCTTGCTGGCTGTCTGCAATACAGATCATTTGCATAAGTTAGCCCTCCTAAAACCGTCAAATTTGACGGTTGACAGTTTTGCCAAAATCTCCCACGAAACCGAAAAAGTTCCATTCATTTATATACATCTCTCCTTATTCTTTCTCTTTCTAATACTATACTTGCTATTTTTCTTGCAATTCTATTCGTGGAGTCGTACCTTAAATTATGACGTCTAACGATTCAATCCTATAACCGTCAACCGTCAAATTTGACGGTTTAACCGTCTAAATATTCCCTCAATCTTATCAGCTCCTTTTGACTATGGCTTTGAGAATGAACTATGATGAATCTCTGGTCCAGGGCGAGGTCTGGCTTTAGTTGATGAAGTCTTTGTTTGCTTATTTTCAAGATCTTTGCTGCAGACCTGAAAGGGACTTGCTTGAGACCAACCGATTTCATATGATCGTACAAACCGTCTATATGCGATTTGACGGTTTTACCGTTCACTGTTCTTGGTGCGGTTTCCAAAATTGATAGTTTGGACCGGATCTCCTTGATATTCCGGCGATCTTCGGCTATGAGTCCCGGAAAGTCGTCTCTGATCTGCTCAATGTCTTCCTGTACATCCTTCAGAGCATTGCTTAGTTCCTCGATCTGTGCAGCCTGCTTGACCGCCTGCTTCTTCAGATCCTCGTTTCCCTTTCGTATGTCGCTGAGAAGCAAGATCAATGCCTGCTTCTCCTGTGGATTCATGGCCCCTGACTTCGCTTCCCTGAGTTCCTCTAGCTCGGCATCCTTAGATCGAATCTTGGCGGCAAACTCCTCTCGCTCATCAGGAGATGGGCCAAGGGTTGAAGCGAGCTGGAAGGCAGGCAGGGCAGCAGACATCAGGGAACGGCCTCAAATCCGAATCTGGGTTTTTCCAGGAGCTTCAGAGGAAATACCCGGCCTGATGTAATGCACTTAAACCAGGACTTGCCAGTCTCGGATTCATTGCCGAGGAAAGCCGTCTCGCCACCACATGAAGGGCAGGCTTGGGTCATTCTGATCCGCCCTCAACTCCGATAGAAGCCAGGACATGTTGCAAGTAGATCATATCTGAGATTCCAACCGTCGGATGCGTGGCCACAGAGCTACGAACGAAGGCCATCGCAAAGGCGCGCTTCATGATCTCGCCTTCCCGACTGTCCAATGGCCATCTATGCAGGCTGCAGCAACTATCTGCCCGATGAATTGCCTTAGTTGCTCACCGAGTTCGGCAGGAACGTTGATGTCTGCACCCCCAACACTCAGGCAGCAATAATCATCATCTACAGGATATGCGTTCTGCAATACTCCGCGCAAGAGTCTATGGCGAGGCTTTCGTGGTGTTGTGGCCGAGAGAATATTTATAGAAGTACAAACAGAGCCGCTCATTGAGAGCTCACCTCACTGGAGGCGGGCTTTTGTGCCCATCCCACAATCGTTTCTTTTCCGAGTGATGTTATGCGAGCAATCACTTGGCCGCGATAGGCTTTGCGATCTAAAATTACAAATCCACGAGAATCGAGCGAATCAAGCCGATTGCGTAGGGTTTTTGCAGTTCTGCAGTCAAGATTCTCGATGATCTTGTCTACTCGTTCTCCTGAGAACTCTTCAACACGTTTCAGCAGCTGGAGATCTATTTTATCTAACGTTTCTTCTATCATTGTGCCCTTCCCAGAAGGCACAGGGCTTATGGGCGAGAATCGCGTGAGTAACGAAACTCACGTGAATTACGTAAAGCTAATAAGCTCACGTAACGTACACATTCTCGCCTGGGTTGATCCTCGCGACCTTGCAAAGTAGTGAGGGGTTGGCCCTGGCATTCTTCTTAGCTTCGGCTTAGTCATTTGAGTTAACTTTATCATATATCTTTCAAGTCATTCTTAGTGCCTTCCCGTGTGCAGAGCGAAAGTGTTTATCCGCGTTCTTTCTGCAGCTCAGCGATATGGAACTGCAGATACTTGATTTTTGCTTTATTTCTGCGTTTCTTAGCCGCCACGAGCTCCTTTTTTGGAACGAAATTACTGCATCAGATAGACTTCCGGTCTCTGCATCCTTCCTCCCACACTTCCCACATCTTCGCGTTTTGTGCGACCGTCTTTGCGCATTTCGGGCCATATGGCACCGTCTTAGGATGCTTGAAGCCTCGCCTACACTTCTGGCAATGCGAATATGTCCGGGTTTCCTGATCCTGAACTAGTTCACCTTCGAGCATGCGTCCTCCTTGACCCTTGTCTCATGCTTGCATTTCTCGCAGAAATAAACCCGGATCTTCTGTCCTTCGAACTCATCGTCATTTGTGTAGGCGGCCGGACCCTTACATTTCTTACAGATCGCAGCCGGCTCTTGAGCCCGGTCTGTGCGCTCATCTCCCTCAGGGTCCTCCCCTGTGCTGACATTCAGCGCTAGGAGCCAAGCATACTTTTTGGCTTGTGTCTGTGCCTTTGAAAGGGACTTATCGCCGCCGTCATACCCTTGCCCGATGCCTTCGGATTCGATTGATGCACCGGTGGCCGTGTCTATGATGGTGATTCTCGCCCGGACCGTAACGAGTTCCCAGATAGCTCCTGCGCCGGTTGTCCTGGGCTGCCTGTCCAAAATCTCCAATCTGCAGACGGTCGCCAGGCCTGCTTCGCAGAGGGCCGGGTTGACCCTTTCTAAGATAGCGTCGCTTGACGCATATTTATAGCCCTGCTTGGCGTTCTGTTTGTCCTTCGGCACCACGGCACAGGCTTTCATGACCTTCAGGAGCTTTGCTGCCAGGCCAGCCAGATCCTTTGGGGCCGGCTCCGCGTGGCATTGACAGGGGTGGATAAGGAGCTCCTGACGATATGCAGCCTCCCGGATCTGCTCAGGGAGATAAGGCATTTGGATCTGCTTTTCGGAAAGAAGTTGAGCGGCCATCTTCAGTCCACCTCATTGCCGATCTCATAGACGCACTCATCGTCTATCATCCTGCAGGCCCGGGCATACACGCAGCATTTGCAGGCTGGCGAGAAGCCGTATTGATGATGCATCATGCTACCACCATCACTGGTGCATGTTGCCCGCAATTCCGGCATCTCTTGATTCCCTGGTATGGCACAACAGGAACCAGGTTCTTATGGCAGCTCGGGCACTCCTCGAACTTCTGGTGCAGTCCCCTGGTCATGCCACCAGCCTGCTTGAGGGCACGTATGATTACGAGTCCCCGATCCTCTGCAGGCACATCATAGAGCATCCGGTCGATGGCTCGCTCCTGGGCCTCCTTTTCGTGTATCTTTTTGGGTTGTTTCATCTTACTGCACATCCATATCCTATTAGCATTGTAACATACTTAAAGCTTTTGGTTAATATGGCTAATGTGGTTAGCCATACCAAAATGTTTAAATAACCAGGGAGACTAGATATAATTATGATCGCAATAGAGAGTGGACCGGTGAACTTGGATATGCAGTTCGAGATGGCCGGAAAGAAGAGGGAGACATTGATCGATCCCCTGTACAAAAGAATAGACAAGATGGGGCGCGTCTACGTAAATCGCGACCTAGCAGAGCAGGAGGTTTTAATCGTCGTGTTGAAGCCCAAGCCCGAAGATAAGATAGACTACATCAAAGTAGGAAGAGATTAAACGAAAATCGTAAGTTGGCGGCCTAAGACCTCGAATCTCAGGACCGCCTTAGACATAGGCCAGGCTGACATCCCTTGTGAAGGTGACAAAGAAATGAGGCATGATCACAAATAGGGCAATGAACGAAGTCCGCGAAACCATGATGCCGTATATTAGCTTACTTGCTCTGGCATCTGATATACCTACTATAAGAATGAAAAACAAGTAGAACTGAGTGGTTGTTGATATCGATTAGACAATCTTAATGCTATCGATTTCGAAAATGTGGAACTTGGGGCGTAACATAATGGGTAAGAGCGCAAAGAAGATGTTTATAAAAATCTGTTAAGCTTCACAAATATCAAAAATATAAGTGTAGGCTTACATGTTGCACGCACTTCATGAGAGCTAGGTCGGCCTCATATCCCGGCTCTTTGGGACTCAATCGTCATCTTGCCCTTGTCTGACTTTTTGTCCAGTATTCCATTATTACAGCGGCCCAACACCTGCCACAGCAGCACCACTGAGAACCAAATTTAACCGTTGAGATCATTAGCGGCCAACCCGCAATCCCAAGGATCTCCTGTATTATCACATATTTCTATCCTGCGTGTTGAGCATGCCCTTAGACGCCATCCCACAAGACCAAGGATCTCCTGTATTATCACACACTTCTTGGAGCAATGGGTCGTGAGGCACATTTAATTGAATCACGTTACCCATTATATTCGATGGAACTGTATTCGATGGAACCACAGTGATAGTATTGCCCATAGGGGAGATGACATTGTATCCTAGCTCCTTTGCCTTAGCGAAAGCATCATTGGCCTCAGCAGTTTGACCGAGTGCATGTAGAGCGTTGCCTTTGCTGTACCAAGCATCTGCATATTGAGGATTGATCGCAATGGCCTGATCAAGAGCCTGAATGGCGTCATCATACTTGCCCTGAGCATTGAGAGCAAAGCCTTTTTCGCCCCAAGCAGTTGCTAATTGGGGATTAAGCGCAATGGCCTGATCAAGAGCCTGAATGGCGTCATCATACATGTTCTGAAAAAAGAGAGCGGCACCTTTATTATTCCAGGCAACTGCTAATTGAGGATTGATCGCAATGGCTTTATCACAAACTTGAATGGCGTCATCATACTTGCCCTGAGCATTGAGAGCAAAGCCTTTTTCGGCCCAGGCCTCCGCAAGATTTGGATTAAGCGTAATTGCCTTATCACAAGCTTGAATGCCATCGTCGTACTTGCCCTGAGCATCGAGAGCTACGCCTTGATTAACCCAATCGGTTGCAGTCTGCCCTCCTTGTGCAACCAATGGAAAAGCGACTAGCAGAAATAATATAAAACACGACTTTGTGCCTATTATTTTATTTCTTCCCATGATTTTTCTCCATTATATTGCTTCATGATTGGAAGATCTAAAGATAAATCTTTGGGTAGCAGATTCGTGTGCGAGAATCTCATTCTCCGCACTTAATCTCGTATTCAAATCCTCATCTATAGACATGTCCTAGCTGGCAAAGCTTGTAGATTACCTGTAAGCTCGGCAAGACCTAAGATTTTTATGGAAATATTGCTCCTTGAGTAGCACCGTGATCCGTTATAGCGTCATATTCAATATCATGCTGTTTAAGGCGCTCTATAGCAGCACGGGTGGCAGAATCCGCGGTATAACAGTCAGCGCTCTTGATCGCATTAGCTACCATTTGATAATTGTTGATATAGTCTGCATGTCCGTTTTCATGCTCGGCAAGTGCATGAATATAGTCTTCCCATTTGGTTACTAGCCCAAGTGATACATTTTTGGGTGGTATCCAACGTGGTAATACGACCTCGATCTTATACGATACAATTGCTTTATCCAATTGGCATGGGCTGTGCCCATAGCCAGGTCAGTTCCATTTTATAACCCATAGACACACGGCATCATGCCTGCTGCCATTTGCATCGACTGAACATAGATATTTAGTTGGGCACATAGCTCTTCTACTGTCGAACCAGCAATATCATAGTACAAAACCGTCGCATTTGGAAGATAATGATTTAAATCTAGCCTTGGGTTTATTATCATCTTACATCTGTCTCTTCACACAAGACCGCTTTAATGATTGGGTCTATCTCGGTCTTTCTTTGGCTTAAATACGTTGAAATCTAGCTTTTCTTTTGATTCGTCGTAAAGAATGATAATCAAGTAAAACTGAGTGGTTGCTGTTATCGATCAATTGATTTTAAAGCTATCGATTCCGCAAATGTGGAACTTGGAGCGTACCATCTCGAGTTTGAGCCAAAAAATATACTTATAAAAATGTGCTGCGGCTTTAATAAGTACCAAAAAAGGATATATTGTTTGCAGGTTATACACACTTCTAGGTGCTGAGATTAGCCCGTGTATCCTAGCTCCTTAGCCTTGGCGAAGGCTGCATCAGCCTCAGTGGCTCGACCGAGTGCCTTTAATGCATTTCCTTTAAAGACCCAGGCCGGAACAAAAGACGGATTGATATTGGTGGCCTTATCTAGAATCTGGATAGCCTCGTTGAATTTATTCTGGCTATTTAGAATATTGCCTTTCATAGCTAAAGCCTCCACCCGTTGCGGATCTATTTCGAGAGCTTTATCAATCGACATCAAGGCTGCATCATTTTTTCCCTGTAGCGAGAGAACAACGCCTCTATCATTCCATGCATCACTTACTTGAGGATTAATCTCGATGGATTTATTGAAATAGATCAGTGATTCGCTATATTTTCCTTGCTTGCTGAAAGCCATGCCCTTGTTACACCAGGCATCCGCGAATTGTGGATTTATTCCTGTTGCAGTGTCGAGGGCTTGAATTGCCTCGTCATATCTCCCCAGGCTAATAAGAGCCCTTCCTTTGTTGTTCCACGCTTCTGCAAGTTGCGGATTGAGTTCGATGGCCTTGTCAAATGCCTGCAAAGCTTCATCATACTTGCCTTGTTGCCCAAGAGCAATGCCGTTGTTGTTCCAAGTTTTCGCATCAGGAGCAAGGTCGTTGCTGTTGTAATAGTACGGTTTCATATCTGAAAGATAACTCGGACTAGAGGGTGAATTAGAAGATTCATCACCACCTCTTAGGGATAGATCGGGCTGCCAACCGTCCCAGATACCAGGTTCGAAACCTCCTCCAGATACAAGAGAACACAATACAATTGAGGCTATTAAGATGAAAATAATGAGAATTGCTCTCCTTTTTATAATCAATTTTATAGGCATCCCTCCTTATTTATATATCCTAAAACTGCTGGATCAACCCATATACACAGCTTGAATCTCCCTCATATGCGCGATATCACATAACATCATTAATAAACTTTGCCTGGGGCACCTTACAGATGTGTGGGGGTCTCATCCTCCGCACTTAATCTCGTATTCAAATCTTCTTCTATAGACATGTCCTAGCTGGCATAGCTTGTAGATTACCTGTAAGCTCGGCAAGACCTAAGATTTTTATGGAAATCTTGCTCCTTGAGTAGCACCGTGATCCGTTATAGCGTCATATTCAATATCATGCTGTTTAAGGCGCTCTATAGCAGCATGGGCGGCAGAATTCGCGGTATAACAGTAACTAGTGCAAAGCTTCCAAAACAAGCAAGCAATGAAAACGATATGCTATATAGTTTCTAATTGCTATGCTATTTTGGAATCATTATACTAGCCCATATACGTCAGCTCCCTGGCCTTGGCAAGGGCTGAATCTGCTTCTGTGGTTCGGCCGAGCGACTTGAGAGCTTCGCCTTTATATTTCCAGGTATCTGCATCTTGTGGATTGATCTCGATTGCCTTATTGTAAGCCGTTATTGCATCATCATACTTGCCCTGGCCATAGAGGGCATTGCCTTTGTCGTACCAGGCTTGCGCAAATTGTGGATTGATCTCGATTGCCTTATTGTGAGCCGTTATTGCATCATCATACTTGCCCATTCCTTGTAGAGCGACGCCTTTATTGTTCCAGGCATGTGCATCTTGTGGATTGATCTCGATGACTTTGTTGTAAGCCTGGGCTGCTTCATCGTACTTGCCTTGTGCATAGAGAGCATTGCCTTTATTGTTCCAGGCTTGCGCAAATTGTGGATTAGATTCAATGGCCTTATTGTAAGCTTGGACCTCCTCATCGTACTTACCCAGGCCATGGAGAGCAACGCCTTTGGTGTTCCAGGCTAGTGCAAATTGCGGATTGATCTTGATGGCTTTGTCGCAAGCTTGGATGGCTTCATCGTACTTGCCCTGGTCAATAAGGGCGGAGCCTTTATTATTCCAGGCCATCGAATCTTGCGGGTTAGTAATTGAACCTGAACTGAAGTTGCCAATTTTCGGGATATAAGCTCCCAACCTTTCCGTTCTGGTGACATTGTAATATACGCTAGATGTTCCATAGCCATCCTTTGAGAGCGTGAACTTCCACATCCCAGGCTCAACAAAAGCTCCTACTTGGCCAAAAGTACCCGTTTTCGAGGTTGTTTGCAGGCTAAAGTTGTTCCCGAATCCGTCTCGACCTGTTATTTTTACACCGGGTAGTAGAGGTCCTGTGAGGTTCCCGTCATGCACAGAGAATACAAGAAGAACAGAGTTAAAAGGGGGTCTAAAGCTCATAAGCGATGCCTCAATGAGATCCTTGTCGCTTTCCCATTTAGACACTAGGTTTAATGCGGTCAAGACATAAGCTAAAGAGCCTGTTTGAACAAAGAGCTGTAGGCTTCTTAACTGAAGACCATTTTGGGTAAATGTTCCCCCAATAACTTTCCCTGCCGTCCCCCCTAATGTCACATTCCTTTCTTCAATGATACGATAGTCCTGAAGATACTTGGTCAATGCTTGCTTTGACAATGTGACATAGGAATCAAAACTGCGGTTTGTCCTTTCTTTTACTATGTTGATATTTTCATTGAAGACTATATCACCTGTCTGGTTTCTTTCGGGGTTCGGGCTAAGGAAAATAGTAAAAGTACGATTAATATTCGTCCCTTTACCAACAGCCCATCCCTTAGGCATTTGGATCGTGAAATTCCATTGGGCGTCCGTATAGGGCACCAGTAGGCTGCTGATTTTCCGGAGATAACTTGCTGTCGTTTGCGTCTTGGTCACACTATAATTCAGACTACTCGGTTCATAGCCATCCTTTGAGAACGTGAGCTGCCAGGTTCCTGGCTGTCCATTAATAACAACAGACCCATTCGTGTTCGTTATCTGGCTAAAGCTGTTCCCTGATGCGTCTTGGCCAGTTACTTGGACACTGGGTAGTAGTGGTCCGGTTAGATTCCCTCCATGTAAATAAATGGTTAAGGTAACCTTAGCACCATACAACCCCTCCTTTGATGTTGTCTGCCCAAATGCTGTCATACACAGCATAATCAACACTACGAACGTGAGAATGACTTTTCCTTTAATGAGTCTCCCTCCACGAACGTCTAATCAACATCATTAATGATAAACCTTGTGTTGACAACACCCATCTATATATGAACGTGCGGGGGTCTCATCCCCCGCACATACTAATCCTAGGTGTTACGTGTTTCCATTAGCATCTATCTTGATCAGCCAAACGTCCTCATTAACTGCTCCATACGACTGGGTCATGCCGGCAATTATGTATCCACCATCTCTTGTCCGCTGGACACTGAACCTATCCACTGTACCCCATCTCTCTGGCCGTTGCGAAGGCTTCATTTGCTTCGGCAGTTCTGCCGAGTTTTTTAAGTGCGATGCTTTTGTGGCCCCAAGAGTCTGGAAGGATATTTTGATGATTTTGTTGACCCAGCTCGATAGCTTTGTCGTAAGACTGGACTGCTTTATCGGGGTAGCCTAAATTCAGGAGTGCATCGCCTTGCGCATACCATGCCAATGCATTTTGCATATCTAATTCAAGGGCCTTTTGGTCGCAAGCCAATGCCTCAACCGCCTTTCCTTGATTATTGAAAGCTAGGCTTTTTCCTATCCAAGGTCCTGCCCATCGTGGATCGATCTCAATCGCCCTATCATAAGCTTGAATGGCCTCATCGTACTTGAGCAACGCCTTTAGTGAATCGCCCTTATTTCCCCAAGGATTTGGCAGCTGTGGATTAAGGTTGGTGGCCTTATCGTAAGCCTGAATAGCTTCATCATGTTTGCCCTGATGATTGAGAGCAACACCTATATTGTTCCAAGCATCTGCATATTGTGGATTAAGGTTGAGGGCCATATCATAATCCTGAATGGCTTCATCATATTTTCCCTGACTAAATAATGCAACTCCCTTATTTAGCCAATCTGCGGCAGAACCAGGTTTCTCATCAGCGGGGGCTGGAAGCATTATGCCTTGAGCCGCCAACCCACAAGCCCAAGCATCCCCTGTATCAACACACATAGCTTGGGCTTGATCTTGGTAGAGGCCCAGACCAAAAGTTAGCGAGACATTTATCAAAATGAATAGTGTTAGTAGAATAAATCCCAATAGTCTTTTCATCTAAATCCAAGTCCTCCGGAGGGTTTTTTTGCATTTGTCATAATGCCTATAAAAACTAATCGGATTATGGTGACAAATATGTATTCATGGAATGAAAAACTTGGAAACCACAGGATACCTGTAAAATTTAAATTCCATGATAAATTCTGAGGGTGCACATATTCTGCAAGTTATCCATAGTGAATTATATAATCTTCCAGACCCGCTTAATAGCACAGGAGATTTTCCCATGAAACCTTCATGCCTGGTTAGGCACCCATGAGGCATGAAAATGGGTCATGGCATGAAGGCGTTATCAAAGACATGAATCGCAGAGTGGAGAGGTTGCATCGATATGCGTGAGGCCCATTTTCATATCAAAGAGATGCCAGCAGATATCACTTTCATTTTTCGGGCATGAGCCCCTGCAACGATCTTTAGGCTCATGTGGGTTTTATAAATATGCTTTCGACCTCGAAAGGTATGATGTTGCGCTCTGGATTGTGGGCCACAATTTAGTTCTAGCCGATGCTGCTTTTTCGATAACTGGCAATTGTCGATAAATAATTCCACAGTGTATGTGTAGGGAATAGGGACTTTGCCAGAAGCAAAAAAAAAGCATGTTAAGGGGATGGCAAAAAGAGAGATGGATTCTAGCAGGTTGCCATGAAAATACTTGAAAATTTCATAGTTTTTGGTGCGAATTGTAAAATTTCATCGATGCTTTACACGCACTGACGCACACTGCTTAGTAGCTGGGATTAGCCTGTAGACCCTAGCTCCTTTTGGTGGGGGACTTATTTATATATTGAAATGAAAGCGATTTGAGAAGGTTGTTAAAATGAGCTTCTTAGATAAATTTGTAGGTAAACCAGCAAGTTCAATCGAAAATACGAAATTGCGGATGATTTGTTTAGTAAGGCTTTTAAACTGGGAATTATTGAGAACAAATCCGAAGAAGCCCTTAAATTGGTGAACAAATCAATCACGCTTAATCCGCAGGTAGCGAAAGCATGGTCTCTCAAATCGCGTATATTGAGTAAACTGGATAAGGATGCTGATGCACTCAAATGCATAGATGAGGCTATAAAGATAAATCCACAAGAAGAACTTGATTGGGATTACAAAGGAGATTTACTGAGATACCTCAAGAGATACGATGAGGCAATAAGATGTTATGATGAAGCCATTAGGATCAATCCTCGATTTGATATAGCTTTGCTCTGGAAGGGGTTAGTTCTTCATCAACAGCACAAATTTGATGAAGCTATTGGATGTATGGACGAGGTGATTAAAGAAACTCCCGACTGTGTAGATGCTTGGCTCTGGAAAGGCAAAGCATTAGGTGAACTGGGTAGAATTGACGAGATGAATGAGTGCCTCGGTGAGTACAATAGGCTTAACGAGCAACCAGAAGCTTGCCGTTACTTATAGTCGTTTTAGAATGTAGGAGAAATTCAAAGAGGCAGTTTTAAGCCTACGTAGGGCCTAGTGTCTCTTCTTTTTTACCTTCAATCATTTGTGTTTCATATCACTCACCGTCTGTTCATATTGGCCTCAGTAACTTTAAGGCTTATTTCTGCTGCTTTATTCGCCTCTGATTTCCGTCCGAGGGCTAAAAGGTACAAATTTTTTTGGTACCAGTATTGTCCTACATCAGAATTGAGACTTATGGCCTCGCTGATGCAGTTCAAAGCCTCTTCGTACTTATCTTGAGCAGCGGACGGATTGCCTTGTTTGTCAAGAATGTCTCCCGGTTTCCCTCAGCCAACGACTCTTTTCGTAAGAGTTAGCGCGATGCCTGCGGCGACAATTTTCGGTTGAACTTGCTGGTTTACCTACAAATTAATCTAAGAAGCTCATTTTACAGCCACCTCAAATCGACCTCTGCAATCATTTTGAGCACTTCGTTGGTGAAGTCCTTGCTCATGACACATTTCAAACCTAGACCATCGCAGCACAAAGAATATATTTCAGATGCACATTACCCTCAGACGGTGAATGACATGAAACATAAATGTTTTCAATGTGGCGAAGAACACGAGATGAATATGAAATATTGTCCGCATTGCGAAGCTTGGGTATGCTATAAGCATCTGTCTAATGGAAAATGCCCACACTGCCACAACCCAGTTAAGTAAGTTTGTGGCTTTGGATTTAAAAAATTGTCAAATCTTGGTATGACTATTGGGGCGAGATAAAAAAACACCGCACGTGGCACCATTAAAAAAAGATACGGAGGGAACAATACTTGAAACTACATATTACAAGAAACCAAGCAAAAGGAATGTTAGGCAAAGTTAAATTTGAACTCAACGCGAAAGTTGAACTAACTGATGAAGAAGCAAACCTAATTAACAAATATAAAGCCGGTGGAGAAACTCTTTTTGTAGGCAAACTTAACATATTAGGGAACATTGCACTGGATATTACTATTGATATTAATAACCTTGTAAACGGACATACATTCAAGTGTAATAACATTGCAGAAATCAAAAGTTATGAGAACGCTATTAAGGATTCTTGCGCCACTTTCAAAAATTACATCCAAGTCATGAAAAACTTTGGCGGCGAGGAGATAATTGAGTATTAATTTAGATCAAAACTTGCTGCTGCGCACCCCATAGCAGAGCTATGCGGTACTACGATGACTTGCTTGGTGAAACGAATGAAGCCGTAAATCTGAATCCTGATGGCATCGATGCTTATAAACGCAAAGCGGCGGCTCTTATCAAACTTGGTAGAGATGACAAGAGCTGCCGCGATGTTTCTTGAGTTAGCCAAACCGAAACTTGAATCACTTTGTGCAGGGGTCTCATCCCCAGCACGTAAACATCGGTAGCATTAAATTTTCGCTCATGGTTCTTACTGGTAGTCAAACGGCGGCGGCGCACCCCGCTGCAAGCAGGCGGGGCATGCGAGGCGCCGCCGCATGAAGCTGATACTATATCGATCTGATCCTTTCTCAAGTTGGATACGCATGCCCTTTATCCCCG
>Ga0182027_10000813_pt1 | contig 52818 bp, 54 predicted proteins | sample 712E1DmetaG_FD_121300 | JGI IMG/M metagenome (GOLD analysis project Ga0182027, IMG submission 121300) | Permafrost microbial communities from Stordalen Mire, Sweden - 712E1D metaG (Illumina Assembly) | ecosystem: Environmental > Terrestrial > Soil > Wetlands > Permafrost | place: Sweden...
GTGCATGACATAGTGGCTGTCATCATCCTCATCCGTTCCCGGTGGCGGCGCGGGAGACCTTGGCTGGTCCTGCCAAGTTTGTTCAATAGTTGCCGAGGCCGCGGCGATAATTTCCCCTGTCTCAACACGGATCAGGCGGGCGTTCAATTCTGTCTCCCCTTCCATGGAATCGGTCAGGGTCCCGGTGACCACGGCATCGACCCCGAGGATTCCGCCCGTTTTTGGCGCTCCCGTTGAGTCTGTCACGCCGCTTTCTTCGAGACGCATCTCGCCCAGAAGCTCGGCCAGGCGGGAGCGCTCGATCACATTCACGTGCTTGCGATCCGCCATGAGGGTCGTTAAACGTTCGCATACCAGGGAAGAACCGCTCGAGAGGCCGCCATTTTCATAAGGAAAGACGAGGACAGCCACATGCCCGTCTTTCTTGTAGCGAGCCATCGCCTTCGCCAGCCGCTTGGCCACCGACTCCAGAGGATCCGCATGAACGGACCGGGCGACGACCAAAAACAGCACGACAAAAACCCAGGCACGAGATGAAACGCGATTCGTCATGCGATAGTTATACACTCCGTTAAGAATGGAATCAATACTTCCTTTTCCGCACAACCTCAAACTATAATACCAGTCATGTCAAAAGATTTCGTGTTCACGATGAAAGGCCTCAGCAAAACTTACCCGCCGGGCAAGAAGGTCTTGAACGATATTTACCTTTCCTTCTACTACGGCGCCAAGATCGGCGTGATCGGATTGAACGGAGCGGGCAAAAGCACGCTTTTGAAGATCATGGCCGGCGTTGAAACGGAATTCGAGGGCGAGGCGTTTCCCGGAAAAGGGACGTCCGTCGGCTATCTTCCCCAGGAACCGAAGCTGGACGAGAAGCTGACGGTCAAAGAAAACGTCGCCCAGGGCATGAAAGCCGTCACCGACCTTCTGGCGGAGTACGAAAAAGTCAGCTCGAGTTTTACCGAAAACATGGATCCCGACGCGATGGAGAAGGCGCTCAACCGGCAGTCCGCACTGCAGGAAAAGATCGAGGCGGTCAACGGATGGGAGCTGGACCATCAGCTGGAGCTCGCGATGGACGCGCTGCGTTGTCCTCCCGGTGATTCGCCGGTCGATAAATTATCCGGCGGCGAACGACGCCGCATCGCGCTTTGCCGGCTCCTCCTGCAATCCCCCGATCTCCTGCTCCTGGACGAACCGACCAATCATCTCGATGCCGAATCGGTCGAGTGGCTGGAGAACTATCTCAAGATTTACAAAGGAACGGTCGTCGCCATTACGCATGATCGCTATTTCCTGGACAATATCGCGGAGTGGATCCTCGAGCTGGATTACGGGCAGGGCGTTCCCTGGAAAGGCAATTACTCCTCCTGGCTGGACCAGAAGCAGGAACGGCTGCGGCACGAAGAGAAAGCCGAAAGCCAGCGGCAGAAAACGCTTGAGCGCGAATTGGAATGGGTGCGGATGTCCCCCCATGGCCGCCAGGCGAAAAGTAAGGCGCGCGTCGGGCAATATCTGGATTTGCTGGCCCAGGACCCGGTCAAGCGCATGGCGGAACTGGAAATTTACATCCCTCCCGGGCCGCGGCTGGGCGACCTGGTGATTCAAGCCGACGGCATCGCCAAAGCCTACGGCGAAAACCTGCTTTATGAAAACCTGACCTTTAAAGTACCGCCGGCCGGCATTATCGGGATCATCGGCCCGAACGGGGCCGGGAAGACGACGCTTTTCCGCATGATTACAGGTCAGGAAAAGCCGGACAAGGGAACGCTGCGTGTGGGCGATACCGTCAAGCTGGGATATGTCGATCAGTCACGCGCGTCTCTGGACGACACGAAGACTGTCTGGCAGGAACTCTCCGGAGGCCTGGATAAGATTCTGCTCGGCAAACAGGAAATCAATTCCCGGGCCTACTGCGCGCGGTTTAATTTTTCCGGGCAGGACCAGCAGAAGAAAGTCGGCGCGCTTTCCGGCGGTGAGCGCAATCGCCTGCATCTGGCCAAGATGCTCAAGTCGAACGCGAACGTTCTCCTTCTGGACGAACCCTCCAACGACCTCGATGTGAACACGCTGCGCGCCCTGGAAGACGCCATTCTTGAGTTCGCGGGTTGCGTCATGGTCATCAGCCACGACCGCTGGTTTCTGGACCGTATCGCCACGCACATTCTGGCCTTTGAAGGCGACAGCGCCGTGACCTTTACGGAAGGCAACTTCCGAGACTACGATGAAGCCTTAAAGGCCCGCCTCGGCGCCGAAGCCTCCCAGCCGCACCGCATCCACTACAAGAAACTGACGCACACCTAGTTTACGACGCTTCTTTCACCGCGACAATCTTAGACGGTTCACGCGCGCCTTTGATCAGCCACAGCCTGCCGGCCGGGACCCCGAGATGCGCTGCCAGGAGAGCGAGAACCGCTTTGTTCGCCCGCCCCCCCTCCGCAGGCTCGCGGACCCAGAGTTCATAGCGATCGGACCCTTTCACGACGAACTTCTCCTTCTTCGACTCCGCATGAACCTTCAGCCGGAGATAGGTCTGCACCTCAGGCTTTCTCGGCTCCGTGCTTTTCGACAAACTTCTTGATGTCCTCGATATGGGCCAGGACGAGCTTGGCTTTTTTGATGCCAAATTGAAACGGAAATTTATCTTCCGGCGTCGATTTAATCACGATCATCGGATTTCCCTTGTACTCAGATTCAGAAACTTCAGACATGATGGACTCCTTTCAAAATACCGCCGTAACCAGGACAGCGGGAGTTGCTTCGCTCATTTTTAGCATTTTCCAGACAACCATTCATGATGCATGTTAAAATATTGCTCCTATGAAATCTTACACAGACTATCTATGGATGAATACAAAACAGCGCAAGGAACTCGTCAACATCACCGAGGAGATCGCCTCCGCGGTGGCGAAGAGCGGCATCAGGGAAGGATTTATCCTGGCTTCAGCGATGCACATCACGGCGGGGATCTTCGTGAATGATGAGGAGAGCGGGCTAAAGAATGACATCATGCGCCTTCTCGAGCATCTGGCCCCCGTGGGCGATTACGAGCATCACCAAACCGGGGAAGATAACGGGGATGCCCACCTGAAGCGCATGCTCGTCAACCACCAGGTCATGCTTCCCATCACCAAAGGAAAACTCGATCTCGGCCCGTGGGAACAGGTTTTTTATGCGGAGTTTGATGGCCAGCGCAAAAAGCGTGTGATTCTTAAAGCGTTGGGCGAATAGTCCGGAAGATCACCTTTCACGGACAGGGCACGGAGCGCTTTTTCAAACTGTCCAGATCGAGATCAAAGCAGGATGGGACGAATTCTTCCCATGTCGTCTTGCTGTCCCCCACCTTATTCAAAAACCCCTTCACCGTGATGTGATGATCGTGAAGGGCGGCGATCTGGTATCCGATGCCGTTGTCTGCCGGAATCAAGAGTTCCGCTTTCGCTGCCTGTGCGTCAAACATCATGATCCCGCCGGGAACTTCCGTGGTATTGAGATCGCCGATAAACCGGTGATCGTCAACCCAGCGCACATGATCCGCCTGCAGGCTCCAGACTTTATTGTCACCGGTGGGCGCCACCAGCTGAAAGATGTGATTATTTTCGCGCGCCTTCAGTTTTTCGGGGAGTACCACATACCGTTCCCCGGGACTCCAGATCATGCTTTGAACCACTGCGTCTGGCGAAGGTGCCGGATCCAAATCGGCGTAAAAGATGGCATTCACCGGTTTTTTGGCACCAGCCGGCACAAGACTGATGGTGTAGAGATCACGCGACTCCTTGGCGGCGCCTTTGATGGCTTTCTGGTAGTGAGTCCATTCGTCCCGGACCGTATCAAAAACAAGATCAAATTGGCCCGATGGAGAGTGATAGCGCGATTTGGTCTGGTCCGCCTCAACAGCGGAAAACGACATGCAGACAATCATCCCTGACAGAAAGTAATTGCATGAGGCTCTGCTCATGCCGCCGCCAAATGCCACTGGGGATCCTCCTGTATGGCGTTGCGCAAGCCGGCATAGAAATCCAGAACCGCGTTCTTTGACAACAACTGATCGAGACCGGCCAGGACATCCGCGCGAGTGGGTGATTCTGTTTTCTTCGCGCTTGGAATCACGCGCATGATCCTCAGGGCGCGCGCTCGCGATGCCCGCAGCTTAACAAAGGGAATCTTATGTTCGACACAGACTGCTTCCGCGATCTGGCTCTGTTCGGCACGCAATTCTTCCCGGTCCATCATCTTCACGAAGGCGTCAAGGCCGAAAACAAGGATCGGATCATAATCCTTCCGGTCTTTGGGCGGATAGATCTCCTGAGCCTCGGCAAAATTCACCCTCATTGTTTTCTGCAGGAATTCAGCGTCCTGTTCCTGGGTGGGAGGATAGATATAAGCGATCAGTTCCGCCTTCGGATCCTGATAGAGCACAAAATGGTCCTGGTAGGCGACATGCGAGCACTTCGGGCAAAAAAGAATGTTGAGTTCCCCTCCGAGCAGAAGATCCTTCAGCTCCGGATCCTGCTGGGCATGGACTGCCGTCCAGACAATCCCTTTGAATTCTTCCCCGCATTCCTCGCATTCGATATCGATCTCATTAAAGGTACTCATTAACCGCCATTGTAGCAGGAGAGACCTGCCTGATAAAAAATGCAAAGGGCTTCGATATATTTCATAATGCCTGCGATGAATTTTATGCGCAAACTTTACCCGATCGCTTTGTTCAGCCTTTTCGTCAGTTTGAACGGGCTTCTCATGGCAGGAACAATGGCCCATTACACGCCAGGGGTCTACAATATCCGTGATTATTTCATCCCGGAGCCCGGATTCTACACTCTTCTTTATGTGCCTTACTATCATGCCGATCGGTTCAGAGATTCGAATGGCAACAATATAAGTTCCCTGAGCGGCGTTACGCGCAGAGGCAGGCCCGTCACGCTGATATACCTGACCGACATCGATGTCGCCACGCTCAGTCCGGAATTCATCTGGGTCCCACGATGGAACCTCCCCGGGGGCGGGAAAATCGGCGCCTACGTAGCACCTGAGTTCGGAAATTCGAGTGTTTCCGCCACCCTGGAAACAGCCACCGGAAGGGATGTGTCCAGCAACCATTCACAATTCGCCGTGGGAGATATCTTCGTCCAGCCGCTCTGGGTGGGATGGGCTTCATCGCATTGGGAGACATCCTTTGCCTATGGCGCTTACGCCCCGACTGGAAAGTACAACGCGGGCGTCGCCTCCCTTCGCCTGGCGGGTGTGACCGTTTCCGGGATCGCCATCAATAATGTTGGACTCGGGTTTTGGGAGCACCAGCTTCAGGGAGCCTTCGCGTGGTATCCATGGGCAGATAAGCGGACGGCGCTTTCTCTCGCGGAAACCTATGAAATCAACGAACATCAGGAGGGGACCGGACTGACTCCCGGATCCGATTTCACGCTGAACTGGGGAATCAGTCAGTATGTTCCGCTCCGATCGGACCGGAAACTCCTTCTGGAGATCGGACCCGCCGGTTATTGCTCGTGGCAGACCTCTTATGATTATGGCAGCGGAGTGGATCCCACGAACAATTACCTTTCCAAAGTGTACGCGGCGGGTTTCCAGGCAGGACTGACCTATGTTCCCTGGAAGACGTCCCTCAACCTCCGTTATTCCAGCGAGTTTGGCGCCATCGCACGCTTTCAAGGCGAGATGGTGAGCGGTTCCATCGGCATGAAGATTTTTTGAGACCACGCCCTCCCTCCTCTTGCACGTCGTACACGTGTATGGTATATTTCAGGCCATGAAACCACAAGAAAAGATTATTCGTTTCATCCGGCAGTTCCTCGATGAGCACCAGATGCCCCCCACCTTGCGCGAGATTCAGGAGCACATGAACTTCGGCGCAATCGGAACTGTGCAATATCATTTAAAGAGCCTCTCGGATGCGGGTCTCATCGAAATCAAGCCCCGTTTGTCGCGTGGGATTACGCTCACACAACGCGCGATCGGCATTCCGATTATCGGCCGCGTCCCGGCAGGACCAGCACAACTGGCGTTCGAGCAGGTGGAAGGTTACCTTTCCAGCATTCATGGTGAGGAACAAGCGGTGGAGCATGCGACGACCTCCACGAAAGCCTCCTCTGCCTCTGCGACCCTCTCAACCCCGATGCCGGACCCCCGCGGGCTCTTCGCCCTTCGAGTGAAAGGCGATTCGATGGAAGGCGCTGGCATCCTCGATGGCGATCTGGTGATCGTCCGGCCACAAAATTCCGCAAAGAATGGCGACATTGTCGTGGCGCGAACGTCTCAGGAAGAAGCGACGGTTAAACGCCTCGTCCGTAAGCCCGGTCTCATCCATCTGGCCCCAGAAAATGCCAAATACAAACCCATCCCCGTAGATGAAAACACTGAAATAGTAGGAAAAGTTATACGAGTGGTCCGGCATTACAATTAGCTTGATTTGCTGAGTCGTTCCTGCTAGTCTCGTGTGATGAAAGCTCGTGAGACCAAGGTCGTTCTCTGTGGTGGTATCAGGACTCCGATCGGCCATTTTGCCAAAAGCCTTGCCTCCATTTCCCCCGAACACCTCCTGATGCTGACCATCAATGCGCTCTTAGCCAAGACAACGCTTTATCCGCACGCCGTTGACGGGGTTATGGCTGGTTGGGTCGGTCAAGGCAGCCATGCGCCGAATATCGCCCGGATCGCCGTGCTCCTGTCGCATCTCCCGGAAAAAGCCCATGCGGTCACCGTCCAGGCCAACTGTGTCTCGGGCCTGGAAGCGATTTCTTCAGCCGCCCGCCACATCGTCATGAACGAAGGCGATGTCTATATCGCCGGAGGAACGGAATCGATGTCGTCTTTCCCCTATGCCATCCGCGGCGACCGCAGCACGAAGGAACTGCGCTCCCTGGAAATGGTTCGTGCCAACTGGCCAAGCCTGCTCGATCATGACGGGATCGGCATCGTGGACTGCATCGAGGAAGGGTTGACCGATCCGGTCCGGAATCTCAGCATGGCGGCGACAGCCGAAGTCTGCGCGCAGATGTACTCGATCGACCGCAAATCTCAGGACGCGTATGCCCTGGAGACTTACAGGCGCTGTCTCGCCGCCGAAAATGCCGGTTTTTACGATTCGCACGTGACCCCCGTGGAAGAACACGGGACGACTTACCTCGAGAAGGATGAATATCCCTTCCTGCGCGAAGCATTGGTCAAAAAACCGGATATGCTTTCCAAGGCACCGGTCCTCTTTAATAGCGCGGCGTTCAGCATCCAGCATTTCTATGAACTTTATGGCGAATATATCCTGGGCAAAAAATACATCGAAGGACATTCCCAGGCCAGCGTGACATTGTTTAATTCCTGCGCCAAGTCAGATGGCGCAGCGGCAGTGATTGTGGCGTCCGAAAAGCGCGCGAAGGAACTGGGCCTCGAGATTTTAGCGGAGATTGTCGACTGGGGCTATTGGGGAAATGACCCCGCGCATATGGGAATCGCCCCCGTGTTCGCGACCGCCAATGCCCTCGAACGCGCGGGCATCGGCTTCGACCAGATCGACCTGATTGAACTGCATGAAGCCTTTGCCGCCACCTGTCTTTCGATCTTCAAGGTCGGCCGTGAAAAATACGGCCACCATTGGGAAAGCAAGTGGAGAGACGGCAAGTTAAACCCCAACGGCGGGTCAATTCCTCTCGGACATCCTCTCGCGGCCACCGGTACGCGCATCGTCTTGAACGCCCTTTACCAGATGAAGCGCAACCCGGAGATCCGCTACGCCTTATCGACCGCCTGCGCCGCCGGAGGCCTTGGCGGCGCGATGATCATCAAGAAATACAGCTAACCCGCCATAAGCTTCGGAAGTATTTCTCCAGCAAGTCCAGTGAGGGATATCTCCGCGATCGCGGAGACGGATGTCTCTTCCTTATTCACTTCGATAACCGGTTTGCCGTGACGGGCGGCGATGTCAGGGTAGGACGCGGCGGGCTGAACGATCGCCGTCGCTTTTTGCAGCAAGGATTTCATGAAAGCCGGTGGATTCTCAATTCCGCCTGATAGTCTAGGATCTGCTTCTGACGCTCGTCCTCTGACCACGACAGGAATTTTCCAAGAAGGCGGGATAAAATCTCGATGGCCTCGGGTGGAAGATCCCGGTGATGAGCCCATTTTGTGCGCCGCCAAAGGAGGTCATTGAGCGTCAGGACCATTTCTTCGTGAACGGCATAAGCCGCCTGAGCAAAGATCCAAGGTTCGTCGGGGAGCACGCGATCGCTGAAATGCGGTTCACGCTGGGCCCATTGCAGGACCTCCACATACCGTGTGCCATACATCGAAACCAGGTAACGGATGAGATCACTTGAATTGCTTCCCAATTTAAACCTTTTCTGAGCATCGCTCGTGAAACGCTCAAGCTCGCCTAATTCTCCGCCCGGCAGTGGATCCCAGGTCATGGTAGGCCAATCGGCTTTCGGGCGGAGGAAATTCCAGGCCTCAACTGCTGCTTCGTAGCCTGCGGCGCGCCCGGCGGTGAGTTTGACTCCAGGCAGAGCCCATAGGCGCGGGAGATCCTTGACGAGCCGGTGTTCCCGAGAGGTATAGAGCGAGGATTTTCCCTGGCGCAGAAGAGGCCTGATGCCCCAATAGACATCGCGGACATGCACCTGTTTATATGAATTGATCGCTTCTAAAAGGTTCGGCCCCTGCTTCAGGTAAGGAAAGAAATGAAAGAGCTGCTGAAGAAGTTCCGTGACGTCTCGGTCATCCGGGCGGACGGCATCCGGCGCGAGAGAAACCGGGGTATCGGTCGTCCCGACCAGATTACGCTCAGAATCGATCGGAATCACAAAGAATACCTTGCCTTTGACAGCCGTTGACAGAATGAGCGGTGTCGAGGTGATGCTGTCGACCACCAGATGGATCCCTTTGCTGTTCTGTAGAAGCGATCCGGGGAGCTTTGCCTCCTGCCTGATCACGTCAATCCAGGCGCCAGCGGCATTCAGAACCAGTGACGTCTTGAACTCGAAGGTCCTCTGGGAGAGACGATCTCTCGCCACAACACGGACGATAGGTTCATTCGAGGGATCCACGGCGATCACCTCGCAATGGGTCACCACACTGGCCCCATGCTGAGCCGCCTGCTGAGCATATCCCAGCGTAAAGCGAGCATCCTGCAGCTGTGCGTCAACAAAGTACTCAATCCCCCCCAACAGCCGATCGGCCCTGATGCCCGGGATTTTGGCCTTCACATCGTCAGCCGATAAAACGCGGTGGCGGCGAACCAGAGGCCGGCGGGTCAGGCATGCATCCATCCATCCCAGAAAATCATAGATCCATGTCCCGAGACGGACCATCCAGAATTTATAGGGATCTTCTTTGTAGACCGGGAGGAGAAAACGGAAGGGGCTGACCCAATGGGGCGCCAGCTCCTGGAGCCGGTGACGCTTCCGCCCTTCGCGGAAAACGTAGCCGACTTTACCCTGCGCGAGATAGCGCAGGCCCGCGTGCGCCAGTCCGGTGGAATTGCCGCTGGCGCCGGCCGCCAGGTCATCTTTTTCAAGAAGGAGGACATTGAGTCCGAGATGCGCGCCGTGAGCCGCCGCGCTGCACCCGACGATCCCGCCTCCGACGATGAGAAGTTCAGGCGGATTGTCCTGGAGCGAATCCAGGGCACTCTGACGATCTTTCCAGGAGAAGGACATCAGGCGCGCGGGTGGAACTTCTTGTGGGCTTCCTGGAGATGCGACTGGCTGACATGGGTGTAGATCTGCGTCGTGGCGATGGACGAATGCCCGAGCATTTCCTGGACCGCCCGCAGGTCCGCCCCATTTTGGACCAGATGAGAAGCAAACGAGTGTCTCAGGACATGAGGCGTCACCGGCTTTTGGATCCCGGCCTTGATGGCCGCCTGGCGAATGAGACGCCAGAAATGGACGTTACTCATCGCCCGTTTGCGATCGGAAACAAAAAGCGCTTTCACGGAGGCGGCCGTCTCCGGCCTCTGGGCAAGATATCCCTGAACGGCCAGTCGTGCGCGTTCGCCAATCGGAACAACGCGCTCCTTCCCGCCCTTGCCGAACACGCGAACATAGCCAACCTTCAGATCGATGGCGTCCCGCTGGACTCCGGTCAGCTCGCCGACACGCAAGCCCGCCGCATACATCAACTCAAGCATGGCACGCAGGCGAACCTGCCGTGCTTTCGAAGATCCGACGGCCGTCATCAGCCGCGAGATTTCTTCAACCGTGAGATATCGAGGGAGGCGTTCGGCTTTGCGTGGGCTATGAAGGAGCGCGGCAGGATCCTTCTCCATTTTCTCTTCGGACAGCAAAAACCGGTAAAAGGCTCTGAGTGTGGCCATGTACCGGCCGATGGAGGAGGGCTGCATTCCGGCGGACTTCCTGTGCCACAAGTACTCCGTCAGGTCCTCACGGGACAGTCTATTAGGATCCTTAGATACGTCGGCAAGGTACTTGAGGAAATGAACAAGATCAATACGGTAATTGATCAGTGTACGTACCGACACGCCGCGATCGACACGCAGATGCCGCAGAAAAGCCTCGAGAAGTTCTTCGCTGGCTTTCGGCAACACGGGCATTGTCACAGACGGAGTCAGCGCTTGGGAACCGCCGTTTCTTTAGCCTCTTTGATGTCCTTGACCTCAGTCTTGGCGACCGGCGCCGCGGAAACAGGTTCCGGACTGAAGTATTTCTTCCGCAATTCGGCTTCCAATTTATTGGCTATTTCCGGATGTTCCTTGAGATACGCGCGCGCGTTGTCGCGTCCCTGACCCAGACGCTCCTCTTTCCAGAGAAACCAGGAACCCGATTTCTCAAGGATTCCGGCTTCGACGCCCACATCGAGGAGACAGCCTTCACGCGAAACGCCTTCCCCGTAATACATCTCGAACTCCGCCTGGCGGAAAGGAGCCGCGACTTTGTTCTTGACGACTTTCACCCGGACACGATTCCCGACAACGACGTCGCCGGACTTGATCGATTCAATGCGGCGAATATCGAGGCGCAGGGACGAATAAAACTTCAGAGCCAGTCCGCCGGGAGTTGTTTCGGGATTTCCAAACATCACACCGATTTTCTGGCGCAGCTGGTTGATGAAGATCAAGCTGGTCTTGGATTTAGACAGCACGCCGGTGAGTTTTCTCAAGGCCTGAGACATCAGGCGGGCCTGCATGCCCATCTGCTGATCGCCCATATCCCCTTCGATTTCGGAGCGAGGGACAAGAGCGGCCACGGAATCGATGACGATGATATCAACCGCTCCGGAGCGGACCAGCGTTTCCACGATCTCCAGCGCCTGTTCGCCTGAGTCAGGCTGCGAGATCAGGAGATTATCGGTATCCACCCCTATCTTTTTCGCGTAGATAGGGTCCATCGCATGTTCGGCGTCAATAAAAGCCGCTACGCCTCCCTGTTTCTGGGCGTTAGCCACCATATGGAGGGTCAGCGTGGTCTTTCCGGACGATTCCGGGCCGTATATTTCCACCACACGGCCGCGCGGGATCCCGCCGACGCCAATCGCAATGTCCAGAGGAAGGGCCCCGGAAGGAATCGCTTCCACCTGGACTTTGAGGGCCTTATCGCCCATTTTCATGATCGCTTCCTTCCCAAAATCCTTTTCGATTTGAGTCAGCGCGAGTTCGAGTGCTTTCAGACGTTCATCTTTTGACATGATGGAGCTCCTTTATAGTGTGTCGACCCTCACCTACTTAGAGGCAAAAGCTTGTTTTTTATTCACCCAGACGGGCGTAGTCGCCGGCCGAAGGCATGGATCCGCTCTTCAATTCCGCCACGGATCCGTCATCGCCGAAATAGCGCACAACCTTCATTTCGCCGATCTTCGTTTCGGCGTTTCCAATCACCAGTCCGGATGTCGGGTCCTTAATTTCTTTTCCCGAGCGCAGGACAATCATCTTCATTCCAATCGGAATACCTGAATCGCTGCCGGCGTTTAAATAAATATTCTGGCCATCGACATCCGCGACACGGCAACTCCAGGGCTTTTTCTGCACCTGTTCCACGATGTTGTTTGTGAACTTCACGATCGCGGCGCGCAGCGCATCGCCCTCAAGCGTCTCATCGTAGCCGGCCCGTGTGCCAAGTCCCAGCACCCCTCCGGAATGCTTCTTCGACAGACCTGACCCGGAATCCGCATAGAGCACCTGGCCGGTTTCCGCATCCACGACGCGAATGTCGACGGTACATTTCACGACCTGGCTCTTCGATTGAGTGATGAGGTATTCAGACCCCTCCGTCTCTTCGCCAAACTGTGAGATCGAACCCGTCACGATAGCGTTCAATCCCAGGATTTTGCCCACCTTCGCGGCGGTATTCGGATCGATCGCTCCGCTCATTCCGAGTTTCTGTTCGGCCATGAGCTTGTCCATTTTGTCACGTTCCACAACGATAAATTTACCGGATTTGGCCAGTTCCGTAATGAGGATGTCCGATGCAGACGTCCCCAGCCGGTTGGCTCCATAAGTCGTTTTATTTTCAAAATCAACCACGCCAATGCGGCGCTTGAGCGCGACCATGCCCTTGGGCTTGTCGATGGTCATCGTTTCCTTCTGTTTTACGGTTGTTGTGGGCGCACATCCGGAGACCGCCAAAACCATTAAAAGACCGAAAGCTCGTTTCATTTCTATTCTCCTCAATTCGTTAGTACCGGGGCAAGGTATTCAGTAACCGTGCAACCGCCAGCCGCGATTCGGCCTGCAGCGGCGTATGCGTTGCCTTCTCAATCGCCTTGACAGCGAGTTGCGCCGCAAAGAGTGTCTCGGCCCCTTTTTTATTCGTGGCGATCATGCGCGTACTTCCTTCCTGTTCCGTTTCCCAAATTCGTTCTCCGGTTTTAGCGTCGATCAGTTTCGCCGTGATCTTGACACGCCGCTGAGCGTACACCGCGACATTAATATAATCAAAATTCTCGATCGTGCCGTAGAGCAGAGTATCCGCTCCGGTCCATTCGCCAATCTTCTGCGGCGTCGTCGCTTTCAATTGCCCGCCGTCCGTAAAACCCTGAACTTTCAGCTGGCTGTCGACCGGCTCAACCGGAAGAACCTGATATCCCCTTGCGGCTAACCCCTCCACCAGGAGTTTCCGCAGATAAAACGGCGCATCCAGGTCGTTGCTTTCATTGACCATCGGAAGAACAGCCATTCTCCCTGTCGGCACATAGTGGGGAGAGACGTAAACCCTTGAAGCGGCACACCCAATCAAAAGGCCCAGGCAAAGCGCGAGCCCTGCTTTACGCACAAGCCATAATCAGTGTCCGGCTTGTGAAGCCGACACCTGCACCGCATGGCCGGAGACCTGGAAGACCGACCATTCAGGGCCACCGATCTTGACGCTGCGATCGGCCAGCTCCTGAGGACTGATCTGTTCGATCAAAATATCCATGACGGCGACCCCCGGGTCCTGTGAATAGGAGCGCAGGAACAGATCCTTCACTCCCGGTTCAGAGGTCAGAGACTTCTGAAAGGCGGATAATGCGTCAAAACTCTTCAGTCCTGAAATCGTCAGGTCGACATGCGATCGCTTCGCCAGTTCTGCAGGGAGCGTGGAGAGATCGTTCGCCGCGACTTCCCCCGCTTTTTCGAGAGCTTTTCCGGCCGCAAGTTCCGGCGTGGCTTCAAGCCCGCTCGCAACCTGAGAAACGGTCGCAAACACCTCTCCCGATCCTGCTTCAAGCACCCGGAAGGTCACTGACGCGCGATAAGACGACATGCCGCCCAACGCCTTGTCATACCCAAGGTTCTGGGCCCGGGCCATCCCGGCAATCAAAAGTTCGGCGGTGGAGTGATTAATGCTTTTGGCCGCTTCGACGGGGTCTTCGCCAGATCTTACGGAAGACGGCAGTTCAACCACCTTAAACCCTTTGGCCAGGAGAGCCTGAGTCAGAGAATGTTGGGCATGTCCGTCCATATTTTCAGTTTCTCCGATGAACTCCTGCAGTTCGATCGTCACCCGGGGGAAACCAACCTCCGGCAGTTTCAGAAAACCCATGGAGTCGAGATCCTGATGGATCTGCTGGGTTGAAACCAACGCGCGGATTTTTGTTTTGTACCATTCGCCATCACGACCCTGGCTGAGGATTTCGTAGCGCTTCACATAACCGGACGTCTTGGCAAGAATATTCTGCTCAATCGCAACGGCTTTCTCGACACGTGTTTTGGCATTCACGTAGACACCGACGACCAATTCGACGGCAGAGCGCTGCGCGGCCGCCAGCGAAGCGGCTTTTGTGCCCGGAAGGTCATCCGCTTTATAGGGAGCAATCCCCTCGGCGACGACCACCTCGCCCTCTTCACCTTTCGCCTTGTTGATGCGGGATGTCGCGCAGGAAGTCATGAGTAAAGCTGTCATACCGGCGAAAGCCGGTACCCAGAGCAGGAATGAACTAGACCCCGACTTGCGTCGGGGTGACGACAAGAGAGGCTTCATGATTTCAGTTTGAGTCCGCCGTCTTCAAGTTTCTTTTTATCCAGGCGAAGAGTAACAACACACCCATCATCGTTGGTCCATTCATTTTTAACGATCTCTGAGCCTTTAATCACCTGCTTGAGGTAGCTTTCCAGCTTGGAGTCGGTTTCCATGGCCTTCTCCACCGTGATCCCGCCTTCCAGCTGTACTCCCTTCACGTAGGAAAGCATTTCGTACTGAGCCTGAACGATGGCGGCATCCCTTGAAGTGGCCCGTCGCTGCGTCGAATTGGTTAACGTGGCATCGGCGGCGCCTATTCCCAGGGCCTGAATATAGCGCGAACTTTCAGCCTGTTGTGCGATCGTTTTGTCGATTTCGCCGCGTTTTACATAAGATTTATTGCTGCTGCAGCCAACGAGTCCGGCCAAGGCGAGAATGCTCAGAAGTCCAAGCGATCGTTTCAAGGTCTTACCTCCAAGGATAGTCAATCGTTTGTCGCAACAGTCTATCTATTCATAGAGACGCAGTCAATTGAGCTGAAGACCCTATTTAGACGCCTCTTGAATAGGAATTGTTCCTTATGATTTCATACCATGAATTCCAATGCGAACAATGCTTTTGCTGACCCTCTCGCTGATGATTTCAGCCTGCCGGAGCCAAAACCCTCTGGCCCCAATTGAACAACCTATCGTCATTTCGTCCGGAACTATCGGAGCAGGAGGTTCATTGTCACAGGCATTGGGCAACGCCGGCGTGGTTCCTCTGGAAGCCGCACAAATTGAACGCGCCATGAAACCCGTGTTCAATCCTCGGAATTCGCAAGAGAAAGACCACTATGAAATACACCGATCGACGGATGGACATTTTCATCAGCTGATCTATTGGCCCAAAGTCTTCCGTGATTTTGAATATGTGACAGTCCGTACTTCAACGGGGGGTCCATTTATCGCGTCTAGAATGGAAATTCCTCATGACGAAACCCTGGCGGGTGTGAGCGGAGACATCCACGAATCCTTAGAAAAATCGATGGCGAACCAGGGAGTACCGCGCGAGGTGATTTATCGTCTTGCCGATATCTTCGGTTGGCGGATTGACTTTCTGACAGAACCGCGCGAGGGTGATGTCTACAAAATTGTCTGGAGACGCTATTTGGGCAAAAGTGCCACACGGGACGGAGAGATTATTTCAGCCCTCTATCGGGGAAAGGAAACGGGCGAAGTCTACGCTTTTCGTTTGGCTGGCGATTACTTTGATCAGGGAGGAGAATCCCTGCGAGGAGAATTCCTGAGAGCGCCGTTGCAATACCGGCGAATCAGTTCGTACTTTACTGAGCATCGATACCACCCCATCTTGAAGTTTTTCAGGCCGCATCATGGGATCGATTACGCTGCCCCATTCGGCACACCGGCATCCAGCATTGCGGATGGCGTTGTGATCGCGAAAGGCTGGGAAGGAGGATTGGGCAATGAGCTTCGCGTGCGACATGCCGGAAGTTACGTCTCCATCTATGGTCATCTCAGCGGATATCCGAGAGGGATACATGTTGGGGCGCATGTCAAACAAGGGCAGGTGATCGGCTATGTCGGTTCGACAGGCATGTCGACCGGACCACATCTCCATTTTGGTTTTGAGCGGGATGGACGACTGATTAATTTCTTCTCACTGAAGATGAAAAACAGCCGCAAATCAGTACCTCTGCCTGAACGCCCGCACTTTGAAAAAATCAAGAAGAACGCCCAGGTATTGTTTGATCAGCTGGCCAAGCCCGGTGCGCCGCTGCAGGTTCTAAAACCCGCCTCCTAACCCTTCAACAGATGTTCCAGGGCTTCCGGGGAATTCGTGGGCTGTTTACAGGTCTGGCGGATGCAGACATACGCGGTAGCCTTGCCGCCCACGGCTTTCATCTCCCTGAGAAATGGAAGGGATCCGGATAAACGGGCCTGAGCCGGCCCGCCATCCAGCAGCATGACTGTTTTTACGGGAATATAGTCCTTACGGATAACTTGCAGCATCTCACAGGTGTCCGGGGAAGCCGTTGTTCCCACAATGACGATCTGCCGGGGTTCGGTCAGGGCAAAGTCGAGCGCGACCAGCATCTGGGGCAGCGCGCGCGGGGCTTCCATCAGATTCGTGCCGAATGATCGAAGAGTCTTATCCGCAATCTCCAGGAAGTCAGACCGGCTTGTGTATTGTGCCAGGCGCAGGAGGTTCAGAACCGCAACCGAACTGGCGGATGGCTCGACGTTGTCCATGTCTTCCTTAATTCGCAGGAGGAGGCGTTCATCCTGATCCGGTGCCGTCATAAAGAACCCCCCCTTCAAAGCATCATAGAACCGCCGGTTCATCGTATCCGTCAGTTCGACACCCCAGTCGAGCCACGCGGGATTAAAATCCGCTTCATAAAGGTCGAGGAGACCCTGCACGACAAACGCATAATCATCGGCAATCGCCTTGCCCTGCCGTTCTCCATCCTTCCAGCGTCGGCTAAGGCTCTGGGTCTTTGGGTCGTACAGATTTTTTTGTAAGAATCCGGCGGCGCACTGCGCAGACTCGAGATAACCCGGAGCTCCCAGGATTTGATGGGCCTTGGCAAACGCGGAAATGGCCAGCCCGTTCCAGCCGCTGATAATTTTATCATCGCGATGCGGTCTTGGCCGCTTCTGGCGGACTGCCAGCAGTTTGGCGCGCGCTTCCGTGAAAAGATGCCGGCTGTCGCGACGGTAGAGAATATTCTTCCCGACAAATTCACCGTGGGGGTCCAGGCGGGCATTCCCGTCAGCCTCGACGCCATACGCGGCGCAAAAAGCCTCGCCTTCTTCCCCCAGAACTGCGAGTATTTCGTCCCGGCTCCAGACGTAAAAGACGCCCTCACGTTGTTCTTTGTCTTCGGCTGACGCAAGACTGTCCGCATCTTCGGCTGAGTAAAAGCCCCCCTCCGGATGCGTCAAATTTCTCTGGATATAGTGCAGGGTTTCTTCCGCCACCCGCTTTAAATCGTCTTCATGAGCGGCCTGGAAAGCTTCGAGGTAGTTCACGGCCAGTTGCGCGTTATCGTAAAGCATCTTTTCAAAATGCGGGATATGCCAGCGATCGTCGGTGGAGTAGCGGGAAAATCCCCCTCCCAGATGATCGTAAATGCCGCCCTTCGCCATGGCGCGCAGGGTCTGAAGGCTCATCTCCAGAGCTTCCTGATTTTTCGTACGCGCATAATAACGCAGAAGGAAATTGTGATAAACCGGCATCGGGAATTTGGGGGCGGCGGTAAAGCCGCCATGCTCCGGATCATAGGTGGCCTTAAAGGCTTGAAAAGCCTCGTCCAACCAGGCCGATTTCGACTGGACGGGTTCATGGGATACCGACGAGTATTTCGTTAACGCATCCGTGATGCTGGAGGCGGCTTCCATCATTTTCTTCCGGCTGTCCGGGTCACGCCAGGCCTGGCCGACTTGAGTGACCACATCGGCCCAGGCCGGCTGCCCCCATCGCGCGACAGGCGGAAAGTAAGTTCCGCCGAAGATGGGTTGTAAATCAGGGGTCAGAAAGATGTTCAACGGCCAGCCGCCCTGCCCGGTCATCGCTGATAACGCCGTCATATAGATTTTGTCCACATCAGGCCGCTCTTCCCGATCCACTTTGATGTTGACCAGATACTGGTTCATCAGCGCGGCGACGGATGCGTCCTCGTACGATTCCTTTTCCATGACATGGCACCAGTGGCAGGTCGAATAGCCGATCGACACAAGAATCGGCTTATCCTCAGCGCGGGCCTGTTTGAAAGCGTCCTCTCCCCAGGCATACCAGTCGACAGGATTGGTGGCGTGCTGTTGGAGATAGGGACTTTTTTCGTGAATCAGGCGATTGAAATTCAACGCGGGATGAGCCGCAGTAATACGTTAACAGCCAGGCCTCCCGCCACGTCGTCCATGACGACGCCCCAGCCGCCCGGAAGATCCCCCAGACGGTTAATGCCGAGGGGTTTCGTGACATCGATGATCCGGAACAGCACAAAGGCCGACAGAAGCACGAGAGGAGACTGTGGAAGAAAAGCGATGCTGACGAGGTAGCCGGCCCATTCATCGATCACAATCCGCTGATCGTCTTTCTGGCCCAGGAGCTCTTCGGCACGATCCGACACCGCGACACTGATAAAAAACACTCCAGCCAGACTCAGGCTGCAGGGCCATCGGGCGACCGGCAAAAAACGGGAAGAGACATATCCCGCAACGGTTCCGATGAACCCGGCACCCGTCCAGCGGTATCCGCGCGTTTTCATCCATTGAACCAACGGATAGGTCAGAAAAAAGCAAGAGGCGAGAGCTTTGACGCCTAGATTGGTGAGGGACTTCACTGGGCTTTGATCGTCTTCAGGATCGAGAACTCCTTTTTGAGAAGACCAGAATATTTCTGGACATAGAACAACCCGGAGACAATCGTCAAGATGGCCGTCGCGAACACCAGCCAGAAGGGTGTCCGCTCAAGCACCTGCCTGAGTACAAGTCCCCAGCCGTCCTGCGCCATCGGAGCCATCGCGGGCCATTTTTCAAAGGCTGAGTTCAGGATCAAAATGACGAAAATGGTAATGATCGCCGTAATCTGGGACGCCATTTTGAACTTTCCTGCGCCTTCCGCCGCCAGAACCATGCCGCGCGAGGCCGCCAGGCTGCGCAGGCCCGTGATCAGGAATTCACGGCTGATAATCAGGACCACCATCCAGGCGCGGATATGGAGTTCCCCCAGTTCAACAAATCCGACCAGGGCCGCCGCGATCAGCATTTTATCCACCAGAGGATCAAGAAAAGTCCCGATCACCGTCACCGTTCCGGTCGCACGGGCGATCTTTCCGTCATACCAATCGGTGATACTGGCGGCGATGAAAATAAGCAGCGCGGCAACCCGCGTCCAGAACGTGTCAAAAAACATGAAAATCATGAATCCCGGCACGAGCGCCAGGCGAAGGAGAGTGAGCTTGTTGGCGACGGTCATTGGGGCGGAATGCGGATTTCGTTAATCATGCCGTGGGCGCCAGCCAGAATATCAACAGGCTGGTCATTCCAGAAAAGCGAAAGCGCCCGGACATTCCCGATCTTCAGCTGGAATGGCCCGGTGCCGGACCATTCTTTGGAAGCGCCTGCCGGCAGGATTCCTTCGAAAAGGAGTTGGTTGCGGCTGACTACGCGCAGCCAGCTGTCGGACTGCGCCTGCAACCGGACCTTCTGAGCGACAATCGAGGATTTGGGGACCACAAGTCTCGCCTGGGTCGGCGTCCGGCGCCGGCCCCAGGGCATCGGATTTTGTTCGGCCAGGCGCGGGGACACCACATGGTAAATGACCCAGGCCAGAAGCAGGATCAAAATGGCCAGTCCGATGACCTGCGCCATGGAACTGGGCGACCAATCCCTGACAGGATGGAACTCCGGCATGGGGGGATCATTTCTGGCCGGAGCCCCGTGAGACACAGACGGATCCGTGGGAACCAGCGTCCTCTGCCGGTATAACATCAGGATATCCTCGACAGGAACACCCAGAAACCGGGAGTAAAGTCGAAGAAAGCCGACGCGATGACTTTCGGAGGGCAGTTCACCCCATTTTTCATCTTCCAGCGCCTCGATAAAGCGCTGGGCGATATGCGTTCGTTTGGAACATTCAGCAATGGACAGTCGCTGCCGTAAGCGGCCTTGCCTGAGAAGTTCGCCCGCCGTATTTTTTCTTTCCGTGGTCATCGTGGTCATTTCAGGTGGCTAATGTGGATTGGCTGCGAATCTGTCCCAGATAAGCGTCAATCCGGTCATAGTAAATCGTCCACCGGTTCGTTCCTTCGGGTTTAGCGATGAATCCTTTAATCTCCAGCTGGCTGAGAAGATCGGTGGCTCGAGCCGAGGAGCCAAAATGAGCCTTGAGCAGATCCTGCGAGACGCGTTTGCGTTCCAGAACAAGCATGAGAGCCTGCTGGATATCATCAAGTTCTTCTCCGCCTTCCGAGCCATCAATCCCGCGGGCACTCGATGTTGGAGTCATGACACGATCATAGCTTGGAGCGCCCTGCGCGCGGACAAAATCGGATATCTCCTGGACCTCTTTGGAGGTCACCAGCCCGCACTGCAGTCGAGCCGGTTTCGGCGCGCCCGGCGGAAGAAAAAGCATATCCCCCATGCCGAGAAGACACTCAGCGCCCGATCCATCCAGAATGACCCGAGAATCGGTCTGCGAAGCGACACGGAAAGCGATTCGCGCCGGAAGATTGGCCTTGATCACGCCGGTAATGACGTCAACGCTCGGACGCTGCGTCGCGAGAACAAGATGGATGCCCACGGCACGGGCCATCTGCGCGAGGCGCTGAATCGACACTTCAACTTCTTTGGCCGCGATCGCCATCAGGTCCGCCAACTCATCGATGATCACGATCAGGTAGGGTTCCGGAGCGCCGCCTTCGGCCGTCATCTTCTCGTTATAGTGGCCAATGTCGCGTGCCATGGCGGCGGCGAACTTTTTGAACCTCTGATCCATGACCTTGATGACACCCTCGAGAGCTTTCGCCGCTTCCTTCGGGTCGGTGATGACCCGGCAATTATCCGGGTTCTGGTTCGGGTCAAATAGATAGGGGATTCCGTTGTAGAGCGGAAGCTCAAGTCGCTTGGGATCGATCATCAGGATTTTGACTTCCTCGGGCGTGGATCGGTACATCAACGACATGATCAGGGCGTGAATGCAGACCGACTTCCCCGCCCCGGTCGAGCCGGCGATGAGCAGATGCGGCATCGTCGACAAGTCGGCGATGACGGGATGCCCTTCCGCGTCTTTTCCGAGCCCCAGAGCGAGCTTCGAAGGGTGATTCTGGAATTCGGGAGACTCCAGAACTTCCCGAAGCCGGACGACAGCGCGTTTAGGATTCGGGAGTTCGATCCCCACGGCGGCTTTACCGGGGATCGGGGCGACAACGCGAACGCTCATCGCTTTCATCGCCAGAGCGATATCGTTGGCAAGACTGGCCACCGCCTGCACCTTGATTCCCGGGGCTGGCGCAAAATCAAAACGGGTAATAATCGGACCCGGGTGGATTTCCACGACTTTTCCCTGGACACCGAAATCGGCCAGCGTCTTTTCGAGATGCTGCGCGCTTGATAAAAGATCTTCCTCCCTGGCCGTAACGGGATTTCGGTCCCCGGCGGTGAGAAGATCGATCGCGGGCTTATTAAAAGGAACCCGGGGTTCGGATGGATCATCTGAGCCTTCCGCTTTAGCCACAGGCGCAGGCATGACCGGGGGCTTCTTGGCTGCCTGTTTTACTGGCGCGGGCAAGGCCTGGGATACCACCGTCGGCGATGATCGGATTTCCGAAGCGGAGGTCTTTCCCTCTGAAGGCGACGACTTGATCACCTTGGGAAGGGCTTTTCTGGGAATGGGTTCGATGGCCTTACTCTTTTCGATCTGGACCGCCTGGCGCCATTCCTGCCAGTCGCTGACAAGACGCTGCCAGAGCCAACGAAAGAAATCGGCCGGGCGCGTGCCTGATCGCCACATGAGCACGGCCCCCATCAACGCGACGGAAAAAAACAGTCCCCCCCAGCGTCCGAACATCTGATCGAAAAGCTGCGCCGTGAATTTACCGGCATAACCGCCGGGATTTTTATCGAGGAAAATAGCGCCGAATGACGTGATGAGCGCGCAGGCTGATATCACAAGGAGTCCGTCCACAAGCACATAGCGCCAGGGCCGGCGTTCTTCGCGATGGAGCACGAGGCGCAGCCCGCGATAACCGATCAGGCCCCAAAGCAGGAAAATCCCCTGACCGAAGGCTCTCAGAACACTTCGCGCGAGCATTTCGCCGGCCACACCCGAATGTCGCGGCCAGAGCGTGCAGTAAAATCCGAGAACGCTGAAAGCCGCCAGGCAGAATCCGGAAAATTCAGGGGCTGCGTGGTGCTTGGTTTTGGCTTTTTGCTGTCGGGAGGGTAAGCGCGCGTTCAGGCGGCTCCAGGGGTTCATGCCGGTTCGATTTGAAACAACGGTTGCCCGGCCGTCACCGGCCGTCCGTTTTCCGCCACGATTTTCAAGATCTTGCAGCGGAATTCCGCCTTGATCTCGTTCATGACTTTCATCGCTTCGACGATGCAAAGAGTCTGTCCCATCTCAACGGTATCTCCTTCTTTCGCAAAGGGAGCGCTGGTGGGAGACGACGCCCGGTAAAAGACACCCGCCAGAGGCGTGGGGATCGTCTGAACGCTCGAGAGGACCGGCGCGGACTCCGCCACCACCGGGGTGTTTTTGGGCTGTGGCGGATGATGACCCGCCGGCACCGAAACGGAGAATCGCCGAGTCAGCTTCACGCGCGAGTCTTCATCCTTCATTTCGACGACATCCAACCCCTTCTCCCGCATTAAATCATACAGTTCCTTGAGCGGCAGGAGCTCGGGATTCAGAGATTTATCAGGCGATTTTTCTTCCTTAGGCACGATTCCTGTTAGAAATTACCCCGCCGCGGGGGCCGCGAATCCCGCCCGCCGGATCGGGGTCCACCCCGAAAATCGCGTCCGCCGCCGCGCGACCCACCGACAGCGTCGCGCCCGCCGGGCGTGTTTTCCGAACCGGGATGGGTCACCGCTTTGCGTGACAAGTTAATCCGTCCCTGCGCATCGACTTCCAGGACTTTCACTTCGATTTCTTCGCCTTCTTTGCAGACGTCTTCCGCTTTCTCCACAAAGTGGTCGGAGAGCTGGTTCATGCGGATCAGACCTTCTTTGCCCGGGAAGATCTCGACGAAAACGCCGATACCCATGATCCGAGTGATGCGTCCTTTATAGATTTTCCCGACTTCCGCTTCCGCGGTAAGGCCCTCGACTTCCAACTTCGCCAGCGCGACGGCCTCAGAACTGATCGAGGAAATATAGACCGACCCGTCATCCTCGACTTCGACCTCAGCGCCCGACACCTCAATGATGCGGCGGATGTTCTTTCCACCGGGGCCGATCAAAGCGCCGATCTTGTCGATCGGGATCTGGACCATGATCATGCGCGGGGCATGCACGGAGAGTTCCGGCCTCGGCGCCGGCAGCGTGCCACGCATATGCTCGAGAAGCTTGAGACGGGCCTGGCGGGCCTGTTCAAGAGCTTCGGTCAGTATTTGAACGGAGATGCCGGAGATCTTAATGTCCATCTGGATGCCGGTCACGCCGTCCGGAGTACCGGAAACCTTAAAGTCCATATCGCCGAGATGGTCTTCCAGTCCCTGGATGTCGGTGAGAACGGCATATTTTTCGCCTTCTTTCACCAAACCCATCGCGATCCCTGCCACTGGCTTTTTGACGGGAACTCCGGCATCGTAAAGCGCCAAGGTCCCCCCGCAGACCGAAGCCATGGAGCTGGACCCATTGGACTCTAAAATATCGGATACGATCCGGATCGTATACGGAAAGTCATCGGCGGATGGCAGCATCGGGTAAAGCGAGCGCTTGGCCAGCGCGCCGTGTCCGATTTCCCGGCGTCCTGGACCGCGATCCGGCTTGGGCTCTCCGGTCGAAAATCCCGGAAAGTTGTAATGGAGCAGGAACCGTTCCTTCCATTCCCCCTGAAGCTCATCCATGATCTGCATATCGGACGGCGTTCCCAGGGTTACAGTGACCAGCGCCTGTGTTTGACCGCGCGTAAACAACGCCGAACCGTGCGTGCGCGGGAGAACGCTCGTGCGCGATGCCAGGGGACGAATATCCGTAAAACCTCGACCATCGGTGCGCTTGTGCTCATCCAGGATCAGCTTGCGGGCTTCTTCATACATCACCCCTTCAAGGACCTGATTGATCGCGGCTTTGGACTCAGGATATTTCTCCGTAAGCAAAGCATGGACCTTTTCTTTGATTTCCTTGACTTTGGTATCGCGTGCAGATTTCTCATTAATCCGCACAGCTTCTTTGAACTCGGGCCGGCTGATTTCCTCGGCCGCCTTCTTAAGGTCTTCAACAATGGCCAGAGGCGCCCATTTCATCTGTCCAGTGGTGAGTCCCTGCGCCAGCTGGTCCAGCTGATCGCAGACGCGCGCGTTTTCTTTCTGGGCCAGCGTCAGAGCTTCCACGAGGATGGCCTCGGGAATTTCATTGGCGCCGCCTTCGACCATGAGAAGGGCCTCGCGCGAACCGGCAACGATTAAATCGAGATCGCTCGTCTCTTCATCCGGCAAACTGGGGTTGACCACGAGCGCGCCTTCCAGGCGGCCGATGCGGACCGCACTGATGGGCCCGGCGAACGGAAGATCGGAGACGCGCAGCGCCGCGGAGGTTCCGATCATGCACAAGATATCGGGGTTATTCACTCCATCGCTGGAAAGGACCATGGCCGAGACCTGGACCTCGTGCGTAAAACCTTCCGGGAAAAGCGGTCGGATCGAACGGTCAATGAGCCGCGAGGTCAGAATTTCCTTGTCGCGGGATTTGCCTTCGCGTTTGAAAAAGCCGCCCGGGATGCGCCCGGCGGCATAGGTCCGCTCTTTGTAATCAACGGTGAGAGGAAAAAAATCGGCGTTCTCTTTGGGTTTCGCGGAAGCAACAGCAGTCACCAGGACTACGGTTTCTCCGGCGGTTACCAGAACAGCGCCGTTGGCTTGTTTGGCCAGAGCGCCGGTTTCGATTTTAACGGTTTCTTTGCCCAGCAGGAATTCTACTTTTCGTACGTTGTCTGACATGGATGTGTTCTCCTTTTAGTTTTGCCCCAACGAGAAACGCCCATCGACAATAGTAAAAAGGGCGCCTGAAACACCCGTTCAACTACTGACGATGGGCAACAGAACCTTAACGGCGCAGCTTCAGCTCGTCAATCAACTCGCGATACTTCGTGCGGTCGATCGTCCGCAGATAGTTCAGAAGGCGCCGACGGTTGCCGACGAGCTTCAGAAGACCCTGGCGCGAACCGTAGTCCTTGCCATGCAGCTTGAAATGGGTCGTCAGCTGATTAATTCTTTCCGTAATTAGAGCGATCTGAACCGCAGGGCCACCGGTGTCGGTGGTGTGCTTTTTGAATCGCTCGATGGCGCTTTTTTTGACTTCCTTAGTTAGGGGCATTATGTTTATTCTTCTTTCTTTGAAGTTGGTGAATTATATCGAAAAATGGGCATTTTTGTAAAGTCGAGCGAACATTTTCCCAGTCTGAACATCCTTGGTAATTTGACGCCTGAGAGCATCAGCCGATGAAAAACGTTTTTCTGCGCGTATTTTCCGAAGGAATACAACGCGCAGCTTGCGTCCATACAACTGCCGGCCTCCGTTAAGAAGAAAAACTTCACAATGCAGCACATGCGCGTTGGGAGTAAAGGTCGGCCTGACACCTACGTTACATAAACCGTCTATTCCCCGCATCAGCTCTTGAGCGGTTACGGGCAACCGGGTGGCAGGAAACACTTTTACCCAATAAACACCTTGCGGCATCATTTTTCCTGGATGAACCTCGATGTTGGCGGTTGGGAATCCGAGCCGCCGTCCGCGATGATCCCCGTGCACGACGCGGCCGGACACCGAATAGGGATAGCCGAGCAAGGCGTTGGCTGCCTCAATATTCCCTCGTGTAATGAGGGCTCGGATCCGTCTTGAAGAGACTTCTCCTTTAGCTCCCAGGACACTCGAAACAACTCGGATGCGAACCGCATAGGCACGGCCCAGGCGGCGCAGAAGCGGCAGCCTTCCGGACCGGTTTCGTCCAAACGCGACGCGTGGACCCACAACCATCTCCAGGGTATGGTGCTTTTTAAAAATAATGCGCTTAAAGAAATCTTCCGGCCCAGTAGTAGCCGTCTTACGATCGAAGACCAGGACCTGCACATGATCGATGCCGGCATGTTTGAGCAGGCTCAGCTTTTCTTCGAGCGTCGTGAGAAGGACGGGCCTGGCAGAAGGTTCTCCGGCATGGCGCGGGGGCATGTCAAACGACAAGACAACGCTCCTGGCCCGCTGTGCCCGCGCGCGGCTGACGACTTTCTGAATCAAGGCCTGGTGACCGCGATGAACGCCGTCAAAAGTTCCCAGTGTCAAAACCGAGCGCCGCACCCTGCGCGTCTCCCCACGATCGGCGCCCCGCCCTGCCTTGTGGCGGGCTCTCCGCCTGACATGTGGCGGAGACTTACGCATGGGCCGCGAGAGGTTCCGGAGTGGCCGGTTCGATAAAGCCCAGGAGTTCTTCGCGCGCCGCGTTGCGCAAGATGTCCCACGCAAGCGCCCGCTCCCTCCGGTAGAGCCCGATGCGCTCACGAACCAGCTCTGCGAGTGTTCCACAGGTCTGAAGGCTCACGGCGACATCCTCGACCAGCGTTCGGACATACGTCCCGCGCGAACAGACCACGCGGGCTTCCCAGAAGGGAAGAGACATCGACAGGAGCGAAAAGGATGAAATCGTGACGGCCCGTGGCAGGCGAGGAACAGACTGGCCTTTGCGCGCATACTGATAATAAGGCTTCCCCCTGTACTTCAGGGCGGAATAAATCGGTGGGATCTGCTGGATATTTCCCACGAAACTCTGCAGAGCTGTTTCGAGACCTTCCTGGCTCACATGATTGAAAGGACGGGTCTCACAGACTTCCCCTTCGTTGTCGCCCGTCGATGTCTTGCGCCCCAGCTCCGCACGGAACCAATATTCCTTTTCAAGCCCGAGAAAAGAATCCTGGGTCTTTGTGGCGGAGCCGATCAGGATCAGAAGGAGGCCCTTCGCGGCCGGATCCAGCGTCCCGCAGTGGCCCACGCGCTGAACACCCAGCCGTCTGCGAACCAGCGCGACACAATCGAAAGAAGTCACACCGGATGGTTTGTCCAGAAGGAGGAGGCCTGACGGAGAGTGCGAAGACGGAAGAAGCTCGGCGGTAGTCACAAGGGCTTAAGGATGGGGATCGCCCTTCGAATTTTCCTCGCGCTCCTTTTCAAGCTGTGACAGGACATTCAAAACGCGCTGAGCTTCTTCGGCGCTGTGATCCTGTACAAACATGAGGTCGGGGGCATCTTTGAGATTTTCGAGCGAACGCAAATGCGCCCGGATGACACCCTTGGCGCGCTCCAAAGCCTCCTGCGTCCGGCGCTGCTCGTCTTGCGACCCGAGCACAGAATAGTAGACTTTCGCGAGGTTGAAATCCGCACTCAGGCGAACCGCCAGAACCGTGATAAAGCCAAGGCCGGGATCTTTCAACAGCGGGATTTTCTTGGAAATCTCCTGATGGATTAATTCCGTAACGCGTTCCTGCCGGCGAATACTCATAAGGTTGGAAAAAGCCCCCTAAGCCCTACGCCTGGGGTTCAAGCTTCCGGGCTTTGGACTCTTCGGTATAGACTTCCACAATATCTTTGGCCTTGATGTCCTGAAAATTACCCAGGCCGATGCCGCACTCAAATCCTTTTTCGACTTCCTTCACATCGTCCTTGAAACGCCGCAGAGAGTCCAGCGTTCCCTCATTGACAACCACCCCATCACGGATCAGGCGAACCTTGGCCCCTCGGGTGATCTTCCCTTCCAGAACGAAACTGCCCCCGATCGTTCCCCCCTTGGACAATTTGTAGACCGTCCGGATTTCGGCGCGTCCAAGACGGATCTCGGTCTTTTCGGGCTCCAGAAGTCCTTCCATCGCCGCGCGGACATCCGCGATCGCTTCATAAATAATGCGGTAGGTTTTGATCTCGACTTCCGCCTTTCGAGCGGCTTCTTCCGATTTGGCGTCCGCCCGCACACTGTAGCCGATGATGACAGCCTCCGAAGCGGAGGCTAGCGCCACGTCCGTTTCATTGATCCCGCCGACTCCGGAATGGATTACATTCAAGCGAATCTCATCGGTTGACATGCGTTCGAGCGAATCACGCAGCGCCTGCACCGACCCTTGAACATCAGCCTTCAAAATAATTTTCAGGTCCCGGATCTTCCCTTCCGCAACGCGTTCATGGAGGTTTTCCAGCGTGACGCCTTTTCGTTTCTGCGCTTCCTCGCTGATCACCATTTGACGCCGTTCCACCAAGATGCGGGCTTCGCGTTCATCCGACATGACGGTAAATCGGTCGCCGGCTTGTGGGACTGAATTGAGGCCTAGAACTTCCACCGGGGTCGAGGGACCGGCGGCGGCAATCCTGTTGCCCTGGTCGTCGAGGAGGGCTCGCACGCGGCCATAGGTCAGGCCGGCCACGACGATATCTGTCGGCTTGAGCGTTCCTTTTTGAACCAGGAGCGTCGCCGCGACACCTCGACGGGGGTCGATCTTCGCTTCGACCACAACCCCTTGCGCGGACCGGTCTGGATTGGCTTTCAATTCCATCAACTCGGCTTCAAGCAGAAGCATCTCGAGAAGCTTATCGATATTTGTTCCCTTCTTGGCCGAGACTTCCACAAAAACGGTCTTGCCGCCCCATTCTTCCGAAAGCAACTGATGCTGGGACAGTTCACGACGGATCTTTTCGACATCGGCGGTCGGAAGATCGATCTTATTGACCGCCACGACTATCGGGACTCCTGCCGCGCGGGCATGGTCGATCGCTTCGATGGTCTGAGGCATCACGCCGTCATCGGCGGCCACGACCAGGACGACGATATCGGTGACCTTGGCGCCACGCGCGCGCATGGCCGTAAACGCCTCGTGGCCCGGCGTGTCCAGAAAAACCACATCCCCTTTGCCTGTCGGCACGCGATAGGCACCGATATGCTGGGTAATTCCCCCCGCTTCTTTTTCCGCCACCCGCGTCTTCCGGATGGTATCGAGCAGGCTGGTCTTCCCGTGATCGACATGTCCCATGATCGTGACGACAGGAGGACGCGGCTTAAGCTTGTCGGGATCTTCTTTTTCTTCAACAGCATCGGTCTCTCGCAAAATAGGAATAATCTCGATATCAAAGCCGAGGCCATCAGCGGCCAGCGTGGCGATATCTGAATCGATCTGCTGATTGATGGTGACCATCGTTCCTAGACCCAGAAGTTTCTTAATCACATCAATAGGTTTGACATTCAGCTTCTCCGCTAAATCTTTTACAGTGACCACTTCCGGGACGCGGACTTTTGGTCGGGCGACCGCAGGAGGAGCTTCCCCGGGCGTCTTGGCCTCATGGATTGCCGCGACGGCATGGGACGGCGATGCCGGAGCATGAGCAGACTTAGCGACCGTTGGCCTTGGCGTCAGCGTCTTAAGCGGTGTCGGGGGCGGCATCTTGTAGGTAGCCGTTGGCTCACTTTTCGGATGTTCTTTCTTCACATCCGCAGGCACAGGCTTCTTAACTTCTTTGACCACCGGGATCGGCTTCACTTCCGGAACAACGGGGATTGGCTTCTTTTCGATAGGAGGAGCCACCGGCGCCTTCACTTCCGGCTTGGGGAGCGGAGGCGGAGGCGGTGGGGGCGGAGGAGGAACTGGTTTCGGAGGAGGCGCTTTCGGAATAACGCGGCGCGTCATGACGCCTGACACCCGGTGCAAGGTCGGGGACACAGGGGGTGCCGCCGCCGCTCGCTTGATCGTCTTCAAGACCATGCGCTTCTTCGTTTCGCCGGACACAGCAGACGCGCCAGCACCCGGCTCTTTACCTTTAACCGGGTTTTCGTCTTTGTCTGATTTTTTCTTTATCGTCATCTTACTCCGCTTTTTTTTCTCCGGGTTCAGTCGTCGCCTGTTCGGACGTTTCCGGCACAGCCTCAGGCTCCTGAGCCTCCGGAGCCGCGGGTTTTTCCTGAGGCGCTTTGGCCAATACAGCCTTGGCCGCCTCGATAATCTTGATGGCGGTCTTTTCCCCTACGCCCCGCAGACCCGTCAAATCATCGGGCTTAGCGCCGGCCAGTTTCTCGATGCTCCCCCAGCCACCTTTAATCAGGATATCCGTTGTTTTGGGACCAACGCCCTCAAGCTGGGCAAGCTGCTGAGTGCTGTGGGCAACGCGTTCCTGGACGGCTTCTTTACGCTGGCTTTCCGATTTGATGTCGATATGCCAGCCGGTCAGCCGGGCGGCTAAACGGGCGTTCTGACCGGACTTTCCGATCGCCAGAGAAAGCATATCATCTGAAACGATGATCTCCGCCTGTTTTTCGGATTCATTCACAATGTTGACCGAAATGACCTTGGCTGGAGAGAGACTGGCCGCGATGTATTTGGCGGAATCCGATGACCAGGCGATGAGATCGATGCGCTCGCCGCGCAATTCGTCGATAATCGGGCGGACACGCGACCCCTTCACTCCGACGCAGGCGCCCACGGGATCAATTTTCGGATTATTGCTCTTGACGGCCACTTTAGCCCGGAAACCAGGCTCACGGACCACCTCGATTACTTCCACCATCTTCTCGTAGACTTCCGGGGCTTCCTGCTCGAATAGACGCTGGACCACCAGAGGGTGAGACCGGCTGAGAAGGATCTTAGGACCGCGAGTCCCCCGTTCGACCTTCAGGACGAGAACTTTTACGCGTTCACCGATCGAGAAACGCTCACGGCGGACCTGTTCGCGAACGGGAAGGATCCCTTCTGTTTTTCCGAGATCGATGATGATATTGTGGTCGACAAACCGGTGCACGGTGCCTCCGACCAGGGTGCCTTCCTTGGTCTGGTACTCTTCCAGGATGCTCTGGCGCTCATTTTCGCGGATCTTCTGAATGATCACCTGCTTGGCCGTCTGAGCGGCGATACGGGAAAAATCCTCTGTGATCACCGGGATCCGAAGATCATCATCAAGCTTCGCCTTGGCGTCTACAAGTCTGGCGGAAGCGAGATCGATTTCGAGATTGTCGTTGGTGACCAGCTCGACCACTTTTTTGATCAAAAAGGCCTGCACTTCAGCCGTGTCGGGGTTAATCCGGGCTTCGAGGTTCACCATTTTGCCCGAATGTTTTTTATAGGCCGAGACGAGCGCTTGCTCGATCATCTTCAAGATGTCGTCCTTTTTGATGCCTTTGTCCCGTTCAATCTGCTCTAGAACAGGAAGAAGTTCGCTTTTTTCAGCCACGACGTCCTCCTAAATGTGAATCTCTGGATCGAGCTTCGCCTTGGCGACATCCACCAGAGGCAATGCAAAAGTCTGCTGCGGGGTCTCTTCGACCACAACAATCCCCGCGTTGATCGACTGCAGCTTCCCCTTGAAATGCCGCCGGCCGTTCAAGGGAGCGTAAAGCGTCACATCCACACGTTCGCCGACAAATCGCTGATAGTCCGCTTCTTTCTTCAGAGGCCTGTTGATCCCGGGCGAGGACACTTCCAGCGAGTATCGCTGTTTAATAATGTCCGCCGCATCAAGAATCCGGCCGATATGATCCGAGATCGTCGCGCAGTCATCCAGCTTGATGCCCCCGGGCTTATCCAGAAAAAAGCGGAGCACCCATTGTCCATTCTCATGGACAAACTGGATGTCCACCGGCTCCGCCCCATGTTCCAGGAGCACCGGGGCGACCACTTGCTCGATCTGCTCGATTAAAAGGCTCTTTGCGTTCGCCATAAGGCACCCAACAAAAAAGAGTGGCCAGCTTCGCCACTCTTGACTAGGACTATAGTACCAAAAATTAGCGCAATTTTGCCAGCAGATCCTTGACGTATGCGATCGCGGAATCTGGAGTCAGATCGATTGAGGTCGTTTCCGAACGGAGACGAAATTCGACTTTCTTGTCAGCGAGCTTACGCTCGCCAATGACAAGACGCAGCGGAATCCCGACGAGATCGGCGTCCTTGAGTTTCACACCCGCGGACTCTGACCGGTCATCCAGAAGGACATCGATCCCTGCTTTGAGAGCGCTTTCATAGAGCGATTCCGCCGTGGCTTTAATTTCGTCTTTGGACATATTGAGAGGAATAATGGCCAGCTGCCAGGGGCTGAGCGCCGCAGGCCACAGGATGCCGTTGGCGTCATGGCATTGTTCGATACAGGCCGCCACGACGCGAGAAACTCCGATCCCGTAACAGCCCATAACAAAGGGCTGCGGTTTTCCCTGGACGTCAAGAAAGGTGGCTTTCATGCTGGACGAATATTTCGTTCCCAACTTGAAGGTATGGCCCACCTCAATCCCACGATGGTAATCCATCGGCTTACTGCATTTTGGGCAGGGGTCCCCTGCCGCAGCTTTGCGCAGGTCGGCATATTGCGCCGGCTCGAAATCCCGCCCTGGAACGACGTGAACGAGATGAATATCTTTTTTATTCCCCCCCGCCACGCCATCCGTAATCGTCCTGACGGAATGGTCGGCGATCATCTTCGCCTTCATTCCAACCGGGCCGGCAAACCCCACGGGGGATCCGGAGACCAGACTGTACGTGGCTTCATTGGCTTTCACGACGCGCTGGACCTTGAGCAGGCGCGCAAGTTTGGCTTCATTAAGCTCATGATCGCCGCGAACAAGGACAACCACCGGCTGGTCATCCGCCAGGAGGACGAGAACTTTAATGAACTGGCGGGCGGGTTGTTTGACGATTTTAGCGACAGCCTCGACGCTCACAGCTCCCGGCGTCGAAACGTCCTGGGTCTTCTCGGAAGTGACTGGGACTGTGGCGATGGCGACCGGCGGAAGTTCCGCACGTTCGATATTCGCCGCATAGCCGCAGGAGCAGCTGACAATCCCTTCTTCACCGCTGTCGGCCAGGACCATAAATTCATGAGAGAAACTGCCGCCGATCGCCCCGGACTCGGCTTCGACAGGCCGGAAGCGCAGGCCGCAGCGAGTGAAAATCCGTTTATAAGCCTCGAAAACGTCCTGATAGTAACGATTCACATCGGCTTCGTCGGTGTGGAAGGAATAGGCATCTTTCATCAGAAATTCGCGCGCCCGCATGATGCCGAACCGCGGCCGGATCTCATCCCGGTATTTCACCCCGAACTGATAGAGCATGAGCGGCAGTTGCCGATAGGATCGGACTTCGCGGCGCACGAGGTCCGTGATGACTTCCTCCGCCGTCGGGGCGAGGCAGAAGTCAGAGTCTTTTCGGTCTTTGAGTCGCATCAACTCTTTGCCGTAGATTCCCCAGCGGCCTGTTTCTTCCCAGAGTTCTTTGGGTTGGAGCTGCGGCAGCCAGACTTCCTGGCCGCCGACCGTGTTCATCTCTTCACGAACGATGCGCTCGACATTTCGCAGGACGCGCAGCCCTGCCGGCAGCCATTCATAGAGACCGGCCGCAAGCTTCCGGATCAAGCCCGCGCGCAGCATCAGCTGATGAGAAATAGTTTCCGCTTCACTCGGAACTTCACGGAGAGTCGGGATGAATGTTCGGCTCAGGCGCATGATCGTCTACTTCCAGAATCCGAGGCGCCAGCGCATCACGTCCTGGTAGGACGCATAGAGGAAGATCGTCATCACGAGGGACAGTCCGACGGCATTAGCCACCCGCATGGCGCGACGGCTGAGCGGGCGGCGGATGATCCCCTCGATGGTGTACAGAAGAATATGGCCGCCGTCCAGGATGGGAATCGGAAAAAGATTAAACAAACCCAGGCCGGTCGAGATAATCGCGATCAGATAGATCACGTAAGCAACGCCTTCCTTTGTCGCCTTGGTGACCATCTGGGCGATGCCGATCGGACCCGACAATTCTTTGGGCCCTTCGAAATGACGAACCTTAAGGGACAAATAATGGAGCGGCTGAAGCGTCCAAACCTTCAGATCAAGATAGGCCGCCTTAAAACTTCCCTTCGCCCCCGGCTTTACTTTATCTATTCTGGGCATGATCCCGATCAAACCGAACCCTTGTTGAGGATCAAGCTTTGGCGTCAGCATCAGATGCAGCTGCTGCGGCGTCTGGCCGTTCGGTCCCGGCCTTTCGATATCCAGGGCCATTTCCCTCCCAGGACTCTGATGGATGACATTGGCCATTTCTTCCCAGGAAGTGATCGGTTTTCCGTCGATGGAAAGGACTCGATCATTTTCCTGCAGCTTAGCGGCGGCCGCAGGCAGGCCAGGAATCACATCGCCCACAATCGGCTGAGCGGAAGGCTGAAGTATTCCCCAGACCCCGGCGACAAGCGCGAAGAGAACAAAGGCCAGAGCATAATTCATGGCGGGCCCAGCCAGCGCGATGAGGTTGCGCCGATACCAGGGCTGTGAAAAGAACTCGTCCGGTTTATTGGAACGCTCATCCATGAACTCTCCGGCCAGCTTCACCATTCCTCCGAGCGGAACCACGCAGACCGAATAACGGATTTTACGGGACGTCCAACCAAACAGTTCCGGGCCGAACCCGACCGTGAAACGCTCGACGCGAACCTTCAGCCAGCGCGCCATCATGAGATGGCCCATCTCGTGCACGACAACGACGAGTCCGAGACAGAAGATGGTCAGCGCAACCCGCGGGATCATATGAATCATCCGATGAACTCCTTAGCTGTGGCCCGGGCCCAGCGATCCGTTTCCAGAATCAGGTCGAGTGTCTGACGGCTGTGGCCTTTGTGTCTGGCCAGTGTTTTCTCCACGATTTTAGCAATATCCGTGAACAGGATTTCCCCGCGCAGAAAAGCGTACACCGCCACCTCATCGGCCGCATTAAGAGCGGCGGGCCAGGTGCCGCCGCGCTTGCCCGCTTCCCGCGCCAGGGTCAGGCAAGGGAACTTCCGGAAATCAGGTTCATAGAACTCCAACTGCCGGATTTTTGGCAAGTCCAGCGTCTCCAGGCACCCGGGATGGCGTTCCGGATAGGTGAGCGCATACTGGATGGGCAGACGCATGTCGGGCCACGAGAGTTGCGCGAGCATCGTCCCATCGACAAAATCCACCATCGAGTGGACGATGGACTGGGGATGGATGACGACATCGACTTGCTTGAGAGGAATACCGAAAAGGATGCTCGCCTCCAGAGTTTCCAGGCCCTTGTTCATCAGGGTGGCGCTGTCGATGGTAATCTTGGGTCCCATCTTCCAGGTCGGATGCGCCAGAGCCTGCTGCGCGGTCACACGCGACAAGGACTTCTTCGCGCGATAAAAGGGACCCCCCGAAGCCGTGAGCAATAAACGCTTGACGGCGCGAGGGTCCTGACCGCGCAGGCACTGGAACACAGCCGAGTGCTCGCTGTCAACGGGCAGAAGGGTGGCGCCGTGCTTTTTGGCTTCGCTCATGACCAGTTCCCCCGCCATGGTCAGGGATTCCTTGTTCGCGAGCGCGACGGTCTTTCTCGCGCGCAGCGCCGCCAGAAGCGGCTGAAGCCCAACGGTTCCGACGACAGCGGATACCACGTAATTCGCATCCGGCCAGGACGCCAGGTCCATCAACCCTTTAAGGCCGCTCAGAACAATCAGCGGACGCCCGCGAACGCGAATGCGGCGGTCCCGGATCGATGCCGCCGCGGCCTCGTCCCACTCCACCACCACTTCCGGCTGAAAGCGGCGAATCTGGTCCATCAGCCTGTCGAGCTGCCCGTACGTCCCCAGTCCGACCACGCGGCAGTCCTCGCCCATGTGCTTGATGACATCCAGCGTCTGCATCCCGATGGAACCGGTCGAACCCAGGACAACAATCCGCCGGCCTAATTTATGAGGCATGTTCAAACTCCTTCATCCATTAATGTTTAAGAAAGGCCCAGTAATAGTAATAGAAAGGCGCCGTCAGGAGAAACGAGTCAAATCGGTCGAGAACCCCTCCGTGACCGGGAAGGAGCTGAGAAGAATCCTTGATGCCAGCCCCGCGCTTCAGGACGGATTCCCCGAGGTCTGAGACAAATGCCAGGACTCCGACAATCAGAGCCAGGCCCACCGATTCGCCCAGCCTCAAATACGGCCGAAGCACGCTCATCTGGAATGCCACCGCGACGCCGGCCGCCGCCATCAAACCGGCGAGGGTTCCTTCCCAGCTTTTTTTGGGACTGATGGAGGGCGCGATTTTATGGCGGCCCCAACGCATTCCGACGAAATAAGCCGCGGTGTCTTCCATCCAGACCAGAGAGAAGAGAAGGAACGTGATCTCGCGCCCTCCCGGACGCAAATCGCGGATCAGAAGGAGGTGCGACAAGGACCAGGCCACGTAAAATATCCCAAGGAGCGTCACGCCCCACTCGGATAACGAGGTATCCCTCGGGCCTTTCGCAAGACTTCGTGACACAATCAGGATCATGATCAGACCCAGCAGGGCGGATGTCGTCTGGTTATCCGTCACCTGCCCGAAGGATACTCCGTTTAAAAAAACCGACAGCACAACGAGAACGCTCGCCGCAAGCCCAATGCCTGGATAAGAGGGATAACCGGTCTCGCCGGCCAGGTAATAAAACTCACGCACGCCCAGCATGACAATCCCAAGAACGATGAAAAGAAACGGAAGACCCCCGAAGAAAATCGATCCCAGGATCAGGGCCGCACCAATGATGCCTGTCGATATCCGAGGGAGGAGCATTTCTACAATCCACCGAACCGGCGTTCGCGTCTCTGGTATTCAGCGATCGCTTCATACAGATGCGGCCGGCGGAAATCCGGCCAGAGCGTTTTAGTCACGTACAGCTCGGTGTAAGCGGATTCCCAGAGAAGAAAATTAGAGAGACGCATTTCTCCCGAGGTCCGGATCAGGAGATCGGGCTCCGGACAATCGGGCGCGTAGAGAAAGTGCGAGAGGATCTTTTCATCGATCTTCTGATGTCCCGCCTCGACTGCCAGGTTGCAGGCATCGACGATTTCCTGACGCCCCCCGTAGTTTAATGCCAGAACCAGTGTCAGCCCCATATTATGAGCGGTGGCCTCAATGGCTTCTCTCAGGCGTTTACGGGCACCTTCCGGGAGCGCGTTCAACCGGCCAATAGCCCGCAGCCGCACATGGTTTTTCTGAAGATCGGGCAATTCGCGGACGATGTATTCCTGAAGGAGATGCATGAGCGCCTGGACTTCCGCCCCGGGCCGTGCCCAGTTTTCAGCTGAAAAGGCGTAAAGAGTCAGGTAGCGGATTCCCAGATCGCCGCAGGATTTGACGATTTCCCGTACGGAGGTGATACCGGAACGATGGCCGAAAATACGCGGCAGGTGCCGGCTTTTAGCCCAGCGGCCATTCCCGTCCATAATGATGGCCACATGGGCCGGGATTTTCGACTTGTCCAGGACGGGAACGGCAGGGGAAGGGGCTCGACGGGAAATCAAGGAAGGCATCACTCAGTTTAGCAAAACCCGACTAGACTTCCATGATGTCGCGCTCTTTGGCCGCGAGCGTCTCATCCACCCTTTTCACGTAAAGATCGGTCATCTTCTGAATATCGTGTTCGGCCTTTTCGCGGTCGTCTTCCGCGATCTCTTTTGCCTTTTCCGATTTCTTCAGCTTCTCGACGCCGTCCCGGCGTTCGTTGCGAATGGCCACGCGGTATTCTTCAGACATCTTCCGGACCACACGGATCAGGTCCTTGCGTCGCTCTTCGGTCAGAGACGGGATCTGCAGACGGATGAGGCTGCCATCGTTCGACGGATTCAGGCCGAGATCGGATTTTTGAATCGCTTTTTCGATGGCCTGCATGGCCCCTTTGTCCCAGGGCCGGATCTCAAGCGTCCGGGCTTCCGGCGTCGCGACATTCGCCAATTGATTGATGGGGGTGAGTGCTCCGTAATAATCAACACGCACGTTCTCCAGAAGCGCCGCGCTGGCCCGGCCGGTACGCAACGTCGAAAAATCCCCCTTCATTTTATCCAGCGTCTTCTGCATCTGGCTTTCTATCGTCGATATCAGATCGCGTATAGACATAAGTCCATCCTCACTGACTCTTAATGAGAGTCCCCACGGCATCTCCGGCCACGGCGCGGCGGATATTGCCGTCCTTATAGAGATTAAAGACCATGATGGGCAGGTGATTTTCCATGCACAGAGAAAAGGCGGTTGTATCCATCACGCGCAGGCGCTTGCGGATGGCTTCCATGGCTGTAAGCTGTGTGAGTCGTTTCGCCTTGGGATTGGTCCGCGGATCATCGGAATACACGCCATCCACCTGCGTCCCTTTTAACAGCACGTCAGCGCCGATTTCCACGGCGCGCAGCGCCGCCGTCGTATCGGTGGAAAAATAGGGATTGCCGGTGCCTCCGGCGAAAATGACGACCCGCCCCTTTTCGAGATGACGGACGGCCCGTCGGCGGATATAGGCTTCGGCCAGTTTGGAGATTTCAATGGCGCTCTGCACTCGGGTGGGGATTCCCATTTTTTCGAGGGCGTCCTGAAGAGACAACGCGTTGATCACGGTGGCGAGCATGCCCATGTAGTCCGCGGTCACGCGCTCAATGCCTCGGGCACGGTCGGAAGTCCCCCGCCAGATGTTGCCTCCGCCCACCACGATGGCCATCTGGGTGTTCGCCGTCAGAGCTTCGGAGATTTCCTTGGCAATATGGTGGAGGGCGTCGACATCAATACCGTAACGTTCTTTACCGCGAAAGGCTTCGCCTGAGATCTTGAGGAGGACGCGCTTCTGTTTACGCGTGGCAGTCATGGATTCGACTTCGCTGCGCTACGCTCACCATAGGCCCTGAGCATAGTCGAAGGGCTCAATCTTTCCCTACTTCATAGCGGGCAAACCGCCGGAGCATGATCTTCTCCCCGGTTTTAGCCGACGCTTCGGTCAGGAGATCCTTCACCTTCACTTTTCCTGATGATTCACGGACATAGGCCTGCTCGAGAAGGCAAAATTCGGACAGATATTTATCCAGACGGCCTTCCGCGATCTTTGCCGCCACAGGCGCCGGCTTCTTTTCCTTGACGGCTTCCAGCTCGAATTCTTTGCGCTTTTCATCGAGCGCTTGAGCCGGGACCTGATCACGCGACACCCAGCGCGGTCTCATCGCGGCGATCTGCATTCCGAGCTCTTTGACCAGGTTCTGGAAATCATCGGTGCGCGCGACAAAATCGGTTTCACAATTCAGCTCCAGGAGAACACCGACGGTCCCCCCCAGGTGGATATACGAACCCACCATCCCTTTGGACGTTTCCTTGCCTTCACGTTTGGCCGCCAGCGCGACTCCTCGGTCGCGCAACCAGGCCTTGGCCTTTTCAAAGTTTCCCCCGGACTCTTCGAGGGCCTTTTTGCAATCCATGATCCCCGCGCCGGTTTGTTCGCGCAAATCTTGAATTTGAGAAGCGGTGACGGGACTTCCGTTGGTGTTCGGCATGGGTTAGTGTGAACTGCTGGGCGTAATTGTTTCTTCGACGGCGGGGGCGACGGCCTGCGGCTCTGTGGCGGACAGCTCGATCGGGGCTTCCGATGTCTGCTGTTCCGCGCCATCGGCTGAAGCCGCCGTCGGCGTAGCCGCTTTTTCTGCCTCCGCTTTTCCTTCCAGTATCGCGTCCGCGATCAAGGTGCAGAAGAGTTTGACGGATCGGATGGCGTCATCGTTCCCCGGAACAGGGAAATCGATCAGATCCGGGTCGCAATTGGTGTCGCAGACCGCGACCACAGGAATTTCCATGCGCCGCGCTTCGAGGATGGCGGTATTCTCCTGGACCGGATCGATCACGAAAAGACAGCCGGGAAGATCATGCATGCCCTTAAAACCGGCCAGCGTCTTGGTCAACCGGAGACGTTCCTTCTCAAGCCGCGAAACCTCTTTTTTGGACATCACACGGAAAAGCCCATCGGCTTTCATTTTGTCCAGCTCATTCAGCCGGCCGATGGAACGCTTGATGGTCTCGAAGTTGGTGAGTGTGCCGCCGAGCCAGCGCTCGCTGACATAAAAAGAGCCGCAGCGCTGCGATTCGGTCATGATCGCGTCCTGGGCCTGCTTCTTGGTCCCCACAAAAAGAACCGGGCGTCCCTGAGCGGCCATGTCGCGGATAAACTTGTACGCTTTCTTCAGCTCTTTGGCTGTTTTCTGTAAATCGATGATATGGATGTTGCTGCGGGAACCAAAGATATACTTGGCCATCTTGGGATTCCAGCGACGTGTTTGGTGCCCGAAGTGTACGCCAGCCTCGAGCAACGCTTTCATGGATATCGTTGCCATTATTTTCTCCTCTAAATGTTTGCGTATTATAGCAAAGGACGGCGGTTTCTACGCAAGCTCTTTATCCGTTTCGCGGCGGGTCTCCCAACGGACGAGCCTGATCGAAATTTCGAAAAGGGCGATGGCGGCGCCCGCCAGAACCAGATAACCAGGCGATGACGGGGTTCACCGCGAAGGCGCCGATCGGCAGCCCCCACCAAAAAGAACGGGGTGCCCTCAGGGACGCTCCTGCTTTTCTGCTATTTTCCGATAGCAGCGAACCCCATTTTCCAAGTCACGTCGACTCCCAACGGCGAGCGGCTGAGGTAAACGCAGAAAGATGCTTTGACCAATTGTGCAATATGGCAGGATCAAAGTCTGCCCCATTCGGCCAAACCAATGTATGGATTTCACGATCAAGTCGCACACGATTAAAGACTTTGGGATTCTTCAACGGACCGTAGAGCTCGCCCGCAAGAATGGGCTGGAAATCGATGGTTCGCTTACATTTATCATCAAAAGATATTTCCAAAGTATATGGGCCAGTTTTCTTAAACGAGCGGACTTTGCAAATTGAATGTTTCAAGGGTTTCTCCTTACTTCAACGGTTTAATGGGTTCCGGCTTCCGTCCCGCTTGCAGCCGCTGCCAGTCCAGCCTCAATTCCTTCTTATGAAGTTCTGTCCACGCTTCGACAAGTCTTCTCTGCGTTTTTGGGAGAGATCCGGATATCACTCCAATGGGATCGATCCCATACACCGCGACGTGCTCTTGATAATAGGCATGAAAATGCGGCTTATGATGTCGACCGCCGAACTCCGCATACATACGAATAACGATACCAAAGAATCGACTTAGCTCAGGCATGCCTACATTTTACAATGTTCCGTCAATAGAGGGGTATTTTTAGCGCGTTCGGGTGACGATGTACTGCGCGATGGCGTTCAAGGTCTGCTTTGGAGTCGAATCGGAAAAACTATGGAGGGCATTTTTGGCCTGCTGGGCAAAATTGGAAGCCTGTCGTAATCCTTCCTTAATCGCACCGGAATCATTGACCCAGGCGATGATGCCCTGGACATTCTCACAGGTCGGTTCGCGAAGCCAGCCCAGGAATTTTTCCTTTTCAGCGGGCTGAAGTCGATCGCGCAACCAGATGAGAGGGAGAGTCAATTTCCCGTTCGCAAGGTCCGTGCGAAGCGTTTTACCAGTCACCTCTTCTTCGCCGATTAAATCCAGGGTGTCATCGATAATCTGGAATGCCATGCCGAGATTCCACCCATAATGCCCGAGTGCAGTGGCCTGGTCCGTCGATAGCCTTGCCAGCCGGGCTCCGCCGCGCATTGAAGCTCCCATTAAGGTAGCCGTTTTATTATCAATAAAGGAAAGGTATTCCGAAAGCGTCAGATCAAGCTGAAAACGCCGCCGGACCTGGTTAATTTCCCCCTGGCAGATTGACCGGGTCGTCCGCGCGAAGAGATCCACGAGTTGAGGATCGTTCAGCCCGGCCAAAAGTGAAAACCCTTCAACATAAAGAAAATCGCCGAGGAGAATCGCCACCTCCTCACCGAATTTAACCGCCACGGTCGGCTTCTGATGCCGCAGAACCGCGCGATCCACGATATCGTCATGAACTAACGTAGACAGGTGAATAAGCTCCGCCGCGGCACCGACGGTAATGGCATCGTCGCCCTGGGATCCGCCGAGCTGCGCGCTTAACACAACCAGGGCCGGGCGCAGCCGCTTGCCGCCGGCCTGCACGACATACTCAACGATTTCAGGAATCATTCCCTTGCCGCGGGTCGCCACTTCCTGGAGGTGGCCTTCGGTCTGCAGCAGATAAGGGAAGATCGATTGATAAAGGTCTTCGAGCTTTGCCTGTTCCTGCTTTAAATTAACCGAGCCGCTCATTGATGAACCAGGGGAGCGCTGGAGACGACCATCACGGGGGGCTGAACCGTCTGCTCAACCGCCGGCCTCGGTGCGAGCCGTACCGCTTTGGCGAACCCCACCTGCGGGAAGAGACCGACAAAAAGAGTGACAAAGGAGGTGACGGCCAACGTCAGGCGCATGGGTAGATTCATCGCCACGGGAGCCTCTGAAGCTGGGGGTTGGAAATACATGGCTCTCAAGATTTTGAAGTAGTACCCGACTGAAATGACACTGTTCACCGCCGCCAAAACGACCAGCCAGGTCCATCCGGCGCTGAAGGCCGCCCAGAAAATATAAAACTTGGCCACAAATCCGACGGTCGGAGGAACCCCGGCCAGGCTGACTAAAAACAGCACGAAAAGGGCGCTTAAGAGTGGCGCTTTTTTTCCCAACCCGGCAAAAGCCGAAAGATCATTGGAATGAAGCGCGTTGGCCAGACAGATCACGACGGCGAACGCCCCCAGATTCATGAAGAGATACGCGCCGCCATAGAAATAAACGCTGGCGATGCCTGTCGCGCCGCCGGCGATGAGTCCCAGGAGCATATACCCCATATGGGCGATCGAAGAATAAGCGAGCAGACGCACGACATTGGTCTGCTGAAGCCCGATCAGATTGGCAACGGTCATGGTCAGGGCCGCCAGAATGACCAGGACATTCACCGCGCCCAGTTGAGCGCTCGGCAGGCTGAAGTTGAAAACACGCAAGGCAATTGCGATACCCGCCACTTTCGGCGCCACGGAGAGAAATGCAGCGACTGGCGTCGGAGCGCCCTCGAAGGCGTCCGGGACCCACATATGAAACGGTACGAGCGCGATTTTGAAACCAAAACTGACCAGGATAAAGAAGATGGCCACCAGCGCCAGAGGAGCCTTGTCCGGCTGAAGCAGCGCACCGGACTGAAGGCTCGCCAGGGATGTGCTTCCGGTCAAACCGTAGAAAATGGAGATGCCGTAGGCCAGCATGGCGGAAGAGAAGGCGCCAAGAAGGAAGAACTTGATCGCCCCTTCGCTGGATTTCTCGATATGCCGCAGATAACCGGTCAAAATGAATCCCGGGACTCCGACCAGTTCAATGGAAAGAAAGATCATCAGAAAATCGTTGGCCGAGGCAACGAGGATCAGCCCCACAGCGGCCAGAAGGAGCAAGCCGTAGTAGACCGCCAGTGGCTGTCCCCCCAGGGTGTTGTCCTGTTCGCTGAGAAGAACGACAAAAAAGGTCGTCGAGAGGGTGATGCAGGTTAGAAAAAAGGAGAGACCGTCGGCGACAAGCATCCCCCGTCCGAAGAGGATGGGCGAGGCGAGCCCGGCGGGACGCACAAGGGCCGCCGTCACAACAAGCCCGGCCAGAGTCAGCCAGAAGCCGCCGTTCCGTGATCCCCCGCCCTTGAGCGTATCCATCCCGAAGAGGACGAAGGCAAAAGCGCTCAACGAAAGAGCCGGCGCCAGAAGGAAGAAGCTGTTCATGGCTGAGGAAGCTTCAGAATGTCGACCAGATGAGACAGAGTGGTACTCAGTGGTGAAAGAAGCAATGAAGGCATGATCCCGAAGAGGATCATCAGAACGCATAGAGGAACAGTGGCGATCAGTTCCCGCGCATTCATGTCCGTCAGTTTTTCCCACTTCGTGTTAAACGCACCGAGGAAGACTTTCTTGATCATGACCAGGAAGAAAGCTGCCGTAATCAGGATACCGAGCAGCGAGATCAGCGTCACATATCGGTAAGCGGCGACCTGGAACGATCCCAGGAAGCACAGGAATTCGCTCACGAATCCGGAGAGGAGCGGCAGTCCCAGAGACGCGAAGCACGCCAGGGTCATAATCCCCGTATAAACAGGAAGTTTCGAACCTAGACCGCCGAAGGCGTTCACGTCACGCGTATGGGCGCGGTCGTAGATAACGCCGACCAGAAGGAAGAGGGCGCCCGTGATGATGCCGTGATTGATCATCTGGAGAACCGCGCCGTTGAACCCGATCACATTCAAAGAGGCGATCCCGAGGAGCGCGTAACCCATATGGTTGACGGACGAGTAGGCGATCATGCGCTTGATGTCCGTCTGAGCCAGGGAACAGAACGCTCCATAAACAATATTAATGGCCGCGATCACCGCCAGCCCGAAAGCCAGCCTTTGCGTGGCGATCGGCAGGAGCGGGAACGAAAAACGCATGAGCCCATAAAGCCCCATTTTCAGCAGCACACCGGCCAGGATGACCGAGACCGCCGTCGGCGCCTCGACGTGCGCCAGCGGCAGCCAGGTATGGAATGGGAAGGCCGGAATTTTTACCGCGAACCCCAGGTATAGTCCCAGGAAAATCCATAGCTGAAGCCCTCGAGCCAGAGTCGGAGTTTGCTTGAGCAATTCCAGATAGTCAAAGGTATGAGGCGTCGTGTTGAAATACAGGGCCAGAAGCGCGATCAGCATGAACACGCTGCCGAAGAGCGTAAAGAGGAAGAATTTGATCGCCGCGTATTCCTTTTGGGGTCCGCCCCAGATGCCGATCAGGAAGTACATCGGGACCAGCGTCAACTCCCAGAACACGTAAAAGAGGAACATGTCGAGCGCCACAAAAACGCCGAGCATGGCCGTTTCCAGCATCAGGAAGAAAAAGAAGTACTCCTTCACGCGCTCTTCGATGCCGAAGGAGGCGATCACGGATAACAGCGTCAGGAGCGTGGTCAAAACCACCATCGAGAGAGACAACCCGTCGATCGCCATGAAGTAATGGATGTTGAACGCCGGGATCCAGTTCAATTTCTCCGCGAACTGAAAATCGGGCGTTGTGGAATTAAAGTTCGCCCAAAGCCACAAGGAAGCCACGAGGGCGGCGGCGCTCGAGGCCGCGGCGACGGCCCGGACCACCTGGACCTTCTGCTTCGGGATGAGCAAAATAATGATTCCGCCGATCAACGGCAAAAACGTGATGAATGAAAGTACGCCCATATTTAAATCCTCCTCCGCCACTGAGTCATAGGCGGACCCGCCTACGCCGTAGTGGCGGGCTAATGTTTACCGACGAAAGTTTCCATCGCCGTGAGCAGCGCCACCAGAGTCATGGTAATGACCAGGAGATAATTCTGCACAAACCCGTTCTGCATACGCCGCGCGATCGCCCCGAGGCTTTCCGCGCTCCAGCCGCTCCCGTTCACGACACCATCCACCAGATGATCATCAATCCAGCTCTGGATTTCCGACCAGAGACTGGCCGCCTGGCCAAATCCATCGACGAAGATCCGGTCGATGACATTAAAATCAAACCAGGCCAGGAGCTCCGCCAGTTTCCCTGTCGGCCGGACAAAGACGGCCCAATATAGTTCATCGATGTAATATTTGTTCTTAAGCAGTTTGTGAAGGGGAGCAAAAGCCGAGGCGAGTTGCCCGACCAATGTCAGGGATCCCAGATACAGCGCTCCGCCGACGGCCAGCCCCAGAAAACCGGATCCCAGCGCGACCAGCCCGACCCATGGCGGTACGGCCGCATCCGGACGACCCGGCATCGGGAAAAAACGCTCCAAGGTTTCAGGGGCATGCATGAACCAGCCAAGCCCGAGGGCGGCAACCGCCAGGATCATCAAGGGAACGATCATGCTCCAGGGCGACTCATGCGCATGCGCGAAACGATCGCGCTCTCTGGGATCTCCCAGAAAGATCAGGGAAAATGCCCTGGTCATGTAGAAGGAAGTCAGGAACGCGCCCGCGCAGCCGATCCCATAGAGAAGAACATGATGAGAGCCGTAGGCGGCCCCGAGAATCATTTCTTTAGAGAAATAACCCGAGGTACCCCAGAAACCAACGAGCGCGAGAGTTCCGGAGAGGAACGTCCAGAACGTCGCCGGCATCTGCTTGGAAAGGCTGCCCATTTTCCACAGGTCATTGGTATGGACCGAATGGATGATCGAGCCGGCCGCGAGGAAGAGAAGCGCCTTGAAGGCGGCGTGCGTCGTCAAATGGAAAAGACCGGCGGAGTAGCCGCCGACCCCCAGCCCCATGATCATATAGCCCAGCTGGGAGATCGTGGAATAGGCGAGGACCTTTTTTACGTCATCCGCCGTGACCGCGATCGTCGCCGCGAAAATGGCCGTAAATCCCCCCACCCAGGCCACCACTTCAAGCGCCTGGGGTGCCTGCAGGAAAAATCCATAGGAGCGCGCGACCAGGTAAACACCGGCAGCCACCATGGTCGCGGCATGAATGAGCGCAGACACAGGGGTAGGTCCCTCCATGGCGTCCGGCAACCAGACATGCAGCGGGAATTGAGCGGACTTTCCGACCGTTCCGCAGAAGAGCAGAAGGGCGATGATCGTCGCCATATGGGTGGAAACGTTTCCATCATGCAGATGGTTCTGGATCTGCGTGAAATTAAAAGTGCCGATCACGAAGAAAATAGTCAGGAGACCCGCGTAAAAACCCAGATCGCCCAGACGCGTCGTGAGAAAGGCCTTATTGCCTGCCGCGCCTGCGGCGTCACGCTCGAACTCAAAGCCGATCAGGAAATAGGAGCAAGCCCCCATGATTTCCCAGCCAATGAAGAACTGCAGATAGTTGTTCGCCAGAACCAGGGCCAGCATCGCCGCTGTGAAGAGCGACAAATACGAGAAGAAACGCTTGAAACGCGGGGCGTCATGCATATAACCGACCGAATAAATCTGAATGAGCGCGCTGATCCCGCTGACCGCCACGACGAGCACCAGAGACGGCCCATCCAGGAGGACGCCCCATTCGAACTGGAAAAGCCCGACCTCGAACCAGGGATAATGAATTTCGTGCGGCAACTTCAAAGTACCATCGAGCACCTGCATCAGGAGATCAAAGGAGATTCCAAAACTCGCCAGGCAGGCCAGGATGCCAAGGGCCGCTCCCTTGACGGGGAGCCAGCGGCCGAAGAAAAAGATCAGGATCGCCGCGGCGAAGGGCAGGAGCGCGATGAGATACGCGTAATCAACCATGGAGAAGATTCATCTTTTCCGTATAGACGCTCTTGATATTGCGATAGATCGAGAGGACGAGAGAAAGGCCGACAACAGCTTCTGCCGCCGCCAGGGTGATGACAAAGATAACGATGGCCTGGCCCCGGACCTCTCCCGGATGAAGAAAGTGATTGAAGGCGACGAGATTGAGACTGGCCGCGTTAAACATAAGCTCGATCGACATGAGAATTCCAAGCACATTGCGCCGCGTGAGCGCCCCATACACGCCGATGCCAAAAACAATGGCGGACAGCATCAGAACATGATGAAGCGATAAGATCACCGGCGTTCGCCTTTCTCAAGCCCGAAATAAACCGCGCCCACCAGGGCCGCCAGAAGAACCAAAGACACGGCTTCAAACGGGACGACCATCTCCCCCAGAAGCAGTCGCCCGATTGCGGCCGTAGTCGGCACCGCCACCGTGTCCGCAAACACCCCGCGGTAAACCGCCCTGAACTGCAGGATGAGCGCGCAGACAATCGCCAGAGAGAACAAAACACCCCAGACCCATTGGTCATTGGTCTGACGATCCAGATGGTCTTGAGGACGCTGAGAAAGCATGATCACGAAGAGCATGATAATCATAATACCGCCGACATAAATCAGCAGCTGGCTGGCGGCGACAAAATCCGCGCCGAGAAGCGCAAAAATCCCGGCCACGACACCCAGGGCCGCCGTGAGCGCGATGGCGCCCCGAAAAACCGATCGAGACGTGACGACGACCAGAGAGAGCCCGATCAGGAGCACCGCCAGGCCGGCGAAGATGAGGGTCGCAAGTGTCTGTTCCATATTATTTCCGCAGGAGGATCATCAGTCCCGCCAGGCCGACGTTCACGAGCGACCAGGGTAATAGAAACTTCCAGCAGAACTGCATCAATCGATCCACACGCAAGCGCGGGAACGTCCAGCGGAACCACAGAAACATAAAGACAATCGCAAAAGTCTTCCCCAGAAACCAGAACCAGGAAGGGATCCATCCGCCCGCCGAATATCCATCGCCGCCGCCGAAGAATAGCGCGGCGGCCATCGCGGAAGCTAGAAACGTATACGCATATTCCGCGAGGAAGAACAGCGCGAACTTGAGGCCGGAGAATTCCGTATGGAATCCGGCGACCAGTTCGGACTCCGCTTCCGGGATGTCAAACGGCGTCCGGTTGGTTTCCGCCACCGAAGCGATGAGAAAAATGATAAAAGCCAGCTGTCCGACCACGGGATAAAAGATAAACCATCTGGGTAGAAACCCATGCCATAGGCCCTGCTGGGCCGCCGCGATCGATCTCAGGCTTTGTGTGCCGTAGAACATCAGGACGGGCACCACGGAGAGCACGCGCGGGATCTCATAGGACACCAGCTGGGCGGCGCCGCGAAGCCCCCCGAGCATGGAGAATTTGTTTCCCGATCCCCATCCCGCCATCAGGACGCCGATGGTGGAAATTCCCGAGATCGCGAAGATAAAGAGGACCCCGATATCCAGATCGATCGGAACCAGGCCTTTCCCGAAAGGCACGGGCGCAAAACAGACAAACACCGGGGACACGACCACCATGGGAGCCAGGATATGCACGAGCCGGTCAGACCCCACCGGAATGATGTCTTCCTTAAAGAAGAGTTTGACCCCGTCGGCCAAGGTCTGCAGGATCCCATAGGGGCCGACATTCATCGGACCCAGGCGAGCCTGCATGAACGCGGACACTTTTCGTTCCGCATACACCAGGACAATGGGAACCAGCGAAACGAGGAGCACGACAATACCCGCCTGAATCGCTTTCGACAGGATCCAGGCCCCCAGAGGAGACAAGCCATGGCCGATCCCCCAGGACTGAAGGACTTGAAATGCCCGGCTGAAGATTGGGCCGAGTTCGAACATCAGCGGTCGACCTCCCCTAAGACAATATCAATACTCCCCAGGATCGCGATGACGTCTGAAACCTTCCAGTCCTTGAGCAGGACCTGCAGGACTTGGAGGTTAATGAAGGAGGGAGCGCGAATATGCATCCGGTACGGGCTTGGGGAACCGTCGCTGACGATATAGAAACCGAGGTCTCCGCGCGGAGCTTCGAGATGCCCGTATCCTTCTCCCGCCGGGACCCGGAAGGTTTTGGGAATTTTTCCCATCGTTTCGCCTGGTTGGACGGCATTCAGCGCCTGTTCAATGATTTTCAGGCTTTCGCGCATTTCCTGGACACGCACCCAGTAGCGCTCCCAGCAATCGCCCTGCCTGCCGACAGGGATATCAAATTTCATCCTGGCATAAAGACCGTACGGGTCATCCTTGCGGACATCAGCTTTAAATCCGGTCGCACGCAGGTTCGGACCCGTAAGGCCCCAGGCGATCGCCATTTCCTGAGACATATTCCCGATATTTTTCGTGCGGTCGATGAAAATCGGATTATAGGTCAGGAGCGTATCGTATTCATCCAGGCGGCCGTACATTTCCTTGACGAATTGCCGGACCTTCGCCTCCCAACCCTCCGGAGAATCCGCCATGACACCCCCGATGCGGATATAGTTATAGGTCAGGCGCGCCCCGCAGATTTCCTCGAAAAGATCCAGGATCCGCTCTCGTTCCCTCCCGAAGGCAACCAGAAAAGGCGTGAACGCGCCGATGTCGATACCGTAGGTCCCGAGAAAAACGCAGTGCGAGGCGATGCGCTGAAGCTCTCCTGCGATCATCCGGAGATAATCGGCGCGCTCAGGAATGGCGACCCCCAGCAGCTTTTCAACCGCCAGACAATAGGACCAGTTGTTGGTCATGGCCGCCAGATAATCCAGGCGGTCGGTGAGAACGATGATCTGCGGATAAGTCCGCTTTTCGGCTAATTTTTCGGTCGCCCGGTGGAGATAGCCAAGGTCCGGCTGAGCGCTCGTAACGATTTCCCCATCCGTGGTGATGGCCACGCGCAGCACCCCATGGGTGGACGGATGCTGCGGCCCCAGGCTGATGAACATTCCCTGGTCGGGGGCCTGTTGCGGAAAAACTTCGGGAGCCGTCGTGGGAAGCGAGGTGTCGTTAGTCATAAAGTCGATTAATCGTACCGGTCGGGCTTAGCGACATAGTCTTTGCGCAGAGGATAGCCTTCCCAATCATCCGGAAGAAGTATGCGCCGCAGATTGTAATGGCCGGGAAAACGGATGCCCATCAGATCGTAAACTTCCCGTTCCTGCCAGTCCGCGGTCGGCCAGAGAGTCGAGAGGGTCGGAACTTCGGGATTGGACCGATCGTCCAGCTTCACTTTCAGGACTAACTTATGCTTATGAAGCGTGGAAACAAAGTAATAAACGACTTCGAAATGCGTTTTCCAGTCTATGGATGTCACAAACGAAAGAAAGTCAAAAGAGAGCGGCGGATCAAAGCGGAGATAACGGCAGAGGTCGACGAGCTGCGCCGCCGGAACCGCGACATAGAGTTCGTCTCCGCGAACCTGTCCCTGAATTTTCGGGATTTCCTGCAGCTGTGGAAATTTGGCCTGGATGGAAGCGAGGAGTTCCTGGGCGGTCATGCCACGGGCTCGGCTTTTTTCTTCGCCGCCGCGAGCATGCTGTAAGCCTGAATCTTGCGCTGCAGGGCGATCACTCCCTGCTGAAGCGCTTCAGGACGTGGCGGGCAACCAGGAACATAGATATCGACAGGAATGACTTTATCGACGCCTTTGCAGACGGAATAGGCATCATAGTAGGGACCGCCTGAATTGGAGCAGGACCCCATGGAAATGACAAAACGCGGTTCCGGCATCTGGTGGTAGAGGAGCTCGATGCGCGGCGCCATCTTTTTCGTGACGGTCCCCGCGATGATCATGAGGTCGGCTTGCCGCGGGGTCGGACGTGGAATGACACCGAAACGGTCAAAATCGTATTTGCTGGCATAGGACGACATCATTTCGATCGCACAGCAGGCCAGACCAAATGTCAGCGGCCAGATGCTGGATTTGCGCGCCCAATTGACGAAGGAATCCGCCGTCGTCATAAAGAGGGATCCACCGGGAAGGTGCTCAACATACAAGGGCCCCTTATCGAGAAGAATTCCCACCTATCTCTCCCACCGGAGCGCCCCGCGGCGCCACGTATAAATCAGTCCAAAGAAAAGTACGGCGACAAAAAGGACCATGCCGCTGAAACCAGGCCAGCCGAGCTCCCTGAAAATGATGGCCCAGGGATACAGGTAAAGCGCTTCGACATCAAAAACCACAAAGAGCAGCGCGAAGATATAAAACTCAATATCGACCGGGACATACGGCGTGCCGATCGGCTCCATGCCGCACTCATAAGCCATTTTCTGCCGTTCATCGCCGCTTTTGAAGCGAAGGAGCGGGGAGAGCACCAGAAGATTGACCAGGGCAAATCCAGCCCCGAAGAGGACAAAGATAAGAATATTTCCGTATTGCGCTAACATTTTTTCACGCCCTCGTAGACCTGAACAGCGCCGAAGGATAGCGGGCTGTACCGCACCTCCGAAAAACCCGTCCGCGTCAGAAGCTCGGAGACCTCTCCCGGCTCGTAAAAATCCCTGATGGTGTTCTCGAGATACCCTTTCGGCCACCGTTCTCCGCAGACCCACTGACCGATAAGCGGGATCCCGTAATTCAGATGGACCTGATGACCCAGGCGGGATAAAGCCGAACTCGGCCGCCCGAAATCCATATGCAGGACCTTGCCACCGTTGCGCAGGACCCGGAAGTTTTCCTTGAAAACGGCTTCCAGACAACCCCGCAGGTTGCGCAAGGCAAAAGCGGAGGTGATGCATTCAAAAGAACGGTCTGAAAAAGGAAGCCGGTCCGCCGATCCGTTCATCCACCGGATGGCGCCTCCCGGGTCCTTCTCCCTGGCTTTCGCCAGCATCCTTTCGGAAAAATCCAGGCCGACCACGTTGTGCCCCGAGTGCGCCGCGAGAAAAGCCACATCCCCGGTTCCTGTGGCAATGTCGAGAACTCTCGCCCCTGCCGGCACACGGCTCAAGAGAGCCTTGCGCCAATGCTGGTGCAAACCGAGGCTGGCCCAACTGTTAAACCGATCGTAATCAGAGGCAATACGATCGAACATCGCGCGGATGCTGGATCCGTTGAACGGTGTGACAGCGGCTGAAGACACTGATTCGGACGAGCGGTTACTGGAGGTCTTCGGCTCCGAGGGTCTTTTTGGAGGCATCAGCTTTCACCTTCTCCACAGACGCCTGGACAAGCTGCGTAATCCGGCTGGAAAGCGCATCAATATAGTCTCCGCCCGTGCGCAAGCCTGCTTCTTTCACCATCTTCTTGATTTTGCTGACGACAACGAGTGATTCTGCCATTTTTCGATCCTCCATTAGGGTTCCCAGCAGGTGTAAACCGTAGGGTTTGAAAGAGTGCTCAATATACCGTACAAGGAACGCATTGTCAAATTCAGGAGAGCCATCGGAACACGCGTCAAAGGATTCAGGAAAGAGTAACCGACCCGTCCCTCGCCCAACCGTCATCCCCCACGGACTCTGGTGGGGGATCCATCGAATCTCCGTTCATTCATCACTGTAGGGGCGGCCCCCGTGGCCGCCCGCCCCTACAATTTTATTGCGACGCGCTTCGGGAGGAGGAAGGGAAGCGGTAGCGTAATTCGAGGATATTGCTCTGGCACAACAGAGGCGGTCATTTCTCTGTCCGTGTCAGTTGATATGAAAAGAGGCGTCTCCTGTAGAATCGTGGCGACTGGATAGTCCCACACTAACAAGGAGGCGCCTCA
>Ga0182027_10000815_pt1 | contig 52793 bp, 41 predicted proteins | sample 712E1DmetaG_FD_121300 | JGI IMG/M metagenome (GOLD analysis project Ga0182027, IMG submission 121300) | Permafrost microbial communities from Stordalen Mire, Sweden - 712E1D metaG (Illumina Assembly) | ecosystem: Environmental > Terrestrial > Soil > Wetlands > Permafrost | place: Sweden...
CGGCAAATCCACCACGCTGGCCGCGCTGCTCAACGAAATCAACGAAACCAAATCCATCCACGTCATCACCCTGGAAGACCCGGTGGAATTTGTTCATCCCCAGAAGAAATCCACTTTTAACCAGCGCGAAATGGGCAGCGATTTCAGCACCTTTGCCACCGGCCTGCGCGCCGCCCTTCGCCAGGCCCCCAAAGTCGTCCTCGTCGGCGAAATGCGCGACCGGGAGACGGTGGAAATCGGCCTCAGCGCCGCCGAGACGGGCCACCTGGTCATGAGCACCCTCCACACCATTGACGCCGGCCAGACCATCAACCGCATCCTCGGCATGTTCGAGACCGAGGAGCAGGAGCAAGTCCGCATCCGCCTCTCCGACACCTTGCGCTGGATCATCAGCCAGCGCCTGGCGCCCAAAGTCGGCGGCGGCCGCTACGCCCTCTTCGAAATGATGGGCGCCAACCTCCGCACCAAGGACACCATCATCCACGGCGAGAGCGAGGGCAAGAGCTTCTACGAAATCATCGAAGCCAGCCACACCTTCGGCTGGCGCAATTTCGACCAGGCCTGCCTGGAAGCCTACGAACAGAATTTCATCACCGAGGAAAGCGCCCTTCTTTACTGCACCAAGCGCGGCGTCGTCTCCCGCAACATTGACAAGGTCAAGAAAGCCCGCGGCGAAGCCCCCGTCCTCTCCGACCTCCAAATGCGCCGCGAGGCTTCCGTCCCGCGCAAATCCGCCCCGCCGCCGCTCCCCGGCGGCTTAAAACTCAAGACCTGACATGAGCGAAGAATTTGATTTCATAGGTCCGAACGACCTTCCCGCCCTGCTGGCCGTCAGCACCCCCGAGACCCAGGCAGCGGTCAAGACCATCCTGATGGAAATGGGTTACAAGGTGCATGTCGTCGAAACGCACATCCAGTTCGAGACCCGTTACAACCAGATCAACTACCAGGTCGTCGTGATCGAGGACATCTTCGCCGGGAACCCGATGGAGGAGAACCCGAGCCTTCACTTCCTCCAACAACTGCCCATGGCCCAGCGCCGCTACGCCAACCTCTTCCTGTTGGGCGGCGGCTTTGAAACCCTCAATACCCTCCAGGCCTTCTCCCAAAGCGTCCATTGCGTTGTCAACTATACAGAAATCCTCATGATCGGCCAATTAATCCAGAAAACCATCGCCGAAAACAACTTGTTCCTCAACACCTTCCGCGAGATACAGCACCGGGTCTTCCAAAAAAGCGCCTGACCGCCGTTGCGGGGTTCCCGCCGGTGTTTCATCTTAATCTTAATCCTAATGACTTTGTGACAGCTTTTTTACGATATCTTGGCATTCTCAACACGGCCTTGTGGCTGGGCGCGGCCGTTTTCCTCATCCTTGGCTTGCCCGCTATTTTTGGCATTTCCGACGAAGCCAAGACGTTCATCGGCCCTGGAGGCAACCTCGCTTTGGGATCGGCCGCGCAAAGGGTTCTTGCCCGCTTTTTCATCCTGCAATACTGCTGCGGCGCCATCGGGCTGGCCCATTTGACGCTGGAATGGCTCTATTGCGGCAAGCCCCTCGTGCAGCGCAACCTGGGGATCCTGGCCGCGCTGATCGGGCTGGCGCTGGCCGGCGGGCTTTTCATGCAGCCCAAACTCACCGACTTGCACTCGCAGATCTATTACGGCACGACCCAGGCCGCGCGAGACCAGGCCGGACACGCATTTAGAGCTTGGCACGCGGTTTCGGAGTGTGTTAATGTATTGGCCATTGGCGGGCTGTTGCTTTACCTCTGGCGTGTCAGCCGGTCGGGCGAACACGCGCGGTTCGAGAGCTTGAACCTGGACAAAATTCGTGGTTGACAACATATCGCCATTGAAATTGAATAAATAGAGTGTAGTGTTAAATGTAGTGAAGTAATGACCATGAGAAGACTAGCTGATATTGACGAGCGTCGCTTGCGGGCGCGGAAGACAGACAGACATTGACAGTGAAAGACAAACAGATATGATCTCAAACGAACGCCCATTCCCACAGGGATACCGGTCATACAGCGCCGGTCCGCCACGTCCCCCGGTCAACGAGGACACCTTAAAGACCGAGAAGATTCAGATCGAGCGCAAGACCTTTATCTTCACCCTCAAGGAAAATCCCCGCGGCCGGTTCCTGCGCATCACCGAAGACGTCAATGGCCGCCGCGACAACGTCATCATCCCCTCCACCGGCTTGGACGAGTTCAGCAAAGTGCTCAATGAAATGGTGAGGGCCGCGTCGGAAATCCCGGTCAAGGAAGAGCAGCAGCCGCCGCAATAATCCGGGCCGCCCGGGCCGCCCGGACAGACCATGCGAACCGCCGTTGTGCGGAGCCGCAGGCGAGTTTTGTCAAGTAGAAATAGACGCCTCGGCTGCCGCACTGCCGCGTCCCCGCGCTGCCACCTCCCGATTCTCCAATCCCTTCCAGAGAATCTTCGGATGAAGTGATGTCTCAGACTGCGAGCGTCGCGCCGGTGGAGAGGACTTCGGCAATGACCGCCTCGAGGCGGGTCAGTTGGAAGGGCTTGTCCAAGTGGGGATTGCCGGTCGAGGCAAGGAACTGCTGTGTCTCTTCGTTCACCACATCGCCGGTCAGGAAGATCACGCGCTGGGCGAGGTCCGGATGTATCTTGGACAGTGCGTGGTAGAATTCCGCGCCGTTCATGGCGGGCATGCGGAAGTCGGAGATGACGAGATCAAATGGGCGGGTTCGCAGCATTTCCAAGGCGGCGAGCGGGGACACGCAAACAACCGGCTGGTGCCCCAGCACGCCAAGCATTTCGGAGAGCAGCTCGGCGATGAATTGTTCATCGTCGAGCACCAGCACGCGCGCGGAAGTCAGGGCGGCCGGAGGCGCGTCCTCGGAGGCGGCCGGAGGCGCGTCCACAGGAGTGGTTTCCCGGACGGGCGCCGCCGCTTCCGCGCTGACGACGGGGAATTCGAGGTGGAAAGCCGCCCCGCCCAGCGTGGAGCGATCACAACGAATTCGCCCGTGGTGTTCCGCCATGATGCCGTGCGCGATGGAAAGTCCCAAGCCGGTGCCGGCACCCTCGGGCTTGGTGGTGAAGAACGGCTCGAAGATCCGGCTTTGCAACTCGGGCGGCACGCCGGGACCGCTGTCTTCCACCGAGATCAGCATCGCGGCGGGCGTCTTCAGCCGGGTCGCGATTCTCAGGGTGCGCGGCGCGGGGGCGGCCGCCATCGCTTGGATGGCATTGCTCAGGAGGTTGATGATCAACTGCTGGACCTGGTCGGGATCGGCCAAGGTGGACGGCAGGCCAGCGGCCAAATCCATGTATAATTCGATCCCGGCGGCGGCGATGTCGGAGCGGCGCAAACCGGCCACGCGCTGAATTAGAGTATTGACATCAACCATTTCGCGCCGGGGGGACTGGTGGCGGGCGAGGGACAGGAAGTGGCGCGCCAGTTTGGCCGCCCGGTCGCATTCCTGGACGACTATCTCCAGGTCCGCGCGAGTCTGGGGTGTGATTTCGTGATGGGCGACGATCAAGTCCAGATAGCCTTTGATGACGGACAGCGGGTTGTTGAGTTCGTGGGCCACGCCGGAGATCATCTGGCCCAGGCTGGAGAGTTTTTCGGCCTGGCGCAACTGCTGCTCCAAACGGACGCGGTCGGTGATTTCGCGGAACAGGAATTGGAAGGCCGCCTGTCCCTGGTAATCCATGCGGGAGCTTTCCACCTGGGAGAGGGTGGCGCCGCCGTTCTTCCTCAACACGCGCAGGGTCCGCTGGGCGCAAATGCGGTTGACCCATTCCACGCTGTCGCTCCGCGGCTGGGCCGCGCGCTCCGGGGCCTCGCAGAAGGAAGGGAGAAACTGCTCCCGCGCCTCGTCCTGGCTGAGGCCGAGCATGCGGACGGCGGTTTCGTTCAAGTCCAGAATGCGCAGATCGCCGGCGGCGGTGATCACCACGGCTTCGTCCGCCTGGTTAAACAGGGTGCGGTATTGCTGCTCGGTGGAAGTGACGGTCCTGCGCAATTGGCCGGACCTGATCCTCTCGGAGCGGAGATGCCGGAGCGCGGTCCGGCTGGTCGCGCGCACCTCCTCCAGCACCAGGATGATCATGGAGACGGCGATGAACATTTGCAGCACCGCCGTGATGAAAAAGCCCGTGGCCAGCAAATCCGGAAACCGCGCGGCAAACGGGTAGCTGGCAAAATAAGCGCCCCAGAGGAAAAACCCCAGCGAGAGCATGCTGGCGCCGATGTACCCCCGCCGGCAACGAAGGCGCGCGAACGCCGCCGCGGTGCCAATCCCCGCCAGGCCGATCAGCGCGAACAAGGACACCACCATCAAAAAGGGCGGCCCCAATTGATAGACCCCGATGTAACTCCATAGAAACAAAAACGCCATGAACAATCCAAAAGAAGTCTCCCGCACCCGCAAACCCAAAAACCGAAAGCTTCCCCACATCAAAAACACCGCCGTCGTCGCCACACACCATTGCTCGGCCATCATTCTCAGGGAACTGCGATCCGCCGCCAGATCGCCCAGGTTCAACGTCAGCCACACGATGTAAAACAGCCAGGCCGCCGTCCACACCGTGAAGTACCGCCGCTTGGTGTAGCGGTTGAGATAGACAAAGACCCCGACCAACACCCACACCGTCATCAGCGACGTGAGAATGGTCGCCTTAAGAGATTCGCGCGCCACGTAGAAATCCACTCCACTATCGGCCAGCGCGTTCATAAGGCGGATGGATTGGCCATGTTCATGGTGCTCGTTGAGATCAAGTAACTCTCAGGGCTTGGCAAACGCCGGCTTTGCCGCGCCCCGTCCTTTTGTTCATTTATCCATATCCATCGGAATTTCACGGAAAACCTTAACCGCAAAAGCCGACGCGCCGCTTGGAGGCAAAGTTCCGGGTCGGCTTGGCGGGGAGCACTCCGGGTTGGTCCGGGTTTGATAACCGCATCACAACTTGTCCCAGTCGTCCTTGCTGATGCCGGCTTGGTCGAGAATGTGTTTGGCGAGGGGACCCAACACGGGCATCGAATCGCCATGGCGCAATGCCACAATGATCCAAGCCTCAAAGGCGCCCTCCAATTCCTCCCGGCACTCCTCCAAAGTGACGCCTTCGCTCCACGCGCCGCGACATTCCGGAATGGAGCCAAAATACCGGCCGTTCTCCATGACTTCGTAGTGCGCATGGCTCATAGCGCGTTGAACGTAGTTTGTCAGCATAAAGTGTCCCTGCGGGAAAAGCATACGGCAACGCAAAACAAAATCCGGTAGAATTTCCCCGTCTCCCGTCCCAAAAAAACATCTTGCGAGACTTCGAATTGCATCTTATTGTTTAGTTGAAATATGAGATGTACCATTGAAATAGATGCGAATGTGATGAGCCGGATTCAGAGAATTACGGGACAAAAGAAGAAGTCCCCGGCGGTCAGCCTGGCGCTGGCCGAGTTTCTCGAGTTGTGGGAGAGGCGGGATTTCATCGGGCGCGTCCTCGCCGGCAAGACGGATTTTTCGTTGAGCAACGAGCAACTGGAAGCGCGCGACCATTAAGAAAAGGTCTGGCTCGCGCCGATCTTCAACAGGTGCAGCTTTTTGCCGGCGGCTTGAAACAACTTCCGCGCCTCTTCGTGGTCAATCTTTATGGGAGGGAACGTGTCGTAATGCACTCCCACGATCTGGTCGCACTGTAAAAACCGGGCGGCTTTGACGGCGTCCGCCGCGTCCATGGTGAAAGTGCCGCCGATGCACAGGGCCGCAAACGCCAGGCGCGTGGATTCGCCGATCAGCTTCATGTCCATCGTCAGCGCCGTGTCCCCGGAATAATAGAAATTGCCGCGCGCGCTCTCGACCACGAACCCGCCGGGATTACCGCCGTAGGCGCCGTCGGGCAAACTGCTGGAGTGAATGGCATTGACCAGCTTGACGCGCCCGGAATCAAAAGCGAACGCGCCCCCGTGGTTGATCCCGTGGGTTTTGCCCGCGCCATTTTTGCCCAGCCACGCCGCCACCTCATAATTGGCAATGACAGCCGCGCCCGTCCGTTTGGCCAGGTCCACGGCGTCGGCCAGATGGTCCTGGTGGCCATGCGAGACGAAGATGAAATCGGCCCGGATCGAATGGAGGTCAATGCCGGCGGCCAGCGGATTGGGAGAGATGAAGGGATCGAAGAGCAGGACGCGCCCGCCCAGTTCGACCGCGAAACAGGAATGACCGTAGTATGTGATGTTCATAAGACAAACAAATTCAAGGACCGGGTCAAAATTTATGTTCGGCCATGCGCCAGACTATATAGATGCCGTGGATCAAGGCCAGGGCGAGCAAACAAAATCCGGAAAAATGTTCCATGCGCAACAATGTTTTCTCGGTGAATTTGCCATGTCCGCGCGAAACGGCATAACTCAACCCGCTGAACCAAACCGAGGTTCCGCCGGCCACGCCCGCCACGCAGGAACACTTTCCCGGCCAGTTGGACTGCACCCATTCGCGGGAAATAAAATTGGCCGCCAGCACAATCCAGAAGGCGAACACCCCCGGGTTGGCCATGACCCGCACGAAACCGATGGCGAAGGCGGCATGCGGATGAAGCCGGCCCTCGATTTGCTCCTCCACGCCGGTCGGCATGGCGACGGTTCGCACCCTTAAAAATCGAATCCCCAAATAGAGCATGAAGACGAAGCTGCCCAGTTCCATCGCCCGCTTCATCCCCTGGCCGCTAAACATCGAAGCGAATCCCGTGAACGCCAGCGCGCAGTAAATGACCTCCATCGCCACCGCCCCGAAACCGATCATCAACGCCCAGGCCAGCCCGCGCCGCGCCCCTTCGTTCATGATGGTCAGATTGACCGGCCCGACCGGCACGGACAGGAGAAATCCGCTGAGAAAGCCGGTCAGCGCCGCGACAAGCGAGGGAGGAAGATTGAACAACATGTCAAGGGGGGAGCGTCGGCTCCTCGTCGTCTTCGGACTCCTCTTCGATATCCTCCCGCACTTTGCGCGAAATCCGCGGGCGGATGAACCCGTAAAGCAGATAGGCGGTGAAAATGACCGGCAGAACAAAATGCAGGATGTATCGCCGCAAAATAATCAGGCCGCCGACAAACAGCACCGTCACCAAGGTCTTGGTAAAGCTGCGCCGCGCCCGCAGGTCCAGCGTCTTGAAGGAGGGATACTTGACTTCGCTCACCATCATGAAAGAGAGAAACAACATCAGGCCCGGCAAAAACGGCTTCCACAATCCGGTCGCGAAATTGCTTTCATCCTTCTCGTTCCAGATCAGGAACAGCGTCACCGACGCCACCAGGCCGGCCGCCGACGGAATGGGGAAGCCCAGGAATTCCTTGCCGCCGCCGCTTCCGGGCATCGCGGCCAGGCAATTGAACCGGGCCAGCCGCAACGCGCCGCAGATCAAATAGATGGAGGCGATAAACCAGCCCACCTCCGGCGTATTGGCGAAAACATCCCGCAGCACGACGCGGTGAACCAGGAAGGCCGGGGCCGCCCCGAATGAAATCAGGTCCGCCAGCGAATCAAATTCCCGGCCAAAAGCGCTTTCCACACCGCCCATGCGCGCCACCCGGCCGTCCAGCAGGTCAAAAATGCACGCCAGCAGGATGAACGCCAGCGCCAGCTTGATTTCCACAAAAGAGTCGTGGTCGAACTTGCCATCGGCGTTCACCTTCGCCTCCACGATTTTGGTCAGCGCCACAAAACCGCAGAACAAATTGCCCGCCGTCATCAAGTTGGGCAGAAAATAAATCTTGAGCGCCGGCTGGGGCCGTTCGCTAACCGCGCCTGGTGGACCTTTATCCATACTTCATCATTTTGACGCCATAACCGTCTGGCTGCCAACAACTTTATCGCCCGGCTTGACCCTGATCTTGTAATGCAGCGGCACGTAGAGATCGCAGCGCGATCCGAATTGGATGAGGCTCATCCGGTCCCCCCGCTTTAGCTCGTCACCCACTTGGGCAAAGGGGACGATCCGCCGTGCCAAGACCCCGGCGATCAGCCGCACGCCGATTTTTTCCCCCGGCGTTTCCGAAGAGTCGAAACCGAGCAAGACGTTCTCGTTGCACTGGGCCGACTCCGCCTTGAGGGCGCTCAGGAACTGGCCGGCGGAGTGTTTGAAAAAGGCGATCTTCCCGGCGACGGGCGCGTTCTGCACATGAACATCAATGACCGACAAAAACGTGGAAATCCGATGGCACGGCCCGCCCATGAATTCCGGTTCGGTGATTTGCCCGATGGCATCCACCTTGCCGTGGCCCGGCGACACGACCAGGCCGGGGCCGGGCGGCGGATTCGGCGCCGGGTCGCGGAAAAAATAAACCGTGAACAGCGCGAACAGCACCCAAAGCGCTCCCAGCACCGCCGTGGCAACAAGGCAAACCAGGGGCAAAAGCGGCGTCCCATGTCCCAGCCGGTAGAAGGCGGCCGCGATGCAGCAAGCGCCGAGGGTAAAGACCATCGAGGCGAAGATCAGCCTGAAGGCGGCGCGGCGCGCCATGCCGGTATGTTTCATAACGCCAGCTTAATCGTTGTCGCCCCCAAAACTCAAAGGCAAAAGATGCGATAAAAATGGGAGGCATGGGACGCATGGGAAGCATGGGACGAATGGCATGAGTGGTTTCCTCCAATGTACTGCTGGTGGAGTGATGGGGAAGCGGAATGGAGTGATGGGGAGACCCAATACTCCAACACTCCAACACTCCGTTGGATTTATAGCTGGATTACGAGTCATAATAAATAACGCGAATGGAACCGCGGATTTCACGGATTTCACGGATAAAAAAGAGGTTTCAACGCAAAGTCGCCGACGCAGAGACGCAAAGACGGGAAAAACGCTTTGCGCTGCAATCCGACAGAATCACCCATATTCGGGGAGATTTTACCACGGATGGCACGGATAACACGGATTTCCTGGAACAGGAGAAAACGAAGAAAACGAAGGATGAATTCTTCTTCGTTTCCTTTGTTTGCTTCTGTGGGGATTTCTTTCCCGAAAGTCGCGAGGATGGGGAATTCTCAATCCGCGCAATCCGTGAAATCCGTGGTTCCATTCCTTTGGTTGCGGCTTGCCGCGCCGCGCCTGGTTTCCAAGGCCGGGCTTGACTTGGACGGGTGGTTTGACGCACTTGGAAGGGCGCGACGCTTATGCCCGAAACCGAAACAAAACGCCTGTTCGTTGGCATTTTTCCGCCGGCCAGCATCGTCACCCGCCTGCAAGCGGTGGTCGCGGCTCTGGAAAAGGGACTCCCGGCGCGCGCGATTCGCTGGACCCGGCCCGAACAAGTCCACCTCACCCTGCATTTCCTGGGGGCGATTGAAACCGGGCGCATCCCGGAAATCGAATCCGCCTTGGTGGCGGCTTGCGGCGGACATCGGCGGAGCCGGGTACGCGTCGCGGGGTTGGGCTGTTTTCCCAATCCGCGCCGGCCGCGCATCCTCTGGGCCGGATTGGCGGGTAATTTGCGTCCGGTGGAGGGCCTGCAAAAGGCGGTTGAGGCCGGCTTTCTGGCCGCCGGTTTCCCCGGCGAGGACCGGCCATTCCACCCGCATCTGACCATTGGCCGCGTCCCGGAATTGAATGTGGCGGGGCGGGAACAGTTGGCGGCGGCTTTGGCCGGAGAACAGGAGCGCGACTTTGGGGAATGGGAGGCGGGACGGGTGGATTTGATGGAGAGCGTGCTTTCGCCGCAAGGGGCGGCCTACAGCGCGCTAAAGTCCATCGCGCTCGATGATAACCAATAACAAATTTTCAATGACCAATTCTCAATCGAGAATTCCGAAATCTGAAGGTGCTGCTTCGCCGGCAGGAAACACCCAAGAAAGAGAAATGCGTCCGGCCGCTTGCGTGCCTTGACAATCGGGGGCGTTTTTGGCAGGTATTTGGAATGGCCCAAAACTCCAGCCTCAAACATCCTGACATGAAAAAATCACTGCCACTCGTCCTGCTCGCGACCTGCGTGGGCGCAGCCGCCCTCCTGGCGCAACCGTCCACCAACAATCCGCAATCCGCAATCCGCAGTCCGCAATCGGCATCGCCCTCGTCCCGCCAGCGCCTTCCGGCGGGCGTCACCGCGGTGCGCGATCTGGAATACGGGCGGGCGGGCGCCAAAGTCCTTCATCTGGATCTTTATTTGCCGACAAATTCCGGAAAGCCGCTCCCGCTGCTCGTCTGGATTCATGGCGGCGCCTGGCGGACCGGCGCGAAGGACGGCGACGTCGTTCCGATGCTGCCCCTGACCACCAACGGCTATGCGATGGCCAGCGTTGAATATCGGCTCAGTCAGGAGGCCATTTTCCCGGCTCAAATTTACGACTGCAAAGCCGCCGTTCGCTGGCTTCGCGCCAACGCGGCCAAGTACAATCTTGACCCTGCCAAATTCGTGGCGATGGGCGCTTCCGCCGGCGGGCACCTGGCCGCCCTTGTCGGCACCAGCGGCGGCGTGGCCGCGTTGGAAGGCGATGTCAACGACCTCAAGGAATCCAGCCGCGTCCAGGCCGTCGTGGACTGGTATGGCCCGGCTGACTTGCTGCAAATCGGCATACCCAGCAGCGACATCAAGCACAACGAGGCCGGCTCGCCGGAATCGCAGCTCATTGGCGGCGCGCTGTTGGAGCACAAGGACAAAGCGGCCCAAGCCAGTCCCGTCACTTATGTTTCCAAGGAGACCCCGCCTTTTCTGATCATGCACGGCGACAACGACCGTTCCGTTCCCTTCAACCAGAGCGAACTGCTGCTGGCGGCCCTGAAGAAGGCCGGAGTGGACGCGACGTTGCTTCCGCAAAAAGGCATCGGGCACGGTTTCAGCGGCCCGCAGTATCTGCCGCCCATCCGCGAATTTCTCCAGCGGATGCTTAAATAATAGTTGACAATATGAAAAATATATCTGTGGAGTGGCTCGTGCGGCTTTCGAGGGAGCCGGATGGGAAGAATAGGACTTATAGGACTTATAGGACTTATAGGACTTATAGGACTTATAGGACTTATAGGACTTATAGGACGAATGGGACGCATAGCGCAAGTGGTTTCCTGCGAAGTATTGCGGGTTGCCTGGCGCAATGCGCCGCATTTTGTCTCCTGGTGGCCGGGGCGGCTCTTGCGCAGGAAAGCGCCGCGCCGCCGCCGGCGGTTTTCACGGTGGATGCGGGCGTGGACCGGGATGTGGTGATGCCTGGCAAGACTTACCTGAGCGGGTTTGCCAGCTACCGCAGCAACGCCGCGCGGCCCGGCGGCGGCCGGCGCGCTGGCGGCCCGGGCGGCGCTTCGTCCGGCACGGGGCCGGGGATCACGGTCGCCTGGAGCAAGGCTTCCGGCCCGGGCATGGTGACGTTCGCCGATGCAACCCAGGCGGAAACCACCGCCACGTTCTCGCAAACCGGCGTTTATGTCCTGTCGTTGACCGGGCGCAACTTCGCGACCAACCTCGCCTCGACGCTGACCGTCCGGGTGGCGGACGCGCCGCCGAAGGAGCGGCTGGAGGTCGTTTATACCAGAAATTATACAATTGACAGCCCTCTGTGGAACGACCGCGCCAAGTCGCTGATCGCCGGGTGGATTCCCCATTGCATTGATGAAATCAACGACCCGAATTTGAAGGAGGGCGGCATCAACAACTTCGTCGAAGCCGGCAAGAAATTGCGGGGCGAACCGGCAAAATTCCATGTCGGCTATCCGTTCGCCAACGCGTGGGTGCATCAAACGGTGGAGGCGATGTGCCTGGCGCTGATGGTGGATGCCCGGGGCGACGCGGAGATCCTTAAGGCGCAGCAAAAAATGCGGGACACGCTGGAGAATTGGATTCCGATCATTCTGGCGGCGCAGGAAGCGGATGGCTATTTGCAAACGCGCTTCACCTTGGGCAGCGCGGGCGACAACGGCAGGGCGGTGTCCCATTGGGACCCGCGCACGCGCGGCGAGCACGAGGGCTATGTCGCCGGCTACTTCATCGAATCGGCGATCAACCATTACACAATGACCGGCGGCAAGGACAAGCGCCTCTACGACGCCGCCAAGAAACTGGCCGATTGCTGGGTGGCCAACCTCGGCCCCGGCAAGAAGGTCTGGTTCGACGGCCACCAGGAAATGGAGCAGGCCCTCGTCCGCTTTGGCCGGTTTGTCAACGACATGGAAGGCAACGGGCGCGGCGACGCCTACATCAAGCTGGCCCGGTTCCTCCTCGATTCCCGGCAGGGCGGCACGGAATACGACCAGAGCCACCTTCCCATGATCCAGCAGTATGAGGCCGTCGGCCACGCCGTCCGCGCCGCCTACACCTATTCCGGCATGGCGGACATCGCGGCGGAAACGCACGACACGGATTACCAGAGCGCGGTTCTTTCGCTGTGGGACAATATCGTCAACAAGAAGTATTACGTCACCGGCGGCATCGGCAGCGGCGAGACCTCGGAAGGCTTCGGCCCCGACTATTCCCTGCGCAACGCCGCCTATTGCGAATCCTGCTCCACTTGCGGCCTGATTTTCTTCCAGTACAAAATGAACCTCGCCTACCACGACGCCCAGTATGCCGATCTTTACGAGGAATCGCTTTACAACGCCCTGCTCGGCGCGACCGATTTGGACGGCAAGACTTTCTTTTACGCCAACCCGCTGGTGGACGGCGAGCGCGCGGCCTGGCATGTCTGCCCGTGCTGCGTCGGCAACATCCCGCGCACGTTGCTGATGATCCCCACCTGGACCTACGCGCGGGGCGCGGACGGCCTTTACGTGAACCTTTTTATCGGCAGCACCATCAACGTGGAAAAGGTGTCCGGCGCCGAGGGCGTGACCCCGGTGCAAATGGTGCAAAAGACCGATTATCCCTGGAGCGGCAATGTATCCATCACTATCAATCCAAAGGAATCCAGGACCTTCACGATTTATGTGCGCGTCCCTGACCGGAACACGAGCGCGCTTTACACCGAAACGCCGGCGGTCAGCGGCCTGGTGTCCCTCGCCGTCAACGGCCAAAAAATGGCGCCGCTTATGGACAAAGGCTACGCCGTCATCAACCGCAAATGGCAGGCTGGCGACCGGATTGACCTGGTGCTGCCCATGCAAGTCCAGCGCGTGACGGCCGACCCGAAGATCGCGGCGGACCGGGGACTGGAGGCGCTGCGTTACGGCCCTTTGATTTACAATGTGGAACGGGCGGACAACTCTTCCCTGGCCAACGCGATTGGCCGGGGACCGTTGACGGCGGTGTGGCGGCCTGATCTCCTTCACGGCGTCATGGCGATAACGGGGACCTGGGCCGACGGCGCCCCGCTGCTGGCCATCCCCAACTACGCCCGCAACAATCGCCTGGGCCAGCGCACTCCCGGCGTCCGCTCCGAAGTCTGGTTCAAGGCCTCCAATTGAAGAATGTGGTTTTTCGACAATGCAGTCGTAGCGGCTTTCGGCAGAAAGCCGCCATTGGCGATTCCACCCCACAGTGCGGCAAGGCCTCCACGCAACCCAAATAGTGCGGCGCTCTGCCGAGACGCCGCTACGCTTTCCCGGCTTGGGAGGAGGGCGCTTCCAAGCAACCTCGTAGCGGCTTTCGGCAGAAAGCCGCCATTGGCCCTGCGTCGGTTGGGCGGTGCGAGGCTTCCATGCAGCCCGAAGAATGCGGCGCTCTGCCGAGACGCCGCTACGTGTGCTCAATGAATCATACCGAAATCCTGGATGCGCTGCGCGAGTGTACATCCCGCGAGCGGATTGAATTTTTGCCGCTCGCGCCTGATGGCGAGCCGGTTTCCGATTACGCGCCCATCCAAAAGTACGTGCTCGACTTGAAAAACGCGGTCAAGCCCGAAACCGCCGCGGAGGACCTTTTCACCGCGCTCTGCAAGGACGTATTGGGTTTTCAGCCTACGCGCCAGGTGGGCAACCGCGAGGGATGGGTGGATTTCATGTTGCCTGAGTCCCAGGGGGAACCGATGCCCCTGGAACTCAAGCCGCTCTTCCAACGCGACGGCCCGGATGCTTTGCGGCGTCACGACGCCATCCCAAAGAACCACTTCCCGCAGGTTAAAAAGTATCTGCGCGATCAGCAATATCTGGTGCTCACAGACCTTCGCACGGCCTGGTTCTTCAGCGCTCGCGATTTTTTCTTTGAAAACAAGCCGTTCGCCGAACTGCCCTTCGCGGATTTCTTTGCCCGATGCCGCGAAACCGGCAGCATTCTCGACACATTGCGCCGCTTGGAGGACACGGCGGAGAAACCGGAACTGGAGAGCCAGTTTTTTGAAGACCTGAAAATCTGGTTCTACGAGTTCGACAAGGTCCAATGGACGCCGCCCGAACAAGCCGCCGAATCCATCATCCTTCTCATCAACAAGCTCATTTTTGCCCGCACGATTGAGGACTTCGGCCTGGTGCAATACCGGTTCACGCAGGATGAATACGCCCGGGTCACGAAGCTTTGGGAGCCAAAGGGCGCGCATCGCGTTGTCAAAAAATTTCTCGATGTCTTTGAGGATTTTTTTGACGACTACTACGACACGGAGATTTTTTCGCAGCGCATCTGGGAGCGCCTCGACAAGGACCCGGACAACCTGCGCCGGTTTTCCGAAAAGTTGAATTTCGTTCTGGGCATCAACAGTTGGGAGGAGACCTTCAGCCGCGGCATTGTACACTACAACTACCGGCGGATTGACGAGGACATTTTCGGCAAGAGCTACGAGATGTTTCTCGCCGCCAACCGCAAGGACGAGGGCATCTACTACACGCCGGCGGGCATCACCAGGCCGATGGCCGATTCAATGGTTCACTCGCTGGCCGGAAAAATTGTGGACGAAATTTGCGACGCCGTTGGCAGCCAGAAATGCGATTTTGTCCGCGCCGAAAAGCTCATGGCGCAGCTCGCCGAAATCCGCGTGGCTGACATGGCGTGCGGCTCCGGCGGATTCCTCATCAAAGTGCTCCGCGCCTTCTGGCAGCAGTACCAGCTCATTGATAACGCCTGCGCCTGGGTGCAGAAGATCCTCAAGCCTGAAAATGGCGAACTCTATCTGGCCGAACTGCCGCCGAACGTCGAAGCCGCCATCGCCTTCCGCCGCCGCCAGAACCTGGACAACCGCCGTGTCCTGATCGCCCAGATATTGCTCCGCCACATTTTCGGCGTGGACAAGGACCCCGGCGCAATCGAGGTCGCAAAGACCAACATTTGGAAGGAAGCCGTCAAACTTTCGCCGGCCGACTACAACTATCGGCTGCTCAAAACCGAGGTCGTGAGAATCCTGCCCAACTTGGAACTGAACTTCCATGCCGCCGACTCCCTTGTGGACGTGGAACTGAGCAAACAAGCCGCATGGCTGGCCGAATATCATCAGGCCGAGTTGAAAAAACTCACCGAATTGCGCGCCCGTTACATGGAGAACCCGATGAAACACGAGCCGCTTGAGGAATCGCTCGCCTTGCGCAAAAGGCTCCGCGCGAATTTGTTGGAGCATTTCCAGGCAGAGAACCTTCCGTGCGAGCCGGCTTGTTTCGCGCTGCACTTCTGGCCGTGCTGGTTTACGCCCGCAGGTGCGCAACGCGAAGCTTCGGGATTTGATGGCATTATCGGCAATCCTCCCTGGGAAGGATTCAAGCCTTTCCGCAAGGAATTTGCCGCCAAATTCCATCCCGACAAACCGCAATTTAGCAAAATGGGAATGGATACCCCGGCGTTCGACAAGTGGTTCGAGCAGGAACTCAAGGGAAATAAGACGTTCTCTGCCCGGTGGCACGAATATGAGACTTTTTACGTGAGGAATTCAGAGTTTTTTCGCGGACGCTACAAATACCAGGGAAGAGGGGATTTTAATCTGTTCAAATTGTTCATAGAGGCGGACCTCGGCATGGTCCGCACCGGCGGACGGTTATCGCTCCTCGTTCCATCGAGCCTACAGACGGATGAAGGTTGCGCGGCACTGCGCCGCCTCTTGCTCACGGAACATCGATTTGAGGAATTGAGTTCGTTTGAAAACCGCGGGTACACTGTGATCGAGGACGGCAAGGAAAAAACGAAATACATCTTTCCCGACGTGGACAGCCGGTTCAAGTTCGGCTTTTTCAAGGTCGTCAAAGGAGAACTCCCGCCAAAGAACCTCGCATTTGACGGACGGTTCTATCTGCACGATCCGAAAGATGCCTTCACGACGCCGATTCGTTATAGCGTGGAATCAATTCAGCGCTTTTCGCCGGAGAATTTCAGCATCATGGAGTTTCGTTCAGAGACCGATTATCAGCTTTGCACGAAGATTCGAGGCGAACACACCCTTCTGCATAAGAGCAATTTCCGGCTCGGAAACGAGCTTCACCTCACCAACGAGGCTCACTATTTCCGTGCCCTGCAAGGACGCCGACCGGCCAAAGGCGAGATGAATCTCTACGAAGGGAAGATGATCTGGCAATTCGACGCCAAGTTTGCTTCCGCTCAGTGGTGTGTTGTCGAGAAAGAAGTTCGTGAATTGCTGGTGCGCAAGGAGATTTTCCGAGCCACTCAATTCCTTCGTGAGGTCAATGGCGAGAAGAAGCCCGATTTGGACGAACAGCTGGCCGGGTTGTTTGCCACCGGGAAACTCAAATTGGCTCACAACTTCGCCCGTCTCGGGACACGCGATGTGGGAAGTTCAACAAATGAAAGGACTTTGATTGCCGCATTGATTCCAGATGGCACATGTCTCGGAAACACTATCAACTTTGTGCGACCGTTTCTCTACGAATGTGACGAAGGCGGCAATCTAAAGCAGACGGAACATTCCAGAGAAGATATTTATTGCTTGCTGGCCATTCTAAATTCCTTGGTACTGAATTTTTACGTGCGAAACAAGGTTTCCACTCATGTGAACATGCACCAGCTTTACGAGTTGCCTATTCCCCAACCTGCTGAGCACAAAGAGAAGCTGGCCGATTTCGCCCCCAAGCTTTTGAAAAACCCGCACGACGTGAAGCAGCGCGCAGCGCTGGAGGTCTTTATCGCCCGGGAACTTTACGGGCTGTCGCTGGAGGATTGGAAACATCTCACCGGCACGTTCACCTTCGGCAGCGGCCCAACCAAGGAGGAATTGGACGAAATCATCCGCCAATCGCTGGCGCTTTGGGCAGAGTAGGGCTGAATGAATCGCGCCGGCATCGAACCCATTCTCGAAGCGATTCCTGCCGCCCGGCAGGAGGACGCGCGGCACTACGGGGTGCATCCTTATTTCACGCGGCGTCCGGCCAATGTCGTGCGCGCCTATATCGAACGGTATTCCGAGGAGGGCGACGTGGTGCTCGATCCGTTCGGCGGCACGGGGGTGACGGCGATTGAGGCTTTCTTGCTGGGGCGTTCCGCGATTCAAAACGACCTGAATCCATTCGCCAATTTCATTGCGCGTAATATCGCCGATACGAAGCTGCCTTCCACCGCCCCGCTTCACCAGGCGTTCGAGCGCGTGGCGCAAGGCTGCTCCAGGGAGGTTCACGAGGTCGAAAAAGACATCGCTGTTGCCGAACGATGGCTGAAGAAGCTCCCGCTGCCGGAAAACATCCGGCTGCCGCGCAATTCGGACGCGGAGTTTTTTTGCGATCTTTTCACGCCGCGCCAGTTGGCCGGACTGGCCTTGATCAAACAAGCCATTGAGCGCGAAGCCGGCGTTTGCCGCGACTTGTTGCTGCTGGCCTGGTCGGCGTCGGTTGCCAAACTAAACCGGACTTTTCTTTCCGCCAAGGGCCGCGCGGAGAGCCGGGGCGGATCGAGCATCTTCAGCATCTATCGCTACAAACTGGCGGCGCAATCCGTCGAGCTTCCGATTTGGGAGACTTTTCATGGCCGCTTTTTGAACGTGCTCGCGGCAAAAGAGGAGGTGCTGCGGCTGCGGGATTACCGGGAAAAACCGTCCGGCGGCTCGCTCGACCTCCGCAGCGGAAAAAACTTCCGCGTCCTGGCGCGCGACGCGGCGACACTGGACCGGGTGATCAAACCCGGCAGCGTGGATTATATCTTTACCGATCCGCCCTACGGAGCGTTCATTAGTTATCTGGACCTTTCGATATTGTGGAATCACTGGCTTGGTTTTCCGGTCGCGGAGGAAACGCGCGAACAGGAAACCATTGTAGGCGGCGAGCGCGGCCACACGGAAGAGCATTACAAACTGAGCCTGGCGCGCAGCCTCAAGACTTCCTTCCGACTATTGAAACCGGACCGCTGGTTTTCAATTGTCTTTCAACACTGGGATACGAGTTACTTTGCCACGATTCTCGAAACGGCCGGCGAGTGCGGCGGAGAACTCAAGGCCGCCATCACGCAAACCGGCGACGTTATATGGTCCATGCACAAGAAGAAAAACTCCGCGCGCGTGCTGGCGGGCGAGATGATCCTGACCTTTTACAAACCGGCCAGAGTCCCCAAGAAGGCGAAGCCGACAGGAACCGGCATGGAGGCGGATTCGGCGGCGGTTCTCACGGAAGTTTTCGACGCCTGCCTGGACAATGACGCGGCCAGTTTCAGCAGCGAGGCGCTGTTCAACCGGTTGGTCATTGAATTGTGGCATCGCCGCGCGCTGGGTTGTTTGAACCTGGATCGCGAGGAATTTGCCAAACAACTGGAAGGGCGCGGATGGAATTACAATACGCGAAACCACTCATGGTCGAGATTCCGTTATCCCAAAAAGGTGTTCACGGAAATGATGCTGTTCGACCGCGACCGCGATTGAACCATCCCGATTCCGAATCGGGAGATTTCACGGATTCAAGATTCGCCATATTATTGACCGGCCAGGTTTGACAGGTGCTCGACGGTCCAGGTCGGGCCGCCGGTTTCCGGGTCGGGCACGATGCGGTCGGCGTGATCCTTGCAATTGACTCGGATTTGGAAATTCGTGCCGCCGGTCGCGAACAAACCAAAATGCAGGCAGGCGGCGTAGGGGGGCGAGTTGGTGCCGGTCAGGGGCGCTTTGAGGGCGCTCATTTCGCTCAACAGGGTGCTGTCGTGGGCGGAGAAGAGAACATATTTCAAGGCATCCGCCTTCCGGGAAAGCGCCTCGCGTCGCGCGTTTTCCATATACCGGGCTATCGTCTGCAGAAGGAGCTTTCCGCTGACCCGTCCTATGTTCGGATTGTATTGGTACACAAAGGCCCAGCGCCCGGCGGCAACGATGGCGTCAATGTCGTCCGGGCTGAGGCGGTTGGTCCACGGGATATGATGGATTTGATGAATGAAAATGGTATCGCTCAGGCCTTCCAAATCCTGGACGGTTCTGATGGAGAGGCCCAGGGCCTGGCCCCAGCGGGCGAATTGCGGTTGCAGCGCCGCATTGGTGGCGATCCACTCCGGCGACTGCAGGACGTATTGGGAGCGAAGTGCCCGCATATTGGGAGTCGAATCGGGATCGAGGACTTTCCCCGCGCTCAGGACATTGTCAGCCGGAAAGCCGGCCGTGATGTCAATGGGGATTGTCAAATGAATTGGTAGCGCCGGGGCGGCGTCGCCCAGCAAGCCCGACAAAAAGAGCCGCGCGCTGGCCCGGGTGCGCGCCGTATCGGTCGAGAAGACGAGGATGGAATTGGAGGCGGCATTGGGATCCAGCAGTTGGCGGTAATGCAGATTGAGCATATTGGAGCCCAAGGCGATTTCTTGATTGGTTCCCAGCGCCGTCATTACCCCCAAGCCCCCGGGCCAGATGGCCGGGTCTTCTTTGAAGGGATTGCTGAGGGGGGTTCTGTCGCCGTGGCGAATGATGTCAATCGCGAACACCAATTTGTCCTGGGCCGGGACAGCGGCGGCGAAGAAGAGAGACGACAACAATAGCAAAGTCATGGACTTTGGCGTGAGGCGCTTGAGGGCAAGCTGGATTTTAATCAGGTTCATAGATCAGCACTCTGGCAATGTGCCCCAGACAAGGCGGGGTGTCCAGGGTTGATCCCGGACCTCAAGAGCGTTCGGCGGGACGCCGAACGCGGCGGTCGAGACGACCGCGCTCCCCAAACAACTGGTTTCGGCGGGTCAATGGAATATCGGTCATATCGGCGAAGCTCCCAGGGCGAACTGGCCGCTTGGGGCGGGAGGTGGGTGGGCAAATTTTGCCCGGTGGCGGGGCGCGCGGTTGAAATGACGCCCCGGGGAATGCCTTAACCGGCAATTTGGGGCGTCAAAACGGCCATTTCACGGGATTTTCGTGTTTACAGCGGTTGGCACGGATTCTGATATGAAGGTTTGCCATGAAGACCATACTTGTGATTGATGACAATGAGGATGTGAGGTCCATTGTCACGACCGTCCTGCGCAGTTTTGGATTTGCGGTGCGGGAGGCCACCAGCGGGGAGTCGGGCATCCGAATGGTGCTGGAGGAGAAGCCGGACTTGATCATCAGCGACGTGCGGATGCCGGGGATGGACGGCCATCACTTGTTGAACGCGATTCGGGAGATGCAATCCACCGCCGCGATCCCCTTTATATTGATGACCGGTTCCGGGAGCCACGATGATTTCCGCCGCGGCATGGTGAGCGGGGCGGACGATTATCTGCAAAAGCCGTTCACGCCGGACGAGTTGATTGAGACGGTGTTATCGCGCTTGGTCCGCCAGACGGATTTGCAGATGGAGGCCTATAACCACGCCCACAGAATGCGCGAGTGCGGGTTCGGGCGCCGCGCCGACCCGAGCGACGTGCCGATGGCGGGCGAGTTGCATCTGGCGTAGGGAATCATGCGGGCAGGGGGGGCCGGGAAAGTTAGCGACGGAAAATTAGCGACGGTCATAGACCGCCGCTACAGGGCGGAACTGGTATCAGGCCGGCGGCGGCGGCGGCGGCAATTTCGACACGGCCTGGCGCAATTCCTTGCCGGGCTTGAATCTGACGACGGCGCGCGGGGGGATCTTCACGTCCTTGTCCGGATCGTTGGGATTGCGGCCGATGCGCGCCCTGCGGATTTTGATTCCAAAGACCCCGAAGTTGCGCAGCTCGACGCTGTCTCCGGTCGCGACGGTCTTGGCAATGAGGTTGAGGGTCCGTTGCACGATCTCCATGACCTGTTGCTGAACCAAGCCGGTTTCTTCGCTAATCTGGACTACAAGATCACGCTTTGTCATAGCATTTAGCCCGCTGCGCTTGCAGCGGTTTACCCTATTTAACGGCGGGGGCGGCATTTGGTCAAGCAAGGAACGCCAATATGTCGTTTTTCTTGTAGTGGAAACCCTTAGCAGCCTGTTGAAAAACTCGCCCGGTGAGGGCACCGGGCCTACACGACCCGTGATTTCCGAGGAAATAATGTAGGCCGCGTGCCCCCACGCGGCGTTCGATGGGATATTTCAACAGGCTGTTAGCCCTGCCGTGCCCCGGTGTGCCCTGTATGGTTCATTCCTCGAACAGGGCCTGGGCGAATTGTTTGGGGTCGAAGGCTTGCAGGTCTTCGGGCTTTTCCCCAAGACCGATGTATTTGACGGGCAGGGCCAGTTCTTTCTGGATGGCCACCACCATGCCGCCCTTGCTGGTGCCATCCAGCTTGGTGATGACCAGGCCGGTGAGGGGAACGGCCTTGTGAAATTCGCGGGCCTGGTTGAGGGCGTTCATGCCGGTCGTCGCGTCGAGCACGAGGAGCGTCTCGTGCGGCGCGCCGGGAAGCTGCTTGGCGATGACGCGGTGAACCTTTTGCAGTTCCTGCATCAGGTTGTGCTTGGTGTGAAGGCGGCCGGCGGTGTCAATAAAAAGATAATCCGCCCCGCGCGCCAGCGCGGCCGCCACGGCGTCGTGCGCCACCGACGCCGGGTCGGCGCCGCCCGCGCCGGCGATGACGGGGACGCGCAGGCGCGCGCCCCAGAGTTTGAGCTGCTCGACGGCGGCGGCGCGGAAGGTGTCGCAGGCGGCCAGCAAGGCGACGCGCCCCTCGGCCTGCACGGCGTGGGCCAGTTTGGCGGCGGTCGTGGTCTTGCCGGTGCCGTTGACGCCGACAATGGAAACAACGGTCAAGCCGAGGGCCTGGCGCTTGAGGGGAGCGTGCGCGGTGGCGAGACTTTTTTCGATCTCGGCGCGGGCGATGGCCAAAACATCCAGCCCGGCGCGGCCCTGGGTTTCGTAGGCCAGTTTGACGGCGTTGAGGATTTGGGTCGTGGCGGCCATGCCGAGGTCCGCGGCAATCAAGCTGGCTTCCAACTCCTCCAGCGTGGAGACGGTGAGCTTGGGGGAAGCGGTGATGATGCGCTTGATTTCGTGGGCCAGTTTGCTGTGCGTCTTGCGCAGCCCCTCTTTGAATTTTTGGAACAAACCCATGCTAATAGATTGCGGATTGCGGATTGCGGATTGCGGATTGTCCCTGACGGCAGGGTCCCGATGCATCGGGATCGAGCCGTGACTCGATTGCGGATTGGGGATTGCGGATTGCGGATGTTAAACAGAAGCAAACGAAGAAAACGAAGGGGAGTTCATCCTTCGTTTCCTTCGTTATCTTCTGTGGAAATTCCGGGTTCATTTCGCTATTTTCAATTCACAATTTTCAATTCCCTGCCCGTGCCGCTCTTTGAGCCGGTCGTAGTAAACGGCCGGCAGCTTGGTCCCGCCAATGAGGGGCTTGCCTTTGCTGTAGCCGTGGCAATCGGAGCCGCCGGTGACCAGCAAATGATGGCGCGCGGCAATGTCCAGGTAGTATTGGGTCATGGAGGCGGTGTGTTTGGAATGGAAACATTCCAGGCCGTCCAGGCCCGCGGCGGCCAGCGCGGGGATGACGTCGTCGCTGCGATTGAGTCCGGGATGGGCCATCGAAGCCAGGCCCCCGGCGTGGTGGACCAGGGCGATGGCGTCCAGGGCGGAGATCTTAAACTTCGGCACGTAGGCCGGGCGGTTCTTCTTGAGGAAACGGTCAAAGGCCTCGTCCAAACTGGCGCAAAATCCCTCCTGGACCAGGGCGCGCCCGACATGGGGACGGCCCGGGGAGTGGCAATTGGCGATGCCGAAAACGGTCTCGGCGCGCAAGGGGATGTGGAGCCGGTTGAGGCGGGCGACCATTTCATGAATGCGGTTTTGGCGCACGGCCTGGAATTGCTTCAGGCTGGTTTGCAATTTCGGATTTTCCATGTCGAGGTAATAACCCAAAATATGCAGCTCGGCCCCGTCCAGTTCGGCGGTCAATTCGGCGCCCGGCATGAACTCGATGCCCAGGTTCCGGCACGCCAGGGCCATCCGCGGGCAGCCTTCCACAGTGTCGTGATCGGTCAGCGACATGGCCACCAAGCCGCAACGCGCGCCGCGCCCGGCCAGATCTTCGGGGTTGAAGGTGCCGTCGGAAAAAAGGGTGTGCAGGTGAAGATCGGCAAACGCCGGGGCCGCTTGCGCGTCCGGGGCGGACGGAGGGCGGGAGGCGGCGGCCGGAGAGGGCGCGCAGGGTTCGGCGGGGCTTTCGTTCATTTGACAATGCGCGCGGGCCGCGCCAATTCGCCTTTGATTTTGTCCAGGATGCCGTTGACGAACTTGCCGCTGTCCTCGGTGGAGAATTTCTTGGCGATGTCCACCGCCTCGTTGATGCTGACGACGGGCGGGATGTCCTCGCGGAAGAACATCTCAAAAATGGCCAGGCGCAGGATGTTCCGGTCCACCACGGCCATCCGTTTGAGGTCCCAGTTTTGGGCGAATTGCATGATGCGTTGGTCCAGTTCGGCGCGATGCTCCACCACGCCGCGGATGAGCCGGTCGGCAAACTGGCGGGTGGCCAGTTCGGCGGCGGTGGCCGGCGGAAGCTCGGTCTTGAGGCCCCAGGTGGCGGGCGCCTTTTCCTCCGCAATGGCCGGGGCGCGCTGGGAATCCCAGAATTGGTCCAGCGCCTCGTCCAATTTGTCGTATGGATTGAGGTCGTGCTGGAAAAGAAATTGCACGGCGCGTTCGCGCGCCTCACGGCGTTGTCCCATGCTCCCAACATGCCCCGAAAAATCGGGATGCAAAAGGAAATTATTCCAAATAGCCGGCCAGGGCCAGCGCGGCTTCCTGGCGGACGGACAGGACTGTCTTGAGAGCGTCCTGGGCCTTGGTCAGTTCGGCCTGTCTTTGCTGTTTGACCGCCCGAAATTTCGCCAGCGCGGCTTTGACCTGGGCCACGGAGCCTTGGCCGTCCAAAGCCTGCTGCAAAGCGTCGGCGGACGGGTCAGACTGGATGCCCAGCATGCCCATGATGCCTCCCATGCCTCCCATGCCCCTGATGTTCCCGCCCAGGCCGCCCGCGCCCGCGCCCATCCACGCTGTCAGGGGAGTCATCATCCTGCTGACCTCGGCCATCGAATTTTCCGACTTAAGCTGGACGACTTTCAACAGGCGCGGCGAGATGACATCCCATTCGGCATCGTTGGTGACCGCAAGCGTATCCCGCAAACTGTCCACCTGCATCTCCGCCCTCTGTGAGGGATCGCTAATGAGGGCACGAAGGCCGCCGCCGCCGCCGCCGCCGCCGCCCATGTAGCCGCCGCCGCCGCCGTTCATGTAACCGCCACCGCCCGGGCCGGCCGGGCCGCCCATGTCCGGTTGCGCGGCGGCTTTGTGGCCGGACAACGCAAAGGCGACAGCCAAGACCGAAAGAGTGAACCAAGAATTGAATTTTTTCATAATGCGTTCCTTATTTGGCGCCCACGACAGGACTTCAACCTGTAGTCATTCCAGGCGCCTGCTTTTACATCTTTCACAGGTGAAAACGATAGCTTTGAACAGGCTTTGCACCCTGGGTTGTTATGCCACCGTATGCCAAACATTATGGCCGGCATTCATAAACAACCTGCAAAGCCAAGCTGGTTTTCCGCTTTCACCACGCCGGACGGCCGGCGCCACTTCAAGAGTACCGGCATGCCGGACAAAAAGCAAGCGGCGGAAATCTGCCGCGCCTGGGCGACCAGGGCCGCTCTAAACTCCGGATCCGTGTCCTGTGCGCCGTAGCGGCTTTCGGCAGAAAGCCGCCAATATTCCATGTCCCTCAGGGTTTAGCGGCGCCAGAAGATGGCGGCGGATTGTCATCCGCCGCTACGATTGTTTTGGCCCGTAGCGGCTTTCGGCAGAAAGCCGCCAATATTCCATGTCGCTCAGGGTTTGGCGGCGCCAGAAGACGGCGGCGGATTGCCATCCGCCGCTACACTGGATTGGGCGCGGGGTGCTTGGATTCGAAGATGGGGTAGGGGAGGCGCGTTGCGCTTTTTCTTTTTCATTCCCTCATCCCCAATGACTGTGCCATAATGTCCCACGAAATTGAAGACCGAGATTATCACCAAGCCGCTGCTGCTGATTGTGGACGATGAGAAGCCCACCCGGGACGGGTTGCGGGCCGCGCTGGAGGGCCATTACGAAGTCTGGGTGGCCGAGGACGCCAAGGCGGCCATGACACTGCTGGAGCAGGAGAATTTCCAGGTGTTGCTGACAGATTTCCGGCTGCCGCAGGAGGACGGGATGAAGTTGATCCTCCGCGCCAAGTCGCTGGCGCGACCGCCGGTTTGCATACTGATGACGGCTTACGGGTCGGAGGAATTAGCCGTCCAGGCCATGAAGGAGGGGGCGGACGACTACATCGCCAAGGGCCGGTTGCAGATTGACGAACTGGAAATGCGGATCGGCCGCGCCTTGCGCCAGCAACATCTGGAAGTGGAAAATGCCGCCCTGCGCCAGAATCTCAACGCCAAGTTCGGCCTGGAAAACGTCGTGGCAGAGTCCCCCGCCATGAAAGAGGTTGCGGACATGGTCCGGCAGGTCGCCCCCACCCGGGCCAGCGTCCTGCTTCTGGGCGAAAGCGGCACGGGCAAGGAACTCATGGCCCGCGCCATCCATCAACTCAGCCCGCGCGCCGCGCGCCCGTTGGTGGCGGTCCATTGCGCCGCGCTCTCGCCCACCCTTTTGGAAAGCGAGCTTTTCGGACATGAGAAAGGCGCTTTCACCGGGGCGCACGAAAAGCGGATCGGCCGTTTTGAGCAGGCGCAGGGGGGGACGCTGTTCCTGGATGAAATTGGGGAGATTGACGCGTCGGTGCAGGTTAAGCTGCTTCGCTTTCTGGGCGAACGGACTTTCGAGCGCGTCGGTTCCAACAAGACCCTGACCGCCGATGTCCGTTTGATTGCCGCCACCAACAAGAATCTGCAAGAGGAAGTCAAGGCCGGGAAATTCCGGGACGACCTCTATTTTCGCCTGCGGGTGGTGGAGATCACGCTTCCTCCATTGCGCCAGAGGGCGGAAGATCTCCCGTTGCTGGCCAACACCTTCCTGCGCGAATTCGCCGGGGAGAACAACAAAAATGTGAACGATTTCACGCCCGATGCCCTCGAAGCGTTGATGAACTATCCCTGGCCGGGCAACGTCCGCGAACTGCGCACCGCAGTCGAACACGCGGTGGTTCTCTCGCGGGGCGAACGGATCAGCGTGCGGGATTTGCCCGTGGCGTTGCGGGCGGGCGGCGCGGCGGGCGGATCGGCCCGCTGGATGAACCAACCGGCCCTGACGGTGGCGGAAGCGGAGAAACAACTGATCGTCCGCTCGCTCAAGGAAGTTGGCGGCAGCCGCACTCTTGCCGCGCAGAAACTGGGGATGAGCCGCCGCACCCTGCACCGCAAGCTCCACTTCTACCACTTGGAGGGGTTTTAGTCGAGCCGGAGGCTCGACACCACAAGTACATTATGCACCGCAAGCTCCACTTTTACCTTATGGAGGAATTCTAGTGCCAAAACCGGCTCGTGAGCAGGTCCAGGAATTCATCCGCTCGATGGAAGAAGGAGCGGGCGCCGCCATTCTGTTGCGAGTCATTGTCGTGCTGGCGTTCATCGGGTTGGGGATGTTCTTCAATTTGACCCGGTTTGAAGGTTTTTCCACCCAGGAAGCGATGGAGTCGGCGCATCTGGCCCGCCAGTTGGCCGGGGGCAAAGGCTATACGACCGATTCGATCCGCCCCTTCTGCCTCCACCTGCTGGCGCAAGGCGATCCCGCGCGCGCCCGGCAGGTCCTGGAACATCCGGTGCCGGATTTGAGCAATCCGCCCGGCTACCCCTGCCTCCTGGCCGCCGTGATGAAGGTGCTCCCCTTCGATTTCAAGGCGGATCCAAACCAGCCGTGGTCGTACCAGCCGGAACGATGGATCCGGGTGGTCAATGAACTGCTCTTTTTGGGGGCCGTTCTTGTCCTGTTTCAAGTGGCCCGGCGGCTATTTGACCCGGCGGTGGCCTGGCTGTCCGCCTTCATTTTCTCCGGCACGGAACTGTTCTGGGAGTTCAGCGCATCCGGGTTGTCCACCCTCTGGCTGGTGCTCCTGTTCCTGGGTTTGGTTTGGTGTTTGGTGTTGCTGGAAGAACGCGAGCGCCGCCCGGACCCGCCCCGCCTCGGCGGTTCGCTGGCCCTGGCGGCGGCCGCGGGCGCCCTGGCGGGCATCGGCGGACTCAGCCGGTATTCGTTTGCCTGGATGATCCTTCCCGTCCTCATATTCCTCGGCCTCTATTTCACCCGCGCCCGCGTCAAATTGGGCCTGTGCGCGGCGGTCGCATTCCTGGCCGTGATGGCACCCTGGATCGCGCGCAACTTGGCGCTGAGTCAAACCTGCTTCGGCGCCAACGGCTACGCTCTGGCGGAATGCACTCCGCATCTTCAGGACGACCTCCTGGAACGGTCCTTCCAGCCCGACGCCGCCCTGAGCCATGTGACGCCGCGCGAAGTACTCGACAAATTCCTCGTCAACGAGGGCAACATCCTGAAAAGCGGCCTGCCGCGCCTCGGCGGCAATTGGGTTTCCGCTTTCTTTCTGTGCGGTCTCCTCCTGCCATTTCGCAATCCGGCCCTGCAACGTTTCCGGCTGTTTCTGGTCGGGTCGCTCGCCCTCATGGCCGTGGTCCAGGCCGCCTGCCAGACTCATCTCAGCGCCGATTCGCCGGAGATCAACTCGGAAAACCTGCTGGTGGTGCTTTCTCCCCTGGTTTTTATCTTTGGCGCCGGGGTCTTTTACACCCTCATGGACCCTATTGTCCCCGGCGTCCCCCAGCTTCGCCGGGCAGTGGCGGGACTTTTCGTCATGGTCGTCAGCGCGCCCTTGCTGTTGGCGTTGGCGGGGCCGTTCCAACAGACGGCCATCAGCCCTTACGCGCCCTTGCATATCCAGCGGGTCGCGGCCATGATGGAACCCGGCGAGTGGATGATGAGCGACATCCCGTGGGCGGTGGCCTGGTATGGGGCGCAGCCGTGCGTCTGGCTGACGCCGGATGACGGGGAAACGTACCAGGAAATGGACAAACTCAAGCCGGTGCGGGCGATTTTCCTGACGCAGCGGACGAGCGACCGTCGGTTTCTTTCGCAAATGATGGTCCATCAACGGGAGAGCGAAAGGGATTGGAGTTATTTTTATCTCGACAGCCTGCCCGGCTGGGGGCATGGAGAGGTTCCGACCGGTTTTCCGCTGCGGCAGGCCATATTAGACTACGCACCCGATCAAATGTTCATTAGCGACCGAAATCGCTGGCAGGCAGCCCCAAAAAAAAGATGAAATTATTTGTTTTTTCTTTTGACAATATGGGCCGTTCCCTATAAAACTGCTCGAATTGGACGAGGCGCGGAGAGATGCGCTTTGTGCATGTAAGGGTAGTACAATATATTTTTTATGAAAAAGATCATCGCTTCTGTCGGTTTCGCGGCGCTTGGCGTGTCCACTTTGCATGCCCAGTATGCGCCCGGCCCCGCTCCCGCCAGCCCGCGCGGCTGGTCCGTGGCGGCCTCCGTGCGCGCATTCTACGACGACAACTATCTGACGGAACCCAGCTCCAGGGCCGTCTCCAGCTACGGCGAGGAGGTGTCTCCCGCGGTTTCGCTGGTCACCAAGTGGAACAATACAGCCCTGTCGCTCTCTTATGTGTACGACATGCTGTACTACGACAGAAACGACATCATGGACTCGTCGCATCAATTCAGCGCCTACATCAACCAGCAGTTTTCCGAGCGCTACAACCTGCAGATCGGCGAGTCGTTCGTCATTGCCCAGCAACCCACCGTCCAAGGCTCGGGGATTGGCGTCAGCTCCGGCTCTTCGAGTCAGGTCCTCGCCACGCCGCTGTACAGCTCGGGAGACAATATCCACAATGACGCCTCGATCTCGCTGACCGCCGGGTTGACCCCCTCGCTGGATTTGCAGCTTTCGTACATCAACGACCTCTACGCCTACCAGCAGACTTTCGGCGATGTGGTCAACTTCCCCGGCATGACTTTGAACCCCAGCCGTTCCGCCCTGTTGGATCGGATGGACCAACTGGCCACCGTGAATCTGAACTGGAAGATGATGAAACAACTGACCTGGGTCTTCGGCTATACCTACGGCCACACCGGTTACACCAGCCCGGAACCGGTTGTTTTCAACAGCGCATCCTATTCCGATCCGCTCAATATCCGCAGCCAGAGCCGCGACAACGATTCCCACTTCTTCTTTGTCGGGGCGGACCGGGAATTGACTTCCCAACTGACCGGCCGCATCCGGGTTGGCGGCCAGTACGTGGATTATTACAACGCGGACGCGGACTCACTTTCCCCCTACGTGGATGCCAGCTTGACCTACGTTTACATGAAGGATTCCAGCCTGCAAGCCGGGGTCACCCACCAACACAACGCCACCGACGTGGTGGGCGCCATACCGGCAACCACGGGACCCAACAGGGGACAACCCGTCCTGGATGCCGAGGCAACGGCGGCCTACCTGTCCGTGCGCCAAAAGATCACCGGGGGCTTGACCGGCGGCCTGATGGGCCAGTACCAGCACTCGGCCTTCAACGGCGGCACGGAGGATGGGCACTCGGAAGACTTCTTCATCATGGGCTTGAACATTGCCTACCAGTTCAACCCCTATCTCAGCGCCGAGGCGGGATACAACTGGAACAAACTGGTTTCCGACGTTTCGGGCCGCGATTATACGCGCAACATCGTCTATATCGGAGTCCGCGCCACATATTGAACGTTAATCCGTGCTTTAGGTCAGAAAGCTAGGACGCATCGTATGACGACGCCCTGGCTTTCTTTTTTATTATGGATACCGCAACAACAGACACACCGGTCGTAAATCTTCACTTTTTGGACTATTGGCGGGTCATCCGCCTGCGCAAGAGCCTGATCTTGACGGTCTTCCTTATTTGCGTCATCACCAGCTCGGTTTTGACCTATTGCCTGCCCAAGCAATACTCCAGCACCGTCCGAATTGAGGTGAACAAGCCCAACGCGGAGGTCCCGATTGTGGGGGACCGGTCCGGCGGCCAGGGCTGGGATCCCTACTATCTCACTACCCAATTCCGCATCATCACCTCGTGGGGGATTCTGTACGATGTCATCACCAACATGAATCTCACGCACGTTTTCGCCCAGACTGAACAGGCGGGCGCGCCGGACTGGAACGTGGACACCGCATACGCCTATCTGCACAGCAAAGTCACGGTGGACCAGACCCGCGGCACCAGCCTGATTGAAATCACGGTCCGATATCCCGACCCCAACGAGGCGGCCCTTATCGCCAACAAAATTGCCGATGTCTACAGAGATTACCGCAAGGAGTCGTGGACCGGCCCCCACACCAAAGGCATCGCAAGCTTGAAGGAGTCCCTGACCAACAATGAAGTGGTACTGAGCAACAAACAATCCGAATTGGACAAGTTGCGCTCCAGCCTGTTCATCACGCAAATAGGCGACAGCCTGACCGGCAACACCTCCATTATTCTCGAGACCATTCGCTTCCTGGAATCGCGCCGCATCGAAGCGGAGGCGGAGTACCAAATGCACCACGAAACCCTGACCAATTTGCTGGACCTCCAGTCCAAGGGGAGTCTGGAAGGCGCGCTCGCGACGGCCATGGAACGCAACCTGGATCCCGAGTTGACCATCAAAGCGGAGGAGGTCGCCCGCACCCGGGATGAGTTCAATCAGGCCCAGGTGGTCTACGGCCCCACCCACCCCGCCTATATCACCGCCCAAAAGGCCTACGAGGTGGCCACCAACGCCTACGCGATGAAGATCGCCGGAATCATGACCGGTCTCGACAGCCTGGTCAACCAGAACTCGAATTTGCTCCGCACAGTTGAGAATGAGGAAAACCTCGCCAGGACCAATGCCAACTTGGAAATGAGCGCAAACCGCGAATACATCGCGCTCAACCGCGAGGTCGAAAATATGCAGCGCATCGTGGACGATTTGCGGCGCCGCGTGATCGAAGAAGATGCGGAGGCCAACCAGGAAGATTTACGCGCCGTGGTCGTTCATGACCCCGCCCGCGCCAACAAGAACTATGTCAGCCCCAAGCCGCTCCTCATCATCCCGGTTGGAATCCTCATGGGGCTGATGGTCGGCGTCGGCATGGCCTTCTTCGTCGAATACCTGGATACCAGTGTGAAAACCATTGACGATGTGGAGCGGTCGCTGCAAGCGCCGGTGCTGGGAGTCATTCCCCAGAACGTCGGCAATGTCCTGGACGACGGGCCGGAAAGCCCGCACGCGGAGGCCTATCGCGTCTTGCGCACCAATCTTCTGTTCGCGCGCAAGAATGAAGACTGGACCACCCTCACCATCCTGAGCGGCGGCGCCGGCGAAGGCAAGACCACCACCCTTTTCAACCTCGCCACCGTCTTTGCCCAGAGCGGCCAGCGGGTTTTGGTGGTGGATTCCGACCTGCGCCGCCCGAGCATCCACCGCATGCTCCGCGTCAGCAACGCCACCGGCCTGACCGATTTGCTCCTCAACAAGCAGGCCACCGTGGATCAAGTCATCGTGAAAACCAAGCTGCCCACGCTCGACTTCCTGCCCAGCGGCAAGCTGCCCAGCAGCTCCATGAGCGTTTTGGGATCCGTCCAAATGAAGGAAGTCGTCCGCGAACTCAAGCGCCGTTACGATTTCGTCTTCTTCGATTCCCCCCCGCTCATGGGCGTGAGCGACGCCTCCGTTTTGGCCAGCGAAATTGAAATGGTTCTCCAAGTCATCCAGTACCGCCGCTACCCGATGCCCATGACCCTCCGCGCCAAGCAGATGATCGGCAAGGTCGGCGGCACCCTCATGGGCCTGGTGCTCAACAACATCAACATGAGCCAGGACGAGAATTATTACTACTACAGCGGCTACTACGAATACGAATATCGCTCTTCCCAAAGCGAACCGACCGTGGTACAACTCAGCGATGCTGCGGCAAAGGCGCCCAAAATTGACATCAAACAGAAGTACTGAGGGCCGTTTCCCACGCCGCGCAATTGTATCTCTATGAGATTGTTACAACGCACTGTCCGACATCTTATCGCCCTCGCCTGTTTGGCGGCCTCAACCCTCCTCTGGGCCGGCTGCGGCACCACCGACCCCATCCTTCCGCAACCGTTGCCGGCATACACCAGCGCCGCGATGATCCCTCTGCAAATCGGGGACCAAATTGCCGTGGATTTGACAGGAACCCCCATGATAATCCCGCAGGCCGCCTTTACTCTTTCCGGCGCCGGCACCATCAACCTTCCCCTGCTCGACACCAACATCCCCGCCATCGGGAAATCGCCCCACGAGCTGGAGCAGATCATCAGGGACCTCTACGTGCCGAAATACTTCCCGATGATCACCGTGACGGTCACACCAGGCCCCCGCTTCTTTTACGTGTCCGGCTGCGTCAACCAGCCGGGAAAACAGCTTTACACGGGCAACGTCACCATTCTGGGCGCCATCGCCGCGGCCGGCGGCTTCAACGACTTTGCAGCCAGAAGAAGAGTCCAGTTGACCCGGCAAGACGGCAAAATCTACTTTGTGGACTGTATAAAAGCGCTGAAGGATCCCAACAAGTTAGACCTGGAGGTTATTCCGGGCGATAAGATCTTCGCGGACAAGCAGACACCGTGGGAAGCATTCACCGGCCAGTAGCCGAAAACACCCCGTCCACCCCGTCCACACCGTCCACGCCCCGCCGGTTCTTGCCATGGTTCAACTTCAATTCCTGTCAGGCAACAAGGCGGGCGCCCAATTCACCGCCGTCCGGCTGCCCCTTCAAATCGGCCGCGCGCCCGACGCGGACCTCTGTCTGGAAGAACCGGGCGTTTGGCCCCGCCACTGCCAGATCGCGCGCCGGGGGCGGGATTTGGTTTGCCAGGCCCATGAAGGCGCCCTCCTCTCCGTCAACGGCGTCCAGGTGGATGAGGCGGTCCTGCGCAATGGCGATGTCATTTCCATGGGCGCCCTGAAGATTCAATTTGCCCTCTCCCCGGTTCGTCAATCCAGCCAGCGCGCCCGCGAATGTCTCACCTGGGCCGCGCTGGCCCTCCTCTGCCTCGCCCAGGTCGCCCTGATTTACCGCCTCCTCCAATAATACTGTAGCGGCGGTCTGTGACCGCCGCATATTCGATTTGGCATAGTGCAATTCCGAACTGAAAATGGAATAACGCGTTCCTCAGTGCCGGAAATGGCGCACCCCTGTAAAAGCCATCGCCATGTTCCGCTCATCGGCGGCGGCGATCACTTCGGCGTCGTGCATCGAACCGCCGGGCTGAATGGCCGCGGTGGCGCCGGCCCCGGCCGCGGCCACGAGTGCGTCCACAAACGGGAAAAAAGCGTCGCTGCAAACCACGCTGCCCTTGAGCGAAAGCCCGGCCTCCCCCGCCTTCCACACCGCCAGCCGGCTCGCATCCACCCGGCTCATCTGCCCGGCCCCGATCCCCAGCGTCCGGTCCGGCCCGGCATAAACAATGGCGTTCGATTTGACACGCTTCACCACCCGCCATCCAAACAACATCGCCTGCCGCTCCGCCTCCGACGGCTGCCGCCGCGTCACGATCTTCAATTCCCCGGCCTCCGTCCCTTTCCGGTCCCATTCCTGCGCCAGCACCGATTCGCCGCCCACTCCGCGCAATTCCCATCCGCCGCCCGTCCCCGGCCATTTCAAAACCTTGAGCAGGCGCAGGTTCTTCTTCTTCCGCAACAGCTCCAGCGCCGGCGGCTCGAAATCCGGCGCGACAATGACCTCGCTGAAAATCTCCGCGATGGCCTCGGCGCACGGCAAATCCAGGGTCTGGTTGACGGCGATGATGCCGCCGAAGGGGGCCTGTTTGTCCGTGACGAAGGCTTTCTCCCAAGCCTCCCGCAGCGTCGCTCCCTGGGCCGCCCCGCAGGGATTCGTATGTTTGACGATCACCAGCGCCGGGGCCTGCCCGGCGAACTCCTCCGCCAGCGCCGCCGCCGCCGTTAAGTCGAGTATATTGTTATACGACAGTTCCCGCCCGTGCCATTGCTGGAAAAACTCCCCGAACCGCCCGTACAGCGCCGCCCGCTGATGCGGGTTCTCCCCGTAGCGCAACCCCTGCGCCTTCGGCAGGTCCAGCCGCAGCCGCGCCGGCCACGCCCCCCCCGCAGTCCCCGCTGTCGCATCCGTCCCATCCTTCCCATTCTTCCCATCCTTCCCATCCCCCGCCTCCACCCCAAAGACCCTCGCCAGATACCCCGCAATCTGGCCGTCGTAGGCGGAAGTTCGCGCAAAAGCGCGCGCGGCCAGCCGCTGGCGCAACTCCGGCGTCGTGTTGCCGCCGGCCATGATTTGAGCGGCCACCTCCGCGTAATCGGCCGGGTCCATGACCACCGTCACGCTTTCGTGGTTCTTGGCCGCGCTGCGCAACATCGAAGGCCCGCCGATGTCAATGTTCTCAATCGCCTCCGCCAGCGTCACCCCGGGCCGGGCGATGGTTTGCTCGAACGGATAAAAATTCACCACCACCAGGTCAATCGGCTTGATGTCGTGCTTGCGCGCCGCGGCTTCATGCGTCGGATTGCCGCGCAGATAAAGCAGGCCGCCGTGGATTCTCGGATGCAGCGTCTTCACCCGGCCATCCATCATCTCGGGAAATTCCGTATAGGCGCTCAGATCGCTGACCATGATCCCCTGCTCGCGCAGGGCCTTGGCCGTGCCGCCGGTGGAAATAATCTCGATGCCGGCGGCGGCCAGGGCCTGGGCGAAGGGGATCAGCCCGGTTTTGTCGAAAACCGAAAGGAGCGCGCGTTGAATCTTTGTCATAGACTGCCGTTAGGTTTTCCGCAACCCGCCGCGGAGTCAACAGATTTGCGATAAAATCAGCAATGCGTCATTGAAAATTTGTCATTTGTCATTGGGAGACTGCGGAACAGGTGGGGCGGAGGGGGCAAATATGGCCGGGTGGGTTGGCGGGGGCCATGCCGTTTTTGCCCAGTGCCGGCGTGTTCCGGGCGGAAAATCGGCGTGGGAGCGGCGTTTCCAAGCTTGTTTTGGGGGTTTTGGGCGGATTTGCGGCCGGGTGAGCGGCGTGGCATACCGCTTGCTCAATGGGCATAACGACTTTATACAAACATGATTACCGCTGAATTGACGGAAACAGAAACACCGCGCACCGAAGGAAGAGACATCATCCGGCTGCCGTTCGGTTTGCTGGGCTTCGAGCATGTCAAACAGTATATTCTCCTGACCAACCCGGCGGAGGACCCGTTCTTATGGCTCCAAATGCTGGACGACGCCAAGCATGCGTTTCTGGTCGTGCCGCCGGAGCGTGTGGTGACCGATTATCAGCCGGACATAAGCGATGACGAGGTTGAGTTTCTGGAGTTGGCCGGGCCTGCAGACGCCTTTCTGCTCAATATCGTCATGCTGCGCGGCAACCGCCAGGCGACGGTGAATTTAAGAGGCCCGGTGGTGATCAACCGGCGCACGCTCATCGGCAAGCAGGTAATCCTGAACAACGCCGCGCAATACTCGCTCCACCATCCACTGGCCGCCGCGTGATGCGGGTCGCTTATGCTTATTCTATCTCGCAAAGCGGGCGAAAGCATCGTCATTGACGGCCGGATTGTGGTGAAGATCCTGCGACTGGAGGGCGAAATGGTGAAAGTGGGGATTGAGGCCGCGCGGGAGGTGCCGGTGCATCGGCAGGAGGTCTATGATGAAATCCAACGCAATAACAGGGAAGCGTTGACGGAGAACCATCCGCAACTGCCCCGCGTCCTGGGCAAACCACAGGCTCCCCCAATGGCGAAAACGGCCTCCGCCAAGACGGGCCAATAATCCCATGCTCATCAACACCAGTCTTTTGCCCGAATCAACCGATTTGCGGAACCAGCGCGCCGCCGATTCTTCCCCCGCGCCTGCGGGCGTTGCGCCGAAAACAACCGGCGCGGATGCCTCCCAGGCGGGTGCGGCGGATAATTCAGCGGCGGTCATAGACCGCCGCTACAAAGGAGATGATGCCACCCCAACGGGAACGGCGGAGAATTCAGCGGCGCTCACAGAGCGCCGCTACAGCGTTGACTTGGAGGAGGATGGCGCCCCGGGAATCAGCGACGCGGCCGGCGCCGAGCAAGTCACCGCTTCTCTCCGCGCGACCTTTCTTTCCCAGCCCGGGACCGCCCTGGCCGCCCAGGGGAATCCAAACCCGGAATCCGCTTACAACCTGCTGATATGATATGAATGCGCTTGCAACCCGAACAGGAAGCTGGATGGAATCCGATGCCGCCGCCGAGCTGGACGAGGCATGGCAGGGTGAAACAACTGCCGCCGCTTGTTCCAGCCGGGCGCTGGCCTGCCAAAAGCAGGGGCGCTCCAACGATGCGGCGCATGCGGCCCTCCGCGCCATCTCGCTGGACCCGAACGACGCGCTGGCCTGGAAAGTCCTGGCGCGAGTGCATCTGGACGCCGGGCAGCACGAGGCGGCGCGGAAGGCGTGCCGGCGGGTTCTGCGGCGCAACGCGCGCGACGCCGAGGCGCAGGAAATGATGGGGGAAGCGCAGGCGCAGGAAGCGAAGCTGGCGGAGAATTTGTTAGACAACGCGCCGCGCATGATGCCTCCGCCGCCGTGGAGGCCTCCGAAGGCCGGTTGAAGCGGCGGTTTCTCTTCGACGTGTTGCAGCAATCTGATCCCCCTCCGACACCATGACCAAAACCATTGACCCCTCGCTGTCCGACTACGATATTCTCGTTCCAATTTTCAATGCTCACGATGATGTGCGGCGTTGCGTGGAAAGCCTGTTGCGCCACACGGAACCCCGGCACGCCATTTATCTGCTCGACGACGCCAGCCCGGATAAGAAAATAGCTCCGCTATTGCGGGATTTTGCGGCCAATCACGCGCACATCAAGGTCGTCACTGCGGAAAAGAATGGAGGTTTCATCGCCAATGTGAATCGAGGTTTCGGGTTGTCCCGCCGGGACGTGATCATCCTCAACTCCGACACCGAAGTGACGTCGGGCTGGCTGGACCGAATGGACCGCTGCCGCCACAGCGATTCCAAGATTGGGATTGTTTCCCCGCTCTCGAACAACGCGACGATCCTGTCCATTCCCGTGCTGCGGGCGCGCAAGACCTGGATGCCCGGCCAACCCGACGACATCGCGGTCCTGGTGGAAGCGCATTCGGAACGGATTTATCCCAAAATTCCGGCGGCCATTGGTTTTTGCATGCTGATCACGCGTGAAACGCTCGATGCCGTGGGATTCTTCGATCCCGAGTTCGGCCTGGGCTACGGCGAGGAGAATGATCTCTGCCTCCGCGCGTGGGCCGCCGGCAAGCACAGTGTGTGCTGCGACGATGCCTACGTACAACACTACGGGGAAGCTTCCTTCGGACATGTGGAAAACATCGGCGAACGCCGCCGGCGCAACGCGGAGTTATTGGATCGCCGCTGGCCCGGTTACGCCGCCGCTGTGTATCGCTACTGCCAGGCCAATCCATTGCGGAAACTATTCGAACAACTCCGCCTCTCGCAGGCAGTGCGGCCGGACCGCCGGCCCCACATTCTGCAAGTGATCCACAATTACAATGCGCCAGGCGGGACGGAGTTGCACACCCAGGACATCGTGGAACGCACCTCAAAGCAGTTCCGTCAAACAATCGTCTTTCCGGGAGCGATGACGGCGTGGTCGGACTTCTGCGAAGCGCCGGCGAAAACCGGAACCCGCGCCGTCGTTCTCAACCGGATTAACACGGCGCCCACTCACCGGATCCTTGACCAACCGGGAGATATTTGCAACGAGGCGGTGGAAGAAAATTTCCGTCAATTTATTGCCGGCGGCGATTACGACATCGTCCATTTTCAGCATCTGGTGGGTTGGGCTTCTTTGCGGCTTCCTCGGATTGCCAAAGAGCTCGGCAAGCGATGCGTTCTCTCCGTGCATGATTATTTCCTGCTCTGTCCGCAGTACGTGCTCCTCAATGCCGCGGGGGAACGCTGCCACAAAGCCCGCGCCAGCGCCTCCGATGAAGAATGCCTCCGCTGCCTCGCGGCCCAACGAACCGCCGTCCGATCCGGAATGCCGGCGGTGGGCGAGTATCTTCGCGATCGGGAAAGCCTCTCGCGCGAAGTCATTGAAATGATGGACGCCGTGGTGGTTCCGTCCCAGTTTGTTTGTCAGCGCCTTCTCGGCGCCTTTGGAGAGCGGATTGCGGACAAAATTCGGGTCATCCCCCATGGCGTCAACATGCTGGCTCGGATGGGCCAGCGCAAGCCCGCGCGAAAAATGCGCGTCGGCATTCTGGGCAGCCTTGGCCCGCAAAAGGGGCTGCGGCAGGTGATCGAAGCGGCCCGTTTGCTCAAGGACGCGCCCATCCAGTTGGAGGTCTTCGGCAATGTCGCGCCCGTGCCGGAGTGGTCCAGTTTGCCGGTCAAGCTGCACGGCGGCTATCGCCGGCAGCAACTGCCTCATTTGTTGCGAGAGATGGATTTGATCCTCATTCCATCCATCTTCGACGAGACATTTTGTTTGACACTGAGTGAAGCGCAGGCGTTGGGAATTCCGGCGCTGGCCTCGGCGGTGGGCGCGATCCCGGAGCGCGTGGCCGACGGCGAAACCGGTTTTCTCTTCTCTCCAACCACGGGGAAAGCGTTGGCGGACAAACTTCTGGAACTTTCGGCGGCGCCGGAGCGGATTCGCAAAGTGGAGGGCAGATCCGAAAACTCAAAGTCAAGACCCTGGACCAGAACGCGGAAGATTACGCCGAATTGTACCGTCATATTCTGCATGCCCCCGCGCCGCGCGCGGCCGGGGCGCCTTCTCCGTCGGCCGCAGCCGCGCCTTGCGCAATCTGGCAGGAAGATCTCACACGAAAGCCGGACCACCCCGGCCTGACCTCCATCCTCATTCTGACGTGGAACCAACTGGAACATACCAAGCGATGCGTGCAGAGCATAGCAGGGCACACTCCGGAACCTCACGAAATCATTTGTGTTGACAACGGGTCAACCGATGGAACCGTGGCATGGCTTCGCGAATACGCCGGCGCCCGCCAGCATGTCCGCCTCATCGAGAACAGTTCGAATCGCGGTTTCGCCGCCGGCAATAATCAAGGGCTATCCATCGCCCGGGGCCATTTTGTAATCCTGCTCAACAACGACACCATTGTGACACCCGGCTGGCTTGGCAGGTTCTTGCGCGCGGCCAACGCCAGGGCTGATATTGGAATCTTTGGCCCCATGTCCAACAACGTCTCCGGCCCGCAACTGGCTCGGTGGGCTTCTTATCACAGCTTGGAATCGCTGGCGGCATTTGCCACCCCTTGGGCGCTGGAGAATGCGGATCAAATCCAGCCCGCCGAGCGCGTCGTTGGATTTTGCCTGCTGATGCGCCGGGCTGTGCTGGAAAAGATCGGCGGTCTGGACGAACGCTACGGCAGCGGCAATTTCGAGGACGACGATCTCTGCATTCGCGCCCGCCTTGGAGGGTTTGGAATCGCCATCGCCAAGAGCGTCTTCGTCCACCACGCGGGAAGTCAAACATTCAAAGGCGCCAAGATGGATTATCGCGCCTGCATGTCGCGGAACTGGGAACTATTCAAAACAAAATGGGGCTTGCCCAAGCTTTTGACGCTCGACAAGGGCTATCCCTCCCCGTCGTCGCTTCCGCCCGGAGTTCCCTTGCGAATTCCACTGCCCAATCTGCGGGACTCGCACGCTTGCTTGCTGGATGGCCTGCACTGGCTGGACCAGACCTCCCAACCGGCGCCCAACCCGGCGCCTGACAAAACTCCCGGCAAGAACGCCGCCTTGCAACTTCCACCCTGCGCTCTGGCCGGCCATTTGGCCGCGGGGCGCGAGCTTTTGCGCAAAAGGCAGTTTCGCCCCGCCTGGGCCGCGGGCTGCGCCGCACTGCAAGCCCGGCCATTTCATCCGGAAGCTCATCTTCTGCTGGCCGAAATCGCCCTTGCCGCCGAGGCCGGCGACGCCGCCCGCCAGCTTGCCCAGCGCGCCCGCCAGCTTGCGCCTGATTGGAATCCCGCCAAAAAGTTCCTCAAAGGCCGGCTGCGCGGACTCATGAAACCAGACTGGCTCGTCCTGCCTTCCGCCGCTGCCGCGGCGCCCCGGCTGTCGGTATGCCTCATTGTCAAGAATGAAGAACAATTTCTCGGGCCGTGCCTGGCTTCCGTCCGCCCTATCGCCGCCCAGATCGTCGTTGTGGACACCGGGTCCACCGACCACACCGTTGACATCGCCAAAGAGCACGGCGCCGAGGTGCATCACTTCGAGTGGCGCGATGATTTTAGCGCGGCGCGCAATGAGGCTTTGAGATACGCCACGGGCGACTGGGTGCTGAGCCTGGATGCGGACGAGGAGTTGATGGCCGAACACCGGGAAACGATACTCGAGGAAATGCGGGCGGACGGCGTGATGGGCTACCGCCTGCCGATCATCAACAAGGGGCGCGAGCAGGAGGGGCGCAGCTACGTGCCGCGGCTGTTCCGCAACGCGCCGGGCCTTTTCTATGTGGGCCGCGTGCATGAGCAGGTTTTCAGCAGCATCGAAGTCCGCTGCCGGCAATGGGGCCTGCAACAAAAATTGGGCGGGAGCGTCCTCTTCCACCACGGTTACGTGAAGGAAGTGATGGAAGGCCGGGACAAGATCGCGCGCAATTTGCGCCTGCTGGAGCGGGCGATTGGGGAATTGCCCGGCGAGCCGAACCTGGTGATGAACCTGGGCCTGGAACTGATTCGTTCCGGCCAGTTTGACGCCGGCCTGGAGAAATACCGCGAAGCGTTTCAGCTTATGGCCGAACAGCCGCCCGACCAGGTCGTGCCGGAGCTGCGCGAAACATTGTTGACGCAGTTGACAACCCACCTGCTGGCGGCGAAGGAATTTGCCGAAGTGGCGGAACTGTGGGAGAAGCCGTTCGCCAAGTCGGGCGGCATGACCGCCTCGAACCATTTCGGGCTGGGCCTGGCTTATATGGAATTGAACCGCCCCGCCGACGCCGCCGAACAGATGCGGCAGTGCCTGGCCAAACGCGGCCAGCCCGCGATGTCGCCGGTGAACGTGGACATTCTGAAAGCCGCCCCGAACCATTGCCTGGCGCTCTGTTTGTGCGCGCTGGGACGGACGGCGGCGGCGGCGGAGGCGTTCGCCGCGGCGCTCGCCGATGAGCCGTCCTCGCTCCGCGCGGGAATTGACTTTGCGCGGTTCCAAGCCGGCCAGGGCCGGCCGCTGGAGGCACTCAAACTGCTCAACAGCCTGGCGGCGGAACACCCCGGGGAACCGTCCGTCTGGAAACTGGGGGGGGAGATCTCGTTGAGCCGGCCGGAATTTCTGGAGTTCGCGCGGGACTGGACCGGGGAAGCGGCGAAACAGCTCCCGGAACATCGGGGTCTGATGTCGCAACGCGCGGAGGCTTTATTATTGACTGGCGACACGGAGGGGGCGCTGCCGCTCTGGCGGCGGGCGGAATCCCCCCATCCCGGCCGGCAGGCGGCGGCGGTGGTGCTGTGCGAATTGTTGACAGACGGCTGCCGGCGCCATTTCCCGGCGGCCGAGGAAACGGCGGTGAGCCGGGAACTGGTGAAGTGGTATCGCCAACTGATCGCCGCCGGGGCGCATTCCACGGTCCGCCAACTGGACGGGCGGATGGAGGAGGCGCGCGCCGTGGCGCCGGGTTTTGTGGGAGTGTGGGAGGCGGCCACCCAAAAAGCGCGCGGAGCGATGATCGCGGCCTGAGAGCGCATGCGGCGGTTTCCCGTTCTTAATCTTCAACTCAAATTTTGAAGATTACATTTTGCGCCCGCCGTCAGTCAGTTGCCAGAATCCGGGATCGTATCAGGTGGCGGCAGCACGTATGAAACTGAGAATTTCATCCCGTGGCAGTCCGCATTGCGTCAGAACGCTAAACACGTATGCTTCGGCAAAAAAAGAGTGTGTTGTCAGGGGAATTCGGTGCATGCCGCCCTTTTTCCTATAAAGTTCCGTGCGTTTTGTGCGCATAACAAATACGTAGCCAATTTCACGCAACTTGTTAACCAAGCACGCCCTGGAGATCATGTTGGCTTCTTCGTTCGATGTTATAAGGGATTTCAAAGCGGGCTTTTGAAGGGTCTGCTGGCATTCCCCCTTCGAGCTTCCACTTGTGTTGCTTGAGAAAAAGCTCCAATTCCCGGCGCTCGACTAGATCGCGCATCATTGCGTCCAAAGCATCCTCAATATTCTCATGGAGATCAGAAATAGTTTTTCCCTGAGATGAGATCTTAAGAGCGGGGCAACAACCCACCCAGTATTTGGACTTCCGGTCTTGGAATATGGTCCAAGTGAGGGCAGCTTTCAAACGCACTATTGTCATATCATGTTCCAAAAGAAGAAACACCCCCTTTGTGGATTTGTTTCGAGTTCCAATTCTGTTCGCATTTCATTGCAGTTGGCTCAAAAAGGGCGGAAACTCAACACATCTCCAGCCCATTGCGACGACTTTTCATAAGAAGAAGTTCCCACTAATTCACAGCACCGTCAACGTCATTTTTCACTTTTTTCTTTTTGCCACCTGCAAATCGGCAACGGTTGAGAACAGCCGGCCTGATGCCGGTTGACATTTTCCTGCTCTCTATGGCAAAATCCAGTATGCGCTGCCTACAGGTGCCCCACTACTCTATGAAACTCCTATTCCGTTTTTGCGCCTTCTCCATGATGGCGCTCGCCCCGGTTTTCACCACCTGTGCCCCCGCCGCGGATGAGGCGCGAATGACGCTGAACGGCGAACCGGCCAAACCCGGCGATTACAGCCCCAACGACGTCAAGGACCTGGTGCTCGACAACGGCCTGCTCAAAATCATCTTTGGGCACGACGCGCGAAACGACATCAGCGCCACGTCGGTCGTCAAGAACGGCCAGGAACTGGCCCACAACCTGCATGGCGTGGAGCCGCGGGACACGGATGCCCATCGCACTTTCTATCACGATTACAACGCCAGCGGCGGCTACATGCACGCGCGGATCGTCCGAATTGTCAAGAATACGCCCGCCCTCGTCCATTTCGCCTTGATTGACACCGGCACGCCCAAGCTGGAAGATCACTACGTGATGCTCGCGGGGGAAAGCGGCATCCATCCCTACGTCATCATCCGCAGCCCCTTTGGCGGGGAAATGCGGACGATGTACCGCTTCGACATGGATATACTTGACTACGCTTATTCCGGAGAGCGCCTCGGAAAACAGCCCAAATATGGCTACCTGCAATCCATCTCGGAAAAGGGCAACGCGGGGGATGAAACCTGGCGCCTGCCCGACGGCTCCATTTACTCTAAATACGACTATTGCCTCTATTACTCGGAGACCCCGGCGTTCGGGCACCTGGGCCACGGTTTCGGCGTGTTCTTCATCCCCGTCAGCACCGAATCCTACGCCGGCGGGCCGTTGCGCCAGGAACTGGCCGTTCATCAGGACGCCCTGATTTTGAACTACATCGGCGGCGGCCACTTTAGCGGCGGCGGCACCGCCGGGGGCCGCTCCGGCGAGAAAATCCACGGCCCGTGGTTCCTTTATTTCAACACCGGCGACACGCCGGAGGCCATGATTGCCGACGCCAAAAAAACCGCCGCGGCGGAACAAAAGAAATGGCCCTATCAGTGGGTCGAGGAACCGCTTTACCCTGTCAAACGCACGACCGTCACCGGCCAGTTGAAGATTTCCCATGACCGTTCCGCCGCGCATGCGTACATCATCCTCGGCCAGCCCGGCAACAGCGGCGGCGGGCGCGCTGGCCGGGGCGGAGGAGGAGGAGGAGGAGGAGCAGGGGGCGGCGGTTCGGCGGCGGATCGCGCCAGCGCCCTTTACACCCAGGCCGGTGATTATATCTATTATGTGAAGGCGGACGCGGACGGGAAATTCAGCCTGCCGGCGGTTCGCCCCGGCACTTACACGCTCTATGCCTGGCAAACCCAGGGACCCATCACCCAATCCTTCGCGAGGGACGGCGTGGTCGTCGCCGGGGACACGCTGGACTTGGGCGCGGTGGCCTGGGATCCGCCCTGGCATCCGAATTTGCTGTGGCAAATCGGCCAGGCGGACCGGATGGCGGGGGAATTCAAGTTCGGCGAACAGCCGCGGACGAGCCAGTGGATGCTGCAAGTCCCCGCCAACCTGACGTTCACGATTGGCAAGAGCAAGGAGGCGACCGACTGGTATTACGCGCAAAAGACCGGCGTCTGGACCGTGAAATTTAATCTTGACAAAACTTATTCCGGCAACGCCTGCCTTACTGTTGCCATCGCCGGCGGCGGCGGCAATGTGGCGCTCGCGATGAATGGCGCCAATGTGGGCAGTCTCAATTACGGCGACGACGCCAGCGTGCGCCGTTCGACCAATCGCAGCGGCCGCTACGCCCGCAACGAGTTCACCTTCCCCGCCTCCGCCTTGAAGCAAGGCGAGAACACACTCACGCTGACCGACAGAGGCGCGGGTCTAATGTACGACACGATTGTGCTGGAGGCGGACTGACGGCGGGAATTTGATCAACAGCCGATTGTAGCGGCGGTCTATGACCGCCGCTGTTTAGGGGTTTTGATTTGCGGCGGTCATAGACCGCCGCTACAGGCCGTCAGGTTCAGCGCGCCGAGGGAACACCGGGTTACGGGGCTGGCGCCGGGGCGGGCTGTGTGACGGGCGGTTTTGTGAACGTTGCCAGCGCGGCGCCGAGCACGAGCATGACCGCCGAAATGATGTAGGCCCAGAAATACGATTTGAAATGGTCGTTAATGCCCGCGCCCAGCATGGGGCCGATAACACCCGCGACGCCGAAAGCGGTGAAGACCAAACCATAGTTGACACCGAGATTGCGGATGCCATAGAAATCCGCCGTCGCCGCCGGCATGAGCGTAAAGATGGTTCCATAGCAAAGGCCGGTGAACGCGGAACCGAAAACCACCAAGCCTGCCGTGGTGTAATGGCTGAAGGCCAGCATGTTCGCCGCCTGCAACAGAAACGCCAGCATCATCGTCCGGGTCCGTCCGATTCCGTCCGAGAGCACGCCGGCGAGGAGGCGGCCGAAGGTGTTGAAGATCGCCAGCGTCGCAATCGGCACAAATCCCCAACTCCAGTTCGCCTGCTCCTTTGCGATCAGGGCCACCTGCGTAATGATCATCATGCCCGCCGAGGCGGAGAGCACCATCATCAACCAAAGTTGGTAGAACTGTCCGGTGCGCAGCATTTCCTGCCAATCCGACTCGCGCCGGGGAGCCGCCGCTGTTTTGGCGGCGGATGCCTGCGCCACCGTCTGTTCCGGCGGGTTTCTCAAAAGCTGCGCCAGGAGCGGCACCAGAATCACGGTGCCGATTCCGAGCCAGACGAAGGTCATCGAAATGGTGGTGATCCCCAAAAGGTACTGGGTGAGCGGAGAGATATAGACCGCCGCCAGGCCCACGCCGCTGACCACTATCCCGGTGATGACGCCTTTGCGCGCGGGAGGAAACCATTTGATGGCGGGCGGAGTCGTGGCCGAGTAACCGAGGCCAATCCCCAACCCGGCGCCGACGCCGAAGGTCAGCGCCATTGCGGCGGGCGAATGAACCAGGCCCGAAGCGATCAAGCCGAGGCCGAGCATGATGCCGCCGGCCGTGGCGACCAGACGCGGGCCGAATTTGTCCTGGCACCGCCCCGCGAAGACCATCATCCCGGCAAAACAAACTGTGGCGACGGTGAACGGCATAGTGGCGTCGGTCTTTGACCAATGCGAAACGCCGACCAGCGCCTTGGCAACGACCCCCCACGCGTAGAGCACGCCGAGGATCAGGTTAATGGACAAGCCGGCTAGGACCACCGTCCAGCCTTTGGCAGCGTGCGAACTGTTATCATTCATGGGTGTCTCCTGAATTAGGTTTGACTAAACTGCCATGGTCTCCTTTTGTGTCAGTACGTGAAATCCGTGTTCCTTGAGAATATCGCCGGCCAGGCCGGAATCCTGGACTTCCACGACCAGGATGGCGCGGTTGTTGGCGACGAAACCGGAGGTGTTGGCGAGGTTGATGTCGTGGTCGGCCAGACATTCGGCGACCGAGTGCAGCGCGCCCGGCTTGTCCGCCATCTCGACGGCAATCACCTCTGTCAAGGTGGCGGCGAAGCCCTCATGCTGGAGGGTGTGACAGGCCAGATCGGGGTCGTTGACGAGCAATTTCATGACGCCGAAAGTGCCGCTGCTGGCGATGGTGACGCACCGGATGTTGACGTTGGCGCGCGCGAGAATTCCGGTGACGCGGGCGGCCTGGCCGGGGCGGTTCTCGGAGAACACCGCGAGAAGTTTAACCGTGTTCATAGAGTGGGTGATTGAAATCCGTTCAAAGGGACCGCCTGTCAATAACACGCTTTGCCTTGCCTTCGGCGACGGGCAGCGAACCGCTGGCAACCAGGTCCACCTTGGGCCGGAGCCAGAGTTCGGCCCGCAGCTTTTCCGCCACTTCGTTTTGCAGGTCCGCGATATGCCCAACCTCCCCGTCGAACGCCGCGGGCGACAATTCCACCTTCACCGTCATCTCGTCCAGCCCCTCCAGGAGGATCAGGTAGTTGCGCCCGATCTGCGGCATCGCCATCAGCACCCGCTCAATTTGTTGCGGGAAAATATTCACTCCCCGCACGATCAACATGTCGTCGGACCGGCCGGTGATGCGGTGGATGCGCCGGTGGGTGCGCCCGCAGGGGCAGGGTTCTGAGATGAGCGCGGTCAGGTCGCGGGTCCGGTAGCGCAACAGCGGCATGGCTTCGCGGTTGATGCTGGTCAGGACCAGTTCGCCGGTTTCGCCGTCGCCCGCCGGTTCGCACGTCTTGGGGTTGATGATCTCCAGCACGTAATTATCCTCCCAGAGATGCATGCCGCATTTGCCCTCGCACTCGAAGGCGACGCCGGGGCCGTTCATTTCGGTCAGGCCGTAGGAGTTATAGACCTCCAGCCCCAGCGCGGCTTCGATATTGCGTCTGGTTTCCTCCGTGTGCGCCTCGGCGCCCACGAAGGCCTTGCGCAAGGCCAGGCTCTTTCGCGGATCCACCCCCTTCTTCTCCAGAAAATCCGCAAAGTAAAGCGCATAGCTGGGCAGGATGTGGATGACCGTCGTTCGAAAGTCCTGCATCAGCAACAACTGCCGTTCCGAGGTCCCCGGCCCGGCGGGAATGACCATGCAGCCGACTTTCTCCGCCCCGTAGTGCATCACCAAGCCGCCCGTGAACAGCCCGTAGCTCATCATGTTCTGGAACACGTCGCGCCGGGTCACGCCCGTCATGCAAAGCGCCCGCGCGATCAAGTCCGCCGCCGTGTCCACGTCGCGCCTTGAGAAAAACAGCGCCTTGGGTTTTCCCGTGCTCCCGCTGGTGGTGTGAAGCCGCAGCACCTCCTCCCGCGAAACGGCCAGCAGCTTGTCCGGGTAATTCTCCCTCAAATCCGCCGCGGTGGTGAACGGCAGGCGGCGGATGTCGGCGGCCGATTTGATCGCCTCGGGCGTGACGCCCGATTCGAGGAATTTCGCGCGATAAAACGGCACGCGATCCAGCCGGCGCACGGTATCCCGCAGGCGTTCGAGTTGGAGCGACTCCAGCGCCGGGCGGGCCAATGTTTCCATTTCCTGTTGCCAAAACATGTGATTGAGCGCGAGGATATGATTTACTCCGGTCTGATGCAAGCCTTTTATTTCATTTCGGAAATGCGATGCGTCAGTGACGGAGGGTAATGGTAGGGCGAGGCTCCCGCCGAGCCGTCTTGGGCTGGGAAGGCTCCGCAGAAGCGTCGCCCTACCCGCCTCGACTGACGCATTGCCATTTCCGCCAGACAAAGAGACGAAGGATATTGTCCGGCGCCCTCTCCGCTTGTCTTTCGCTTGGCTGCGACCGCTCCGCTCTGACGGATCAGCTCTACTGACCCGGGGCCAGAACAACCCGGAAGCCGGTGCCGGGGTCCGCATTCCCGATCGAGCTGTTTTCACGCTGGGCCGAGCGGCAAAACGGCCACGGAAACTCCCAACTCCCGCCGCGAACCACGCGGCCCGTTCCCGTGCCCGCCCCCTGCGGATTGGTGACAGACCCGCCGGGATAAGCGCCATACCAATCCTGGCACCACTCCCATACGTTGCCAGCCATGTCCGCCAGTCCCCATGGATTGGCCAGCAACTGCCCCACCGGCTGTGTTGATTGACTGCTGTTGGCGGAGTACCAGGCGTAGTTTGCCAGGCTCGAGTCGCTGGGATCATTGCCGTAGTAAAAGCGGGAGGTCGTCAGCGCGCGGCAGCAGTATTCCCATTCCGCTTCCGTGGGCAGCCGGTAGACCCAACCCGCCGGCAGCCGCCCGGCGCTCTGCTCATTCTGCGTCAGGGTGTGGCAGTAGTTGGTCGCATTGATCCATGTGACCGATTCCACCGGGTGGGTCAAGTCGCCCGTGAAGGAGCTTGGATTGGAGCCGGTGACGGCCAGATATTCGCCCTGGGTCACCAGATGTTGCGCCATCCAAAAACCATTGGTCAGAGTGACCACATGCTGTGTTTCATCGGAACTGCGACCCTCTTCGCTGGCGGGGCTGCCCATGATGAATGTGCCGGGGAGGATCCAGACCATGTTGAGAATGGGGGCGGCGTTGGCTGGCGGCGTGGCTGCGGAGGAAATGGTGACTTGAGGGACGTTGAGATTGGTCAACCCTCCGCCGTTGCCGTTGATCACGCCCGCGATGTAAGCAGCGGTCTGAACTCCCGGCGTGCCGATGCGGATGGTGTAGTTCTCGGCGGCGGCGCCCGTGTTGCCGATGTCAATGTTGCCGCTTTCGTTGCCGGTGTAAGAGGAACCAGCCAGGAACCCGAGCGCGATGTTGTTCGAGCCGCCGGCGCCATTTTGCCCAAGCTGCCCGAGCGCCCCCGCGCCACTGGCCGTGTTCCGGCTCCCGATTGGGCTGTAGTAAAGGGCGTACGCCCCGCTGGCCGTGTTGTTGGCGCCCGTTGTGTTGTTGCCAAGCGCCTGCAACCCGCTGGCCGTGTTGCTGTTGCCACTCGTGTTGGAGAAAAGCGCGAGCGCGCCATTGGCGGTGTTGCCGGCGCCGCCTATGTTTTCGTAAAGGGCGAGCGCCCCGTTGGCGGTGTTGTTCGCGCCTGTCGTGTTGACGGCAAGCGCGTACGCGCCGCTGGCCGTGTCCTGGTAGCCGGTCGTGTTGTTGCCAAGCGCGAACGCGCCGTTGGCCATGTTGTCGTAGCCGAGCGAGTTGACGGTGCCAAGCTGCCCGGACGCGGTGACATAAACCGCAGCCCCGCCCATGGCATTGGCCCCTGAAATGCCCGCGATAAGCGTGTTGGTCTGGCCGCTGCCGATGCGGATGGTGTTGTTGTCTCCCGCCGCGCCCGTGTTGCCGATGTCAATGTTGCTGCTTCCGGTCGTGAGGTTCCAACCAGCCTGATACCCCAGGGCCACATTATTGCTGCCGGTCGTGTTGAAAAGAAGCGCGAACGCGCCGCTGGCCGTGTTGCCGGCGCCGGTCGTGTTTTCGTAAAGGGCGAACGTCCCATTGGCCGTGTTGTCCGAGCCTGTTGTGGTGGCGGCAAGCGCGTATGCGCCGCTGGCCGTGTCCTGGTAACCGGCCGTGTTGTTGCCAAGCGCATACGCGCCGTCGGCCGTGTTCTGGTAGCCGGTCGTGTTGTCGCCAAGCGCGGACGCCCCGATGGCGGTGTTGTAGTTATTGCCGACTGCGTTGACCGTGCCAAGCTGCCCGGATGGGGTAACATAAACCGCGGCCCCGCCGACGGCATTGGCCCCTGAAATGCCCGCGATAATCGTGTTGGTCTGGCCGCTGCCGATGCGGATGGTATTGTTGTCCCCGACAACGCCCGTGTTGCCGATCTCAATGTTGCTGTTGCCGGTGGTGAGGTTGTAACCGGCCTGGTACCCCAGCGCCACGTTGTTGTTGCCGCTGGTGTTGCTGTAAAGCGCCTGCTGGCCGTCGCCCGTGTTGTTGTTTCCGTTCGTGTTGCTGAAAAGCGTGTACGCCCCGCTGGCCGTGTTGTTGTTGCCCGCCGTGTTCAAGTAAAGCCCGAACGCGCCGTCGGCCGTATTCTGGTAGCCGCTCGCGTTGCAATAAAGCGCCGACGCGCCGTTGGCCGTGTCGTAGTAGCCGTTGGTGTTTTCGTAAAGCGCGAAGGTCCCGTTGGCCGTGTTATAGAAGCCGGTCGTGTTGTTCAAGAGCGCGTTCGCGCCGCTGGCCGTGTTGACGATGCCGGTCGTGTTATTCCCGAGCGCCCCCGACCCCACCGCGGTATTTTGCCCGGGGTTGTCCAGCTCCAACGAGCCGCTGAGCGTGATCGTGCTTGCGCCGAAGTTGCCGTTGCCGTCCCGCTTGATGATGGCGCCGGCGATATTGCCGCTGCTGGCGGTGCTTCCCAGTGTCACCGCCCCGCCCGCTGTGGCAGCCGTGATGTCCCCGTTGCCGGTGACCGACAGAACGCCCGTGTTGTTCAAGGTGGTCGAACCGCCCAGGGCCACCGTGCCGCCGCCGGCCAACCCGGTTCCGGCATTGACGGTGATGGAATTATGGGCCAATTGGCTGTTCGCCACCGTGCCGCTCAACTGGCTGGCGGGGACTGTGCCGGAAACATTGCCGGCCGCATTGGCGAAAACGGCGTAAGGCGCGGGCGCAAGCGGCTGGTACGGGGTTAAAGCGGCATAGCTCCCCACGCCGTTGCTGCACACGCTGACCGCCAGCCAGAGCGGGCTGCCGGTGAAGACATGCCCAAAGTCCAGGGTGGTGGTGAACAAACCGTTGGTCACGCCGACGGCGGAAACGGCCAGGGTATTGCCGGCCTGGCCGCCGGTGCCGCCGCTCGGCGCGTAGAACAGCGAGAATTGAAAGTCGTAGAGGCCGTTGGCCGGGCTGCCGCCGCTGGTCAACTGGCCTTGATAGGTGAAGGCCGTGCCCTGGGCCTGGACAGTTGAGAGTGCGGAGTTCAGAGTTATGAGTGCCAAACACGCCAGCTTGAGGCGCAGGGAGTGGATTTTGTTTTTCATAATGGGTTTGGGAAGCACACGCAATCGCGTTGCCATTTAATCGGTGTACATGACTGATAATCGGTGTACATGACTGATCGTTACAAAAAGCGCCGCTCAAAGGCAATCAAAAAATCGCGCATCATTGCGCCTCTGGGGATTTGGGTTGGCCCCAAATCCTCGCCTAACCCGGATATTTCACGCTTTCGGGTTCGGAGCGCCGATTTTCAATCGGCTTTCAGCGTCCTCGCGATCCCCAAGCCGACTGCAAGTCGGCGCTCCGGACTGTCGGCATTTCGTGCGGAGCATGAAATATCCGGGCTAACGATGAAATGGCTGTAGTCTGGGGAGCACACGTCCCGTTTCCGAATCGGGATGTGGTGGTCGGCGCCCCCGCCGACCACAGTTTGCCATCCTCTCCACTTCCTATGGAATGAACGAAAGCAGCCGGCGAGGGCGCCGACCGCGGCACGCGAGGGCGAGGGCGCTCCCCGGGCCATGAAGTCCGTCGCTTAGCCCGGATATTTCATACCCCTGTACGGTAGGGCGGCGCTGCCGCGCCGCCCTGAATTAGGGCGAAGCAGCAGCTTCGCCCTACCAGACTATGAAGTATGCGGGTTAGCCCGCATATTTCATGCTTCGCACGAATCGCCAACAGTCCGGAGCGCCGACTTGCAGTCGGCTTGGCGGTCGCGATGACGCTGAAAGCCGATTGAAAATCGGCGCAGTTGGTCATGCCGGCCTCCGAGGTGGTCAACAAGTTGATTCCACGAGAGCGCAAAGCAGCGATTAGCGCGTCGGACTGAGTGTCCTCGTCGAGATAGAGGCTGGGCGAAGTCACGCCAAGTGGCGCTCAGGGGACCACTGGCCGGCCATGTCGTCCTCCTCCCGGAGCGATTCTTCGATTTCGCCGGGGTTCGCCAAAGCGTAGGCGAGTGCGGCGTAAATCTGGGACAGGGAAAGTGTGTTGAGCAGACCCAGCATCTCTTCCGGCGCGTAACCTAGGCGATGGTAACCGGCAATCCGGTGAACCGGAATGCGGGTGCCTGCCAAACGTGCCCGTCCCCCGCATTTCCCCGGGGTCGCTTCGATTATGGAACCAATGCTCACAGACAAGAGATTAACATCTGGTCAATCTTAAGGCAAGCGGCGACACACAAAATCGCGCAAACGCTTGCGGCCGACAGGCCGCTTTGGCGTGCGCGCGCGCCAGCGCCGCTTTCCACGGGACCCTCCGCCATCATTTTCCCACCGGGTTCGCAACCAGGGCTTGACAAAAATTAGAGCCTATGATTAAATGGTCAGCGTGAGGCACGAAGGCAAAACAGTCGTAGCGGCGGATGGCAATCCGCCGCCATCTTTTCATGCCGTTGGCGCCGCGTCCGGGCCGCCATCCTGTGAAGACCCTGCCAAATCACTGTGCTTTCCGGCTTGTCGCGCCGAAGCTCTGCGAAGGCGGATGCCCCCGCAACGCTGTTTTTTTGAGCCGTTTGCGCCTTTTTGCGGCAAATCAGCACAAGTTAGTCCCTATCAACAACTTACAATTAAAATCGAGTATTTCCAATCTATGGTAACGAAATTCGGTTGGATCTGAGGTTTTCGATGAAGTTTTTGATGGGGGTCGGGGTGGCGAGAGAAGCGATAAACCGCTGCAAGGCGCGGGGTGTTTTTTCGGGATTCTGTTGA
>Ga0182027_10000817_pt1 | contig 52775 bp, 50 predicted proteins | sample 712E1DmetaG_FD_121300 | JGI IMG/M metagenome (GOLD analysis project Ga0182027, IMG submission 121300) | Permafrost microbial communities from Stordalen Mire, Sweden - 712E1D metaG (Illumina Assembly) | ecosystem: Environmental > Terrestrial > Soil > Wetlands > Permafrost | place: Sweden...
AAAAATATTTATTCCTCCATTTAATGCCGTTAATCGCGAACAAATATTGTTATTGGCCCGATATTATAAAATCGTTAGTTGCGGGCCGGAAACCGCGCGGTTTACCGATCGCTTCATCGGTCCTGTGGCTTTGCCGGGTGGTTCATGGTATTTTCCGGCATTTTATCCGTTTTATGATAAAGCCACGAATATCTTAAAGTCAAAAGCCCTAAGGGAAATGGGGAATTTAAAAGGGTTTTTATGCATCGGCTTACACATGGGGCAGGAGGCCCAGGACGGCTTTACGGCGCTTTTAAACCTCGTCGACCGGGTTTCCGATACCTTGACGCCGTGGAATTATTTACCGTGATTACTCGGCTGTGGCGGCTTCTCGGCGAAAAAGGTACTATTTTCGAGACGTCTTGACGTAATAACAGGTCGCGGCGTCAAGGAACTTCCCGTGGCGACAATTTAATAAAATCGTTATCATAATTACTGTAACTTTCTAATTAATAACAAGTTACACAGTTGATCCGCGAGTGAATTCTTGTCGGTGTAATTACTTTTTATTATAATAGTTGTTGCTTATTTGCGAAATCGGTGTTATACTATATAGGTTTGCTTCGCAATTTTTAGTGTCAGTGCGTCGTGCTCGGTTTGACAATAAAATCGGTCTCATGGCCGTTATACCATAAGCACAAATGAGGGAGGAAACGAATTCTTTATGCAGCTACCAAAATCCAGACGTCGTCAGAAACTTCGTGAAAAGAAATGCCAGTATCCCGGATGCGGAAAAATTTTCTTCGGCATCCACATTTCAAAGTACTGTCCCGAGCACCGGCAGGACAGGTATCGCATCCGCAAGCGTACTAAGCCGGAAGACGTTAATATTAAAAACCAAACGTATAAACACAATTATACCGAAGTGGTGACGATGGTACTTTCGTGCGCCTTAGAAGGGTGCGACAATCAGTTCGAGGTCAAAGTGTATCCGCGGCAATACATTTATCCCAAATACTGTCCAGACCATCGCAATGAATATAAGCGGGTCCGGCATTTACAGCAAATCGGCAGGGAAGACCTTATCGAACAGATGATGAAAGAAGGGGAAATGATGGAGCTCGAGGTCGCGGGCGTGGAAAATGAAAAGGAAGATGAGGAAAGCCTTGAAATGATTGATGTTGTAGCGTAAATCGAATAATCGGCTTTAGGGGCCGAAAAAGAGGGGGAATGTCTTAGGGGCATTTTCCCTTCTTTTTTTTGCCTGATATTTGACTTGGTTTTTCCGCACATCAAAAGGTATTTTTTGTTCGCTTGGTTTTAAAAGGCTTTCCATGAAACATTATGACCGGAATGTAAAAAATATCGCGCGCTCGGTGCATGATTTTTTTAATGATCTTTTTAATCATGTGCATGTTACCGGCCCGGCCATCGACCGTGATCTGCTCCAAAATTCGGGGCTCATGATAACGTGTTCACACCGCAGCCACTATGATTATTTCATCCTCGGAATGCTCATGCACGATATGGGCGTGAACAATATGCGCTTTGCCGCGGGCGACAACCTCACCAATTTACCGATAATAGGCCCTAAATTCAAGGCGTTCGGCTCTTTTCCCATAAAAAGAAGTTCGTCCTTCAATCGGTCGTATATCATTAATTTAAGCAACCGGGTCGTGGGCATGATCGAGGACAACGACAGTATCATCGTGTTCCCCGAAGGCGGACGAAGCTATCGCGGCGGCATGATGGACATAAAAGCGGGCGTTTTATCCGCGGCGGTCATCGCGCAGGCGCGGCACCCTAAAAAAGACGTTCTCATTTTGCCCATCACCATCTCCTACGACCGGCTCCCCGAGCTTTCTTATTTGGGTCTTTTACAAAAAGGAAAAAAGCTCCGTGCGGACAAAACGTCGATGGTTAAGCGGCTTATCGGCCATTTTTTCTATTTCGGCGCCGACGCCTTCGCCTTTAGTAAATTATGGCTCATGCGAAAACTCGGCGTGAAACAAGGCGACGTTTTCATCGATTTTGACGCGCCGGTGCGGGTCAACGATTTGATCGATATCCAAGCGAATTTTTCCCCCAGTCAAAAAGACGAATTGTTCGCCCATAAAAAATCCATGCAAATTCTGGGGACGAAGATACACGCCAAACTGCTTACGCTGTACCGGCTTTTGCCCGTCCACGTCGCCTCGCTTGCCCTCAAGCAAAGGCCTGCGGCGGACAGGGCGGAAATCGCGGGCGAAGTGGACCGTATCATGGCAGATCTTTCGACCCGGAAAAGAAATCTCGCGTCCCTTACGCCGCTGTCCCTCGACGACATCGTCGACGCGGGCATTCGGCAATTGGAGCGCTGTAAGGCGGTCTCCGCCCGCGGCGGCCGGCTGCGCATTACCAACCAGTCAATCGTCGATTATTACGCCGCCTCTATCGTCTAAGCCCCTTATCGAGGAGGACAATCCATGCCGTTTCAAGATTATCTCAAGGTCCCCACGCTCGTTGATCTTAAGGCCACCGAAAAAACGGAGGCCTTTAAGGAGCTGGTGAAAGCTTTATGTAAAGGGGCCAACGCTCCGTTTAAACCGAAGGCCATTTTAGAGGAAATGATGAAACGCGAGGAGTCTGCCTCGACCTTTATCGGCCATGGTATCGCCATTCCGCACGTGCGCATACCGGCCAAGGACGATTTTTCCATCGTCGTCGGCAGGAGCATCGCCGGTGTCAAGTACGACGCGGCTCGCGGGGCGCTGGCGTATATTATCGCTCTGGTCATAACGAGCGACAAAACGGAAAACAACCGTCATATCCAGGTGCTCAACGAAATCGCCACCTTTTTCAAATCCGACCTCACGCGCGACCTTTCGCTCGCTTTTTCCGAAGAACCTATCGATATCATGGCCATGAGCGTTTCGGCAGGCCTCGGGGGCCTCGGCGGCATTGAGGACAAAACGTCCAAAACCCCGAAAAAGACCCCGTCCCCTGTTTTGACCGTCGCCATGGACCTCGCCAAAAGCTTAAAAGCCGCCGCGCTGATGGTTTTTGCCGACACCGTGCGCGACAACGACTTTCTCGACGTTCTTAAATGTAAGGATTCGCTGATCGTGGTGACGAGCAATAAAACGCGGTTCGATCCGGCCGACAGGCGCATCACCGCTTGCATCCAAGCCCCGTCGTTTCCCGCTTCACGCATCGGTCAAATTAAAATCGGGGTGTTGCTCGCGCTTTCCCGTAACCTCATCCGTAACGACGACAAGGTCATTTGCATTTCGGGAAATTCCAAATCGGGCATGTTCGACACCATCGTGTCCCTCGACGTTGCCGCGGAATACGAATTTTTCTTCGCCAATTCCCCCACGATTCTGCCCCCCGACATCAAACCGGAAGTGCTCGAAAGGGTTTTGGGGCTGGCCGGCGAAATAGCCGTCGAGGGCCGGGAAGGCAAGCCCCTGGGGACGATTTTCGTTATCGGCGACACCAACACGGTCAATAAATACGTGACGCAACTGATCATTAATCCCTTCAGGGGCTATAGCGAGGCCGAGCGAAATGTTTTGGACCCCGCGCTTGCCGAAACCATGAAGGAATTCGCCAGCATCGACGGCGCGTTCGTTATTACGGGAGACGGGATAATATTGTCGGCAGGCAGCTACTTGCGCCCGCAGCTCGACGTTGCCTCGCTTCCCAGCGGCCTAGGCTCGCGCCATGTGGCCGCCGCGGGAATAACCGGCTGCACCAACGCCCTGGCCATTACCATTTCGGAGTCCACCGGCATGGTAACGCTCTTTAAAAACGGGGCGACGGTCCTGACGATATCAAAGCCGGTTGATCGGGAAAAAAGCACCGTGCAAAAATACGTATAACACCAAAAACGAAAGGCTTTTCACATGGCTCCTAAAATTACCTACGACGATCGCACGCTTAAAAATTGGATAACCAACGCGGAATTCGGCGGGTATGTCGAGTCCGCGCAATCGGCGCAAAATTTACTCGCAACCGGAAAAGGCGAAGGCAGCGACTTTCTGGGCTGGCTTGACCTTCCCAAAACCTTGCCGCAATCGATCGTAAGCTCCGTGGCCGAAAAAGCCGAGGAAATCCGCTCGCAGGCCGACGTGCTTATCTGCATCGGCATCGGCGGATCGTATTTGGGGGCCAAGGCCGCCATCGAACTTCTGTCGCCATCATTTGACGATATGCGAAAACCGCGCGTTATATTCGCCGGGCACCATATTAATTCCGATTACCTTGCCGATATGCTCTCTTTGATACAAGATAAAAATGTCGCAGTCAACGTCATTTCCAAAAGCGGCACAACAACGGAGCCCGGCGTTACCTTTCGTATCGTGCGGCAATGGATGGAAAAAAAGTACGGCAAGGCAGGCGCGGCGAAGCGTATCGTGGCCACGACCGATCCCGATAAAGGCGCGCTGCGCAAACTTTCGAAGGAAGAAGGCTTTGCGACCTTTAGCATTCCCGGAAACGTGGGCGGCCGCTTTTCGGTGCTCACCCCCGTGGGGCTTTTCCCCATCGCGGTCGCTGGGATCGATATTAAAAAACTCATAAGCGGCGCCGCGAGCGCCCAGGAATATTGCGGATCGAACGTCATTGCCGATAATCCGGCGGCCCGCTACGCCATTAACCGCAATATCCTTTTCAGGCGCGGCAAAACAACCGAAATGCTTGCCTCGTTTTTTCCGCATTTTCATTTTGTGGGCGAGTGGTGGAAGCAGCTTGCCGGAGAAAGCGAAGGCAAAAACAATACGGGAATTTTTCCCGCGAGCGTCGACTATACCACCGACCTGCATTCCCTTGGTCAGTGGATGCAAGAAGGGCTGCGCAATGTTTTCGAAACGTTCGTTGTGCTCAAAAAAACCTCGACCAGCATAAGCGTCCCTCAGTTCGTTGACGACGGCGACGACCTGAATTATCTTGCCGGAAAAACCTTCGAGGAAATAAACGACTGCGCCTATCGGGGCACGCTTCTGGCGCACCTCGACGGCGACGTTCCGGCGCAAACCATCACCATCCAGGACCGCAGCGCCGAGACCCTGGGGGAAGTGTTTTACTTTTTCGAAAAAGCCATCGGCATTTCGGGGTATTTGCTTCGCGTCAACCCCTTCGACCAGCCGGGCGTTGAAGCCTATAAGAAAAACATGTTCGCGCTCCTTGCAAAACCCGGCAGCGAAAAACAAGGCGAGGCGCTTAAGAGCAAACTCAAACTGGCGGGACTTTGAAATCGTACCGGAAAACGCTGGAATTTACAACTGCGACACGACGCGAGTATATTAATATCACACGGCGCGTCGAGGAGGCCATTGAAGAAAGCGGCATCGGCGAAGGCCTGTGCCTTGTCAACGCCATGCATATCACCGCAAGCGTTTACATCAACGACGACGAGCCCGGCCTTATCAAGGACTACGACGATTGGCTTGAAACCTTGGCCCCGCACGAGCCCATAAGCCATTATCGACATAACGGGTCCGAGGACAACGGCGACGCGCACCTCAAGCGCCAGGTCATGGGTCGGGAAGTCATGGTCGCCGTTACCAAGGGGAAATTGGACCTCGGACCCTGGGAACAAATCTTTTACGGAGAGTTCGACGGTAAACGCGCCAAGAGGGTGCTTATTAAAATTATCGGGGAGTAAAATCGGCATGCCTAAACAAAAAATTGCCATCGGCGTAATCGGCGGCGCGGAAGCGTCCGCCGAAAATTATCAACTTGCCTACGAAGTCGGCTCGTTCGTGGCGGCCAATAACGCCTTTCTCGTATGCGGGGGCCTCAAAGGCATCATGGAGGCGGCAAGCAAAGGCGCCAGCGAAAACGCGGGACTCGTGCTGGGTTTTCTCCCCGGAGACGCCAAGAGCGACGCGAACCCCTATGTTCATATTGTCGTGCCCACGGGCTTAGGCATTGCGCGAAACGTTCTGGTGGTGCGCGCTTCCGACGCCATTATCGCATTCCCCGGCGCCTTTGGGACGTTAAGCGAAATCGCCCTGGCGCTTAATTTGGGAAAAACCGTGGTATATATGCCCGGAGCATGGGATCTCAAAAAGCTCGCCCCGGTCAACGGAGCCATGTTCAAGGAAGCCTTCGACGCGCGGCAAGCCATCGGGCTTGCGCTTGCGGCGTTGAGGTGAAATGATCCTACCGAATTATCCTCCGCTCAAGGACCTCCTGCAATTCCCGTCTTCCGTCAAATATCGCGTGGACGTACACTTTTTCATTGGAGATCTGGAAAATTATTCGATAGGGCTTATAGTGGATTTCCCGAAAACTTTCAACATGCACATGATCTAATTCGGGAACAGTATGTCCGCGCTCGGAATTGCTGCGTAATGAAGCGCATTTTTCTTTAAGCCCATCAAGCAGGATATTTGCTCTCGCATAAGAATCGTGTTCGGCAAGATACCGATAAATATCAACCAGATCTTCTTTTGCTTCCGGTAGAATAACGACCGCATGCTTCACCGGTGCGCCGCTTCTTTAACGTGTTTTCGCACATCATTAAAAGTTTCGTCAATCGCCTGTCCTTTTCCTTTAAGCATGCTTTTCGTGCTTATTACCACGATTTTAAGCATGGCCAAACTGTCCTGCAAGTCTTCATAGCTTTCTATGTCCTGCAACACCGCTTTTGCCTCACCATTATGAGTGATGACCACTTTGCCATGGGTCTTTGATAAGTCATCGACTATTTCCGACATGTGGGCCTTGACAAGACTTATAGGCTTTACGGATTTGCTGAGCTTCAACGGGTGCCTCCTTATTGATTTAGACTAGAATATAGTCTTTATTTTGGTCTGAATCAATAAGAACTCGGGAAGCATTGCCGTAGATGCTTACTTTCTTAATGGTCCGGCGCCGCCATCAGCAGTCTTATTCGCGAGACATCGCCGAAGTATCGCCCGATTTCTTTATACCGGTTTTGATAAACGCCTTTTTGCCGCGTCTTAAAAAAACAATGCGCGAAATCCTTTGCGAATTGTTTACCCGAAGCTTCCTTTAAAAGGCGCGCGCGGTTCGAACGAATAATCGTTTGCCCGGTTTGCAAACCGGCAAGAACGCCCATTCGAATTCGCTTTAATTCCTCGCCGCAAAGCTTTTCCCATTCCATGACCATTGACGGAGAACCCAATAATTTATGTATAACGTTAAGCTGCGTTTGTTCATCCAAACAGGAAAAATCAATAATGCCGTCCTTAATAAAAGCAGCTTCGAATTCGCGTTTGAATTTCGGAAAAGACTTTTGAGGACGCACATAAGAAAATTGGCCCGAACGACCGTAATACTTTCCCGCTAAAGCATCGACCGAAACCCACGAAGCGGGTATCGGCAGCCTTTCATATAAATAGGGCATTTTCAGTCCAAGGGCCGGGGAAAAGCCAAGAGGTTTTCTTCCAACAATCGCCCTGCCGTTGATCCAAGGTTCATAAAACGCATAACCGAAACCTTCCGCAATCGACGTTGAAAGGCAGGCGTCGACTCGATCATAAAACGCGCATGGGAAGCATTCGTCAGCACTATATGCGCCTTCATGAAATATGACCGGTAAAGCATGGCGACCGCACAAAGTCTTGATTCTTGCAAATAACTTTTTGTGGCCCGCGGATGGTCCGGGGCCGCCAACATATAAATTTGCCTTGAGTAAAATATTCGAAAGTAAAATTGCCTCAAAAATATTTTTCCGGGGAATAATTCTGGATAAACAAAGGAGCGTGGGAGCGTTGGGAATAAAAAACTTTGGCGCAGACGATGTTTTGGGCGCATCGGCGTTTTTTAAATTGTTCGAAATTGCCGCTTCGGTGAGCGGATTATTTAACAGGGCGACATTAAACCCCGAAGTTTTCAGGAGTTTATAATTTCTTTGAAGGGGAACGACGAATACTATAGTGCCCGTTTTCGGATAAAGATCGTTTCCGATGGCAATACCGAGCCCCCGTAACCTTTCAATGGCCCGCATGCAGTCGGTCCTTCCCTCTTCGGCGAAATCATGAATGACCGAAAAAAAACGAATGTCGTTATACGCCGATTTAAAGGCGCGCGCGACCTCGGAAAAAGCCGAGGAAAGCGCGCAATTTTTCCCTAAAGTCAGGTTATGCCCCACCACGCACAGGGGCCCCTGGGCGCTCGATTGTTCAATGGCTTTTAAAAGTTTGCGTCGAAGTAAATTTCGCAGACGAAAAAAAACGTTTTTATCGGTAAAGCTCCGGTATTCGCATTCCGGAATTGAAAGCAATTGGGCCCCAATAAAGCCGATTCCCCTTTTTAAATCGATTTTGCAGCAGACGAGATTTACTCCGCGCGCCGGGCCAACGCACCGGTCGAACGCGGTGGCGTAGCGCTCCATGACCGTATGCACGCCGCCCGGTCTGTTGTGATAATGTACCTGGATAAGCGAGCGGGGATTAAAGGCCTTCATGAGCGCGCCTGGAACCGCGGATGGAAACTGCGATGGACTTCCTTGAGGTATTCCCGGTCGACATGAGTATAAATTTCGGTGGTCACGATGTTCGCATGACCGAGCATTTCCTGAACTGCCCGAAGATCGGCGCCCCCCTCAAGTAAATGCGTGGCGAAGGAGTGCCTGAATGTGTGGGGGGAAATTTTCTTTTTAATACCGGCTTTTGCCGCATATTTTTGGATGATTTTCCAGAGGCCCATGCGGGAGATTTTCGCTCCCCTGACATTTAAAAAAACGGTACTGTCCGAATTTGGTTTCGCCAGCATCATGCGCTCGGTTTCGTAGTATTTCCCGACCCAATCGATGGCGACTTGGCCGATGGGAACAAGCCGTTCCTTATTGCCCTTCCCGATTATTCGGACCAACCCTTCCTCAAAAAAAATGTTCTCAAATGGAAAGGCCGATAATTCGGAAACCCGCATGCCGGTCGCATACAAGGTTTCCAGAAGCGCCCGGTCCCGCGTACCGCAGCGTTTTTTCAAATCAACCGCCTCGAATATGGAAATAATCTCTTCGATCGACAAAACGTCGGGAAGATACCTAGTTGCCTTGGGGCTTTCCAAAAACTCAGTAGGATCGCCCTGAATGACATTATCGGCGCTTAGGTATGAAAAGTAGTTTCTGAGCGTTGAAAGCGTCCGCTGTATCGAGGTGGTCGCGAAACCGACGTCGTAGAGTACGCGGACATAGGCCGACAGCACCTCCGGCGTAACGGCTGAAAGCGTTTCGATATTGCTTTGATGAAGAAACCCTTTAAGCCGTTCGAGGTCGAATTTATAGGAATCGATGGTGTTTTGGCTTAAGGCGCGTTCGAGTTTGCAAAACGTAAGAAAAGCGGTAAGGTAGGGGAGGTCTTTCATTCTTTGATGGTGGTATTTGACTACCGGCGTAAAAAAGGGTTGAGCCTTTTTTCCCTGCCGATGGTCGTGCGGCCGCCATGCCCCGGATACACGACTGTTTCGTCGGGGAGAAGAAAGAGTTTTTCTTTAATGTTTTTAATGAGCGCTTCGCCGTCGCAACCCGGAAAATCGGTCCTGCCAATGGACCCCGCAAAAAGCGAATCGCCCGACAAGCAAGCTCCTTCAAAAATAAACGCGCATCCTCCGGGAGTGTGTCCCGGAATGTGCGCAACAGCGCAATCGAAACTGCCGATTCGTGACGGGCCTTCATGTAAATCCCTCGTTGGGACCTTCAATGAAAAATTGCTTCCGATAAGGCTCGCCCCATTGCGCTCGGCGCTTGCAACCAAATATTTATCGTCGGGATGCATCCAAACGTCGATGGCCGGATACGCTTCCTGAATTTCGGCGATCCCCAAAATATGGTCAAAATGGCCGTGCGTGAGTACGATTGCTTCTATGTCAAGGCCGTTTTTACGCACATGGTCCAAAACCTCGTTGCATCCGCGCGAAGGGTCGACGATCAAACATGCGCTGTGCTCATTGGAAACGACATAGGTGTTTGTGTCGATGGGGCCGGTGACGAATTTGGTAATGACGACGGTCATGATCTTAATTTGTCCCACATGGATTTTGTTTTTCTGTTCGGCCGCCAAATAAAATGGCACCCGAGGCACCGGATTCGTCGGCGTCCTTGGATGGTACGCACCGGGCTGAAAAAAAACGGATCGTAATATTCCACGTTCGAGCTCCCGCATTTCGGGCATTTCGCGTCGGGCGGGTCCCAAAATGAATTCCATAAATCGACGATCATGTTCGGTTCTCTGCGCTGGTACTGGTATTGGAAAGACATTATATCACCGGCGTGGGAACGAAAAGTTGTATATAGGTACGCTGTGCGAAAGCATCGGTCATTCCCGCGATGTAATCGGTGGCGATCAACCGCAGCGGCGTTTCTTCGGTATAGTTGGTATTTTTTATAAAATGGAAAAATACTTCCATGCACGGCGCCTCCTTGATGATCGCGTGCATGACGGATTGGTTTTTCCCCCGGTCCGATTTTTCGAGTAGTCCGGTCAATTCTTCGTATAATAATCGAATGATATGGTCCGACTTTCTGGATTTGGCCTCAACTTCAGGGTGGTTATAGATCCTGGAGTAATTGAAATCCTTGAGCATTTTCATGAGTTTGAGCACTTCATCGCTCATGACGATGGCGTCCTTGTCGATGCTCCCGGCGATGATATCATTGACAAAACAGCCGATTATTTTCCCGTTGTCCGCGCCTAATTCCTTGATGATGTCGGTGGGAATGTCGGTTTTCTTGATGAGACCGGCCTTGATGCCGTCTTCAAGATCGCGCCCAAGGTAGGCGATCCTGTCAACCATCCGCACCAAACACCCTTCCAAAGTGGCGGGGATGGCGTTACGGTCGACGATCGTTTCCAATTGAAACAAATCGCGCCCGCGGTCGGGCCGCAATATCCGGTCGAAGCTTTCTCCGCAGTGCGCAATGATGCCGTCGCGCACTTCATACGTCAAATTGAGGCCTTCGCCGTAATTGGTCAATTTGTCGACAACGCGCAGACCGTGGATTTCGTGCTTGAAACCTTCGGCGCACCCTTCGGCTTTCAGGATAGCGTCGAGCGTGTGCTCTCCCGCATGGCCGAAGGGCGGGTGTCCGAGGTCGTGGGCCTTGGCAATGGCGTTTATTAGGTCGATATTGAGGTTCAAACACCGGCCGATGACATAGGCGATGCTTGACACGTGTAAAACATGCTCCATGCGCGTGCAAATATGGTCGTTATTGGGAGACAGGAACACTTGCGTTTTATGCTTGAGCCGCCGAAAGGGAGGGCTATGCAGGATACGGGTCTCATCGCGGGAAAATTCAAGCCTGAAGGGGTCGCGTTTGATGGGAAATTTTCGTCCCAACGATTGGGCGCTTTTTTTTGCATACGGAGACAGTTTTTCTTCGTTTGACCGGAGAAACCCCAGAATATCGAATTCCGTTTTCATGCGGGGCCCCCTTAGCCCGGTAGTAAAATAATTCCAGCTCGCCCGCCTACATAAATATCCGGACGCCGGCGTCCATAAGGCGGTCGCGATTTTCACGGACGATCGATTGGTCGATGAAGCGCCATTCGTAAAAAACCGACAGCCCATAGGCCCCATGAAGGACTTCGGCTTCGGCTTGAAGGTCCTCGGTCCATAGCCACCTTCCCGATCTGTCAACACGGACCGAGTTGTTCCACGAAAGTATTCCGGCATACCCCTTGCCGACAAAGGGCGCTAAGCGGCCATAGGTCGAAAGTTCGTGAACATAGGGGTTTCCCCACGACAAGGCGGAGGTATCGAAAATCGTGAAAAATTTATGCACGAAATAGCCGTATTCAACTTGCCACGTCAACCGCTCTTTCCACTTGAGCGAGGGGCTTTTCGATAAATATTCTTTAAACTGCCCATCGCGGAGATGTGCCGAGCCAATACTCACGAACGGTTTGTTCCAGTACAGCGTGTTCCAAGGGTCGCGGTCGATTTGATGGAAACAATGGTGATCGAGTCCGCATTGCAGGGTGTAAGCGGGCGTTCGATATTCAAGTTCCGGCCCGAAAGCCTCGTCAAAGTCGCGAGGGCTTAAGACGATCGGGCCGTTTTTCCTTCCCATGCCCACGTTGACCGCGACATCCCCGAAACAATAAAAATGCTCGCCCACTGAAAAAAAGGCCGCTTCAAGAGAGGTTTTATTTTCAAGAAAGTATCGTTGCGAATAATCTTTGTGGAGAAAGTTAAAATATTCAAGCAAGTATTCGCTGAAATGATATTCCGGCGCGATTGTGATGCCCTCTTTGGTCGAGTCGGGGCCGATATTTCCAAATGCGGCGCCCGTTAATACGTTAAACGCTATACTCGCCAAAATGCCGCGCATGGAAGCGCCTAATCCCCAAGGTTTCATGGGCTGCCGCCTTATAAAGCGATGCGTTAAAAACGAAACGGACAAAGAAAATACTTCGTGATTATGGGAGTAGCCTCAAATTTAGGTATTTGATTAAAACCCCTCCGCCTTCGGCGCCTCCCCTGAGAGGGAGCTGTCACTGAAAGCGACTGAGGGGTTGAGGGGACCCTTTGAAAAAAGTAAATTATATCGGTTGTTACTTTTTATTGGGGAGATAATATATTATAAACAAAAGGAACGCACCATGAAATTTTCGACAAACGGCCTCCAAAGATCGCTTGAATTATTATTCATGGTCTTTTTTCAGGTGGCCATGGCCCAAAATAGTCCCGACCAAGCCGAGAAAAATTCCTTTAAACGGGTCCTTCTAGTCAAAGACGATTCATATCTGGAAAACGCCGTTGGAAAAATCGTCATCGACAGCTTAACGCATAACGGATTTTACGTCAGGACCGTCAGGCAAAATTCCCTTGAAAGCGAAAATCCCGGAGCGTATCGGATAACGATAGTTTTTAACGGCGTAAAGTCCTCGGATTTAACGGCGCCGATTAAAAATTACGCTGACGCCATGGGCGGAACAAAATCGAACCTGCTTATCAGCACCGTGTTTGGAGACGCATGGGAAAAAAACAAGGGGACCGTCGACGCCATCGCCGCAGCCACGAAAAGTTTAAACCCGAACGCCGTGGCGGAAAAGATACTTGCCAATGTCAACAAGCTTATTGAAAAAGATATAAGAAGCGGCGACGGGGAAGATACCGAGCGGCATTAGAAGCCGGGTTAGTTGTCGGCTTTTCTGCCCCATTTAAGCAGCATCTGCTTGAGGGTCTTTGTTTCAACGGGCTTGGCCAAAAAATCGTTCATTCCCGCGGCGGTGCATTTTTCCTGGTCTTCCTGAAATACCTTGGCCGTAAGGGCGACAATCGGCGTCGTGAGATTAAGTTTGCCGCGAATAAGCTCCGTTGCCTGAAAGCCGTCCATGACCGGCATTTGAATGTCCATGAAAATGAGGTCGTACTTGTTTTTCCCCGCCATGTCGACGGCCTCGCGGCCGTTGGCGGCCATGTCGGCGACACAGTCCATTTGTTTCAAAAGGATCCCCATAAGTTTTTGATTGAGGGGGTTATCTTCCGCGACGAGCGCGCGTATCCCTTTTGTCAGGAGTTCCTGCACCATGTGCCGCGTGATGATCTTGTGGTCTCCCTTGTGGGAGTCTCCGAACACGGCCTGCAAAATCCCGTACAAATCATGACGCGTAAAAGGCTTTGAAAGATATGCGTCGAACCCCGCGCCGCTTGTCCGCTCGGCCATCCCGGGCAGGGCGTCGGAGGTCAGGGCGATAACCAAGAGCGATTGAAACCGTTTGTTTTCCCGTATTTTTTTACAGAGGGTATAGCCGTCGGCGCCGGGCATCATGATGTCGGAAAGGACCACATCGGCGGTGTTCGCCTCTTGTTCAAGCCAATCAAGGGCGCCCTTCGCCGATCCGACCGAGCAGACCAGTTCCATGCCCGCCGCGGCGCTAAAGTTGGCCAGTATCTCGCGCGACTGCGCATTGTCGTCGACCACCACGACTTTTTTTCCGCGCAGTCCCTCTGTTGGAATCAAGGTTATTTTATTGTCCATTGCCGGCCGCCCCTTTTTAAGGACAAGGGTGACGATAAAATCGGCCCCTTTACCCTCTTGCGATTCCACGCGAATGGTCCCGCCCATAAGCTGCGCAAGCGACTGCGTAATAGTAAGCCCCAAACCGGTCCCGCCGTATTTTCGCGTTATCGATGAATCCACCTGTGTAAAGGCCTCGAAAATGGCTTTGTGTTTTTCCCGAGGAATGCCGATGCCGGTGTCTTTGACCGAAAATTCAAATCCGATTGTTTCTTCGCCTTCACTGCGCTTTCCGTCATGCGGCATTACGGTAACGGTCACGCTGCCCTCATCGGTGAATTTGATGGAATTGCCGACCAAATTGATGAAGATCTGCCTGATGCGCGTAGGGTCGCCTTTCACATACCGGGGATGGTTTTCCGGATAAACCAGGACCAAGTCGAGGTTTTTACCCTTTACCCGTTGGCGAAGCAGTTTTAAAACGCTTTCGATCAGATATTCCAAATCGAAATCGATTTCCTCCAGCGCCACTTTTTGGGATTCTATCTTCGAAATATCAAGGATGTCGTTGATCAGCGAAAGCAGGAGCTCTCCGCTGGTGCAAATGGTTTCCACGTAGTCTTTTTGGATAGTGTCAAGTTGCGTGTGCAGCAATAAATCGCTGAAGCCGATGACCGCGTTCATGGGCGTTCGAATTTCATGCGACATGTTCGAAAGGAACTCGCTTTTCGCCTTGGTGGCGGCCTCGGCCTGGTCCTTCATGGCGGAAAGTTTTTTCATGGTTGTCTCAAGCTCCTTGGTCCTTGCCTCCGCCATGGACTCAAGGTTGCCCGTGTATTCCCTGACGGTCATTCTCATTTTGTCAAAATTATCGGCCAACGTTCCTATTTCGTCGCTTGCCACGACCTTGAGCGGCAATGAATAGTCTCCGAGCGCGATCGCCTTTGTCGCCTCCGTAAGTTCAATGATGGGCTTGGTTATCGCGAATGCTTGTCTTCGGGCGGCCTGAACGCTCGCGTAAAAGACGCCGAGCGAGACCGCGACGGAAATAAGGATGAATAGCGACGTATCGCGGACGACGTTGCCCTTTTCCGTCAAGATGGCCTCATACTGGCGGGCGGTTGATATGCCATAGCGAATGACGCCCAGTTTTTGCGATTCGATTGAAAACACGGGGGCCGCGAACTCCAATACCGGTCCCGCGCCGCCTTCAGCGCGAATCTCACGAAATCCGGGACCATCGATCGCGTGCGCCCATTGACTGATCGAATCGTTGAGTTTCTCCGGGTTTTCCTTGAAAATGCTCTTATTTTTAGAGAATGCCATTACCCAAGGGCGGCAATCATTGTCCATATAAATTCCGTAGGCAACGTCACTGTCGTTTTGCACGGTTGTGTTTACGATTTCGCGAATTGCGGCGTAGGCATTGTCCTCGGCCAGACTTCGCAGGGCAATGCCGTTATTGACCACGAGGGTCATGCCCTTACGGTTCAAGTCGGTTTCTATCCTGCTTTTAAGCTGGATAAACCGATTTCGGCCGTTTATGACGCCCACGACGCTACTGAGCAAGCAAAAACCTATAATACTCGCGGTAAGGATTTTAACGACGAATACGATAAGTTTACTACGAATATTCCGCTGTTTCACCAATTGACTCGTTTCATGAAAAGATGTTTGAATTAATGGTTCGCTTTCCGACGATTTAATTCGATTTCCGATCCGTTAAAACTCTACCGTTTAAAAATATTTAAGTCAATATCATTTTGGCCTGGCAATCGCAACCGCCATCAACCATTTATTTGGATTGCCGCGGTAAGTGAAAATATGATAAAATTGTTTTCAGAACTTTTAAAAGGAACTTTTTTGTCCCCGTTTTCGATAGTCGTTCAAAAGGCCCTTTCCCGATGGCCTTGGGTCGGGCTCATTATCACGCTGGGCTTTGCAATCGCATATTGTCAAACCCAACTGCTCGTATGCTTGCCGGGAAAACAGAACACCCAACGATTGCAAAGCGGATTTGACGCCCTACTTGGTCCCGGCAAGGCCCTCGTTTTAGGCAGGATAAAAGACTTGGATGCGCTTGCGGCCGAAAATCCCAACGCGGCCGTGCTTTCTAGCGGAATGTATTTCAATTTCCTTCCGGGTTACAGTTCTCTGTTGGTTGGAAAAAAGAAAACACAGGTCAACGAAAAATTCTTAATGGTTTCGGCGTCGAAGGACTTGTCGCTGAAGGACATTTCCGGAAAAAAAGTCGGGATCATCGAATTCCTGCTCAAAGACCGACTGGCGCAGTTCGTGCGGGAGCAATTCAAGCTTTCCGACGCGATGCTCAAACGCGTTAATAAAGAAGACGATCTCTTAACGATGCTCGGAATGGAGGCGGTTGACGCCATTATTGTTTCCGCATCACAGTATGATGATATTCGTTCGAACACAAAATTGCCCTTGACCGTTATCGCAACATCGGAAAATAATATGGGTTTTGCGGCATGCGCCGCAAAAAACGGGAAAATGGACACCGCGCTTGAGCATACTTTACTTAAGGCCCCGCTCTCCGTTTTAAGGGAACTGGGAATAGATTCTTGGGAGAAACAATAACATGCAATCGAAAAAGGCCATTCGCACTATCGTTGCTTTGTTTTTGATGGCATGCGCAACTTCAGGCTGGGCCTCGTCGAATAATTTGGTTGCTTTAATGCCTGACGAGGGAAGGTTTCGGACCGTGCTTGAAGCGCTACGCGACCAAGCCGGCCCCGGATACCATATTGACGTTATTGACGTGAATAAAAACCCGACGGTTAAAACCATTGCGGACCGATGCGCCTCGGTTGGAGTCCAAGGTCTTATCCTCATGGATACGAAGGCCGTAACCGAGGCAATCGAATTACAAAAATATGACACCACCTTTAAAGCCTTGCCGAAATTTGTTTTCATGACCTTATTGGCGCAGTTAAGCGCCAAAGGCCTCATGAATTCCGCAGGCATAACTTTTGAGGTTCCGCTCTATACATTAGTCACCAATTTTCGGATCATTTCACAAAAAGATTTTTCCACGATCGGTATCTTTTATAGAAAATCTTTTTCTCATTCAATCGAAGAATCAAAAAAACTTTTAGAAAAAGAACAAATTAAAATCAACGCCGTTTGCATTGATTGCGATCAAAATCAAAAAACCTCCGTTGACAATGTTTTGCGTGCCATGAATGATGATTGGGGCCAAATGGTTTCAAAAGAAAAGGTCGAAGTATTTATCATGCCGGCGGACAATCTTATCGTCAACCCAAAAAGCTTGACTGAATTCTGGCTTGGAAAAATTAAAAACAAGAAGATTCCCGCCATTGCGGCAATAGATCTTCTGGCTTCCGAGAAATTCGAGGCGGCAATCTTTGCCGCTGATCCGGACCTGATTCAACTGGGGAACCAGGCCGCGGGACAGATTGCCGAGCACTTCGAAAACAATACGGCAATGGAAAAAATCGGATTTGAACCGACCATCTCAATAAAATCGACCTTGAATATGCATGTCGCCGATAAACTCGGATGGAAGCTTAAAAATGAAAAGCTTGGAAGAATAACCACGATCATTAAGTAGCGCAGAAAAGGAGAACGGCGGGATGAAAAAAATATCCTTTGTAATGATGTTTTGTTTGTTAAACGTTTTCGTTGGTTTTATCTTAAGCGGCGTTTACGCGCAGGAACAAAACGCGGTAAGCGGCGACGTGGCGATTTCCCTCCAGGAACTGCTCAACATGCACGTGACGAGTGCGTCCAAAACGGAAGAGAAATTGTCGGACGCTCCGGGGGTCATTTCCGTGGTGACGAAGGACGAAATGAAACGCTTCGGCGGCAATACGCTTCTTGACGTATTAGAGCGCGTTCCCAGCCTTTCCTTTTCAACCGCGTTCTTTCAAGACCGGGCCATGATTTCCGTGCGCGGCGACCAGGACAACGTTACCGGCGGGCATGTGCTGTTTTTATTGAACGGCCGCCCCGTCAGGGAAAGCATGGAAGGCGGGATCAGCAGCGAACTGCTTGAATCGTTCCCTATTTCCATTATCAATCGCATCGAAGTCGTGCGAGGCCCGGGGTCGGTCCTTTACGGATCAGACGCATTTTCAGGCGTCATCAATATCATAACCGAAGAGGTCGATAAGATAGGCGGCTCGGTTTCGGGATTAGCCGGAGTATCGGGTTCCTGGGGCGCCGGTAGCGACTTAAAAATAAAAGCGGGGGACCTGAAAATCCTTTTTGCGGCGCGCGGGGCCGACAATGAAGGCTGGGACGTGAATAATTATCGGCGATATTTGGGTCAAGTAAGCCCTGTTCCTACGCCTGCCAATCCGGTGACGTCGCAAAATTTCACCATACCGGACCAACAACTGGGTTCATATACGAATATCGAATACAAAGGGTTAAAGATCCAATCATCATACGACCAATGGTATTCGGAATATTTTATGCGCGGCGCTTTAGGGCAAAACTTCTGGACCAAGTGGTTTAATGATGTAGGATACAGCCTCAGTCTCTTAAAAAACTGGAAAATGGATTTCAACGTAACCTATACGAATTCGTTGCTCGCGTCCGATTCCGGTTATCCGTATGTTGCGCGAAATTCGTACGATCTTGTGGCCGAGTGGACGAATTTCATCGAATTGTCAGAAAAGTCAAAGTTGGTTATCGGCGGGCTGTATAATGAATTAAAAGGCACCGAAGATTTGACCTCTACGGTCCCCCAGAAGGAAATAGCCAACGGGGACATTTCGGCGTATGCCGCCTATGCGCAAATCGATTACCGGCTTTTGCAAAGCTTGAAACTCATCGGCGGGCTCCAAGCGAACAAAGTCGGAGACCGGGACATAGACGTAGTGCCGCGCGCGGGAATAATCTGGTATCCCGTGGATAAAATTTCCTTCAAAGGTTTATACGGCCAAGCGTACCGGGCGCCGAGTATCGATGAAACGGTACTGGACCATCCCGGTTTAAAAGGGAACCCCGATTTGAACCCGGAAAAGGTCGCTACCACGGATATCGGCGTCAATTATAACGCCGACAAAATCCAAGCGGGAGTCAATTACTTTTACAGCCAACAAAAAGACATTATCGAACCGGACCCTTTGATTAACCCCGCGTATAGAGTTTACGAGAACATGAGCAATATTACGTATCAAGGCGTGGAGGTGGAAGGGAAATATTATTTAAGTACCGCTTTGTTTTTGACGGGGTCCTTGTTATATCAGACCAATAAGGACCAGAGCGGAAAACAAAACGTGGCCCCCACCTCGAACTATTATAAAAAGATCGGCCTGAGCTATATGGACAACGGCATAACCCTGAGCGTGTTCGATATTTTCAATAACGGGTTGGACACGGCCAATTATAACGGCACATATAATCCAAGCCCGAAACCGTTTGATATTCTGAACGCAAACTGCAATTTCGATATTTCGGAATTTTTTAAAGTGCATGCAAAACCGAAATTCGCGCTCAATTTCTACGCGGAAAATCTTTTCAATTCGCAATATTGGATGCCCGAATGGGGCGGCATTGCGCACCAAACGCTGCCGGCGAGCCCCGGAAGACGGCTCTATTTGAGCGCGAAAGTTTCGCTGTAGCGTTTTATACCCATAGTCCTTAAAACCCCTTTGCGGGTGCGCGGGCTTATAATGGCGGATTAGAAGCCCACGCACCAAAAAAATCCCCCTCTCGTTTAAAAATCAAGACACTTTCAGGTAATCCGATTTATATTATTTGCAAGTTTGTCGATTTAAACCGATTTCACTTATAAGGAGATTTTTATGGCGCTCATGCAATGCCCGGAATGCAATCAGGAAGTCAGTTCGCTCTCGGACAAATGCGTCCATTGCGGGTTTCCCATTGTCAACCTCAATCGCGCGTATGAAGATTTCAGGGAAAACCGGCTTTGCGCCATCAAAGACGGCGACGCGTTCGGCATAAGCGGGCCCAAAGTCGTTTTCCACCTGGCGCCGAGGGACTCTCTTTTAGTCGATAAATCCTACGGGATCGTGGGGATCAGCGCCTATATATCGAAATCGATCCATTTGCTGTTCGGCGGTGCGGTGGAGCCTGCCTTCGGCTGCGGCGGCATTCTTTTAGTGCAACGCAGTTTCGACGCGAACAAGCCGGTTTCCTGCCTGGAAATACGCCGCGATGGCATCGTTGAAGCGGTAGACACCCTTTTCTTCGGGATCGACAAGAACGTCGGGTATTTTCTCATGGATCTTTTCATGGACCGGATCGTCACGTCGTGCAATGAAATTTTAATGCTCTATAAACTCGTCGGCATCGAGCCGCCATTCTCGCTCATGGTAAGTTTTTCCGGCATCAAGGACCTTACGGTGTCCACCAAGACCGTACATTTTCCCGGAAAGCGCGCCCAGCAAAATACGGCGCTTTTACAGCGGTTTGAATTTAATTCCACCGATACCGTCCAACGGTCCGACCTGCGGCCCTTTTTCGAGCAAGCCTGGAACTGCTTCAACTACATGCGCGTGAGAAACATGGGAAAGCAAATCGGCATTTCCGCCTTTGCAAAATGAATTTTATCGTGGGGTCGGGTCGCGACCCGACCCTACGCTTCGAATGGTGATTGCATTACCCCGCCGATATATTGTACACTTATGGAATGGACATTTCGCCTCTATCCTCCAAACCCCCGATGCCCAAAGCAATTGCCATCGTTATTTGCGCGTGGCTTCTCTTTGTAAATATTTGGTTTTTTACGGGCAGGGCGAAACAATCGGCGACGCTGAATAAAATTCGCGTCCAAATCGGAAACGTTAAACGATGATCGCCCTTATCGCGTTCTTCATAAGCTCATACGGCATCGGCAGATTCACACTTTGGAAAACGGGCGTTAGTTTTTCGGGAGTGCTTGAGAATACCGTTTTTTCGGTGGGCATCGGGCTTGGGTGTTGGTGTTATTTACTTTTTCTTCTCGGGCATGCGGGCCTTTTATATCCATGGGTCCTTGCGGTCCTCGCCCTTGCTTCGGCGATTCCCGCCTCGGCATGGATCGTTAAAAACGCCCGTCGAACGCGATTTCACTTTCCTAAAATTACTCTTCGATTTGTTGACTTTGTTGCAATCGCGTCGATGTTTTTCATTCTGGCCGTCACGCTTATCTGCTGTTTTTCGCCAGTGGTGGGCGGAATAACCAACGACGAAATCGCCACGCACCTCTCCGCGCCGAAGAAGTGGCTGGCCCTGCATAAAATTACCGCGCTCGCCGATCCCTCGTCCGCAATTGCGGGGCATGTCGAACTGCTTTTTCTGTGGGCTATGGCCTTTGCGCCGCAGGCGGGGCCCAAGCTCTTGACCTGGACGAGCTTGCTCATGTGTCTGATTCTTACTTTCGCCTTTGCCCGGCGCGTCCTCGAAAGGCGCCCGGCGCTTTACGCATGCATTTTTACCGCGATTAACCCGCTTATCTTCCGCGAATCATGCACGGCCTTTACCGACCTGTTCGCGGCATTTTTCGTGCTCGCGGCGCTGGGCTCGCTATGGCGCATGAATGAATCGAACGATAAAAAGTTCCTTGTCGCGGCCGCGTTTTTCGCGGGCGTCGGGTGCGGCGCGAAACCGACGGTCTATTTTTTCCTTCCGGCTTTTTTTGCCGTAAGCTGCGTCGTCTTGATTGCGCTTAGGGAGCGGGGCCGCGGGCTTATCAAGTTCATGGCGATTTTACTGCTTTTGGTTTCCATGTTCGCCGCTCCTTGGCCCATGCGTAACATGGTCCTTTCGGGCAGTCCCACGTTTCCGCCGCCCCAATTTTTGTACGCGCTGCATGGCCACAAGCCCATTATTTTTTCCGGCGCTCCCTTTTCCGAAAAGGACGCCAGCGCTCTGTATGATTACTACCGCTCGCGGACATGGCGCTACGGAACGGGGATTAAAAACTTCATTCTATTGCCTTGGAACATCACCATGCATCCCGAATCCCTGTCGATCGGGGATTCCGTGGGCGCCGTTATGCTATCATTTTTACCGATTGTTTTTTTCATCCGAAAAAGGCCCTTTTGGCTCAATACGGCGCTCTTTTTTTGCGGTGTCGCCGCAGCATGCATTTATTTTTTCATTATTCCTGAGGCGCGCTACTTTATCGCCGTTTTCATGCTCCTGTCGATCGTTTTTGCATGGCTTGTCAAGACCTTGAACGATACGCCCAGGGTGATTTCAATTGTCAATTTAGTGGTCGTCGTCAATTGCTTGTTTTCCTGCGCCATCGGGGCCCGGATTTTCCATAGTGCGGCAAAAGCCGCGCTTTTTATCGACTATCGGGAAACGTATAAAAAAAACAATATCCCCTTTTATGAGGCCTTTGAATATTGCAACCGGGAAAAGCCCCAACCCCTTTTTGTTTTGTTTGAAAACCAGGTCTTTTATTATCTGACGACCGGGTATCGCTGTGACGGGAAAATTCTTGAACATGCCCGGGAGCATGTCAATGGGTATGTTTTGGACGTCGATTATTCGCAAACGATGGGTAGAAACCTTGATAAGCAAACAAGCGCCTATGGCGTCAGGACGCCGCCGCCCGATTTGCAATTGGTTTTTAGGGGGCCCGACGCCCGTGTTTACAAAATAGTAAATTGATCGCGGGAGACCTTTTAGCCTTCGGAAAAGCCCATGAAATTTACCTTGACGCGCGCCCCCGAGTCGTCGTGTGTTAAACGGACCATTTTCGTCGTTTTGCCCGCCTTTAACGAGGCCGCCACTTTACAAAGGCTCTTTGAGCATATTGACGCCGCCTTGTCGGAGGTTTCGCTCAATTACCATATTGTCCTGGTCGACGACGGCAGCGTCGATGAAACGCCGGCCATCGCCGAAAGGCTTTCCAAAAAGTATCCGATCAGTATTATTCGTCATGGCGAAAATCTCGGCCTCGGCGCCACTATCCGCGACGGCCTCGTTGCGGCGTCGAAAAAATCCTTTGCAAACGACATTCTTATCACCATGGACGCCGACGACACGCATACGCCCGGCCTCATTCTGCGGATGGTCGAACATATACGTGAAGGCTTTGACGTGGTCATCGCCTCGCGATACCAACGGGATTCGCGCGTTATCGGCGTGCCGTTTTCCCGTCAAGTCCTAAGCTTCTGCGCGTCGCTCATTTTCCGGGCCGTCCTGCCCATTAAAGGCGTGCGGGACTATACCTGCGGGTACCGGGCGTATCGGGCCGAAGTCATCACGCACGCCCTGGACCATTACGGGAAAAAGCTGTTCGAACGCGACGGTTTCGAGTGCATGGTTGATATTCTGCTAAAACTCAGGAAAATGCCCCTTCTTTTTTGCGAAGTCCCGTTTATTTTGCGCTACGACCATAAGGACGGGCACACTAAAATGAAAATCCTCTCAACGGTCATCGGCTCCCTTGTTTTGCTGCTCAAGCGAAGGGCCGGTTTATGAAAAACGAGGACGCGACCCGGTTTAATAAAAGTTATTTTGACGAAAATTACAAAAACTACCGACTCCAGAACCCGCCGAACAAACTGGCATTTTACAAACGGCTCGTTGAACGGCCGCTTCGCGGCACGGGGATTTTACGCCCCCGGCTTCTGGATATGGGCTGCGCGTTCGGTTATCTACTATCGGTCATCGATCCCGCGTGGGGCCGCTTTGGAATTGACGCAAGCGAGTACGCGATTTCCCGCGCCCGAAGGCTCGACCCGGGCATTTTCGCGGCCCGCGCCAATGCCGCCCTTCCTCCCTTTAAAGGCGCATTCGACGTGGTCACGGCCTTCGACGTCCTGGAACACGTGCCTGAAATAGGGGAGCTTGCGAAAAATATCGCGACATTGCTTAAGCCGGGGGGGTATTTTATTTTCGTAGTGCCGGTTTATGACGGCCCGCTGGGCCCCGTTATCCGGCGCCTGGACGGCGACAAGACCCATGTCAACAAGCGGTCGCGCGATTTCTGGCTTTCATGGACGGCGCCCTATTTTTTCGTTCATGAGTGGCGCGGGGTTTTCCGGCGCCTTTTCCCGCTAGGGTTCTATGCGCATGTTCCGACAAAAACGCTCAAACGCCTTATGCCCGCGATAGCGGTGGTGGCCAGGAAAAAATGAAACGTTACGCTCGTTATTGCTTCGCCCCGGCGCTTATCGTGACGGCCCTTTTAAGGGTTTCGTCCGCCCAGACCTTTGAAGTCATATCCCTTGACGGAAGCGCTAAAGTCCAGCGCGTACAAAAAAAGGACCTGGAAAAGCTCGCCATCGGCTCCCAGCTCCACGACAACGACATCGTCGAGTCATATTTCCAAACCAAATGCGTCCTTCGGTTCGGCAAGGGAAACGTCGTGATCGTCGGCTCAAACTCAAAACTCCTGGTCAATATCCGCGAGAAGGAAACCGCGCCGGGGTCTACGATATCCGACGTCAATTTGACGCTTTTTTCCGGAGCGTGCTTTGTAAAGGCCATTTCACAGGCGCATATCGGCGTCTATACGTCAAACGCCGTGGGTGAAACGGACAACGGCTCGTTTTCAACGGTCGTTGAAAGTAAAACGGGGGAAACCGGCTTTCAGCTTTTGGGCGGGTCCGCAAAAACCCGCAATATCGCCCAAAAGGAAGGCATTAATCTGGCCTCGGGACAAACCACCATGATCCTTCCGGGAAAAGAACCCACGGCCCCGCTGTTTATTACCTATAAACATGTTTCCGTGCTCAAGCACTTCTTCGGGGACGATTACATCGTCAGCGAATTGGAGGCCGCGGGAATCAAGCCCACGGAAGACCGGTCGTCAAGGAGTTCCTTGCTTTCCGAAGACCAGCTTTTCGCAAGCGGCGGCCAGGATTTAAGCACCTATAAGTCGCCCTTCAGCCTTAACAGGATTTTCGGCGCCATTCTGGCCGACCGGGAAAAAGAGAAGCGTCTGTATTCGCCGATTTCCATGCCTGCAATGACATCGTCAAACAAGCTGTTGCTTGAGGAACGCACCGGCTTCGCGGTCACGGGCGTCGGATCATTCCCATCCATTCAAATCATTCCTTCGTATAGTCTCGGTGCGCTTAATGTAGGCCTTCGGCTGTCGCTATCAAGCAATTATACCGGGGCCATCGGCATGTACGCTTTTTCCTCCGGCGCGGGCGTCCTTGATGTAATCGACCATGTGACCTGGGGTTCGATAAGCGATCCGCTTTATATCGCGGCCGGACCGCTGAGGGATTTCACCATGGGAAACGGGCTGGTGGTCGATAATTTCAGCAACGCGGACCCCTATCGCGTTTCGCAACCGCTTGGGTTGGCAATCAATTATTCCCTCGGTGAAATAAATGCCCAGGCGTTCATGGCGGACCTTTCGCAATTTTCCCTCGGCGGCATTGAACTCCAGTATGAACCGAGCAGGTACCATGTTGGGGCGGGCTTTTTCTTCGACGGGGACCAATACCAAAAAACGCCCGCGCTCGCCGAAAACCGGTTCGTCGTTTTACCGCAAGTAAATTCATCGACCATACAAATCGATTCCGTTTTGAGCGTTAATATTTATGAACTGAGCTCCTCCGTCGACGCGGTCCTTACCGAAGACCTTAAAATTTCCTTAGGGGTCGATTTTGCCCAAAAATTTCAAAGCGGACATACCGACGGTTTTACGATCGAATTTCCCGCGGTTTCATGCGACGTTTCGGGCATGCGCTGGAAGGGCGGGCTCATCGGCGAATGGGGAAGGCTTATCGCGGGGGAGTTTAACTATTATTATATGTCAAACAGGTGCCGTATCGACAGTTCCTTTATCGGCGATACGCTTGTCACGGCGAACTCCATATTGTCGCCTAAACGAATGTGCGAGGGCGTAAGCGCCCTTTTTGGGATCGATCCCTATCATGGGACTTCCCTGGAAGTCGGATTGAGGCTGAATTTTGCCGAAAAAAACACGTTTGACCGGGCTTACGTGCAGGACACTTCAAAACTTGCTCCGGGCATGGACCTCTCGTTTTCCTTCCGCACGAACGACAGTCTCATTAAAGCCATAAAATACGGCGAGATTTATCTGCGCCATGACCATACCGGGCTTTACCCTCCCCGGTCCGGGCTTTTTTCCTCCTGGGGGTTTTCCACGGGACTCAGGGCGGTTTCAAATCCCATTGTTTACGGCATTTCGTTGGATGGGGAAGTCTCCTTCTCATTTTTGGACCTCAATAGCAACAACAGGATCGATCCCGGTGATATGCTCCTCAATATTTCAATCGGTATCATGCGGGGGTTTTTATAATGGGCCCGGAAGAATTGAACGCCATTAACGGCATTATCAAAAACGCACTTGCCGAAGATTGCGGAAGCCAAGGCGACATAACATCGCAAGCTATTTTCGAAGAGAAAGCGGCCGGTCGCGCGATCATTAAAAGCAAGCAGTCCGGCGTTATATCGGGCGTGTATTTGCTCGGGCCCATATTTAAGGCCGTGGACCCCTCGCTTACGGTAGAGTGTAGGGTAAGCGACGGGGCGGCCGTTGGTCCCGGGGCCGTCATTTGTTCTCTTCGCGGCCCTATTCGCGGGATTCTGGCGGGCGAGCGCCTTGCCTTGAATTTTCTCCAGCGGCTAAGCGGCATCGCAACGGCCACAAACGCCTGCGTCAAGGCCATTTCCCATACGCGCGCGCGGCTTCTTGACACGAGGAAAACAACGCCGCTCTTGCGCCTTTTGGAAAAGCGCGCCGTGCTCCACGGCGGCGGCGTGAACCACCGGTTCGGTCTCTTCGACATGGTCCTCATTAAAGACACCCATGTCAAGGCCGCGGGCGGCGTCACTAGCGCCCTGACCAAGGCCAAGGGTTTTGTAAGCGGCTTGCCGTCGCCGGTAAAAATTGAAGTCGAGGTCCAAAACCTTCATGAATTTCTGGAAGCCCTTAGTATGGCGCCCGACCGCATCATGCTCGACAATATGAGCGTGGAGCTCATGGCCGACTGCGTGGAGCGAATGCGTAAAAGCGGGCTTGGCATCGAACTGGAGGCCTCCGGCAATATCACGATGGACACGATAGCCGCGGTGGCCCAAACCGGCGTGGACTTCATTTCAATGGGCTCGCTTACGCATAGCGTCAAGGCCTTGGACATCCATCTTATCATGGAATAGGAACGTCGATTGCGCCCGTCCGGCCAAGCGGCGGCCTAAAGCGCGACTATCGTCACTACTCGCTCATGGAAACCGGCGCCTTAACAAAATCACCCTTCATCGAAAAAATGTTCCATTTTAAGTCGATCGAATCAACCAATACGTTTGCTAAAAACCTGGAATTTTTTCCAGAAAAAGGGATTTTCCTGGTCCTGGCGGACCGGCAGACGGCCGGACGCGGGCAAAGGCAGCGGAGTTTTTTTTCGGACGTTGAAGGCGGCATTTACGCAAGCGTCATTTGTCCGATAGCCGACATGGCCAAGCATTTCCGTTATAATCGCGCGCTGAGTCTTGCGATATGCGAAGCCGTTGAAACGGTCGCCCCGAATTGCTCGGTCGGCATAAAGTGGCCCAACGATATTTATTGTTCAAATAAAAAGCTCTGCGGCATTCTCTTGGAATCCGCCCTTAAAAGCCCGCGCCATTTGGTCATGGGTTTCGGTATCAACGTCAATATTGCACAAGACCGATTTCCGCCCGATTTACGCGGGGTCGCCACGTCGCTTTTCATTGAAAGCGCGCGCACCATCGACACGACGGCGCTTCTTCATCGGATATGCGACCTGTTAAGCGATTTCCTAGGACTACCGGATGATCAAGCCCATGTTCGGTATATTAGGCGGTTATATGGAACCAGCCGTCGAATTCTTATAAGCGGCCATGCCGGAACATATCTCGGGGTGTTGGAAGACGGGCGTTTAAGCATGGAAACAAGTGAGGGACCGAAGTTTATTTTTAGTGGAACCATGCAATTTATTGATTAGCGCGCGCGACATAACTATATTTTAACGTCGTGAAAAAAGAGGCTTTGTTCACACCACCTTTCCCGCGGAGATCATGATGGCCAATTACGTTATCGCCGCCGACGTCGGCAATACCAATACCCATATCGGCCTGGTTAATTGCAGGAGCGCTTCCATCCTGAGCCTGGATATTTTCCCCACGAACGACGCTGATGAGCGTTTTGTCAACTCGATCGCGTCCCTTTCGCAATCCATGAAGCACGTTGCGCCGGTGCCCGTGGTCATCAGCAGCGTCATCAAGTCGTTGGAAGCGCGTTTTACAGCCTCGCTTTCGGGATCGATCGAGGGGACGGTTTTGTGGGTCCGCGATAATCCGCGCCTGCCTCTTACCGTTAATTACGACGCCCCCGACAAGCTCGGTCCCGACCGCCTTGTCAATTGCCTTTACGGGTACGCGGCCTTCGGCGGGAAAAGCCAGATCATTATCGACGCGGGCACGACCATTACCGTCGATTACCTTAAAAACGGCAATGAGTTTTGCGGCGGCGCCATCATGCCCGGACTTACCACTCAGCTTGCAAGCCTGCACGACCACACCGACGCGTTGCCGCGTATCGAAGAAGGTGAAATCGATTTTGAGTTTCCCGGCCATTCCACCAGGTCCTGCATGCATGGCGGCGTGCGTTTCGGCATCGCGGGGGCGCTGACGTCGCTGGTCGAAAAATACCGCGGCTATTTTAACGAAACCAGCCTGGTGTTAACCACCGGCGGCGCCTGGAAGTATGTCCAGGACCTCGTGGGCTTTGAATTTCAATACATTCCCGAACTGACGCTGGTGGGCTGCGCTCAGTATTATGCTTTGACGGCCGAATGATTTTTGTTTTCCACGCATCGTTAGTCAATTTCTTGTTTTTTAATCATGATGCTGATTTCAATTAAAATGTCTTGATTTTATGCAATTTAATGTATATATTAATGTATATACATTGGAGGTCCTTATGATAACCGCAAAAGTATTTAAAAGCGGAAATAGCCAAGCGGTGAGGTTGCCTAAGGAATACCGGCTTGATGCTAAAGAAGTGTCGGTCAACCGAATCGGCAATGTCTTAATGTTGGTCCCCTTAGGAGACCCATGGCGCGTTTTTTCCGAAGGGCTTAAGGAAATCGGCAACGACTTTCCGCCATTGATACCTAAGTTGAAGAATTCCGCGAGGATAGGGTTTAAGTGAAATACTTGATCGACACGAATATCCTCATTTTCCTTTGCAATTCCAAGTCGAAAATGTTGGAAAACAAATTTAAAACCCATGATCCTGGAGAATTCTCGGTTTCTTCCATCACGGTTGGCGAATTGATCTATGGCGTTAATAAAAGTCAGCACCGAGAACGCAACCTTCAAGCAATACTTAAGATTTTGTCCCCTTTTAAAGTCATTGATTTTGATTCAAGCGATGGATGGGAATATGGAGAAATACGGGCCGATCTTGAAAAGAAAGGCGCAATTATCGGCGGGAATGATATTATGATTTCCGCTCAAGCGAGACGAAGGGGTTTGATCGTGATAACCAATAATACCAGGGAGTACAAACGGGTATCCGGGCTTCACGTTGAAGACTGGTCGAAATAACCGGATACACGGCTTGGTGGACAATGACGGCGCTGTGGAATTATACTCGGCAATTGAAAGATTCTTTTTAAACCGCATTACATTGATGTATAATAGATAAATGCAAGATAATTTGTTAAATGTAAAGAAATATTTATAAGTATTGCAACTATCACCAGCAAAGGGCAAGTGACTCTTCCCAAGGAAATTCGTATAAAATTGCATCTTGAAGCGGGAGAAAAAATCGATTTCAGGTTGAACGAAGAAGTGGGAACGGCAACATTGTTCCCCATAAAAAAGCATATTGAGGATGTTTTCGGAATACTTCATCGGCCAAAGCAAAATAAACGGATAACAATTGAGGACATGGATAAAGTCATTTGCAAAATAGGAGATTTCCCCAATGATATCTAAAGCGGACAAGGATTCAATCATTTCCATCGCCAAAAAATATCATGTGTCACGGGTGCTTCTTTTTGGTTCTAGCGCTTCGATTGAAAAAGAAGGGAATGATATTGATTTGGCGGTTGATGGGATCGTACCGGGGGATTTTTTTGCGTTTTATAGCGATCATATTTTCAAGCTAACGAAACCGGTTGATTTGATAGACCTTTCCGATGCTTCCAGATTTCACAAAATGGTTGCGGCGGAAGGAGTCCCGATTTATGTCTGATATGATGCTAATGAAAAAAAAATATATGTTTATCGAATTACTCTTGCCAAGGACAATGATGAAACTAATAGTTAAAATAATTATCATGGTCGTTTGTTTTTTCGTAGTTGCTTTGGGTAATATTTCGTTTGATAAAATTGGTTCTTGGTCCCTTGCTCGATGTTATTCAGTCTCATTCGATTCAATTTCCTCGCATAATTATGCCGTTGTAGGGACAGATTCTTCCGTAGTTATTATTAACGTTGATAATCCAATAACCCCGATCAAAGTATCTGAAATCAATTGTGGAGGAAAAGTTAGCAAAGTCGTTTGTAATAACAACATTGTTTGTGCTTTATTTGATAGCACTCGACTAAGACTAATTGACATCACAATTCCTAACGCACCCATACTAACCAGTCATATTGATTCGATTTCTCTTCCTATTGATAAAATAATTGACAGATTAAATTTTGCCATAATGAATAAATACCTGTTGGTTGTAAACCAGCAGAAGTTATTTATGTTTAATATTGAAAACCTTTCATTGCCAAAGATGGTATGGAATGCTTTTACCGATGGGCATGTTCCAAATGATATAACTGTGCAGGGCGATTATGCTTATCTTGCGTTTAGCTATTATCAGGAAATTCGCGTTCTTGATTTAACCAATCCGTCGAATCCGGTATTTGTTGCAGATAACGGTCTTGGCGTTAGTTACCCCTGGTATTATCCGACAACAATTTATGCCAAAAACGGTTATGCTTTTCTTCTCTTTGATCAAAACTGGAATACTAATCCGCAGATCGGTATGTTTGATATTTCAAATCCCAATAATCCAGCCGATTTGGGAACTGAAAACTTTTTAGGAAGCTGGGGCTTGAACCCCAATATAATTGCCTTAGTCGATAGTTTTGCCTTTGTGACGGCCCGCGGAATAGGAACAATTCAAGCTGCATACATTAACTTTCATGATTCATTTACTCGAAATCATTGGTGGCTTGAAGGCAGCTTTCCATTGGATACTACTATTGAGGACTTTGCAATTTATAATAAACAAATTTATGTTGCAAATGGGAATAAAGGATTGATAATTTTAGCCTTTTCTGAAACTACAAATGCTCGCAATCAGACCCAACAACCCGTGTCGAACAATTTAAAAAAACCATGGATACATCTAACCGCCCATAACTCGATCCAATATTACGTACCTTTCAATTCACACATTACTTTATCTTTGGTAAACAGTAAAGGACAATATCCCACATTTTTATTTGCCGGAGATTTATTAGCGGGTATATATTTCCTTAAAATTAACAAACAAATAAGCCATAATTTTAATTTTGTAAAAATGACAATAAACAAAAAACAAATATGTATTTCCTTTAATTTCGCTAAAACAATGAAAAAAGACGACAATTTTTAAGGGGTAACTTCAAACAATTGCCTGAACGATTTTATTTTGTGATTAATTGTTTAGGTAAAGGGACGCTTTAAATTCAATAGCAGATGAGATTCTTCACGAATATCCACTGTGTCAATAACATTAAAATTAAAAGTAAAGCCATTTTTAAATAAGAAGTTCATAACGGTTATTCTTTTTTCCCTCATTTTCCTTTTAATCGCCCCACCCTCAATATTCGCCGGAAAACTGTTCGGCGTCGTTACAAACGCCCAAACCGGAAAACCCATAAGCCTTGTTTCTATTACCGTAAAGCAATCCGAAATCGTTTTCAGGACTACTGCCACCGATAGCCTGGGGAAATTCAGCGTAGATACCGTCGCTCCCGGATCGTATTCGGTGGTGTTTTCGAAGGACGCTTATGAACCGCAAACCATAAGCGATGTCTACATTTCGGGCCTTGCTGAAAAACGCTTGGACGTTGAAATGACGCCCGGCATCTTTAAACTAGATAATATGGTGGTGCATGCGAGTTCGTTTAGGAAAGCGCCTGACATGGCGTCATCCACCAAGATCATCAGCGCCGACGAACTTATGCGCTCGCCAGGCAGCCTTATGGACGTGCAGCGCGTGGTGCAAAACCTTCCGAGTGTGGCCTCCGGCGGAGACCAAACCAACGAGATCGTGGTGCGCGGCTCCACGCCCGGCGAGAACCTTTTTATCATGGACAATATCGAAATCCCCAACCCCAACCAATTTGCCGAGCAAGGAACAGGAGGCGGCGTTATATCACTTGTTAACCCGCTCCTTGTTAAAGGCCTTACGTTTAACGCGGGCGCCCCTCCGGCGCAATACGGCGACAAAGCCTCGTCGGTGCTCGACGTCAAGCTGCGCGACGGCAATGACGCCATGGTCCTGGGCGGGGTCGACCTGGGAATAGCGGGGGCGGGCATGCATGTTGAAGGCCCGACCGTAAGCGGCGGAAACTTCATGGCTTCGGCAACTAAAAGTTTTTTAGACCTCGTTGCGAATTCAAAATATAATACCATGGCCACGGCCGTTCCCGAATATTGGGGCGCCCAGATGCGTCTTGCCCAATCGGGCCCTTCATATAAATTGTACGCCGACGGCGTCTTTGGCAATAACGGCATTTCCATCGACAATGCTCAGGCAACGCTCGGAACAAAAGGCCAAACCATAAATTCGGGCGGCAGCGTTTACGCCGGAGGAATGACGCTTGAAAAGCAGATCAGCGGAAACATCACTTCAAGCGCTACCTTTTCGGCGGTGGGTAGTACCTTCAACCGATTGGAATATACCGACACGGCGATTTCGGGAGTTTCGGCGCGCGACTCTTTTTTTTCGAACACGTCAAGCGAACAAGAGCAATGCCTCAAGGCGCAGTGCGCCGTAGATTTCGAAAACGACAAAATCACGGTCGGCGGCTTCATCAAACGCTGCGAATTTTCAATCGACCAAAGAAATAGCCCCGACACCCTGGATTCACTGGGCAAGGCCGTTCTTGCCGGTCCGCTTAGTTTGCCCGTTGTTTATAGCGATACGATCGACCGGCATGCGGCGGGATACAAATATGGAGGGTTTGTTTCGGGGATACTCCGCGCCGGGGCGCGCGGTCGGTTCATGCCGGGAATCCGGGTCGACGGGTTTTCAATCAATAAAAGCCTCGTTGCCTCTCCAAGGCTAAGCGCCGTTTTTTCCTTGACCGATAACCTTGACATTACGGGCGCCATGGGCGTGCAATATCAACAGCCCGACTATTCGCTTTTGGCGACCAATCCTACGTGTCCGCCCAAGCGGGCGCTTACCGCAATCGCGGGAGCGGAGTATTTTTGGCCTTTTCCGGGCGTGCAATTGACCGGCGAGGGCTTTTACAAACGCTATGATAATCTTCCGGTCGATTCTATGCTGCTAAATTCGGGCGCACTTGGTATCGACCGGTTTACGCCTTTGAGCGGCGCTGCCGGAAAGGGACGAGGAAAAAGCTACGGCATTGAGGGCTTTGCCCAAAAAAAGCTAAGCGATCATCTGTCCTGGACCGTGGCCTATTCCCTGTCGCATGCGCTCGATGAGGACCCGAGACCGGGGCACGAGGGCCAGTGGTATGCCGCCGACTACGATTTCGGTCAAAACCTGACGCTTACCGCGGGATGGAAGCAGGATTTTTTAAAGGCCCCATGGTATGTTTCGCTCCATGAAAAGACATGGTTTAAAGTCCTTTCGCCGATACTTCCGGTGGGCGACCGGATGGAGTTTTCGATGCGGTTTCGATATCTCGGCGGCCGCCCTTATACTGAAGAAGTTTACGATTCAACCTATGCACGGTGGTATATTCCCTCCAATAAGGGGCTTAATGGCATTCGCTATCCGGGTTATTCGACCATGGACTTTAGGTGGGAGCGTCGGTTTGGCTTTGGATTTTTGCAAATGATTTACTATTTTGATTTGCAGAACATTTATAACCGAAAGAACGTATGGCAATACCTGTACGTCGACGGCAAGTCCACGCAGTCGACCATCTATCAATTGCCGTTTTTTCCGGCGGGAGGGATCATCATTGGCTTTTAGACCTGATTTTTCGTGGGAGTTTTTAAGCGTCGACGAGATTGCGGCCAAGTCGATAAGGGCCGTACGCAACCATGTTCGGCATGTCAAGGAAGTGTCGGCCTATTACCGGGAGGCGCTGTTCGACGTGTTCCCGGAGGACATAAAAACGCCGGAGGACATCGCGGCGCTTCCCTTTACCGATAAGGCAACGTTGGTTGAGCAAACGCCATCGTTTATTGCGGTAAGCCCGGACACTATCGTCGAAACGGTCATCACGAGCGGTTCCACGGGAAAGCCGCTGATATTTTCCATGACCGAAACCGACCTTGAGCGGCTGGCCTTTAACGAGGCGCTGTCGTTTTGTTCGGCGGGCGTCACGCCCGCCGACCGGGCGCAGATCTTCGTCAGTCTCGACCGGCTTTTCATCGCCGGCATGGCGTATTACCGGGGCCTTACGCATTTGGGCGTCAACACGGCGCGGGTCGGGGTTTTGCCCTTCGACATGCAAAAGCATTACTTGGAACTCCTGCGGCCCACGGTCCTGGTGGGCGTTCCTTCGTTTTTTAAAAAACTGGTGCGGGAACTTGAAAAGCTGGGTTTTGACAAAAGCGCGTCGTGCGTTTCAAAAATATTTTGCATCGGCGAAAGCATTCGCTCGCAGGATTTGCAGCTTAACGCAACGGCAAAGTCGCTCGAAAGCTATTTTAACGCCAAGGTCTATTCGACTTACGCGAATACGGAGCTTGCCGCAGCCTATTGCGACTGCGAAGCGCAAAGCGGCGGGCACGCGCACCCGGAACTGGTGTATACGGAAATCATCGGCGACGATGGCAAGCCCGCGGCAAACGGCGAGATCGGGGAGCTAGTGGCCACGCCGCTCGGTGTGGAAGGCATTCCGCTCGTGCGCTATAAAACCGGCGATATTACCTTTAAGCTTCCGGGCGAATGCACGTGCGGACGCAATTCCCTGCGCATCGGGCCGATTTTGGGCCGAAAGTCGCAGATGATCAAGGTGAAGGGCACGACCGTGTATCCCTTGGGTATTACCACTATTCTCGACGGAATCGACGGCGTGGACGACTATATCATCACCATTGAAGACGACGAGGCCCTGTCCGACCGCGTCGGGCTGCACGTCGTGACGCCTCCCGTCAACCTGGAAAAAATCGCGGGCCGCGTTCGGGCGGAGCTCAGGCTCAATGTGCCGGTGCTCATCACCAACGCCGCAACGCTCGCGCACATGCGCGGAAAAAGCGCGAAAAAAACGAGGATTCTTGACAATAGAAAACACGGCGCCGTCGGCTCCAGCCAGTCCGCGCGAGCGTAAGGGTCTGAGCATGACCGAACTAAGTTCTCCCGCCGCGGTCGCCCTCGTCATTCCTGCCTACAATAACGGCGCGACCATAGAAGCCGTGGTCAGGGCCGCATACCGGTTCGTGCCCGATATTTTCATCGTTAACGACGGCTCAACCGACGAAACGGCCCAAAGGGCCTCCGGCCTTTTGCCTGAAATGCCTGGAGTGCGCCTTGTTTCCGTCCCGAGCAACCGCGGAAAAGGCTTTGCGCTCAAGCGCGGCTTTGAACGGGCGCTTGCCGAAGGCTTTACCAATGCAATAACCATGGACGCCGACGGTCAGCATTGCGCCGGCGACCTTACGCTATTCTTAGAACGGGTGCGCCTGTCGCCGCAAACGCTTTGGATCGGCGACCGTACGATCCAGGAAGGCGACGCCAAAGAACCGGCGCTTTCGATTTTTGGACGCGCATTCGGCGCATTTTGGTATGGGTTTTTTACCGGCAAAAATATCCGCGATACCCAGTGCGGCTTCAGGGCATATCCCCTGCGGGCCGTGCTGGGCCTTAAATGCCTGGGGGAGCGGTTCGACTATGAGCAGGAGGCGCTTATCTATTCCGTGTGGAACGGCATCGATGTTGAGTCATGTGCGGTCCATCGCTTGTATTTGCCGAAAACCGAGCGTGTCTCGCATTTCAGGCCGGTGATCGACTTTCTGCGGATAAGCGCGGTAAATTCCAAGGCCGCGCTCGTAAAAATCCTCATGCCCTGGAAAACCGTGAATAGTCCGGGAAAAACCTGGCGTGAAAAATTATTGATCGTTTTTAATCGCGAGCTTCATGCGCATTCCCCGGGTAAAAGCGCATTTTCGCTGGCAATGGGCGTTTGCATGGGCATTATGCCCATCTATGGATTTCAACTTGCCGTTTTAGTGGCGCTCACCCCGATTCTGCGCCTCAATTGGCCGCTGGCGTTTTTAGGGTCATGCATTTCGCTTCCGCCCGCCATTCCGTTTTTAGTCGCGGCGGGCGTGGCCATCGGCAAGGTCATCACGCCGCTTGTTCCCGGCATGGCAAATACGGCTTTGCAAATCGGCGTCGTGGCAAAAGGCGGAATTGAATGGGCTGTGGGGAGCGTCGCTCTAGCGCTTATGGCGGGGACCGTCGCTTACGCGGTTTTTTTCCCGGTTTTATTAAACCTCAACCGACAAAAAAATCTTGCCCTTAAAAAAAACGTCTGACAAAAGGCTTCTTCAGGCGAATGGCCTTTTCAGGACAAATTTCCTGACAACAGTCGCACCGAATGCATCGGTGATAATTATGTACAGGCGGTTTTGATGTATCGCCATTTACCCAATCTACCGCCTTCGGATTGACCGGACACATCTGCACGCACAACCCGCAGTGAATGCACTTATTGCGGATGATCGTGGGTTTGGGAACAAAAACATTGCTGAGTATTTTCAGAACGCCCCGCGCCCGATAGGGGGCCACTTTTGACCGGTCGATATCAAAATCCAATATTTTCAGTGCGTCAAAATCGTCTCCCAATAATTCGATGCCGCCCGCTTCATGGGTCCCCGCGCCGAAATCCTGGCCAATCGTTATCGTCGGCACGATCAGCGGATCGCAATTAATGAGCCTGCAAGCGATGGCGTCGCATGCAACGGGGTCTTCGGAAAGCAGAATGGCCTGCATTTTGCGGGGATTGCCGCCGCGGGGGCCATTGCCTTCCATGGCGAAAACCGCGTCCATTATGTAAAGCCGGGGCCTTACGCAGGCATTGAGGTCCACGAGCATTTTAGCGAAGTCGTACGCGCCGGGGCATTTTACGTGGAACTCCGCTTTAAGAAGGCCGGGGACGCAGCCGAACTGGTTTTTAACGCACCCGGTAAACCTCAAAAATCCATGGGGTTTAAGCTTGGGAAGCGAAATGACCCCGTCGGTTTCAAAAAGCGCTTTTGCAAGAGTAAAAACTTTATTTTGTTTGCCCTCGGGGAATTGTTTGATGGCGCCTTCGGTGAAATTGGCGAGCGTGATTCCCAGTTCCTCGGCAATGTCTGAAAAGCCCGCTTTTTTGCTTGCTGAGGCGGGGCCGCCGAAGGCGGGCGAATCGCCGTAGCTAAGGACCGCGCCGGCGGCGCCGAATATTTCGGCGACCGCCCTGAAAATCCTCGGATTGGTCGTCACGCATTTGCCGGGCATTTCACCGGCGAGGAAATTGGGTTTTAAAAGTATTTTCTCGCCCTTTTTAACGAACTTCGAAACGCCGCCTAAAAGGTCCAGGCCTTTTTGGACCGCGTTATGTACGTCCAAGCCGTCGTACGATTCGCATTTAATCAGCGCAACTTTGCTCATGGGGTTCCTTGAATTTGCATAAATTTCGCACCCCGAGGCTCTAGAAGGGTGCTTTGATGAAGTAGTTTTACATTTGGTTTGCCCATTAAAATAATTGAAACTATAGAAGATTCGCGAATTTCAAACGACTACTAATTATATTTATAAATACGACATTTTTCTTGAGGAGATTTTTATGGCATCGAAGGAAACGCACGAATTGCTCAAAGAGCTGCGAAAGCAGCTCGATGAAATGGTCATTACAAAACCGGAAGCAAAGGAAAAGGTAGTAAAGCTCACGGAACTCATCGACCAAGCCGTTACGGCGGACGAATCGGAGACGCTCGACCCTGAGGAACTCAGGAAACATCTGAAGGATTCCGTGCTATATTTCGAAGTGTCTCATCCGACGCTGACCGCAGCCATCAGTAACATCATCAATACGCTTAATGCAATGGGAATTTAATCATACGAACGTTTTTTGTAGGAGGGTATCTTATGGAAAAACCAGTAGATCGCCGTGATTTCATGAAAACCGCCGCGGGCGCGACCGCCGCCATCGCCTTGACTTCAGGGGCCGAGCTCATTTTTGCCGACAAGAACAAACCGGCCGGAGCGCCTCCCGTAAGCGCCGCGTCCGCTACGCCGCTAAAAAAAATAACCATGCTGAATTTACCCTATGGATTAAACGCCCTCGCGCCCTCCATATCCGAGCGTACGGTCAACCTGCATTACAATAAACACCATAAGGGTTATTTCAACTATCTTACCGGATGGATAAGCGCCCACCCGGAATATCAAGGTCAGACCATAGAAGAACTGATCCTTAAAAACAAAGGCGGCGTAGGGCTTGACGAGGGGGTGTTTCAATATTCGGTTATGCTGTATAATCACAACTGGTATTGGCAAAGCCTTAAACCCGCGGGCGGCGGCGCTCCAAAAGGCAAAACGGAAAAATTGGTCGCCGCGTCATTCGGCTCCTACGATGCGTTTCGAAAAGCGATTGTCGAGGAAGCCATGCAATTCGGGATCGGCTGGGTTTGGATCGTTCTTAACAACGATGCCATAAAAGTCTATCGGTCGGAATATATCGATACGCCTCTGCTTAAAGGCTTTAAACCGCTTTTGGCAATCGACGTTTGGGAACATGCTTATTATATCGACTATGAAAACGATCGCCAAAAATACGTTGAAGCAGTCCTGGCAAATCTTATTAACTGGGATTTTGCCGAAGCGAACCTCGCAAAAACGTAGTTCTTTTCAGAAAGTTATTGCATATTAAGGCAATAATGGCCGATATTCGACTGTTATTGCCTTAACTCAAAGCTGCCTATTTCGCCAAGTTCTTGTAAAAGCTTTTTTATGCCGATTCTTATTTTCTTTTCCAAACCCGGAAGCTCCACGGTCGCTAGATAATCTTGCATTTGCTCCACGACCGACTCCTGAGAAAGTCCCGCAAGCGTCGTGGTCAACGCTTCGATCAGATCGGAGATCGTCATTGAAACCGTTTTTGTCTTTCGGCCCGAACGGATTTCCGATTTGGCAAGTCGCTCCCGAAGCGTTTGAATGTGCGGATGGACCGCAAGAACCTCGACCATGAAATAGCAATCGTATAAATCGCGTATAAGTCTTCGTTCGTTCCAAGCGGCTATCTTATGCGACAACGAGAGATCGAATCGCATCCCCCGGACGATCCGAGGCAGCTGATTTGTCGCTCGCGCAAGGGTAGCGGTTGTCAGCTCCTGGCTTTTGCATTCCATCGCCGCATTGATTTCGATTTGGACGCGTATGCCGTTATGTTCGCAAAAACACCGCAGGCATTTGGAATTGAGGAGGTGCTCTATTTTTAAATCCGGAACTTGGTTTAAGGCGTCAAGCACAAGGTCACGTACGTCTTTTTTTGATGAAAATGATGCGAAGGTATAGTCGATATCGTTAGTTGATCGCGGACAATCGAGTAGTCGAAGCTCCATGCCTCCCTTGAGGATGGCTTTATTGCCGAATTTGTCCGCAAAAAAGTTAATCAACCAAACCATAAGCCCCAATGGACTATCAATGTCTATCATCAAAATATCCCTTCACAAAAGAGACAAAACGCAGGTTGTCGTACTTGATTAACCATTGCTCGATCAAACGGCGATCAAGGCGCGTAATATCAATGTCCTGATAAATATCGAACGAATAGCAGCGGCCATGGAGATAAAAATAAAGCGTATCGAGAAACGCTTTTTCAGGGGTAGCGCGATTGATTCCTCGGTCTCCCCGAAACCCAAAAAATAAGGATTTCACTATCCCGACATATTCCACGATTAATCCGGGTCCTTCGTATCTTCGGTTCTTGCCGATCCTTACGGCATATAATGTTTTAGCGGGAACGGAACCGATCATGAGTTCTTCGGATAAAATTGTTCCTAAACTTAAATAGCTTTTTTCAATGATTCTTGCGGCAAGCGTTTCGGGGCTAAAGCCTGGCGTTATATAAATTCCGCGAGAGAATCGGGAAATAATGTTTCCTTCTTCAAGATCGCGAATACGACGGAAAAGCATTACGGAATTATTTTCATTGAAAAGGCGGTATAAATCTCCTAAAAAAAATACCCCGGACATAGGGAGCGTATATTTTTGAATTAACCCGGAATCTCTCAGCAATTTTTTCATACCGTCATTAAATATACATTATTGTATATTTTTTGTCTATATGTAAAACTAAGCCTTGTTTTGCTTGTGTGAGAAGACGATTGTTCCCTTACATCTGGTCAGATCGAGTAGAAAGTCTGCGTCCCGCAAGAAGATTTTCCTGGCCTAATTTAACGCTTTTAGGAGCTGGATCGCTATGGGAGAAACGGCTATTTCGTTGCGGCGGATTCCCAACCCCATTTAAGCGCTTCTTTTTTTTCCGCAGAACGGGTAGTATATTTATTACTACCTCAATGGCACGGCAAAGTATTCAAAAATCTTTAAAAATTAAAGCAGGATGGTGGGTAATCGCCTTCCTCGTTATTTTCAGTTGCATCAAGCGAAACAATCCCTATGACCCGCTTATATATAATCCGATTAAACAGTACCAAGATAGCTTATCTCGCGCCAGGCAAAAGGCGCAAAACGAAATAGATTCGCTCATACGCGCGGCGGATAGTCTTGGGGCCTTGGCCAAGTCGGCGGACACTCAATTGACCCGGGAATCCGCGCTTGCGGATTCCGTTAAAGCAAAAAACGCGCTTATAGTCCGGAATAATGCAAATCTGAAGGTAAAAAACGCCATCCTCGATACCCTCCAAAAGAAACTTTGTTCGAGCGTCAAAACCCTGCTTGACACAATGATCGCCATTGATACGCTTCGGTTCTCGACCAATGTGGTCCAAGATGGGGCATCAGCAAGCGCCACGTACCTTTTCGCTGATTCAGTGGCAATGAGACTCAACGCACAATTTTTCCCCGACACCGTCATTTTCAGCGGCGCGCTTGATTCCTTAAAGTCAATATCAGACACCGTCGCCGCTCATTTCCAAGCTCTTCAAAAAAAGCGCGACTCGATTAACGTAACTTTTAATGTGACTAATGCCGCCTTTTTGACCGCAAATAAGGCTTGGGCGGATTCAAACCAGACCATTCTCAGTTTCAACGCTTTCGTTCAAACCACCTATCCATGCAGTTTTTCGTTGACGACCCCGGACACCATTTTGAAAAGCATTTCCCTGCTTAAGCCCGGCGATAGCCTTTTTATTGCTCCCGGCGCATTTACATTTAATACGGCATTCAGCATAGGCGGCGTTAGCGGAACGCCGTCTTCCCATATCGTTATCATCGGCGATCCTCAAGGCAACACGGTTTTTACGTCCTCGCCTACTCAAAATTCATCACTGCTGCATATCAACAATAATACGCACTATGTGGATATCGTGAATATCACTTTTTCGCAAGGCCCGAGCGACGGGGTGCTCATGGAGCAATTTTCCGGTAATATTCTTTTTCAAAATTGCAATTTCACCGGCAACCGCGGAAACGGCATCAAGGTCCAAGATTCCGACATTAAGCTAAGGAACTGTCGGTTTTTATATAACGATTCAAATGGAGTGGTGGTCCAAAATTCCAATGCGGACGTGCAAAATATATTAGTAGCGGGAAACCAAAAAAACGGCATTTTATTTGCAGGCCTCGGTTTTAATAGCGCGTTTGACACCGCACTCATCGTTAACGCGACGATTTCCGATAATGATTCCGACGGGGTTTTTCAGCAGGGCCAATATTCAAACGTTTCCATCAATAAATCGCTTATCACCTTCAACCGGCGAATCGGCGTACACCGTGAATATGAAGTGGGCCCGGCTTCACCGCTTAGTTTGTCAGTTACGGATTTATATGCCAATATCCAGCAAAACCTGGTGAGCCTTGCTCCGTTCGATTCGCTCAATTATTTGAGCGTTGATCCGCAATATGTTGACAAATCAAACTATAATTATTCAATCGGCGCCGGCAGCGCGGTTGCGGATTCGCTGGGATATCAAGGCCAATAACGATAGGGTCCATAAGCATTATGAAGCGTTTTTCAACGGTCTATCGTGCAAGTATTTTTGCTGTTTGGGGAGCTACCGCTCTTTTCGCCGCGAACGGCAAGGCGCCCCAATTTCCTTCAGGTAAGCAAACCCTATGGTATTTACCGCAGGAAAACCTTGACGCTAAGATTTACGCTAATTTTTCAAATGAGCTTTTTGGGAACCTGAGCGCGGATTTGAGCGAAATCGGATATACGCTCAGAAATTACTCGGCCAAAGATTCTCTTACGCGTTCGGTTTTAAGCCGCGATAATCTTTGCATGTATGTTCATCTGGGCGACCCGTTTATAGGCCGTGAGCCCGGTCCCGTGGTCATTGCAATCGACCTGTGCAAAATGGGCGAACTATCGGCGGCGCAAAGCAATCCATCAATATTCCGTCCGCTCATATCGCTTTCCTATAGCCCGGACGACCCTGCGTCTTTTCGGAGCGTTCTGGTAAAAAAAATCGTTGAAAATTTAAGGACCCAATATATTTGCAATGTAATTATCACCTCCGAGCCGTCCGGGGTCCGCGTGAGAACCCAGAACAGCTTGATTGACCTCACGCCCTTGGAGTGGATCGTTCCGGTGGGAACGCTCCATATTCAATGCGCAAAAGATAAATATTTAATATTGAACAGAGACCTTTTGTTTGCCAAACCCGGTTCATATTCCTATTTTTTTCAAATGAAAAAAAAACAATTTTATAATTCGGGGTTTTTTTATCCCGCGCTGGCGGTCCTGGCTAGTTCGGCGGTATGCTATTACTTCGATAGTTATTACTATGGTCGTTACAGTCGCCTGGGGAAGTCGGATTTTAGTAATTCGCCGGGAAGCTTCCCGGAGTTGTTCCAGAAAGCGAAGAATTTTGAAAATGCTTCCGTTGTCACGCTCGCGTCCGGTTGTTGTTTATTGGGATTGACTTTTTGCTTTTAAAATTCGAACTTTTCAGCCGAACCTGCTACTAATTTATATGATACGGCAAAAAATGCCGTTGCAGGTTTTGATGGGACCCGAAGAGCGTATTCCCTATTTCCCTCAATTCCGACAGTGCTTGAGATTGGTAACTGGAGGTCTATGAAAACGTTAATAGAACCAAGTAAAGAAGTCCTTGAAGAATGTAAAAACGGCAATCAACAGGCCTTTAAGGAAATTTTTTACAATTATCGATCGTATGCCTACAATTTAATCTATAAAATTACCGGTAAAACCTCCGATCAAGAGGATCTTCTTCAAGAAATATTTTTCCAGATTTATTTGTCATTAAAGACCTTTCGGGGCGATTCTTCCTTCAGTACCTGGTTTCATCGCATCGTTATTAACGTATGTACGGGGCATTGGCGGTATCAACAAGCAAAAAAACGCATTTCGGTGGAAGATACGGTCGATTATGATTCCGTTGAGCATATCGCCTCAAATCATAATTTTCAAACCGGGCATCAGATGGAGTTAAAGGAAATAGTCGGCAAGGCGGTTGCCACGCTTAATGAGAAAATGCGGGTTCCGCTCGTGCTCAACGTCTATAGCGATATGGACCTATCCGAAATCGCGGAAGTGCTGGATGTTCCGGAGGGGACGGTAAAATCAAGGCTTTTCGCGGCCAGGGCAAAGATCAAAGAGTATTTGGACGGGCTTGAAAAATAACCATGACATGCTTTTAGGCAGGTTTAGGTAATGAACAACGATTTTTCACATAATAATTTGTTTCATCAATTCGAGATGGGGCTGAAAACCCACTATAGCGACAGCCATCTCGATTACGGGCGAATTGAGAAACAGATGTTCGAAAAAATCGAGGCGGCCGAACGCGATGGGCTGCTGTCTCTGCTCAGGCTCGATGAAATTCCTCCCCAAAGCCTCATGGAATCCATAGAGGATTGTGTGGTAAAGCGCATCCACGAGCACAGCGAATACGAAGAGCCGGTTGACGAATGCATAAAAACCGAGTCCGACGTTCCGGATTTATACTGGCGGCATTTTTACCGGGGGCTTGAAAGGAAAGTTGCCCGCGTGTCAATGCTTTCGCCCTTTGAACAAGTCTTGAAAACCGAGGAAATACTGCCTTTAGGCCGTCTGGAAAAAGTCGAAGAGCCCTTGTTTAGGCGGATCGGGGAGTTTGAAAAGGCCCAAGAGCAAAACGAGCGGACCGTCGACATTTTCTGGCGGATCGTTCTGCGGCAATACAAACGGGTCGGCGCTTTGGCGCTGGTCCTTGGAGCGGTAATCGGTATTTGGCAGGGCGGTTTGTACTATCAAGGAAATTTCACGCCCATAGCCTGCACATTGTACCAAGTCCAGGGCCCCAATATCGATATTATTAAATCGACCAAGCCGGTAAGCGGCCTTGTTGCCTCGGAGCCGGGCGGCAGCATGACCATGGTCAATAAGTACGGATACGTTGAATTGCAAAACGGCTCCCGGCTGGAAATCCTGAAGGCCTCGGAACGGAAAATGCATTACCGGGCCGCTTTCGCCGGCGCCGACAAGCAGTTGGTGGGGCAAGGCAGCATCACCTTTTTCGTCAACAAACAAAAGAAAAACGAAAAGTTCATTGTGTCAACAGCCGATTACCATATTGAAGTGGTGGGCACGTATTTCAAGCTGCAACCCGATTTAAAGGGCCATGTAGCGATTTCGGTCAAAGAGGGTCAGGTCAAAGTCGTTTTTGAAAGCGGCGACGTAAAGATCCTCAAAGCCGGCGAGAGCCTCGGCTACGACATGAATTACAACAGCTACTATTCCACGAGCGGCGGGACCGTTGTTGAGCGCCGGGACATAGAGCAGCTACCGAGCGTTGGCGACCTTGGCGCTTATCAGCAAGTCTATATCACCACAAGCGCGCCCAATGCCGACATTCGCATCGACGGCCGGTATGTGGGAATGTCCCCGATTATTATTCTTGAGCCGCAAGGATACCACGCTATTTCGGTCGAGAAAAGCGGCTTTGTGTCCCGCGATACGTCCATCATGCTTGGCCCCGGTCAGCCGAACCTGTGCGCAATCGACTTAAAGGACATAAAAACCGCCTTGACGCAGCAAGCGCCCTCCGCTCCCGACAATTTCAAGCCCGCTGATGTTTTGCCGGTCTCTCGGCAGGAGCTTAGACCGTCGGCGAGCAAAACCGCGGCCCCCGCGCCGGACAGCGGAAACGTGTTTTTCCGGAAGGCCGAGAGTTTGGAGCGTTTGAATTGGAAGGAAGCGGAACGGCTTTACCAAAAAGTTTTTGAGGACTCCAATGCTCCTCATTTGCAGCGCGACGCGGCATGTTTTTCAATCGCAAAGCTAACGGCCGACCATGGCGCGGACAAAGCCAAGGCCCAGGAGGGATTTTTCAATTATCTGGCAATGTATCCGGCGGGTAATTTTGTGGGAGAAACATGGCTTAGGCTTGCCGAACTCGCATTCGAACACGACCAGGACAAGGCCATTGAGTATTACCTGAAGTATTTTGAGAAGTACCCGCGGCACTATCGCAATGCCGAACTTCAAGAGCGGGTAGGGCTCATGTATTTGCAAAAAAAGAAATTCGACGACGCGCTCGGCATGTTCAAGCTGGCGCTGTCGAATGTCCCCGGAGACGACCAAAGCGGAAAATCGAAAATTTTGGCGAATATTTATAAAACGCTTAAGGAAAAAGAATCGGCCCAACAAGCGCGCGTGGCGGGGGCCGATCGCAATGCCGGCGCGGGACAAAAACCTTGACCCTTGCCCGGGAATGCCGGACATCCCCGCACCTCCTCGCGGCCGCCGGCCCTGAAGGCGCAAAAGCACTCCTGAACGTAAATAAAGAGCGCCCTTACAACCATCTTCAAAAAGGGAGAAATCAGCTATGGTTTGTCGGAATGTTTTAAAAATAATCGCTTTGTGCTCCTTGTGCGCCCTTGCGGCCGCGGGATGCGGCGGAAAAAAGCAGGCGCAAACCGGATCGATCGTGGATTTTCCCCGCGAAAAGACCATGTATTTGGGCGGCGACCAATGGGGAGAGCCAAACACGTTCAATCCCTTGTGCGATTGGCCCGCATGGCCGATACATGGGAAAACAGACCTGCTCTACGAGCCGCTCATGGTGTTTAATTCGCTGACTGGCGAGATGGAGCCGCTCTTGGCCCATTCGCTTGAAAAAACACCCGAGGTTATTTCCGTCGTTCTCGACAGCCGCGCCCGCTGGAGCGACGGCGTTGCGCTCACGGCCGAGGACGTGGTTTTCAGCTATAACATCGGCAAAAACTATAAAAACGCGCCCATGAATTACGGGGCGGTCGTGGACTTCATTTCCGACGTAACGGTCGAGAAAACGCCCGATTCCTTGACCGGAGGGAAAACGCAGGCCGAAAAAATCCATTTCGTCGTGAACAAAAAAGGGCGAAACAATCCGCTCATCGTGCTCGACCAATTACAGGCCGTGCGCATACTTCCCAAACACATCATCGAGCCCATGCTTCAAAAGCTCGGGGGCGATTTCACGGCGTTCCAAAAGGACAAAATGGACAAGGACCCCGTGGTGTCGGGACCGTATAACCTGGAAAGCTACTCCAGCGAAAAAATCGTGCTCAAGCGCCGCGACGATTATTGGGGAAACGCCGCGATGCACGGCGGGAAACTCCCCGCACCGCAATATTACATCCATCCGATCTATAAAAGCAACGACCACTTCAGCGTCGCTTTACAGCAGGGTAACCTCGACGTGTCCATGACCTTCATTCCCCGGATATGGATGAAGGAAAAAGACGGCGTGGGGACCTGGTATAAAAAGGAGCCGTATTTCGTGCCCGGCTGCATGCCCCTGATGCTGATGAATTTTACCCGCTATCCGCTTTCCGACAAAAATTTCCGACGGGCCATGGCAAGCGCCATCAACTATAAGGAAATCAAGGACCTCGCGATTTCCGGCTACTCTCCCGAACTCAAGCCCGGCCTGATCATGCCCTATGGCATCGAAAAGAAATTTTTCTCCGAGGAAGACGCCCAAAAATACGGCGCGCATTTCGATACGAACGAGGCCAAGCGGCTGCTGAGGGAGGCCGGTTACAAATCGATTTTCGACAAAGACGGCAATCTCGTGCAAATGAACGACGCCAAAGGCAAAAAAGTCCCCACTCTGCTTATCACGTCGCCGGCCGGCTGGTCGGATTGGGAGGCGATGGTCAAGATCGCGGTCAAGGACATGCGGGAAGTCGGCATCGACATTCGCGAAGGGTTCGTCGACGCGAGCCTCTATTGGCAGGCGCTGCCGTTCGGTAAATTCGACCTTCTCATGTACAAGCCCCTTCCCGAGGCCACGCCGTCTAAGCCCTGGTCGCAACTCGACCATATCATGTCGGCGCGCAACTGGAAGCCCGAAGGCGAGCGGATGAACGAAAACCAGGGGCGGTATAACAATCCGAAAGGAAAAAATTACAACCGCGCAATCGACAGCCTCCTTATAGCGATACCGCACATCCGGGACGAAGCTGAGCTTGTCAAGGCGTATCGCGCGCTCAACATTATTTTCATGCAGGACCAACCCGCGCTTCCGCTGGCGTATATGCCCGAACAGTTTTATGAATTCAGCACAAAGCATTGGACGAACTTCGCCACCGAAGACAATCCCTATGCTCCTCCCCAACCGCCGTTTTACGCTGGCGGCGTAAAAATGCTCTGGGAACTTAAAGAGGTTAAATAGGGCATGTTTAAAAACCATCCGACGCTGCGGTATATCCTCACGCGGGGGAGCTGGTATTTCCTCACGTTTCTCGTGGCGGTCACGATAAATTTTTTCCTTCCCAGGCTCGGCCCCAGTAACCCCGTCGACATCATCCTCGCCAAGGCGGGCGGCGTGAGCGACAACGCCACGCGCCAGAAAGAGGAATCGTACCTCAAGGAATTCGGGCTGGCGGAAGTGGACAAGGCGGGAAACGTCCTGCGCGACCAGAAAGACGCCCCGATCCGCACGTCGGCGGTCAAGCAATTCGGCAATTACATTTTCATGAGTTTAAAGGGCGATCTCGGAACGTCGTTCATGAGTTATCCTAAAAAGGTCACCGAAATCATTAAAAACGCCGTTCCCTGGACCATCGCTTTGCAGCTTCCGGCCATTCTCCTGGCGTGGATCGTGGGGAATGTTTTAGGGGCTTTAGCAGCCTACCGGAGAGGAATTTTCGACAAGGTCTTTTTCCCGCTCGCCCTCGGTGCGAATTCGATCCCCTTTTTCGCTTTCGGCATGCTGCTCGTTTATCTTTTCGGCATTTATTGGCATGTATTCCCGGCCGTCGGCGGTTACGACTCCGGGCTTATTCCAACCTTTTCATGGGGTTTTTTCGCAAGCGTTCTCTATCATTATACCTTGCCGTTTTTGTCGATTTTCCTCATATTTACCGGCGGGCAGGCAATCGGCATGCGTTCCATGTGCATCTACGAGCTTGGGACCGATTATGTCAAGTACGCCAAATGGCTGGGGATATCGGAGGGTAAAGTGCTTTTCTACATGTTCCGCAATGCCATGCTGCCGCAGCTCACGGGCTTGGCGCTATCGCTCGGGGTGATGATCGGGGGAGCGCTTATTACCGAAATGATTTTTTCGTATCCGGGTATCGGCATGGCCGTGCTTTCGGCCATACAGAGTAACGATTATCCTTTGATTCAAGGGTGTACGCTTCTGATAACCGTCAGCGTACTTATCGCCAACTTCAGCGTCGATATATTGATCGGATTTTTGGATCCGAGAGTAAAAGCCGGCCGGGGAGCACGGTAATCCATGAAGATGTTTTTAAATCTCTTTAAATCGCCGTCTTTTCTTATCGGCATAAGTCTTTTTCTGTTGACGATTTGTTTGGCCCTTTTTTTCCCGTTTTTTTACCATATCGACGTGCGCACCATGAGTGCGCCCATGATGCCGCCATCGCGCGAACACTGGCTCGGCACCAACCATATGGGCTTCGATATGGTTTCGCTTCTGGTGCGCGGTCTTCGCTCGTCGCTCTATGTGGGCTTTCTTGCGGGCATAATAGCAACCACCGTGGGTACGCTTTTAGGGGTCTACGCGGGTTTTAAGGGCGGATGGCAGGACGAAGTCATTACGCTTCTGACCAATATTTTCGTCGTCATTCCGCAATTCGTCGTTTTGATCCTTATCAGCAGCAGCATGAAGGAAGGACGGTCGCTGACCCTTATCGCCGTCATCATCGCCCTTACCAGTTGGACCTGGAGCGCCCGGGCCGTGCGCGCGCAATCGTCAAGCCTCAAAAGCCGCGACCATATAGCGCTTGCACATGTCAACGGAAACGGTACGCTTCGGATCGTGCTGTACCAGATTTTGCCGTATTTGTTCTCGTATGTTTTCATGGTGTTCATCATACAAACGGCCAGCGGGATCATTTCGGAATCGTGCATCAGCATGATCGGCCTCGGTCCCTACGACTCGGTGTCGCTGGGCACGATTTTAAACGACGCCATGCGTAACGAGGCCCTCAGCGACGGCGCCTGGTGGGCGTTCATGCCCGCAACGGTCCTTATTTCGATGATCGTGTTCGCCTTTTATGTCATCAATACGTCCATGGAGGGCGTGTTCAACCCGCGACTGCGTAAATAGAGACAAGGCGGCGCCTGTCTCAACGAAAGGGCCGGATTTATGTTACCTAGGAGAATTAATGCCCATTTTTGAAGTCGATGGCTTGAGCCTTCACTACCTCACTCGGTTCGGCGAGAAAATCCCCGCGGTTTCGGGGGTGTCTTTTTCAATGGAAAAAGGCGAAGTGCTGGGCATTGCGGGCGAATCGGGATGCGGTAAATCCACGCTTGTCAACGGTTGCATGGGGCTTTTCATTCCGCCTTTGAACCCGACCTCAGGCGACGTGCGCGTGGCGGGCGAGTCAATCATGGGACGCACGCCGAAGGACGTCAGGAAAAACGTGCTCGGCCGCAAGGTGTCGATGATACCGCAGGGCGCGTTCAATTCGCTCAATCCCACCCGTAAAATCAAGGACCTCGCGGCCGATATGGTGGCAAGCCACGAACAGGGCGTCAACAAAAAAGAAATCTACGACAGGCTTCGGGAGCGCTTTACCCTCATCGGCATGGACGTCGACGCCGTGCTTAACGCCTATCCCATTCAACTGACCGCGGGAACGCGCCAGCGCTGCGTCATCGGCATTTCAACCCTGCTTAACCCGCAAGTGGTGATCGCCGACGAGCCCACCTCCGCCCTCGACGTCACCACGCAGAAATCCGTGATAACCATGATTTTCGACTTGCTTGACAAAGGTATTTTTTCGAGCATGATATTCATAACGCACGAGCTGCCGCTTCTTAGCCACGTGGCCGACCGCATCGCCGTCATGTATGCCGGGGAATTCGTGGAACTCGGCACTGCCAAGCAGGTCATTTTCGATTCTCGCCACCCCTATACCATGGCGCTTATGGGGTCGATGCTCAGCGCGGAGCCGGGCCAAAAACAAAAGAAACCCGTGGCCATCGAGGGCGCACCGCCGAATTTGGCCAAACCCATTGTCGGATGCAGGTTTGCCGAGCGTTGTCCGCAAGTCAAGCCCGATTGCAAAACCGCCATGCAAGTCATGCGCATGGTTGGCGAGCGGGAAGTGAGGTGCGCCTATGCCCGGTAAAAGCGACGTTTTCTCGGCAAAGAACCTGAGCTGCGTTTTCGGGCACGGAAAAAAAGCCGTCCGGGCCATTGACGATATTGATTTTACCATCGCCGACCAGGAAATCGTGTCCCTTGTTGGCGGTTCGGGCTGCGGGAAAAGCGTTTTGGCCAAGATCATGCTCGATCTTATCGCGCCTACCTCCGGGACATTCTTATATAAAGGCGAGGCTATAGCCGATCAGCGAACGCATTGGCGGGAAGTTCAGCCCGTGTTTCAGGACCCGTTTAGTTGCTTCAACCAGTTTTTTACCATTCGCTCGCAGCTTAAAAGCTCGTTTGGGATTTTTAAAAACAAGCCCTCGCGAAAAGAAATGGAAGACCGCGTCGACCAGGCGCTGCTCGCGGTCAACATCAAGCCCCCCGAAATCGAGGGTAAATACCCTTTCGAACTTTCCGGCGGGCAGATGCAGCGCATGCTTTTGGCGCGCATTTTCATCCTGCGGCCCAAGGTGCTCATTGCCGATGAACCCACGAGTATGGTTGACGCTTGCGTCAGGGCGAACATTCTCGATTATTTGATGAAGCTCAAGGAAGAGCTTAAAATGACCATCGTTTTCATCACCCACGATATCGGCCTCGCCTATTACGTCAGCGACCGCCTGTTCATCATGCACAAGGGAAAAATAGTCGAGCAGGGAACGCCCGACGACGTTACTTTGACTCCCAAAAACGAGCACACCCGCGTTTTGCTCGATGACATTCCCGACATTCATAAGCAGTGGATCGTCAGGTAAGCCAAACCAATAGGCATTCTGTCTTTTGTCTTACCCTTAGGCAGGTTAGCTCATCGATTGATATTTTTATATGAGTACTTCAACGCTCTGATTCGCTCTTTTATCATTTCTTTGTATCGGGCTTTCAAAGGATCTTCAAGATACGAGATATCAACCATTGCGCACATTTCGCTTTCCCTGTCGGCCATCTCATCAAGAAATCGGTTCAATCTGCTCTCTGAAATTTGGATTCGTTCTCCAAATTCAAAAAAGTCGTCGCGGGCGTAAAATCCGTTTGCTTTATAACTTTCCGTTTCAAAGTCCGCTTCAAATAGATCAAGGGCCAGGGCGGTTTCGTTCGGGAAATCTGGGCGAAGTCCTCCTGCTGTATTTTAGTCCCGTTTGCCAGGACGTCAAACCGCTTTGTAAGGTACGCCGGAGTCTTGTCATCACTAAAGAAAACCAAAGCGTTTTCGGCAATATCCAATCCGAAAATCCGTCTTGCCATTTGCATTGTTATATGTTCATTGGCGGGCATACTTGACATATTTTCAAGCTCCCCCGGAACAAACGGTTTAAGAATGTATTCTCCCCCGGTTTCCGTGAGTTCAAGAACCGTTCCCAGTAATTTGAGAGAATACTTGGACTGTACTCCTGATATGGAAATACGGTCGCCATGCTCAACTCTTCGGTGATTATATTCGGGCCGGGAAAATGGAAGTATAGGACTTACTTTTTTCCCGCCAAAAAGTTTTTTCCTGCAGAGGTTACAGAATTCAGTATAGCCGGGCTTGAGACAAGATGGGCAGTGTGAAATACTCATATTTTCTCCTTTATGGTAATCGCCCCTATCGTCGCTTCCTCCGCAGTCTTGAGCAATCGGGTAAAGGAATCGTTCTCATCGATCTTAAGTAGTGTACACTGAAGCTGCTTATTTGCACCCTCCGCAAGTAACCCGTAAAAAAAAGGAAATAACGCCGTTGAGCGGTATTCTTTACGGTTTTTGGGAAAGCAAAGAGCCACTGCCGGCTTTGATGGATCCGCAAAGTAATCAGGATCGTAGATAAAGACATACTCTTTATCCTGCCGGATAAGTTCTCCCGCCAGAATGCTATTATAATAGACAAGCCCCGTTCTATTCATGTTTGACTCGTTCAGTTGTGGTAAGCGTCAATCCAAGCGGACCAAGAACGCGGCTAAGGATTTCAATTGTTGGGTTGACCTCTCCTTTTTCAATGGCCTTAATTGTGCGCAAAGAAAC
>Ga0182027_10000818_pt1 | contig 52775 bp, 46 predicted proteins | sample 712E1DmetaG_FD_121300 | JGI IMG/M metagenome (GOLD analysis project Ga0182027, IMG submission 121300) | Permafrost microbial communities from Stordalen Mire, Sweden - 712E1D metaG (Illumina Assembly) | ecosystem: Environmental > Terrestrial > Soil > Wetlands > Permafrost | place: Sweden...
AGAGAAAATATTATTTATGAATCTTCTCATCAAGAATATTAAGCAGCTTGTTACAGTACATTCAAACGGCATGCCGTTCAAATCCGGCAAAGAAATGCGTGATCTCGGTGTTATTGAAAATGCGACAATTTTAATTGAAAACGGACTTTTCAAGTGGATTGGTCGAAACGCAGAATTCACGCAAACGGTGAATGAAAATATAGACATTATCGATGCTTCTGATTTAATTGGACTTCCCGGATTTGTTGACTCACACACACACTTATTGTTTGCAGGAACACGAGAAGATGAATTCGCACTACGCGTTGAAGGAAAAACGTATGAGGAGATCGCACAAGCGGGCGGAGGAATTCTCAGTACTGTCCAGGCCACACGAACAGCAACCAAAAAAGAATTGAAGAAACTCGCCCGCCGGCATTTAGACACGATGCTGACGGAGGGAACAACAACAGTTGAAATCAAATCCGGATACGGGCTGAACGAAAAAGATGAAATCAAAATGCTGGAAGCAATCAATGACCTTACCGAGGAATGTCTGATGGGTATAGTGCCGACATTTCTCGGAGCGCATGCAATCCCGCCGGAGTTCAAAAACAATTCCAATGGCTATGTTGACCTTATTTGCACACGCATGCTTCCCTACATTGCGCAACGCAAACTTGCAAAATTCTGTGATGCTTTTTGCGACCAAGAATATTTTTCTGTTGAACAATGTCGGAGAATTTTTAAAACAGCAAAGCCTCTTGGTATGAACTTAAAAATTCATGCAGATCAACTAACGCAAATTGGTGCATCGAAACTCGCGGCAGAAATGGGTGCACTCTCTGCCGATCATCTTGAGCAAATCGATGAAGCGGGAATCGCTGCATTAAAACAGTCCGGAACCATCGCAACCGTTCTCCCTGGTGTTTCGTTTTTCTTACACTGCAATTATCCGCCCGCAAGGAAAATTATCGATAACGATATTCCGCTGGCGATTGCATCTAATTTCAATCCCGGTTCCTGTATGTCTTATTCCATGTCAATCATGATGACGATAGCCTGCACACAAATGTCGATGACATCGGAAGAAGCTATTACCGCTTCCACACTCAATGGAGCGGCCGCGCTTGGTCTATCAGAAGTAATTGGCAGCGTCGAAGTCGGCAAACAAGCCGACATTGTACTTTATGATATTCCAAGCTATCAATATCTCGCTTACCATTTCGGTACAAACCACGTCGCAAAAGTTATCAAACACGGAACGTATTTGGATTTTTAGTCAAGAAGGAAATCTGTATGCGAAAACTTGTAGAATGCGTTCCTAATTTTAGCGAAGGGCAAAATCAAGGGACGATTAATGCCATCAGCGCAAGTGTGCAGGGTGTGCCTGGGGTTCGCTTGCTCAACATTGAGCCAGATAAAGATTACAACCGAACAGTGGTAACATTCGTCGGCGAACCAGAAGCTGTACTGGAAGCGGCCTTTCAGGCAACGAAAACTGCAGCCGAACATATCGATATGACAAAACACAAAGGTGAACATCCTCGTATTGGCGCCGCGGATGTCGTTCCTTTCGTTCCAATCAGCGATGTTACGATAAACGACTGTGTGCAACTTGCCAACATGTACGGCAAGCGCGTTGCATCCGAACTGAACATTCCGATTTACTTATATGAATTTGCAGCTCGTTCACATCAGAGAAAAAATCTTTCTGACATTCGCATGGGCGAGTATGAAGGTCTTCCAAAGAAACTGAAAGATCCTGCTTGGAGACCAGATTACGGCGAACCAGTCTTCAATTCAAAATCAGGTGCTACCGTCACCGGCGCTCGAAGTTTTCTCATCGCATACAACATCAATTTGAATACAAAGGACGTTACATTAGCACACGAAATAGCAATGCGTATTCGTGAAAGCGGACGCATAATGAAAGATCAATTCGATAATCCTGTAAAAAATGAAAAAGGAGAAACAATTAGAATTCCAGGCACGCTTAAAGCCGTTAAAGCTATGGGCGTTTTCTTGGAACGATTCAAGATCGCACAGGTTTCCATTAATCTTGTAGATTTTGAAATTACATCGATTCACGAAGCTTATGAAGAAGTGAAGAAACAGGCGCAAGCGCTCGACATCGACGTTACCGGAAGCGAAATTATTGGATTGACACCGCTTGCTGCAATGTTGAAAGCGGGAACTTTTTACTCAAAGATAAAAACTCTTACCGAGCAGGAATATGTTTCACTTGCTGTCGAAAAATTAGGATTGAACCAATTTGAACCATTCGACACAAAGAAAAAAATCATTGAGTACCAGATTTAAAATATACTCGTCATGCTGAGATGCGTGACATTCGCCGATAGGACTTGATATGATAACTTCTCTTTCCGTTACCGACTTCCTCAATGAAATCGCATCCAACTCTCCGGCACCTGGCGGTGGAAGCGTCTCTGCGCTTGCCGCGTCACTTGGCACCGCACTCACTTCAATGGTCTGCCGGCTCACAATGGGCAAAAAGAAATATGCTGATGTGCAGATCGAAATAGAAAAAGTATTAAAGCAATCCGAAGAACTTCGCGTTAACTTCAGTGCAATTATCGAAGAAGATACTACAGCATTCAACAAGGTTATGACAGCGTACGGATTACCAAAGGAAAAAGAAGAACAGAAGACGAAACGTACGGCAGAGATTCAAGAAGCAATAAAAACGGCGACACTCGTTCCATTAAAACTAATGGAACTTTGCGTTGAAGCAATGAAACTTGTTAAGATCATAGCAGAAAAAGGAAATCAAAATTCTCTTTCTGATATCGGTGTTGCCGCGCTAATGCTGCAAGCTGGATACGAGGGCGCCGCGTTAAATGTTAAGATTAATCTTGGTTCATTGAGTGATGCAAACTTTATCGCTCAAACTAAGACGAGGGTCGAACAATATCGCATTTCTCTTGAAACTATTACTTCCGATATTCTTGCAAGTGTGAACAAACATTTACCATAACGCTTGTCCATCATCTCGATGGTTTCAACGCTTCCTTTAGACAGTCACCAAGAATATGAATGCCCTTCTCGATTTCATCTTCAGGTGTGTTCGAGTATGATAATCTGAAATGACTGTTATCCTTTCCTTCGGGATCGAATGTTTTGCCAATGACAAATACAGCGCCTTTATCGATACTCGCCTGGAGCACGGACATAATGTCGACTTTCGGTGGTAATTGTACCCACATATAAAAGCCGCCTCTTGGTTCCGCCCATTTCATTTCTTCTGGAAAATATTTGCGGATAGCGCTAACCATTGTATCTTTACGCCGTTTATAAATTATCCGCAATTTTTTAATGTAGAGTTCCATCTTGCCGCTTCGCAGAAATTCATTCGCTAATACTTGTGTAAAATTAGGAGAACAGGCATCCATCGACTGCTTACACAATTCAGCTTTCTGATAAATCTCTGGTGGGACCAGCATCCATCCCAATCGAAAGCCAGGTCCGATTATTTTTGAAAAAGAACTCGTATAACATATTTCAAGCTCGTTTTCATACAACGTTTTCAGCGGAACGACTCTTTTCCGAGCCTCTTCATCAAAATACAATTCACCATATGCATCATCTTCGACCAACATCAAATCATGCTCTTGAAGCACCGGCACCAATTCCCTCTTTCGCTGTTCTGTATAAAGCGTACCAGCAGGATTATGAAAGTTAGGAGTAAGGTAAATAAATTTAGGTGGTTTAGGTTTAGATTGATTAAGAAAGCTCTTCAAAGACTGGATATTGATTCCGTCGTCATCTAAATCTATTCCCTGAAGATGAGCTTGATACGATTTGAATGCTGAAATCCCTCCGATAAAACAAGGGTTTTCTGTTACCACTAAATCTTCCGGATCGATAAAAACTTTTGCTAGGATATTAATCGCCTGCAAAGAACCGGTCGTAATCATGAGTTTATTTGTTTCAACCGGCATTCCTTTCTTTTTTAAATACTCTTTCAGGGATTCAAGCAATGGAGGATAGCCCGGTGTAGGTCCATATTGAAAACCAGTTTGTTTAATATCGAGAGGCAGGTTGTTGTAAATCTCATCGATTTCTTCGACTGGAAAAAGTTCGTTTCCCGGCATACCGCCGGCAAACGAAATAATATCCGGCCGCGTTGCAAGACTCATCAAATCGCGGATCTCGGATGTGCGTAAAGAAGAAACTGATTTAGAATAACGTAACATATCACTTTTTATCATACTTCATAAATATCGCTTGCCTTGAGTAGCTCCATTTTATGCTTCTGCAAAACCAGTATAGCCTGTTGAATCGCATCGGTGCGAATGATCACGGTCGCACGATCTCCCATGGCAAATGCGTACATATATTCTATGCTGATCCCTTCGGAAGACAGAATTTTCAATGTCCTATGTAAGCCACCTGGATTGTGCGGAACCACAACGGCAATAACTTCTGTGATATGAACGGAAATTCCCTTTGCCTTCAACGCTGCTTCAGCCGCCTCCGGCTTGCTTACGATCATCCTGAGAACACCGAATTCAGAGGTGTCGGCAATGCTGAAAGCAGAGATATTGATTTGTGCTGAAGCTAACGCTTCGGTTACTTCAGTCAGACGACCTGACTTATTTTCGAGAAATACTGAAAGTTGTTTTATGATCATAACGTCCTACTTTAGTTTTCGTTTATCTATAACCCGTTTGGCTTTACCTTCGCTCCGTTCGATAGTTTTTGGTTCAACTAATTTTACAATAGCGCCAATACCTAAGGTTGATTCAATGTTATGCTGGATTTTCTTTTTCAGATCTTCTAATTTCTTAATTTCATCAGAGAAGAATTGTTCATCAACTTCAACCCATACTTCCAGAACATCAAGGTTATTCACTCTGTCGACTATAAGTAAGTAATGTGGTTTGGTTTCGCTCATCTCGAGCAGCACTGTTTCTATCTGAGACGGAAAAACATTTACTCCCCTAATAATCAACATGTCATCCGAACGACCAAGGCATTTTTTCATTCGCATAATTGTACGGCCGCAGTCGCATTTTTCTGGATTCAGTACAGTGAGATCCCGTGTGCGATATCGAAGCAATGGTAAAGCTTCTTTGGTAACGCAGGTGAACACCAATTCTCCAATCTGACCGTATGGAAGTATTTCGAGTGTCTGCGGATCGACAACTTCTGGAATAAAATGATCTTCAAAAATATGTAAACCTTTTTGACACATGCACTCAGAAGCTACGCCCGGTCCAATCACTTCGCTCAATCCATAAATATCAATCGCTTTTATTTTCAACTTATCTTCAATTTCACGGCGCATTTCTTCTGTCCATGGTTCAGCTCCAAATACTCCAGCTTTGAGTTTCAGCGAATCAGGTGATATGCCGGCTTCAGCCATTGCCTCGGCTAAATAGAGAGCATAGGATGGTGTGCAAGCGAGGATGGTAGAACCAAGATCTTGCATCAATTGTAATTGGCGTTGAGTGTTGCCGCCGGAGACAGGAATAACGGTTGCGCCAATCTTTTCTGCACCGTAATGGATACCTAATCCTCCAGTGAACAAACCATAACCATAAGCAATATGTAATACATCGTTCTTGCCGCCTCCAGCAGAGGTCAGCGTGCGGGCTACAACCTCGGACCAAATTTCAAGATCTTTTCGCGTATATCCCACAACAGTCGGCTTCCCTGTTGTGCCGCTGGATGCATGTACACGCACGATTTCCGAAATCGGTACAGCGAATAAATCAAATGGATAATTATCGCGCAAATCCTGTTTCGTAGTAAAAGGCAAGTTTTTTAATTGATCTACATTCTTTATATCCCCCGGTTCAATTCCGCTTTTCTGAAACTTTTGACGATAGAATGGCACATTATAATAAAGTCTTTCCACCATTGCAGACAGTCGTTCACTCTGCAATTTCGTAAGCCGCTCCCGATCCATGCATTCAATATATTCGTTCCAAATCATGCCTGATTCTTTTCTTTTGTGATTATATTTTCTTGATATGACTTAATTAAACACTTTTTTAGATAAGAATAAACATCTTTATAAATGATGGTTTGGAATTCTTCCATACTGCTTCTCACAAGATTTTTTTGCACTTTATTAGTGCAGAACAACAGAGAAAAATGAAAAAATTAGAAATATTGCGACTGCGGATCATTATTCGCGGTGCAGTGCAGGGCGTAGGTTTTCGACCATTCGCCTATCGATTGGCGACAGAGATGAAACTGCCGGGCTGGGTATCAAACTCTACTCAAGGTGTCTTTATTGAAATCGAAAGCGAAAAAGATATACTCAATCAGTTTCTGTTTCGTTTGCAGCAAGAAATTCCACCGCGGGCATTCATCCAGAGTTTAGAGTTCTCATTTCTTGATCCAGTTGGATTCACCACTTTCGAAATTCGTAAAAGCGATTCAGCAGGAATAAAGACTGCGCTCGTTCTTCCTGATATCTCAACTTGTCCTGACTGTTTGAAGGACATTTTCGACACATCAAATCGCCGCTACCTCTATCCTTTTACTAATTGCACAAACTGCGGACCGCGTTTTTCTATTATAGAAGCCTTACCGTACGATCGACCGAATACATCTATGAAGAAATTTGAGATGTGTCCGGATTGCAAAGCAGAGTACCAAAATCCACTCAATCGCCGTTTTCATGCTCAGCCAAATGCATGCCCCGTATGCGGGCCAAAATTGGAATTATGGAATAATACGGGAAAAATAATTGCCGAAAGACACAATGCACTGCTTCAAGCAGTGGAAATGATTCGAGCCGGCAATATTGTCGCTGTCAAAGGACTTGGCGGTTTTCACCTTATGGCTGATGCGTGCAACGACGAGGCAGTACGTCGTCTTCGCAAACGGAAGCATCGGGAAGAAAAACCATTGGCGCTCATGTTCCCTTCATTAGAAGCAATAAAATTAGAATGCAAGGTTAATGAATTTGAAACGCGGCTTTTACTTTCACCAGAATCTCCAATTGTGTTGCTAGAAAGAAAACAGGGAAAGGAAAACAGTAATATTGCTTCATCTATCGCTCCTTCAAATCCATATCTTGGCGTCATGCTGCCATATACTCCGTTGCATCACATTCTCATGAAAGAACTTGGTTTTCCGGTTGTCGCAACAAGTGGTAATTTGTCGGACGAACCGATTTGTATCGATGAATACGAAGCCCTCGATCGGCTCAACGGAATTGCAGATATATTTCTTGTTCATAACCGACCGATTGTGCGGCATGTGGATGATTCCATTGTTCGAATTATGATGGAACGCGAATTAGTGCTTCGCCGTGCGCGCGGTTATGCACCATTGCCCATAGTTGTAGGAACACAACATGCCGTTCCCCTCCTTGCAGTTGGCGCGCATCTTAAGAATACAATTGCGCTGACATCTAAAGATAACGTATTTATCAGTCAACATATTGGTGATTTGGAAACGAAAGAATCGTTAGATGCATTTCATCGAGTTATAGCAGATTTCCAGACTATGTACGAGACAAAACCGACACAGTTTGTTTGCGATCTTCATCCCGATTATCTTTCATCGAAATTCGCTCGAGCCTCCGGCATTCCATACGTAGAAGTCCAACATCATTACGCACACATCGCTTCTTGTATGGCGGAGAATCAATTGGAAGGCGAATTGCTCGGCGTGTCGTGGGATGGGACGGGTTATGGACTCGACGGAACTATCTGGGGCGGCGAATTTTTAATAACAGAGCAGACATCATTCGAGCGCATTGCCACTTTCCGTTCTTTCCGATTGCCTGGCGGGGAAAAGGCCGTTAAAGAACCGCGGCGAATTGCGCTTGGTATTTTGTACGAGATATTTGGCGACGATATTTTTCATCGCAACGATTTGATTTCCATGCAAGCATTCACATCGGCGGAACTTGCTGTACTTAAACAGATGTTTATAAAGAATGTTAATATGCCTGTTACAACAAGCGCAGGCAGACTCTTTGATGCCGTCGCATCACTCATTGGATTGAGACAGATCGTGAATTATGAAGGTCAGGCGGCTGCGGAGTTGGAATTTTTAACGGCAGGAATTGAAACGGAAGAAAGATATTCTTTTTCTATTGAAAACAGAAAACATGATACGGGAAATGAAAAACAAAACTTACTTAAGACTATCGATTGGTCGTCTATCATCCGTGGGATTCTAGAAGATATCCAGAAAAATATTCAAATCGGGATTATCTCTGCTAAATTCCATAACACACTTGTTGAAATAATTGTGGCGGTGGCATTGAAGATTAAACAAAGTCGTGTAGTACTGTCTGGAGGATGCTTCCAGAATAAATATCTGACTGAGCATACCGTGAAACGATTGCGTGAAGAAGGATTCAACCCGTACTGGCATCAGCGGGTACCACCGAACGACGGAGGAATCGCTTTGGGGCAAGTCTATGCTGCTCTCCGTCTGTATCGGAAAGAGATTTAAAAATTCCTGAGATATATCTCAGATTTACTCTGTGAGAATTCGTAAATCTCTTGAAACAGCTTGATTGTTACTTCAGGATTACTAAAATTGAATCAGAAAAGGAAAACAATATGTGTCTTGCAATTCCCGGTAAAGTCATAGAAATCAATGCTGCTGTTTCGCCTATAATGGGCAAAGTAAGTTTCGGCGGCATCAAAAAAGAGGTTTGTCTTGAACTTGTGCCGGAGGTGAAGATCGGCAGTTACGTTATTGTCCACGTCGGCTTCGCCATTAGTATGATGGATGAAGAGGAAGCGCAGGAAACACTGAAACTGATAAACCAAATGAACGATCTTGAAAATGAATAAGTGCGATATGCATGAAATGAGCAACAAGAAGCCATCATGAAATATATCGATGAATATCGGGATGCAACTTCGGCAGAAAAGCTGATTAACCAAATACGAAGTGTCGTTACTCATCCATGGACAATCATGGAAATCTGCGGTGGGCAGACACATACAATCGTCAAATCCGGGATTGATGATTTGCTTCCTTCAGACCTTACACTCGTGCACGGACCCGGATGCCCAGTGTGTGTTACTCCGCTTGAACTCATCGACAAAGCAGTCGCCATTGCATCGCGACCGGACATCATCTTTACCTCATTCGGCGACATGCTCCGAGTGCCCGGTTCAGAAAAAGATCTGTTGACCGTGAAAGCAGCGGGCGGCGATGTACGCATTGTCTACTCCCCGCTCGATGCATTGAAACTTGCCCAGAAAAATCCTGAGAAAAAAATTGTTTTCTTTGCTGTAGGATTCGAAACCACTGCTCCTGCAAACGCAATGTCCGTTTGGCAAGCAAAACAGCTCGGCCTGAAAAATTTTTCAATTCTCTGTTCGCATGTACTTGTGCCCCCGGCAATGGAAGCAATTCTTTCATCACCGTTAAATCATGTTCAAGGATTTCTCGCGGCTGGGCATGTCTGCACCGTGATGGGATACGAGGAATATATTACACTCGCATCAAAATATCATATACCGATTGTAGTAACAGGCTTTGAGCCGGTCGATATTCTTCAAGGAATTTTGATGACGGTGAAACAGCTTGAAGAAGGACATGCAGAAGTTGAGAACCAATATACTCGAGCAGTTCGTCGAGAGGGCAATCGTTCAGCGCAAGAATTAATGCGAAAAGTTTTCGAGACGACGGACCGCTCATGGCGCGGCATCGGAATAATTCCAAAGAGCGGTTACCGGTTACGCGATGAGTTTGCAGAGTTTGACGCCGAGAACGTGTTTGATATTGCAGCCATCCATACGCAAGAATCACCTTTGTGTATTGCAGGTCAAGTAATGCAAGGATTTAAAAAACCGCACGATTGTTCAGCATTTGGAATTCAATGCACTCCAGAACATCCGCTTGGCGCTCCAATGGTTTCCTCCGAGGGTGCATGCGCAGCGTACTTCCATTATGGAAAAATGAATTATCGAAAATGAGATATATTGAATTTTTTTCGAAAGATTTCTGAGCGTTAAGAAAGGATACGGCACATGAAAAATCATCTACCCAGCCGGAAAATCCCATGGTTCCTCATCACTGTATTTGTGCTCTTAGTAGCAGGTATTCTCATTACCGGTTTCTTTTTCTATCAAGCGCAACAGAAGCATATCAAGTCGGAAGCGCAAAATTACATCGCCGCCATTGCAGATTTAAAGGTGAGCCAAATTGCTCAATGGCGCCATGAACGAATCGCAGATGGTGAACTCATTCGTCACAACGTTCCTCTCTTACGAGCGTTTGAAACATTCATGAAAACTTCTGCCGGATCCGATCGGAAACAAGAACTTTATACAGTGATGGAATCCTTTCAGATCAAAGCCGGATATGAATCCTCCATCCTTATCGACGCAAAAGGAAAAATCCGGCTTGCGGTGTCACGTTATAGAGATTCAGTTGGCACTCAAGCTCGATCACTATTTCAAGAATCTCTTCGTCAACGAAAAGTGATCCTTTCAGATTTGCATAAATCCGGACCGTTCCCTATTGCGCACATGGACTTGATGGTGCCTCTTTTTTCCCAGGATCGACATGATAGTACTCTCATTGGCGTATTCATGCTGCGTATCGATCCACAGATAATTTTCTTTCCACTTATCCAAACATGGCCAACACCAAGCCGCACATCCGAGACATTATTGCTCAAGCAAGAGGGAGACAGCATCGTCTATTTAAATGAGCTTCGTCACAGAAAAAATACGACGCTGACATTACGTCTGCCAATTTCTAATGAACAACTTCCTGCTTCGATGGCGGTCCGTGGAATTGAAGGAGTCGTAGAGGGTATTGACTATCGCGATGTTCCTGTGCTTGCAGCGATTAGAAAAATTCAAAATACTCCATGGTTTATGATAGCAAAAGTTGATCAGGAAGAGATTTATGCGCCTCTTCGTTCACAAGTATGGATCGTGTTTATCGGGATGTTCTTCTTCCTGCTGACAGCCGGTAGCATAATCGTGTCCTGGTGGCGGCATCAGCGAGCTCGATTTTATCGCGAGCAGTACGAAGCACAAATAGAACGCCAAGCACTCATTAAGCATTTTGAATATTTGATCAAATATGCAAATGACAGCATACTATTGATAGATATGAATGGGAAGATTGTCGAGGCCAATGACCAATCATGCAGGATTTACGGTTACACACAGGAAGAGATAGGTCATTTACATATCCATGATCTCCGTTCACAGAAAACTCGCTCTCAGGATGAGAAACAAATGAAACAGGTTGAAGAGCGAGGCGGATTAGTGTATGAAACAGAACACCGGCGAAAAGACGGCACAGTATTTCCTGTCGAGGTCAGTTCACGATTTATTAAGATTGATGAAAAGAGATTCTATCAAAGCATCATTCGTGATATTACCGATCGCAAGCTCGCAGAAGAATTCTTGAAGGAAAGTGAAGATCGTTTCCGAAGAATATTTGAAGAAGGTCCGCTTGGCATGGCGACTTCTGGCTCAGACTTTAAATTTATTAAAGCCAATGCAGCTTTTTTCAGAATGATGGGCTATGAGGAAAAAGAATTAACTGCACTTACATTCAAAGATATTACACATCCGGAACATATCGCAAAAGATATAGAATCGATTAATAAACTTTTAGCTGGAGATATCCCTCTCTATCGCACTGAGAAACGCTATATACGAAAAGATAAAAGAGCCGTCTGGGGGGCCACAACTATTACAGCTATTCGCGATAGAAACAAACGATTTTTATACTTTCTCGCTATGATTGAGGACATCACCGAGCGCAAACAGGCGGAAGAAGCATTGCTGCGAAGTGAAGGACTTTTTAAAACATTAGTGGAGTCTTCACCGGTATCTATCGCTGTGTTCTCCGGAAAGAACCAAAACATCGAGTACGTAAGCCATCGTTTTACTGAACTCTTTGGGTATGAACAAGCTGACTTACCATCCCTGAGTGCATGGTGGCCTATCGCATATCCGATGGAAGAATATCGGAATCAGATTGAAGCAGCGTGGCGCACTTCCAAAGAATGGTCACAAAGAGAAAACCAAGAACCTGAACCGATAGAATCCGTCATCACATGCAAAGACGGCTCGACAAAGTACATCGAATCTACGTTCACATTGATGAGTGATTATACGCTCGTCTTCTTCTCCGATCTCACTCAGCGCCGGATGGCAGAAGAAGCGCTTCGTCAAACGAACGCCTTTAACGATCTGCTCATCCAGACAATGCCATTCGGAATGAATATTGTTGACGAAGAAGGAAATATTCTTTTTGTCAGTAAAACTATGAAGGAAATGCTTACAGTTGATGTGGTAGATATGTGCTGCTGGAAAGTGTACAAGGACGACAACCAGCAATGCAAAGACTGTCCGCTGAAGAGAGGAATCTCATTTGGCAAACCAGATATTATTGAAACAACGGGCGTCTTAGGTGGTAAAACTTTCCAGATCAGTCATGTCGGTATGATGTACGAAGGACGCAAGGCGATGCTGGAGGTTTTCCAAGACATTACCGAACAAAAGAAACTTCAGCAAGAGCTAGTGCAATCTCAAAAGATGCTCAGCATTGGTACACTCGCTGGCGGAATTGCGCACGATTTCAATAATATTCTTGGGATCATTCTCGGATATACATCCATCCTTCCCTCAATGAAGGACAATGCACAAAAATTTTCTGACGGAGTGAATGCTATCAAACAAGCAGTCGATCGAGGAGCAGGATTGGTGAGACAAATTCTTACTTTTGCCCGCAAGACTGACATAGCATTCGAACCAATGAGCGTTCCTGATCTTATGCGAGAGTTAGTATCGATGCTGGAGCAGACATTTCCAAAAATAATCACCTTCAACAAAGAAATAGAAACAGACCTTCCACTGATCAATGCCGATCATACACAAATCCATCAGATATTGCTCAATCTCTGCGTCAATGCGCGGGATGCTATGCCCAATGGCGGCGTTATTACAATCAAAGCGCATATAGCAGCAGGAGAAAAGTTGCGGGAACGCTTTCCAGCGGTAAATGAGCAGCGTTACATTTGTATAACTGTTTCCGATAACGGAATAGGTATGGACGAAATAACTCGCAATAGAATTTTCGACCCGTTCTTCACAACAAAAGAAAAAGGTAAAGGAACTGGATTGGGACTTTCTGTGGTGTACGGTGTTGTTCAAGCTCACCATGGATTCGTGGACGTGCAAAGCGCTGTGGGAAACGGAACGACTTTCCTGCTATACTTACCTGTTTCAAAGGAAAGCACTATTGAGCTCGAAGCGGTTAAAGCAGAAGACCTAGTTCGTGGTGGAAACGAAACAATTCTTGTCGTGGAAGATGAAGACTTATTGCTCGATATGGTACAGATTCTTCTTGAAGCAAACGGTTATACTGTACTAACGGCAAAGGACGGTATGGAAGCGGTAAATGTATATAACCAGCATGCACACGAAATTGCACTCGTTATCAGTGACATGGGCTTGCCAAAATTATCGGGCGACGTTGAATTTAAAAAACTCAAAGAAATAAACCCTGCAGTGAAGATGGTATTAGCCAGCGGATATTTTGAGCCAGACATAAAAGCAATATTGGAAAATGCCGGCGTGTTAGGATTTCTCCAAAAACCGTACCTTATAGAAGAGGTACTCAAAAAAGTTAGGAAAGCGTTAGATTGAGGAAAACGGGAGAGAATAGAACTAATGATTGACAAAAAGATAGACCTGAGTAATGGCTTCGCTTGCCCGCTGCCAATTATGGAATATAAGAATGTTCTGCTGGCACACGGCGGGGGTGGAAAGCTTTCGCACCAGTTAATCAAAAATATGTTTGCATCACAATTTAAAAATGAATTGCTTGAGCCGCTGCACGATGGCGCCATCTTCTCCATCAACGGCACACGATTTGCATTTTCTACTGATTCGTACGTCATCAATCCAATTTTCTTTCCCGGCGGAGATATTGGTACGCTCGCAGTGAATGGAACCGTGAATGATCTTTCAATGTGTGGTGCTCGCCCGCTTTATCTTTCTTCTGCATTTATTATAGAAGAAGGATTACCGATGGAAGATCTGTGGCGCGTTGTACTTTCGATGGAAGCTGCGACAAAAGCGGCGGGGATTCAGCTTGTTACTGGTGACACGAAAGTGGTTGATCGCGGCAAAGGAGATAAAATCTTCATCAATACATCGGGCATTGGCATTATTCCAGATGGAATTGAAATCAGTCCGCAACGCGCAAAATTAGGCGATAAGATTATTGTAAGCGGAACAATTGCCGATCATGGAATCGCCATCATGTCTGTGCGGGAAGGATTGGAGTTCGAGACTCAGATTGAAAGCGACTGTGCACCACTCAATGGATTAGTAGGGGCGATGTTTGCCGCAAGTCAGGAGATTCACGTTCTTCGCGACCCGACGCGCGGCGGCGTTGCAACCGTGCTAAACGAAATTGCTGAAAGCGCTAATATCGGAATTACTATTTTAGAAGATCTCATACCTGTGTCTGAAGAAGTTATGGGTGCATGCGAGATTCTCGGCTTTGATCCGCTGTATGTGGCAAATGAAGGTAAGCTTCTTGCATTTGTCGCTCCAACGGCAGCAGATAAAGTGCTTGCAGCAATGCGCGCGCATCCGTTTGGGAAAAATGCTGTCACAATCGGCGAGGTTGTTGCTGATCATACTGGTACCGTAATTATGAAAACGCGCATCGGCGGTTCGCGTGTTGTGGACATGCTTTCAGGCGAGCAATTACCAAGGATTTGCTAAGGCAATATAAATCGTCCATGTGCATAGAAGGAAATCATGAAAAACAAAAAGCCGGATTCATCATCCGGCTTTTCCTTGTAATATGTCTATGAATTCTTATTTAACAAGGAGCATTTGCTTCATTGCAGTATAGCCTTCCGCTTCTAAACGATAAAAATATACGCCAGAGGCCATGTTCGATGCAAGAAAGTGGGTAGTATGATTTCCTGCCGATTGAAATCCATCAGCCAGCGTTGTCACTTCTTTTCCCAGAACATTAAAGACACGCAGCTTTACATATGAGGACTTTGAAAGAGAATAGGAAATTGTCGTGCTCGGATTAAACGGATTTGGATAATTCTGTTTTAGGTTCATTTCAATCGGAACCAGCGAGCTCTGATTCTCGACACCTGTATTCCCAGAAAAAGCTAAATCATCAAGAAGATAGTACGACCCTGCGTGCGGTGTGGCCTGTACACCTGTACCAGAACCGACGATCGATATTTGAATAACACAAGTATCAGGAATATCGATCGTCAAATAATTGAATGTAGCTGAAAATTGTGTATAAGAGGATGCCGCTGCCGAGATCACTAGGGCGCCAACAGCAACACCAGTTCCATCAACTCCTCCTTTATAGAGAACCGCATCAACGTAAAATCGATCTCCGCTTGAAGCAGCAGGGAAAAATTGATAATAGCCGGTAATTGATACGGGCCTTTGACTATAAGCAAACCCCCGAGCATCTTGACCAGTTTGAATCGACGGAGGCATTATAAAAGTATAAAATGATGCAACTTCTCCGCGTAGCGCTGATGATCCGGAGTGAACTGTTGAGGACTGAGTAACAGTTGTGACAGCATCATTATCAGCATACCATCCATTGGGATTCCCGAGAGTCCAGCTTTCAAATCCTGCATTGGGGATTTGTGCAAATGCACTTTGTATAATCAAGCAAAGAAAAAAAGTTAAAATAAATTTATACATAGATACATCCTCCTATGGAATTGTACAATAAATCAATTGTACTTTTACAACGAAAATCGATGAGGCTTAGTTCCTTTTATTTCATCTTGGAAACAATCTCAGACATAGCGCTCTTTGGAAGCATCACTCCAAGCATCTTCAATTTCACATAATCTTCATGAAAAAAGAAATATCCGGGATGCGAATTATTGCGCGAGCCAGAACCCGAATCTTTTATGAGATACCAATCTATTCCATCTTTTTGTGTGTAACCAACAAGGTGAATACCATGGTCATCTCCGGTTGTGCCATTCTTAAATCTAAAAATGCGTGCATTTTCATCAATGTACTGAGACGGTATATCAAAAGTCGGCACAACCGCAATGCCGGCATGCCCTTCAATACCAGGCTCCGACACATCGCCGCCTATGGCTTCTGTATATCCTGAACGAACAGCATTTTTCACAACCATCATAAAATCGTTCAGCGGAACGTTGAAGTAGTTTTTGCTATGCCACCAATTATCGGGTACGTCATATTCCACCCATGTGTAGTACGGGCGATCTGCAAGTGATACAAGTTCCACATACTCGTCCAGATTCAATTTGATGACTTTTTCTAAATATTCCACAGGTGTCATTTCCTTGCTGCCGACAAGAATCTTCTCCGGTGGTGTACCGATGTAATAATTGAGGATAGATTTAATATTACGCTCTGCCGCATCTTCATCCCAGCTGTCTGAAGTTTTAAGAGATTTAAGATAGGTTTCCAATTCCGCAAACATTTTGGAATGATCGTGAAAGGGTTGACCGTTGAGCAATCCTGTGTAGGCATCTGCAGGGACAATACCATGATTCTTCCATATACGTATCACTGCATCAGACTCTGATCCTTCGCCGAATTCCTGATGACCGCGTGTCCGAACATACCCTCGCGCCTTTTCAATATATTCCCAGTACACAGTATAAAGTTCAGAGAGTTTGATCTCACGTTTGCTTAACCGGAATATTTCTGATTCGAAAAATGATGTTGTGGAAAAGCACCAGCACATGCCAGAGACAGCCTGTGATATCGGTTTGTTGTGCCAATACTTTGTGAATTCATCTATGGATTTCGGCGGATTGAATTGTGTAAAATCAACCTGCAGTTTCTTATTTGAATCCTTTTTATAGAATTTATCAAGTGTTGTTTTGACGGAATCCCAAAACTCATTCTTTGATTCTGTGAAGACCGCCTTATCGCGGCGTTCCGGTTGAGCGTGCAATTGCGCTGCTGTCATTAGGACTACAGTGGCAACAAATATGATTATTTTTTTCATAATGAACTCTTTTTTAAACATCTTTAAGATATTAGTAAAACATACGCAGCAACAAATTCTATCTTATGAGATAAAGCTTTGTCATATAGGACAGATAAGTCGATGAAATTAAAATAGGCGCAACCCCAAGATCGCGCCTATTTTATTAGTTAGATTGTTTGGATGTTATTTAACTAGTTATCAATTCAGCACTTAAAATGCATAACCAAGACATACCAAGAGAAGTGATCTATTCATTGCGTCACTCTCAATGTCCTGGCCATTCACCGAATATTTAAATTTTAGTTTGCTCGCAACAAATTTTGCACCAAGGGTAACATGTCCTGCAAATATTGCCTCTACAGCTCCACCATATGCAAATCCTGTTCCTGAAGCTTTAGGCTGATATGTCGTGGACGTAGATGATCCTGATGGTGTGAATGTTACCTCAGGGGTTATTTCATGCATTACACCCGCGAACGGGGCAATAAAGAAATTAATACCTGAAGAATTATCAGTTCCAATTTTTAATCCCGCAAGCCCTATAATCGATGTCCAACCTGTATATTCCAACTTCCCGGCTGGAATGCCCGCCGTCGGAACATCTATTTTATTGTGTGAATAGCTACCATCGACAATAAAACCGATTGTGCCGCCTGTAACGAATTGTAACCCTCCTGAAAAACCTGTTTTTGCATACCCTGCGTAGTCTCCGTCTGTCTTGCCTAAAGAGCCTAAAGGTAATGCAAGACCTCCATAAATGCCGAATATCGATCCAGAACCTTCGCTACTGCGTTGACCTTCATAGCTCCGTGGATTTTCATAACTGCGTTGAACTTCAGCCGGGCGCGGAGCCTCGTTACCGAGACGCTCAATGACTGGTTTTGATTCTTTGGCCGGAGCCACAACTGCTTCTTTTGTTAACTTTTCAATATCTGAAAAATTGTAGACATAAAAATTGCCATCTGCTGTTTCAATTTTAATTGACTTTTCCGGTACCGTCTCAACAATGGTCCCTTTTATAATACTGCCATTTTTTAGATACACAACATCCCTATAGACGGTTTGCGCTGCCATTATCGTCACACCGAGGATAATAACTACGGTCAATAGAATGAGTCGATTATTTGTTTTCATGTTTAACTCCTTATGTGATTATTTAGATTTATATAGTTTGGATACTTCTAATTTCTTAAGCCAATATATATAAAAAATTTTAATAATCAGCGTTGTCTTCGTCACATAGTCAAAATAATCTATACTAAATAAATCGACATTCCTTGTTCCAGCAATTTTGCAGCAGCAATTAGCGCAAGAATGTTAATAAAAGCAATAAAAACGCCGTTTTGTTAAAGAAGCTTTCTTGCAGGCAAGAGTGGTAAACTAATATTCGGCTTTAAATTCTACAAGAATTACCGTTTTAACTCATTAATTAGATTACCATGTTTGTCTCGGATACAGATAAGTAACGGCATCTCACCTGGTAACGAATGCGTTGCGCAAGCATTGCAGGGATCATATGCACGAAATGCCATTTCAATCATATTTAAAAGACCATCATTTACTTTACCGCCATGAATAAGTCCTTTTGCCGCTTTATCAACACCCATGGCAATACGTGCACCGTTGTGTGCTGTAGCAACAATGAGATTCACTTTTGTTATCAATCCGCGTTCGTCAGTTTCGTAATGATGAATGAGTGTACCGCGCGGTGCTTCGACAATACCAACACCAACAGTCGGTGTCTTTGTCGGAATTGTGCGGATATCTTTGCTCGTAATTTCCGGATCGTTCACGAGTTCGGCACACTTCTCAGCGGCTTGCAGCATCTCCACAACACGTGCCCAGTGATTTGCGAGCGTCATATGAACAGGTTTGCCGCCTAAAGTTTTATAAAGTTCATCACATGCCTTTTGTGCTTCAGCGGTTGCCATGCCGTCAGAAACATTGAGACGAGCAAGTGGTGCAACAGAATACACACCGCTTTCAAATCCATCGATAAATCCCTTCCATCCGATTTTTTTGAGATATGGAAATTTTACATAACTCCAAGGCTCAACCTGTTCGGCGATATGATCAAGATACTGCTGAGGTGCGAATTTTATAAATTCTTTCCCGTTGGGATCGACAACCCGGACTTTCCCATCATAAAAATTCACTTTATTATTTTCATCCACCAAACCCATGTAATACGTTTTGTGAGTATAGGTATCGGAGGTAATCATCTTGACATACGCGTCATTCTTTAAAACAATATCTTTGAAGACTTGCAGCGTGAATTTGGCAAACTCAAATCCATCGTTGACAACTTCTTTGAACTTCGGCAAATCTTCTGGAGCTATTCCTTTTGACACACCGCCTGGTAATCCAAAGACAGGATGAATCACTTTTCCACCGAGATAGCTGATAAGCTCACGTACTCTGCGTCGCATGGAGATTACCCTCTTGCCAACATCCACTCCAACTTTACCGATCACACCAACGACATTTCGCAGTTCTTTCGGCGCATCCGGACCAACGATGAAATCTGGGCCACCGAGAATATACACATGCAATGCATGATCTTCGAGCATGAAGAGATTGTAAATAAGCTCGCGTATTTTTTTTGCTGCGGGTGGAGGATCGACTTTATACAGGTCATCCAATGCTTTCGTTCCGGCCATATGATGTGCTGTCGGACAAACACCACAGATACGGCTGGTAATTTGCGGCATATCTTCGGCAGGGCGTCCTTTTGAGAAAATTTCGAAGCCACGTAATTCAGGAATCTGATAATACGCTTTCGTTACTTCGCCGTTGTCATCGAGAAAGATATCGATCTTGCCATGACCTTCAAGTCGCGTGATAGGATCGATTGTAATGCGTCGTGTTTTTGTAGTCGCTTCCATAATTATTCCTTGAATTCCTATTTGGGCAATGTTCCTGTAACTCTTTTAACCCATCGATGCAACCGATGGGGAATTGCTAATGGTTCGGAAAACATCATAATGCACTCGCCATACACAACATTGATTTTTCGATCTTTACAGAATTGAATTGCCTGCGGTGACTCTGTTTGCTGTTGGAGCCAAATATGATTGATTCCAGCATCGGTAATTTCCGGCAATACCTTCATCGTTTTTTCTGGCGGCAGCATAATTAAAGCGCCATCGACCTTCTCTGGCAATGACATTATGTTTGGAAAACATTTATCACCTTCAACCAGCTTTGCATTCGGATTAACAGGATAGACTATATATCCATGCGTTTTTAAAAAACGGTAAGCGTAGTTCGCAAATTGTTTTGTATCTCGCGAGACACCAATAACCGCAAGTTTCTTTTGAGATAGAAAGTTAGTTATGGATTTACGGAGTATCATTGATTAAAAATTCTTTCTCCTCAAAAGTGATATCGGCAGCCCGTAACGATAAAATGTACCCACTGGATCTGGAATTGTTGCTAGTGTTGCGTCGATGCCTTTTTCGTCTTTTGCTTCCACTTGAGATGCAAGAGCAGATAGAATTTTTGCGCCTTGATCTTTTACTCGTGATGTCGGACCGAAACAGCCCGTGCAGGGCATATTACCGGAAATACAGACGCCTTCACAGCCGCCGCGGGTCGCTGGTCCCATACAGACAATACCTTGTGCCAGCAAACATGTAGCTGAATCAATTTGTACTAAATGTGGACGTTTAAATTCTGTAAATTTTAAATCGCTTGGTTTTGTGTCTTTCTTCGGGCATTCATCGCAAAGAGCAATATCTGGAGCAAGAACTGTTCCTTTTTCAGGTAAATTGCCGGAGAGGAGCGCATCAAGTGCTTGCTTCAGCAACTTCGGAGTCGGTGGACAACCGGGCAAATAGTAATCCACATCTATCACCTGATCAAGCGCACGGACAACGTTAAAGAAATTCGGAAGCGTGACAGCATTTCCGTTTGTCATAACTTTACGTTCCGGCCGTGTTTTTTGCGGATTCACTGTCGATGGAGATTCCTCAAATATATATTGAAGAATTTCTTCTCTCTGAAATTGATTGGCAAGCCCTGGAATACCGCCCAAATGAGCGCATGACCCGTACGCAATTACAAGCTGGCTCTTCCTTCTCATGAGCTTCGCCATCTCTTCCTGTTCAGATGTCCGTATGGCTCCATTGATCATTGAAACTAAAATCGATTTGTCTTCCATAGCTTCGACATCTTTTTTCTTGAAGTCCATTGCCACTGGCCACATGACAATATCTACTGCCGCAACGACATCGAGTATATTTTCAGCGAGATCGACAACTGATTCCTCACAGCCACCGCAGGAAGCGCACCAATAGAAAGTAACTTTCGGTTTTTCAGGCATGGACGGCTTCCTCCTTTCCGTTCACTGTACGCTCGAGCACTTCCATCTCCGTATCCCATTCCTCGAACTTCTTCGGCAATCCAAGCGGACCAAGTGTACGCACTTGCTCCGTCATCTCATTAATAACGGTTTTGATTCGTTCGCCTTCCGATGCAGATATCCATTCAAGGCGGAATCGATGTTCTTCGATACCCATGTCTTTCAGCATTCGTTTTAGCAACCGCATTCGCCGCAGGGCTTTGTAATTGCCTTCCATATAATGACAATCACCGGGATGACAGCCGCCAAGAAGAACACCGTCAGCTCCCTTGGAAAAAGCATCGAGAATAAATTGCGGATCGACTCGCCCGGAACACATCACGCGTATGATGCGTGCATTAGGTGCATGTCTTAAACGCGAAACACCCGCAAGATCCGCCGCGGTGTATGTGCACCAGTTACAAAAAAAGGCAACGATGCGCGGCTCCCACGTATTTGTTTTCGATTGTTCACCTGCAGTTAACATTTCATTCTCTCCAATTCATTTTCAACAGCAAACTACCGGAGTATTTTCCAGCAGACCATTGATCTCGCTAAAGATCATTTCGTCTTCAAATAAATTTTGTTTAATAGCACCGGATGGACATGCTGCCACGCATGTACCACATCCTTTGCAGAGAGCTTCATTGATAAATGCTTTTTGCTTTGCCTCGTCGCGTGAAATGGCATTGTAAGGACAGATTGTAAGACATGTTCGGCAGCCAGAACAATCATCTTGCACTACGAAGGCAGTGTTCGGCTCAAGCTCAATTTCGCCTGTGTCAATAAGTGTTAACGCTTGGGCAGCAGCAGCACCTGCCTGAGCAACACTATCCGGAATGTCTTTGGGTCCTTGGCAAGCACCAGCAATAAAGATACCGTCGGTAAATGTATCAACAGGAGCAAGTTTAGGATGCCGCTCTAAGAAAAAACCTTCCGTTGAGCAAGATATATTAAACAGACGCCGGACATCTTGCGAATCTGACTGCGGCTCCATACCAACGGCTAGTACCACCATATCCACCGGTATGCGGCGCACGATTCCGATCATCGTATCCTCTGCGCGAATAATAAGCTTACCTTCTTCTGAAGAACGCACTGCCCAATCCGACACTTCTGCAACACGGCCTCGAATAAAGTGCACATTTTCGTCGAGCAATTTATCGTAGAACTCTTCATACGATTTTCCCGCAGCGCGAATATCGATATAAAAGTTGTACACTTCTGCCTCTGTATGCTCCTTGAGCAAATGCGCTAATTTCAACGAATACATACAGCACGTACGTGAGCACCAACGATTCGTGTTCTTATCGCGCGAGCCAACACAGTGAATGATTCCGACAGTTTTTGGATGACGACCGTCGCGGAGAATCAACTCACCGCCTGTTGGACCCGAAGCGTTGACAAGCCGCTCCACTTCCAGCGATGTGTACACGTTGGGATATTTTCCATAGCCGTAAAAAGGAACGCGTTTCGCATCAAACGTATGATATCCGGTCGCAAGAATGATTGTGCCGACTTCAATCTCTTTCATTTCTTCTTTCTGATTGAAATCAATTGCTTTGCGGTCGCATGCTTCAACGCAAGTTTTTTTGCATCGTCCAGATTTGAATTCTATGCAAGCTTCAGGATCAATTAACACTATTTGCGGAGTTGCCTGTGGAAATGGAATATAGACTGGCTTTCGCTTGCTTAATCCAACATTGAATTCATCTGGCGTCTTTCCTTCTTTATAAACACACTTTTCTATGCAATCCATACAGCCGACACAGAGTTCTTCGTTTATATAGCGAGGTTTGCGTTTAATAGTGATTTTATAATTGCCTACATAGCCATCGACTTTTGTTACTTCCGAATATGTCCACAATGTGATGTTGGGATGGTTCTTCACTTGCGACATTTTCGGCGTAAGAATGCATGCCGCACAGTCGAGCGTTGGAAATGTTTTATCAAACATCGCCATATGTCCGCCGATTGTTGGCTGTCTCTCCACTAAAAATACTTTTTTACCGGAATTTGCCAGTGTAAGCGCGGCATGAATCCCCGCAATTCCACCGCCCACTATGAGCACGTCTGGATGTATCTTTACATGTTTTGTTTCTAATGCCTTATGATGAAACACACGCTGCACTGCAGCACGCGCAAGGTCTTTTGATTTTTCCGTGGCTGCCTTCGCATCAGTGTGTACCCATGATACATCCTCACGGATGTTTACCATCTGAAAATAATACGGGTTCAGTCCTCCTTTTTCTACAGCCGTACGAAAGGTGTGCTCATGAAGAAGCGGAGAACAAGAAGCTACAATAATACGGTTCAATGAATGCTCGTGAATATCCTTTTGGATCAGTTCCTGACCTGGATCTGAACACATATATTTATATTCACACGAGACAACGACGCCGGGCAAAGACTTAACATATTCGGCAACAGCTTTTACATCTACAATACTGGCAATGTTATGCCCACAATGACAGATATAGAATCCGATACGAACTGCTTCCTTTTGTTCGTAGTTATGCATGGGCCATTTCTCCTTTCGGATGCATAAATTTTTCCAACGAAGGCTTTTTAAAAAGCCGCTGCATCCCAAGTTCCTTTTCCGACAAACCGAGCGCTACACCAATAAGCTGCGTAAAATATGCCACAGGTATATCAATCTCTTCTTGATAAATACGATTGATACGTTCTTGATAGCACTCTAAATTGTGCTGGCAAAGCGGACAACAAGTTAGCATTATATCGGCGCCGCGTTTCTGAGCTTCTTTCAGAAGCAGACGATTTAGACGCAATCCAGCTTCTTGAGTCGTGCCGGTGAGGCTACCACCGCAACATCTTGTTTTCAACGGCCAATCTACGGGTTCTGCACCAAGTGCCTGCACTAACTTATCCATCGTTACAGGATAATGTGAGTGATCAAACTTAGCAAAAGGACGCACAACCTGGCAGCCATAGTAGCTTGCGACCTTCAATCCTTTTAATGGATATTTAACACGCTTGGAAATTTTTTCGAGACCGTAGTCATTCACCAGTACATCCAGAGGATGACGCACTTCAACGCGACCGTTGTAGTGAAGCCCAGCTTTATCAAGCTTCGCATTCACATTTGTTCTGACATCCGGATAGTCTTCTAGATAACGCTCGGTCTTTGAGAGAACAAGGTAACAGGCGCTGCAAGGAGCAATTAAATTGATTGTGCCTTCTGCAACTTGCAATTCAGCAAGTGCAAGATTGCGTGCGGCAAGTGCAAAAGCATCCGTTTCATCTATAGAAACATACGATGTAGCACCGCAGCAATTCCAATCTTTCAATTCTTCATACTCAATTTCCAGCGCTTTAAAAACGGCAACAATAGATTCTTCATATGCACGTCCAGTACTCCGCAGTGAGCACCCGGGATAACTAAGATATTTCATAATGGCTGCCCTCCTTTTTTATGTTCAAGGATAGCGTGAATCTGATCGCGCCTTTTAACATGCTCTTTACCAATAGTGAGACGACCCCGTAAAAAGAGTTTCAAGCCGAGAATAGATTCCTTCAACATTTTAAAAGGGTTCGTACGTAAATAGAGACTGATGAGCAACCAGCTTTCCGTGTTTCGGCCATCTTTTAGAACTCGTTTGTAAAACTCTTGCGCAAGAATGGGAATCGGTAAGCGCTTTGGATGAAAGCCCAATTGAATTGCTTCCCGTTTGAGTGCATACATCACATCAGTGATATGGATTTGGCGTGGGCATTGGACGTAACAAGAGTAACAAGATGCACAGAGCCAAATGGTCAGTGAATTTAAAACTTCCTCCTTAAATCCTTCGCGTGTCATTGCGATAATTTTTCGCGGTGTATAATCCATATAATGCGCCAACGGACAAGTAGCGCTGCACGTTCCGCACTGAATACAACTGAGAAGTTTTTGACCGTACGCTTTTTCGGCAACGCGTTCACCGAAATCGAGATCGAGTTCAGATTCGAATTTGATCCGCCGAACTACGTGTTTCATTTTTTCTATTTTTTGGGGCGCTTCATCCTGTTGGACTGATTTTTGAGTAGGAAGTTGCATTCATTCCTCCTTAAATAAAGAATGATGTTCTCTTTTGTTATACCATATTATTGTAACGCACAACAGTATCTTGCAGTAGGCAGCAGCTTTTCTACTGACTTATTAATTCGATGTCTTTTAAAATTTGATCGACAACTTGCTTTGCTGATTCCTGTACAACATGCGATATATCTACTCCTGCATTAAAGTTTACACCCTCAATGCCATAGACAAAGAGTTTCGGTGGCAGAGTTTTCATTGCCCTCGCTAACTCTATCGCCTCCGTGACACTGAACGCGTGTGTTGAATAATGAAAAAACTTCGCCGAACCAATTTCCTTACTTGCATCAATTTTAAGGATCGTTCCCGGTTTTGCGCCTGATGAGATCGCGTCCACAAGAATAACGGTCTCATATCCTTGCCATGCTTCCATCAGCGTGGCACCTTCACCTGATTCTTCTTTTACGTTAACTGATGAAAGGTGTCTCTCGCAAATCTTTCGAGCTATCCCCAATCCAATACCGTCATCACTACGATACTCGTTGCCAATCCCGATGAGAAGAACCTTCCTGAAGCCATTCTCGATCATTACGGTACTTTAATCTCGAATCGTGATTGCGAGAATTCTGCAACCACTGGCTTCACTAATCGTAGGTAATCGTACATCTTGAGCCGAATAGATCTGGTATGCGAGCATGCATTGAAGACCATCACTTCATCATTTGCCAGTGTTTTATCAATATACACCGACACGGCATAGAGATTTCCGAACGGCGGCATAGCGCCAACTTCACAATCCGGGAAAAGTTGTTGTAAATCTTCTTCAGATGCAAGATGAATATGTTTCGCCTTTAACACATCATGCAATAAATGGTCATTTAATCGGTGATCGGCTGGCATCACAAACATACAATACTTTTCGTCAGCGTGAACAATAAGAGTTTTTGCTAGATCTTTTTCCGGTACGTGTGACACAACAGCAACTTCGTGTGCAGAAAATGCTGGGGCGTGTTCGATCACTTCATACGGGACACTGTTGTGCTTTAAGTAATCAATCACATCGCCAAGCTTCGCCATACGCCACCTCCTACTTTATGGGTGAATGAATTCATGTCGGCTCTCAGTCGGAAGAATAGTAAGATTTTCACTGTTGCTTTGTTCAATCGAAATCACACCGGATGTTTCTGTGTTATTCACCTTCGATCTCAAGCTTCAGGAAATGGGTTGCACAAGAGATGCACGGATCATAATTCCGGATCGCTTGTTCACATTGCCAAGTAAGTTTTTCTTGTGAAAGATGTATGCGAGATGGTACAAATTCGCGTAAATCCTGTTCGATAGTTTTCTGGTTTTGCGATGTTGGTGGAACGATCTTCGCGTCGAGAATAATTCCTCGCTCATCCAAACGATATCTGTGATAAAGAATACCTCGTGGTGCTTCAGTACAACCATATCCGGTACCGAGTTTCGCTTGAATGTCCACTGACGCTTTCTCTGGCATTTCATACTCTTTAATAATACGTAGTGCTTCTTCGCAGGCATACAGCATCTCCACTGATCGCACAATGATGCTCTTGAACGGGTTGTTTGTTCCCTTTCCAATACCTGCCGACTTAGCGGTCTCTTGTGCCACAGGTGTGAGCTTATCAAAATTCAAATTATAGCGTGCTAATGGCCCTACAAAGTACGCACCGTGTTCTTTCAAAATGGAGTGAAGTGCGTTAGAGTGTGAAACATGCTCTTCCATAAAATGGTTTTCATATTCATTGATCTCAATATCCAATCCTTTGTTAGATACAAGCCGTCCCTCATTAAATGGATACTCCTGCTCATGGCGCAGTGCAACATATTCGTACGGGCGTTCGAAGTCGGGAAAAGGCAACTTGGCAACAAATTTCACGGTCTGGATGGACGATTCAACTGTCCACTTTAATCGTTCGACTAATGTTTCAAGTTCTTGCTTTGTTGGCAACTTGTAGAAGCCGCCAACGCGAACATTTATCGGATGGATTTCCCTTCCGCCGATAAGGTTGACTATGTCGTTGCCGATCTTTTTTATCTTTAACGCCATTTGAACAACGGGACCGTGATCTTTCGCCATTTGGATCGCATCGGCGTAACCGAGAAAGTCTGGCGCGTGCAGCATAAAAATGTGCAAGGCATGACTCTCAATCCACTCACCGCAATATAATAATCTGCGGAGTGCACGAAGTTGTCCATCCACCGTAACACTAAAAGCATTCTCCATCGCATGAACGGAACTCATTTGGTATGCGACCGGACATATACCGCAGATGCGTGCAGTAATATCCGGTGCTTCGCTGTAATGTCTCCCCCGGAGAAATGCTTCGAAAAATCGTGGCGGCTCAAAAATATTAAACTTAACATCGGTAACTTTATTACCGCTGACTTTCACAAGCAATCCGCCTTCACCCTCCACTCGGGCAAGGTAATCAACTTTTATCGTCTTACTTTTCATGTGCTTCGCTCTCTTTTCTGAATGCTTCAGCGTAAGCGTTGAATCCACGGAACAGACGCACTAGTTCATCATCCTTTACTCCGAGTGAAGTCCAGTAGGTGCTGAGCGCGGATGTGTTCGGCGTTTCTTTTGGGCCATAACAACCAAAGCAACCACGCGAGTATGAAGGACACAGCGCGTTGCATCCTGCCTGTGTTACCGGACCTAGACACGTTGGGCCATGAGCCACCAACTCGCAGGTAATGAAGCGCCGTTTGCATTCAATACATACGGCGTACGCTGGTGTGTTTGGTTTTCGACCGTTGAGATAGGCATTGATGACTTCTATTAATTGGTGCTTGTTAATTGGACAACCGCGCAGTTCGAAATCGACAAAAACATGGTCGGCAATCGGCGTAGATTTATTCAATGTTTCAATGTACTTGGGATTGGCGTAGACTGCTACGATGAATTGCTTTACATCCTTGAAATTGCGAAGTGCTTGAATCCCTCCGGCTGTTGCACATGCTCCGATAGTAACGAGAACTTTTGATTGCCGCCGTACTTGGTGAATACGTTCGGCATCGTGTGGCGTGGTAATGGAGCCTTCTACCAAAGAAATGTCGTATGGTCCTTTCACAACTTCACGCGACGCTTCTAGGAAGTTAGCAATCTCAATGTGCTCAGTAATAGCAAGAAGTTCGTCTTCGCAGTCGAGTAAACTTAGTTGACACCCATCGCATGAAGAAAATTTCCATACAGCAAGTTTCGGTTTACGTTGTTTCTTTACAGCTGTCTTCGGAATCTTATTGTTCTTGGGGGACATTTTCGTGCCTTTTATATCAGATTTCCCATTTCACCAGCATATCTTTGATTTTACCATACTGAAAGACAGGTCCATCTTTACAGACAAAAACCGATCCGAACTGGCAGTGTCCGCATAAACCGATGGCACACTTCATATTTCGTTCCATCGAAACGAAAATGTGTTCGTTATCAACACCACGTTTATGCAATTCCATCGTTGTGAACCGCATCATAATTTCAGGACCGCAGACGAATGCCATTGTGTTACGAGGATCGAATGGTGCCCGCGATATAAGATTTGTCACTACTCCTACATTACCACGCCAGCCACTCATTGCTCGATCAACTGTAACGTAAATTTCCAAATCGAAGCGTGCGCGCCAGTTTTCCAGTTCCTGCCGGAAGGGAACATCTAACGGAGTGCGTGTCCCATATAATAAGACTACTTTCCCGTACTGCTCACGGTGAGCAACAACTTCATACAATGCCGGGCGCAATGGTGCTAATCCTATTCCGCCAGCTACAAAAACAACATCCAATCCATTTGCGTGATCTATAGGCCATGGTGTTCCATATGGGCCGCGAATACCTAAAATATCTCCGCGCCGCATTTTATCCATTGCTTTCGTCACGGTGCCAACTGCACGCGTTGTGTGGACAAGCATACGCGATTTTGCCGGATCACCACTAATAGAAATAGGAATTTCGCCGACACCAAACACATATACCATATTGAACTGCCCCGGTTGAAAGGCAAACTCTTCCAAAGCACCAAGAGGTTGTAATTCAACAGTGAACGTGTCTTCCGTTTCATGCTTTACTCGCTGGATTTGAAACGGCCATGGAAGCATTGGATTCCGTTTGTAATCTATTTTGAGTGATAATAATTCAGGATCGGTCGCCATAAATATCCAGAAGTTGTAATCGGGTCGATTCAAGCCGTTTCGTCATAATGTCGGCAAAACGTTTAAGTAACTCATATCCCATATCATGATCATCCTCGCATTTCATGCGCAGACATTTCCCATCGAGAGCGATCATTCTCGTCAATTCAATCGCCTTTGCATCGAAGTGCCACGTGAAGGGCGGTACAAGCCATGACCAACCGAGAATATCTCCTTCGTGCAAAGTTTGGATTATAATCGGACCCTTATTGGGTGTCATTAATTGAATCGATACTTTACCGGAACGGATTAAATAAAATTGGTTCGCATCTTCTCCCTCCCGCAATATCATTTTGCCGGCATCCACACGCAAGTTGGTCGCACAGCCAACGACGAGTGCGAAATATTCTTCATTGAGTCCTTTGAAGAATGGATGTTCTGCAAGAATATTCTTCAGGTCTTCCATAGCACTTTTCCTTTAATGAAGGTAATTCCTTACGACTGATTTTCACGAATTGCGCGTGCTTCTTCTGTAATATCTATGCCGACTGGACACCACGTAATACAGCGTCCACACCCAACACATCCAAATGTACCGAACTGATCTACCCACGATGCTAGTTTGTGCGTCATCCATTGCCGGTAGCGTGCTTTTGCAGATGCGCGTACACTTCCCCCATGAATGTATGAAAAGTCGAGGGTAAAACAGGAATCCCATTTTCGCATACGATCTGCTTGCTTGCCTGCAAGATCAGTCACATCTTCTATCGTGGCACAGAAACAAGTTGGACAAACCATCGTACAGTTGGCGCACGTAAGACATCGCGCAGCAGTTCGTTCCCATCGTGGGTGTTCGGAATTTTGATAAAGAATACTTTTCAAATTAGACGTGTCAAGCAAACGTCCCATTTGTTTCACGGTTTTTGAGCAAATTTCGTTTACCGTCGTAAGATTTTCATCAGTTGCTTTTATGCACTTTATACTCTTAAGAACATCGCTGCCTAGCTCGGTACCAACTTCCACGATAAAATAATGGTGCTTGTCATTCAAGACTTCTGTCAATGAAAGATCAAATCCAGTCCCTGCTTTAGGTCCTGTGCCCATCGAGGCACAGAAACATGTACCGCCTGCTTGTCCGCAATTGACTGTTACAATAAAATTACCGGTGCGTTTTCGTTCATAGACCGGATCGATAAAAGGACCGCCGAGAAATACTTTATCTTGAATAGAAATGGCATTCAAATCGCAAGGGCGAACACCAAAGAAAGCATATTTTGTCTGTGCAGATTCTTGTGACGTTTGTTTCTTCGAATTCTGGAGATCAAGCCCTTTAGGACTTTTATGGGTCGCAAAGATTTTTTGAATTGGTGGGAAAAGAAATTTCTTCCATGACTGTGGACCAACCGTCCAACCGAACACAGCAGCATCATCTCGATTCTTCAATCGATACATGCCATTTGTCTGCTCGTCAGTCCAGCCAATGGGAAGGTCGTTGATATTCGTCAGCTCATCGTAGATAATTGCACTATCGCGCACGATAGGTCCGATAACTTTATAGTCACGGCGTTTGAGAATCTCAACCAAACGGTCAAGCTCGCTGCGTTCGAAAATAAAAGTCTTCAAGTCGATACCTACAAGATTGCTTCGTGAGAATGTAAAATAAATTAGTGCAAATACTCTGTTTCCAAAATCCTGTAACTATTCAATTATCAGATCGGAAAATATCATACTTTTATATATTCTATTTCAATAAATCCTCAATCGCTTGTGTAACAAGTTCCACGTCAACCGGTTTATAAAAGACTGCATCTGTAAGATCGTCAATTGATTTATTCATCTCAGGTGAAAGTGACATATAAGCACGCAATGCAATGATTGGAACTGTGCTTATTATTCGGCGCACAATGTCGAGTTGTTTGATAATGTCGGTAGAAAATGTGAAAAGATCGATTAAAATTAAATCAGGTATTAATTCTTTGACCGCTTGCTCAAAATGTTCCAGCCGATGTTCGCGCACAATCTGGAACTTATCTTCGAGATTAAGTAGGAGAAACCGTGCCAAATCTGTATCCGGACTGAAGACGAGCACATGTTTCCGAGAGACGGTAGAACTTGATACCGCCTGCGGTTTTTCGTGCGAAATTATTTCGGTTTGATTGGACATGGTAAAGTTTCCTTTTATCCGATGCCCTTACTTGATGAAGTTATGCTAAAAAATCTACATCATCGAATTCTGTTTCAAGAATTTCATGTGGAAACTTGCCGTAACTCTCTTCATTGTTGTTATCAACGATAGTGAGAGACGTCTTCTTGTCATCCACTAAATGCTTAATCATAAATATACTGCCTGCGGCAACAGCGGCGACTCCAACAATCCACCATCGTAACTTCATATATCTCTTTTCTTCAAATATTGATAGTTATTCTCTTAAAAGATATTCCGCAAGGAATGTGCCAGTAATTGATAGGTTACCATGCCTCGACAAATTGAGGTTGATTGTGTGAGTCAAGCACATTTCTTTATTTAATTTGCAGGTTTTGGGAAATAGTTTTGTATAGGTTTCCCACAAATCAGAAGAATTGAATCTGGGCTTCGTCCAGACAGCTTTAAGAATAAATCCTGATACAAAACTCACAAGGGGTATTAGACCCCGTGCTTATTAAATATTATATAACCTTGCGTCAAGCCGTAAGGTATTTTCTAACGGGATAAATGGAAAATTCCATTTAGTGTGCCGGTATCTTTAGCTCCTCTATTTTACGATAGAGCGAAGAAAGACTAACGCCTAGAACTTTAGCTGCAGTCTCCTTATTCTGTCCACAAGCCGAAAGCGTTTGTTGGATGAATTGCCGCTCAAAACTTCTAACCGCATCCTTGAGAGTCCCATGGCCGGAAGAAACTGAGGGAATGTCTTCTGTAGGTCTCATATATTCTGGAAGATGCTCAAGTCCGACAAAGTCTTCATCGCAAAAGATGACAGCACGTTCAATAACATTTTCCAATTCGCGTACTTCGCCTTTCCATTGGTATTGAAGCAAAGCACGCATCGCTTCGTTAGCAAATCCCTGTATTGGTTTGCTCATTTGTTTTTTGAAAATATCAAGAAAATGCTGTGCAAGAATAGGAACATCGTCAGGACGTTCCTTGAGTGACGGCAAATCAATTTCAACAACATTCAGACGATAATACAAATCGTCTCGGAACGTGCCATTTTCTACTTCCTTGCGTAAATCTCGATTTGTGGCGGCAATAATGCGCACATCGATTTTGATTGGTTCCGTTGTACCGACAGGCGTAATTTCTCTTTGCTCAAGTGCGCGCAGCAATTTTACCTGTAGTTGAATTGGAATTTCGCTTACTTCATCAAGAAAGACAGTCCCACCTTCAGCAACTTTTAATAATCCTTCTTTGTCCACTGTTGCGCCTGTGAATGATCCTTTTTTGTGTCCAAAGAGCTCGCTTTCAAATAGTGTGTCAACGATTGCACCGCAATTGATTGGCATAAAGCGTTTTTCACGCCGCGGACTGTTGTAGTGAATAGCGCGCGCAACAATTTCTTTTCCCGTGCCGCTTTTACCGGTGATCAACACAGTACCCTCGCTGTGTGCAACACGTTTAATTACCTCGAAGATTTTCTTCATCGGTGTACTTTGCCCTATGATTTGATCGAAATCATAGGTACGCTGAAGTTCTTGACGCAGAAGTGAATTCTCAATCACTAGCGTATGATAGTCACACAGTTTTTTTACTCGATATAATAGATCATCGAAATTGATTGGCTTCAAAATATAATCCGCAGCACCTTCACGCAAAGCCTGCACCGCCGTTTCGACAGATCCAAATGCTGTAATAATAACAACCAATGTCTGCGGTGTCCGTTGACGAATTTGTTTCAATAAATCCACTCCTTTCATTTCCGGCATTTCAATATCGGTAATAATAATGTCGAATGGATTTGTTTCATGTTTCGCTAATGCATCTTTGCCATTTGCTGCTTCTTCGACGTTATATCCTTCTTTCTTTAAAATGAATGAGAGAGATTCACGTATTATTTGTTCGTCATCGACTACTAATATGCGCTGCGCCATTAGACACCTTTCCGAGGGAACGAGACGGTGAAGGTGCTTCCCTTTTCGGGAATACTTTCAACAAACACATCACCGCCAAAACTTTTTACGATACCGTAACTCACCCACAATCCCAGCCCTGTGCCTTGACCAGTAGTTTTCGTTGTATAGAACGGTTCGAAGATTTTTTCTAATGCCGAGGATTCAATTCCCTTTCCTGTATCATGCACTATTATTTCAATTGCATGGTCGTTTTTACGGCTATGCACACTGATTGAACCACGGCGTTCATCTAACGAATCTACGGCGTTCATCAAGATGTTAATAAAAACTTGAACGATTTGATCTGGTACTGCGGCAATTTCTGGAAGTTGATCGTCCAAATCGAGTGAGAACGTAATGTCCTTAACTTTTTTTCCGTATTGAACAATATTTAGTGCTTCTTTGACGATTCGATTAATATTCGTCGGCTTCACCACATGTGTTGAGGGACGTGAAAAATCTACAAGTTCGCGTATGATGCGAGTAATGCGGTTCACTTGACTGTTGATTAACTCTAATTTCTCCTTGGCAAATTCATCCTTGCTTGTGCGTTGAATAACTTGTACCAACGATGAGATGGCAGTGAGCGGATTACCAACTTCGTGCGCAATACCAGCTGCGAGTGTACCGATACTTTCCATACGTTGTGAACGAACAAGCCGCTGCTCTAAAATAATTTGCTCTGTGATATCTCGGTGTGCACCAAGATACCCTACAATCTTGCCCTGTAAATCAACGATCGGCGAAATGACAAGCTCTGTAAAGAACGGACTCCCATCCTTCCGCTGGTTTTCGATTCTTCCTACCCAGACTTTGCCCGAAATAATATGCTTCCATACTCCAGACCAAAATTCTTTGCTATGCTTGCGACTGTTTAAAATATTTGGGTTCTTTCCAATTAATTCTGTATTGCTATAACCAGTCACTTTTTCAAAAGCCGGATTGACATACACCATCGTTCCATTTGCACTGCTGATCTGAATAGGATTAATAGTATTGTGGATGACATTGGAGAAACGAAGTAAATCGAGTTCTTTCCGCTTTTCTTCTGTTACATCGCGCATCACCAATACCCAGTACTTCGTCTGACCTGAATGTAAGATGCGTACTATTCCCGTAACATCGATTACCGATCCGTCTCGCTTGCGAAATTTAGTTTCCAAATTCAGTTGGTCGGTAAACGGAAGCAAGTTTCTAAAAATATTACGTTCATCTTCAGGAAGTATGTCGAAGACATATTTCGGATGTGATGGTCGGACAACCACTCCCAGTTCGTCGGCGGCCGTTTTGTTGGCATCGAGAATCCTGTTTTCATCATCCAGGATAAGCACTATCTCGGGCAGCAAATCAACAACACGCCCATATTGAGAAAAAAGAAAAGACGCTTCAGGCATAGCTCATGATGAAAGGTACGTCAAGGTTCGCAGATTGGCAAGACGCTTGACGAATAATAAAAGAAATCCGGCTATCATTATTGGTACACCAGATTATCATTTAAGATAAGAAAAATAAGAAAGGGATTATAATTTTACAGATTGAGGTAGTGGTGATAAAAACCGCTGTTCATATTTTGAATCTCATGAGGTATTACTTTATTGTCTTTTAACGACTCTCTAAGCTCAATTTGTTCTTGATTTAAGGTGGATCGGAGTTCATCCATTTCCAAATGTATTTCCGCATCATCGGATGGATCCGCTCGGAACCTCCGAATATGTGGTTTTCGAAAAAAAATTTGGTGGAACATTTTGATCTTCCTCCATCTCTACACTCAATACTTTCTTCGTATTCTTTCGCATAACTTCAAACTCTACTTTATCGCCTTCATCATATTTACCAAGTTCCCTTCGAACTTTCTCCACCTCATCTATGGTTTTATTACCGATCCGGATAATAATATCACCCGCCTTGAATCCAACTTTATCAGCAGTGCTTTTGCGTTCCACTTTCTCTACCAATACCCCCTTCATTATTCGGAACACCGAAATACTCGCCAAGTTGCTCGTTGAGCGTGAGAAGTTGTAATCCAAGAATGTGATTACCGATAAAAACATGCACATCAGGTATGTTGGGCATTACACCAAACATTTGATGTTTTGATCCTTTTTTCTTACCGACAATCAAAGTAAGCGTTTTTTTTGACCATCACGGACAATAACAATGTCTGCTTTCGTTCCCGGTAAAGTCCGATGAACTATTTTTACTAACTCATCTGAGTCCGGCAATTTTTTACCATTATACTCAACTATAACATCACCTTCCTGAATACCAGCCGAGTCTGCAGGGCTGTTTTCAACAACCTCCTTTACAAAGACACCTTCTTCGGAGTCGAGCTTTGCTTTTCGAGCAATCTTTTTGTTTACATCTTGGATGATAACTCCAATCCAACTAGATATCTTTGTCTTTTCTTTCTTTTGTGTCTCATCTGAAAATTTGCCGCTTGCACTCAACGTCGTACCAATTGATAGGAAGAGCACTATCGCAAGGCATCCAACCATTTGAAATGTTGTTCTCATAGCATTCTTTCCTTTTATTAAAATGTTGAATATGTCTATCGGTTCAATTTTACAGACGATATCGAGGGTAGATAGTTCCAAATGACAAAAGGGTGTTAAAAAGGATAAATTTGTATTTTAGATGAAACAACGCCTGGAATATTAGAACTACATTCCTATGATGCAGGGTGGGCATGACGATACCGCTGCACGCGGCTGCGTTTTATTTCTAAACTAGAATAAATATTTTTTTTAACCGCTTGACTAATTGGTGTCAATACACTACAATCGTTATGATTGGTACTTGATAGAAAAAGAGAAATGAAAGATTTTTCCCTATAAAAATATTCGAAGCAACTAGCAGTATTTTTATTCCAGCAAGTAGAAGACCTAGCATGAATACAAAACACAACTCATATAAAGTATTTACAAACTATAAAAATATCGCGTTCATAGTAATTGCAATACTTATACTCATAATCCGAAAACCAGATTCCTTATCCAATCCACAACTATGGGCAGAAGACGGTACTATATTCTTTGCTCAACAATACGAATATGGCGCCGCATCCATATTAATTCCATATGCCGGCTATCTTCATATTGTTCCAAGGCTTATAGCAATATTGGCAGACTCATTCTTTTCATATGCTTATATACCAGCAGTTTATAATTACACGTGTTTATTTATTACTATAATGGTTATTGCTCATTGTTTTTCACCAAGACTGCAATTGCCATTTAAACCACTCTTAGCCCTTTCAATTGTAATTGTTCCACAAGCTTTGAATGAGGTTTTCCTTAATATAACAAATCTCCAATGGATACTGTGTATATTGCTTGTATTAACACTGCTAAAAGATGCCCCAAATAAAAGATATGGTAACTATGCTCTACAAGTAATTTCTGATTTTATCATAATTATATTTGCAGGATTGACAGGACCATTTCTGATTATCATGTTTCCTTTTTTTACATGGAAATATTTCAATATAAAAAAGACTTATGGATATACATTACTCATGGTAGCATTTTGTATAGTATTGATTCAACTCTTCCATATCGTTTCCAGTACAGCAATCGTGCAAGAAGGTAGTATGTTCAATTTAGATATTTTCATATCTGTTTTCGGAAGAAAACTGTTCGGCGGTCTATTCTTTGGAAAATCTATGATATATAGTAACGCATTATTTGTAGGTATCAGCTCTTTTGTTTTTTTTACAGTTCTATTATATCTATCCTATAAAAAATCTCCAGAGGATATGCAAATAATAAAAATAGTTTTTATGATTTTAAGTATATCTGTGGCAATACTGGGAGCGGTCATTATTAAGTGTTCTCCAGATATGCCAATATTCAGTGGTAATAGATATTTTTATGTACCATATGTAATGGTAGCGTGGTCATTAATACTCTGTATCAACCAACATGGAACATGGAAAAATATATTTGTGATATCATCATTATTACTTATACCTTATTCATCTATCTCAGTCGGAATGCAAACACATATGATAGACTATAATTGGAAATATCATAGCAGCTTGATTGGAACAAAAGCTATTATAAACATTCCAATAAATCCACATTGGGCCATAACCCTACACAGCAAGAAGAAATAATCGTATGATTGTGTATGCCTGTTGCCATCCAACCGTTGTTTCAGAATCATTCACTCATCACACAAAAGAAGAATATTATAATGAAAAACTCCAAAAACATCTCGACTCAGTGTCGGCACCTCTCGGAAAGAAAAGCAATAAAAGATTTTGCCCCGAAGATCGTTGAAATCTAAACAAGAGCATTATTATGCAAATATTTTTCATTGTGTTCATACCACTTTGGACCTAAGAAATCATCAACTTTAGTTTTTAAAACTTCTTGTATGAGTTTCTCTTGACCTATCCGGTGAAATTCTTCATAGCCAATGCTCCTTCTCTCGAAAGTATTTCTTCCCTTTGGTTGCGTTTTTCCTCTGATGCTGGTATCTTCTTGATAGTGCTGGCGCCTTGGTTGACTGTTTTTGTTTGTTTACAAAAAAATTAATCAACTGGAACGCCATCTCCTATTTCATTTACATAACGATACGGACTTTACCAATGGAGTAGAATGGATCAAAAGCGTCGAAAAGAGCTTCTTGAACGGGCGTGGAATATCAAGAAGAGATTTTTGAAAATGTACAAAACAGCAAATGCCGGTCACGTGGGGACTTCTCTCTCATGTGCAGAACTATTGACCTTCGTTGTATTTGACTGGATGCAGGGCGAAGACGAGTTCATTCTTTCAAAAGGGCATGCGGCGGCAGCTCTTTATAGTACTCTTGCAGAACGAGGATTCATCACAGAGAAAGATATTGAGACTTTCTATTGCGACGCAACATACCTTGCAGCACATCCGCCTCCGAACAAACTCAAGGGTATCCCTTTTGCCACCGGGAGTTTAGGGCACGGCCTCTCGCTCGCAGCTGGTCTTGCGCTAGCAAGCCGCTATAAAAAATCGGGCAAACGAGCCTTTTGTATTACTTCAGATGGGGAGATAGATGAAGGAAGTCTGTGGGAAGCGGCATCCTTCATTATTCACCATTCCTTACAAAACGTCATCTGGCTCATCGACCGCAACCATCTCCAGGGATTTGGTAGAACAGAGGAAGTTCTGAAGCTAGAGCCACTGACGAAACGTCTGACTCTCCTTGGTTTCACTGCCGTAGAATGCAATGGACACGATTTTGCTTCGCTTGAGCAAGGAAAATTGCTTTTGGAACGATCTTCCAAACCCGGCGTACTGATATGCTCTACGATAAAAGGAAAAGGCTGGAAACCGTATGAAAACACCGTCGACTCTCATTACCTTCCTATGAAAGACGAACAGTATGAGGCTTTGATTGCAGAAATTGATAACCAGTATCTACGATCGGTATCAGGACTATGAGATCTGAATTCGCCGAAGCTATGCTCACAAGCGCCGACCTGCATCCTGAAATGATCTTCCTAACAGGTGACTTAGGATATATGGCTCTTGAAAAAGTGCGTGAGCGATTCCGCGAACGCTTCATCAATGCAGGTGTTGCCGAACAAAACATGATTTCTATTGCCGCGGGTCTCGCCCACGAAGGATTGAAGCCCTGGGTCTACAGCATAGCACCATTTGTTACCCTCCGTCCTTACGAGCAAATCAGAAATGATGTTTGTCTACACAACTTACCGGTAAAATTAATAGGGAACGGCGGCGGGTATGGATACGGAATTATGAGTTGCACACACCACGCCCTAGAAGATATCGGAGCGATGCGAATTCTTCCAAACATGCAGGTGTACGTGCCCTTTGTAGACAGTGATGTAGGCGAAGCGGTTCATCAAATGCTGAATGATCCTCATCCCAATTACCTGCGGCTCAATCTCGGTGCACAAATTTCTCAACCAGTTCCCCCTTTTACTGTATGGAGAAGACTCACCCATGGAAATAAAAGCGTTGTGATCGGCACTGGACCAGTAGTAGAGAATGCCCTAAACCTTGAAAGTGCGATTGTGGAGGAGCTTGATATTTGGATCGTCAGCCGATTCCCAATCACAACTATTCCGGACGAATTGCTTGAGCAAATTTCCCATCTTCGTCGTGTCATCACCATCGAGGAACATTACGGTCAGTGCGGACTGCGGGAAACACTCGCCGCATTATTATTAGAAACACTCGGTACATCAATACGCTACCATAGTCTGTTTGCCCGAGGATATCCCAGCGGACGCTATGGAAGCCAGCGATGGCATCAAGCAGAAAACAACCTCGGCGGCGAGGGTCTGAAGCAAACCATGATCGAATTTTTGCTATGAGAATAACATGGCTTCTCACACACACCTCACATCGCACATACCCTCCGTAACAAAAAAAGGAAAACCTTGTGAATCTGCAAGACAAGATGTTTGAAGAAATCAAGAAGCTTGACGGACCGATTGTCGTGTTCGGTGCTGGCGGCTTCATTGGTTCAAATCTATTTCGACAGATCACCCGCATCCGGAATGATGTCTTTGCCGTGACGAGCAAAACCTTCATTCCATGGCGACTAGAGGATATCAATCCGAATCTTGTGCTTCATTGTGATATCACAAAGAAAAACTATGTGGAACGATTGTTCTTTGAACATCCCTGTCGCACGATTTTCGATTTTGCCGCATACGGCGCATATTCCAAGCAAGCCGATGTCGAATTAATCTACAAGACAAATTTCCTGGGATTTCTCAACCTCGTGGAAGTCGCCTCGCAATATTCAATAAAAGCATTTATCCATGCAGGAACATCATCAGAATATGGATTGAACTGCTCTGCGCCGTCCGAAGATGACGTGCTGCAGCCAAATAGTCACTATGCGGTTTCCAAAGTCGGCGTTGCACATATGATCAAGTACTATGGTATTCTTAAGGAAATGCCAATCGTTAATCTGCGCTATTATTCTGTCTATGGTCCTTACGAAGAGCCTGACCGCCTTATACCGCAATTGATTGATAAGGGGATCAAAGGAACGTTTCCTCCGCTGGTTCAACCGGATATTTCCCGCGACTTTATTTTCGTCGATGATGCAAACTATGCAGCACTTCTTGCAGCAAATGCCGACTTCATTACAATTCGGGGTGAGTCTATCAATATCGCTAGTGACAAAAAAACCACGATACGTGAGATTACCTCACTTATTCAAAAGATCTTCAAGATTTCTGATAAACCGCAATGGGGAAAGATGCCCAACCGCCGGTGGGATTTGATCGATTGGTACGGTGACAGCACGAAAGCTAAAAAATTACTCAGATGGAAAAACTTGACCTCGTTAAAAGAGGGGCTCATCAAGACACAGGAATGGCAGCATGCTTACTCCTACCCGCTGTATGAAAAGTGGATAGTGCAAAGCAAGATCCTGCATAAATTATCCGCCGTCATCGCTTGCTATCGGGATGAACAGTCGATCCCCGTAATGCATGAGCGGCTCACAAATACATTTAAGAAGATCGGTGTTGATTACGAGATCATTTTTGTCAACGATTGTTCGCCTGATAATACGAATGAGGTGTTGCAACAAATTGTTGATCAGGACGATCATGTAATTGCCATTGAACATTCCAGAAACTTCGGCTCTCAGAGTGCTTTCCTCAGCGGGATGGAACTCTCTACCGGTGATGGTGTTGTCTTGCTTGACGGCGACCTCCAGGATCCTCCTGAAGTAATTGAACAATTCTATGCTCAATGGCTGGAAGGATGGGATGTTGTCTATGGCCGACGTATTGCACGCGAAGGAAATCAAATGCTTGCATTATTCTATAAAGGATTTTATCGACTTTTCAGAAGTGTTTCCTATGTACCTATGCCGCTTGATGCCGGCGACTTTTCGCTTATGGATCGAAAAGTAGTCGATGAACTTATCAAATTACCGGAGACCGATCAGTTCCTACGGGGACTGCGTGCATGGGTCGGGTTCAAACAAACAGGCGTTGATTATGTCCGGCCCGAACGAATGTTTGGCACAACAACAAACAATTGGCGAAAAAATCTATGGTGGGTACGAAAGGCAATTTTCTCGTTTAGTTATGTTCCACTCGAATTGTTGACCTATATTGGATGGACGTTGACTGGTCTTTCTTTACTCGCCATCATTGCACAAGTGATTATATATTTCATACAACCCAACATTCCTCATGGTATCCCTACAATCATTGTGTTGATTCTCTTTTTTGGCGGATTGCAGATGCTGGGGATTTCAATTCTGGGAGAGTATCAGGCCAAGATCATTGAAGAAATTAAAAAACGTCCAAAATTTATCAGAAAAAATATTTTCAAGAAAACACAATAACATATGGCATCCATCAAAGACAATCGTGGTTTTAATCAGGGCTTTGCACTCGTAAAATCCACTGAAGTCCGCATGCGACGGCGTGCGGATGCTTTCGTGCGGGAAATGAATATGAAGCAAACAAGAGAAATCTTAGAAATTGGCTGTGGAACAGGTGAGATCGCCTATTGGGTTGCAGAACGGACCGGTGCGCACGTACTCGGAATAGATCTCTGCGCCCCTTTTATCGAAAAGGCACGTAAGCGCTCACCTTTGCCAAACCTCCAGTATCAAGTTATGGATTTCAATCAGCCCGACTGCTTGTTCGATCAAAAGTTTGATTATATCATCGGCAACGGAATCCTTCACCATCTCTATTATACATTGCCTGTGGCATTAGTGAATATCCGTCGATTATTAAAACCGGATGGAACACTTTTATTTTTCGAACCAAACATTTACAATCCCTATTGTACTCTCATTTTCACTGTCCCCTTCCTTCGTGTGAAAGCTCGGTTGGAACCGACTGAAATGGCATTTTCCAAGAGATTCATTGTCCACCGCCTGTACGAAGCGAACTTTACAGAAATTCATGTTACGTATAAGGACTTCTTACTTCCCGGGGTACCAGACATCCTTATCAATCCGTTGATTCTAAGCGGAGACATTCTTGAACACATCCCCGTTCTTAATAAAATGGCTCAGTCCATATTCATTAAAGCAAAGAAATCACACGAGTGACTATTCCTTTTCGTAAGGATGGAAGATGGGCCATGGAATAGATTGCATTGTCCTTATGTGTTGAAGATATTCTCGGCTGTCCTTCAACTCGTCAATAACCGAGACAGTAATTCCACAGGTAATGGTTCAATACCCCTTACAGATTGATCTCTAGTTGTTTATCAATTAAGACGAATACGTTATGAAGGTTCGACTCGTCGATCAAAATGGTATCTTAGTATGGAATTTCTTCACAATCGAAAGAATTCGACCATGGCAGTTATTTCTAAAGAGATAAATATGTCCGGACGGCCGTAACTATGAGTTGTAAATTCCTCATGAGCAATCTTTAAATATCAAGGATATTCTTCCGGTCGGAAAATCATCGGCTCCTTGGGAGGTATTGTCTTCAGAATACCAGAGGGATCACGAAAGATTCCTTGCAACCATCCGTTTTCATAACGGCTAACATAGTGAGAGGGAGGAATTGGTCCAAAGTCCATAACAGTATGCGTTTGGCTTGGCTTCCAATGAGGGAAACTGGCAGCACGGTAGAACTCATGAATAGGAGTCACTGCACCTAAAAGGAGTATCGAACACACCGCAATCATCCTGCCAGGTGATCCTTTCTTTGCTCGTCGAAGAAAATCCAAAGTGGCAATGCAGACGAAGGCCAGTGCCGGTATTGATCCTCTCATCACGAGATCATTCCCAGGTCCGAATTGAATAAATGGCAGTACTAGCAAGACCAATACAGACACAAGGAGAATAGGGCTGCGGTTGGATTTCCAGAGTAATGCTGTTAATACTCCAAATTCCAAGAGGATAAAGAGAAGATACCTCTTGAGAAAGAAAGATCCGAAATTCATTGCATAGCTACTTGGAATACTTCCAATATCCATACTTAGGTAAGCCACGACCACGAACATAAGAAGAAGAGATATTCCCAGGAGAGGTAAGTTGAATGCGCTGCCCTTCTTGTCCCGAATCACTCGAAAAACAAGTAATGCATAGAAAGGCAACATGCCAATCATCGGGAAAGGTGACCAAATCGGCAGCAGAGATAACAAGAAGGGCGATAAGGTTATGAAGGCATCTGTTTTCCAGTGCCTCCAAAACAAGGCCGCTGCAATCCATGCCGGAATTGCGTGATTGGGAGTCCAGAAAAGTAAGGTAGAATTTGAAGAATACTGGAACATCTGGGTCCACCCTTCCAGATGCCGATAACTGGGCGGGTAAAATCCCCGCAAAGACAACCAACCAATTATATCCATTCCACTAAAGAGAACAACCGTGATGATCGCAAGCCCCATTTTACCAGGATGCCGAGACTGGATTGGGAGCAAAGATAGAAAAATCCACACGCCAATCGTTGTCCATAACCATAGGATTGCATCTGTACTAATCAGGCCAAAGACCTTCCCTCCGAGAGCGGCGGGGAGATAGTATCCCACGGGGCACCGAAGAAACCAGAGTTCTGATCCTCCTATATCGTAGCCTATTGGCCATTGTACTACCGTCAGATCGTGCAAAACAGCATCCCTCAAAGACCAATCGAACCGGTTTGCGTATAGCACGTGCCCAGCCCCCCCGAAACAGACCCAGAAAATAGCCACACATGCTAGAACAATCTGTTTCGAACCAATTCGAAACGGTGGAGAGTTTGTATAACAAGAACGCCAAGTAATGTAGAATGCTAGACTCAAGAGGACTAACAAGGCTACTGCGAATGGTGTTCTTAACCATCCAACGAGAAAGAGTGCAAGAGGTATTCCAAGGTAGGCAATAGACGCAGCGAAGAGTCTATCTAGAGGACGAAGGCCCTGCTGGTCATCAGTATCTTGTTCTTCCACGATCAAATTCATTTTCATCCAGCCATTCGTCGAAAGCCAATAAGAGTCAATGAGCACGATATTTATTGATATCAATCTTTATGTAAAAACAAAGGCTGTAAAGTTTTACGATCTAGTTGCAAAACTTCATAGAGATTATTTTTATTGTCGTATTGCAGAAAGTAAGGTCTTCTATCGCTGAAATAATTAACAGCAGTACGATTTGAAACACTATCGGTATATAGACAAAACACATTATCATCGTTGAAAACAGGAGAGGGATTTCTATGACCGAAGACTTGCCCTTTATTTGCCCATGAGCTTATCATAATCAGGGCATGATGAATATTGGCAGATTGAACAACCTCATATGGCTTCCGAATTTGCTCCGTTAATTGAGCAATATGAGATATCCGCTCTGGAATATATGTTGCAAAAGCAACGATACATGAGGTAACAAGAAAATGAAGAAGAAATACTTTCCCATGATCAAAACGATTAAAGACCGTTTGATATAAAAAGAAAATCCCTCGTGCACTTAATATGAACAATGGAATTATGGCTTCATAATAATAGATTGGCCCAAGATCTTGAACCCCCGGAGAATAGTAAAAACAATATGCAAAGGCAATACTTCCCAATATTCCGAGCAATAATCGGTCAGCAAATTCTTTTTTTGCCAGGAAACACATAAACACAAACAACAGACTGAGCGGAAATCCAAATAATGCCCCGTTCATTCGAACGATACTTACAGAAAAATTATGCAGTGCTGAATATGGCGTATGGTATAAACTAAATCCAATGCGCTCAACTGGAGAATAGTAGTGAAAAGGAAATTGCAGCCAATTTCCTGTGACGATAGAGTTATACCAAAGTGTTAATGAAAGCATGAAGGAAAAGCCAACAAACAGTAGAAACCCAGTCCAAAATGTTCTTTTAGGAAATTGTTGATGATTCATGAACCATACAACAACAAATGGCAACGAAAAACCAAGTGCAGTCAATGATCTCACATTGAATGCATAACCAAGAACCAAACCAATAAGAAGCGTCATAAAAGTTTTTTGCTGCCAAGTTTGCATATGTCTTAAACGCAAAAATAGAAACATGAATAAAGCAAGGAAAAATGCACTCGTTGTATGGCTTAATCGGGAAGACGAAACAAAATAGAAGAAAGGAGAAACGCTTCCCAAACAGAATGCTAGTAGTGCAATCTTCTTGTCATTATATAATTCCTTAGCAATGAGATAGATGAGCAATAAAGTCAGAACACTCATTCCAATGATAACGATATAGCGGTTCCCTAGTAATATTCCAAGCGCAATGATGGCAGGATGACCAAGCGTATATTTACCTATCCATTGACGTCCATCATTAATAATGAAAGTATTGTCAAAACTACTTTTCCGCCAAAAGGGGGCATTTATGCTATTGCCTAAAACTGGCGGCGGCGGGTTTACAATCCTGCCGGCAAGAAGCGTCCGTGCTTGAAAATCATATACGTTCTCGTCATCTGTTACTTCTGTTTCGTGGAATAGGAATTGCGTGGACAAAACAAGAATGATCATAGCAGTGAGGAGTATTGTGCCAACTATCAGACAGTAATGTATTTTTTCTGGAATTGTGAATTTGAACCCAGCTCTGGTTAAGGCAACAGAAAAAAGAATCGTCGCTGGAAGAAGAAGAATTATTTTCCAAAGTTGCGATTGAAAAATATGATTCGGTATCCCGAAGACAAACGTCGTAATATCATTAGCATAATCAAAATTAGGTGCCACAAAATTATGCTGGCGCAATGCAACGACAAAATAGAGTATAAAAAGAAATATAGCACCAATAAGAAAACCAAAAAAACGGTTGGATTTCATTTATTCTTCTCTTCGTGATAATCAGATTCTGTATTTACCTTCCATATGTTTTCCTTGGTTGTAATGTTTCCAAGAATATTGTCAACCGCCGTCATAGCTGCCAGCATGGAATGATCCATATTGTTGTATCTGTGCATTCCATTTCTACCAAGAAGAAATAAATTATCATATTTGTCTACATAATCTTTCACAAGATGGAATTGTTCATAACCGCCAAAGTAACCAGGATATGCTTTTGGCATCCTCAGCACAACACCATCTAAATAGTTATCAGAATCCGCAATTCCAAGAGAGGTTAATTCGTTTATTCCGAGTTGAATAAGATTTTGATCCTTCATCGACCATATGTCATCGCCTTCCTGGCAAAAATATTCAAGGCCCAACCATGTGTTTTCTGGATGACGAACAAGATAAGGACTCCAATTATTGAACACCTGAATTCTTCCAACTTTGACATCTTCTTCTTGAATATAGATCCAATTATCAGGTAGTGTACCATTCGGTGTTTTCAAACGTGAAAAGAGCAATCCAATAGTGAGGAAATCTCGGTATTGTAATTGTTCTGCAGTTTGCCGAACATTTGCAGGGATATCGCTTCCCATACCTGATATGAGATCTCGAACAGGCATCGTAGAGAAAACGAAATCGCTCTGGATAATATGAACATTTCCAGTTGCCTCATCTCGGACACTCACACCCATAATGTGTGTATCCTTTTTGTTGACACCTACAACGGTATGTTTGAAATGAATCTCACCACCGTTTTTTTGAACAAAATCCGCAATTTCTTCCCACAGCTGTCCTGGTCCATATTTTGGGTAGAAGTAATAATCTACCAAACTTGTCTCGATTTCCTTTTGCCGGTAACCTGTACTTTTCTGCACAAGGGCTTTGATAGCCTGGCTGATAACTTTTGTCACCGAAAGCCCTTTTATTCGTTGCGCACCCCAGTCCGGTTTAATTGATGTGCATGGAACTCCCCATACCTTTTCAGTATAGTTTTTAAAAAATGTTTTGTACAGTTCACGTCCAAAGCGATTGATGAAAAAATCCTCTAAAGATGCTTCTGAGTGGATCGGGAACAGTTTTGCCAGAAGAAAACTTGCTCCAATACGCATGACACGAATAAAACCTAAATTTCGAAGTGTTGTGAATTTCAACGTAATTGGATAATCAAAAAATTTTCTCTGAAAGAGAATTCTTGATAATCGTTTACGTACAAGCATAATACGTTCATGGGTATGAGGATTGAGATCGGATTCAAGATACGATGCTGGAGTATTACCCAAGATAGTGTTCATCCGATTTTTAATCGAGTCTTCTATGTGCTGAAGAGGAAATTTGGAGAGCCACCATTCCATCACACGCGAAGATTTAGAAAAAAAACGGTGCCCACCTAGATCGATTCTATTACCATTGTAGTTGACCGTGCGCGCAATGCCCCCCACCATATCCGTCGTTTCAAAAACAATAGGTTTGATATCGGATCTTGTAAGAAGTTCATACGCCGCCGTAAGTCCTGCAGGACCAGCTCCAATGATGATTGCTGTTCTTTTATGCATACTGTCCAGTTTGATCTATAACGAACATTATTATTTAATCTTATGATGTGATGTCTTAGGATGAGAAATAAATCACGCCTGTAAAATAGAGAATACTGAACAAATGATCCTGAAGATTCGGCACAGCACTAGTATACTCGCTGCTTGTCAGATGGGCCTCCAGTGAAATGCACTTAATCATTATATGCTACACGAGTGTACCAAAATTCAGTAATTCCCCTCTTTGTCACACAATCAACAAGAAAACTACTAGCTAGCAGCCATCCCTTTGTTCGTATCCTTTATTGCTCAATATGTACAATTACGGTATTATCTATAATAAAAAAGCTCAAATGAAAGTGAGATCTCTTTTCTAATTTACTAACGGTTGTTCTTTCTCACTGCTGATTTTTTCTTGCATATGATTTTTGCGTTTTATTTCCTTAATAAGTTCATCTGAAACGATTGTTCCTTGTTTCAATGCTAATTGGCAATTTTTCCATGCTTTTTCAAATTCGCCCTGTTCATAATACAGATATGCAAGATTGAGATAGGCGTTACCTAACAAAGGATTCAGTTTCAAGGATAATAACCATTCCGATTCCGTTTGTTTATGACGATGGGCATCATAATAGAAGATTCCCAAATTATATGGTATGTCGGCATTATTCAGGTCGAGTTCTTTTGCAGAGATAAATAATTTTTCAGCCCTCACGAAGAAACCGCGTGCATAATTGGCAATTGCTAGTGCATGTAAAAGCTCTTTGTTGGATGGATCAACTTTATATTTTTTCTCTAGAGTTTCGAGAATATCTCTGGTTCGTCTGCAATTCTTTGATGAGTCGTTTGTCTGAACATCAATTATAGGCGCATCTAATGGAATTTGGTAGTTCTGAATTTGTTGTTTAAGAGATAAAGGCAGACTCATTCTCTCAATCGCGCTATACAGCACTTTATCATGTGGAGATGTTTCTGCAGAATACTGCCGCAGTGTCAAGAAATTTTGGAAGCGAAATGTTTGATGATAACTTTTCCAGCCAAGAAAAACAATAACAATCCCCAAGAAGTACGGAATTAATTTGTTTAATAGATTATTTTTTTTTGCAAACGTGAGAGAAGACAAAAGAATAAATATACCTATCATAGGCACATAAATACGATGTTCATAATATGGAATATGATTATCCACTACATTTGGATGGTAGACAAATGTCGGGATGAGCAACAGACTAAACCAGAGAGCTCCAAAGAATATTATTTTCCAATTACGATTTTTAGAATATATGATTATGCTAAGTAGAAACAGGGCGGAAAGAATTCCAGGTATTATATTGAGATCCGGCTTAAGCGGGCCAAAAGCTAAATCAACAGGCCAGAATATTTTACCAATATAAAAGAAAACAATCCAAAGATCTAAAAATAGATTCCCGATGACTCTCAGAGGATCTGTGAAGTGAGCTATTTGAGCAGCGTTGCGAAGAATGTACCACTCCACATACACGACAATCCAAGCAAAGAATAATCCGATTATTTGATTTGCATTAGCTTTATCTTTACGAACAACAAAGATATAAAAGAGAAGAACTAATGGAAATACAACCGTTGTCTCTTTTGTAAAAAGCGCACACGCAAAAAATAACAAATGAGCGAAGTACCACTTAAATGATGATGATGACATAAATTTCAAGAAAGAAATAAAACACAACAAAATGAAAAATGCTAAGAGCGAATCATTCCTTCCCGATATCCAAGCAATGGATTGAGTAAGCGCTGGGTGGATTGTAAAGATGAAGGATAGGACGAAACTGGTCGTCCTTGATACTCCAAGATTTAACAGCATAACGAAAAGAAGTAAGCAAGAACCTGTATGGAGAAGAACATTAATGAGAAAATGTCCCCACAGCTCTGTGCCGCTAATCTGCGTGCCAAGGATTAATGAAACATTCAACATCGGCCGATAAAGATTTCCACCTTGACCTTGATGTCCAACATCTTCAAGAAATTGCTGCCCAATATCGCTTAGTTCATCAATCTTCGAATAGTTATCAACTATTAAAAAATGATCGTCGTAGTGTGTATATTCTGAAAAGAAAATAACATGACCATAGAGAAGAAAAGATGATATTACAATCCATAAATATGGACGCCATGATTTCATAAAGATGGTTTGAACGAATTGATGCTTAGTCATAAGATGCATTATTTATTCTTTTCGTATAATGTGATCCAAAATATATGCGTTGGTTTCTTTGTCAAAAGAATTGGATTTGTAATGAGCAATGTGTCATAAATATTAAAATATTCAAAACGAGCAATGATAGTATAATTCGATTTTGCATAGTCAAAGAACCATTCATCTAATTCCTCCAATATTTTTGATTTTTTATACCATTCAGGTTGAATATTTGTATAAATGAGCAGTTTGGGAGAAACTGATTCCACTTGATGCATCATTTCAAGACGAAATTGTTCAGCTAAGGGTTGGTCTTCGGCAATGGAGTAAGTATATATAAATGATGTCGCAGAACGGCGCTGGGAATAGAATAAAAATTGCGGCTCATTTCCCATGATTGCTATTCTATCTTCTCTCGAGGTTTTCTCTTTTATAATATTTGCAATTAATATAGAATAAGGGAAGGGATGTTGATGATATACGGTCATTGTTACTCTAGCAGGCGAAAACTGGTAGAGAACGTCCCAGTGAGCAGCGATAGTACCAAGAATTGCTATTGTAACAATAAAGATGGGTGGAAAATATCGTACTATAGGCAATGAAGCAGATGAGAATAAACGGAAAATAAATCGAATTCCAATCCCAAAGAGTAAGGCGGCGGCTGGCAATACTAAGATAAAATAATGCGGCCTGAAATAGAAACCAACCGAAAGACCAATGACGCCAGCGATGAGCAATCCTATAACGAGTATACTTGACTGTTTAGTATATTTGCTAAAGAATAGAGTAATAAATCCCACACCGGCTATAATCCAAATAAGCGATGCAAAATAAAAGAGAGATTGGAATCCTCCAATAAAGCCAAGTTTAATACCCTCTATTGATTGAATGGAACTATATTCTTTTGCATAAATAAAAGTCCAAAGGTAGAATTTTTCTAAAACTCCTGCGTAAACGAGATAGAAAAAGCATAGAAGCACGGGAAGAAAGACTCCTCCCATAAAAGCTAATACATATTTCCAGTAAACTTTCTTATCAAATGTTTTATTTTGCCATAATAAAATTAGTAAAGCTATAAATCCGAAAAAACCAAAAAATGCACCGTGCTGTTTCACAAGAGCGGCACAACCAAATAGGATACCACTGAAAAGAATATTCCTTATTCGGTTTTTCCTTAACCCAGAAAGCAAGAGAATATTTGCACCAATCACGAAAGGTAAAATAAAATGCTCTGCATTTGCCCAAAATCCTTGTACGTGATAGCTCATACTTAAAAGGGCAAATGCACTTGCAGCAGCAACCGCGACCCAATCATCATACGCTTTACGCGCAAAGATGTAAAGAAGTATAATTGAGAGCACATTGATAATGAGCAGGCACAAATGGATTGCAGTATCTGTCTCACCGAATAACCATAGTATTCCGGCATAGATAAAGTAAATACCGGGGAACTTCATATTATATGCTTCAGAGTAGGGAGGAGTTCCATTGAGAATAAGTTGACCCATATAAGCATATTCACCTTCATCACGCTCTAGGGGAACATTTATTAATCGCATTCGAAAAATAATTGTGAAAAGAATAATGAAAAAGAGAAAGATTAAGGGAAGGTAAATATTTAGTGTTTTCAATCTCATATTTAATGTTTCAACTGCCCTACTACCTGATTGGATATTCTCTTAGATATATTCAATGCATCGGTGTGTCATAACTTTTTGGGAGATAGATCAAAAAATTTTTCTTATTAAAAATTTTAATGCGGTTCCAACAGTGCCAAAGCCATATCGCAAACTACGGGTGAAATTAATGCTGGAAGCTTCAGGAAAATACCGAACAGGTACGGGAATTTCTCCAATGCGAAAACCGTGCTCCACAATTTGGAATAATACCTGGCTGTCGAAAACAAAATCATCCGAGTTCTTCAAATAATCGATTGACTCCAACACTCGACGGCTGTACGCTCTCATGCCCGTATGCCATTCAGAAAGATTTTGTCCTGTTATAATATTTTCAAAAAGTGTCAAGAGTCGGTTTGAGAAGTACTTATATCGCGGCATTCCCCCTGCCAAGGATTCCTTTCTTGTACGTATTCGAGTGCCAAGCATAACATCGAAATAGCCGTTTTGAATAAAGTCAACAAAATGAGGAATGAGTTTCGGATCATATTGATAATCGGGGTGAAGCATTACCACAATATCCGCATTCCGACGAAGGGCTAATTGGTAGCATGTTTTTTGATTTGCGCCATAACCGAGATTTCGTGTATGCTGCTCAACAATAAGATTAAATTTCCGAGCGATCTCCACAGTGTGATCATTACTCATATCGTCAACCAAAATAATTTCGTCAACGACAGAAAGCGGAATATCGCGAACAGTTAGTTCTAAGGTTTTCTCTGCCTGATAGGCTGGTAATACAACAATAACTTTAGATTTTGGTTTCACAATAGGTATATACAATAAAGTTGTCAAAAGAAAAAGTGATTTGAATGAATACTTACCATCTATCAAAAAAAACCAACCACCTTCGCGCAGAAGATGGTTGGGATGAGAGCAGAAACTTCTATGTCTTTGTAGATGTAGAGGTTACTGGAAGTTACCCGTAAAAGAACTAAAAGTTACTTTTCCAGAATTGTTTACAGCACCTACAACCTTACTTGGGGTAGCTTGTGTTACACTTGTTCCCGTAAACGTAACCAACGCGGCACCTACAGCAGCTGTGTACGTTGCATTATCATTAGATGACAATTTATACGGAAT